>Ga0307305_10001241_pt1 | contig 10045 bp, 8 predicted proteins | sample ER_DNA_186_FD_194512 | JGI IMG/M metagenome (GOLD analysis project Ga0307305, IMG submission 194512) | Bulk soil microbial communities from the East River watershed near Crested Butte, Colorado, United States - ER_DNA_186 | ecosystem: Environmental > Terrestrial > Soil > Floodplain | place: USA... | reverse complement strand
CGCATCGCCGACGACCACGCCCGGGCGCGACGCCTCGCCGAAGGACTCGTGGCGGCCGGGGTCAAGGTGGATCTCGAGCAGGTGGAGACGAACTTCGTCCAGATCGACGTCGGTCCCGAGCGCGCCGGTGCGATCAACCGCATGAAGGAGGGCGGCGTGCTCGTGTCGACAACCGTGCACCCGACTGTTGTCCGGGCCGTCACGCATCTCGACGTCACGGACGACGACGTCGACACGGCGGTCGCCGCGATCGTAATGTCGCTCCAAAGCGGTCTTGAGATGAGCGGGAGTGGGTCGGCCGATCAACGCGGACGGACGCGCGGCTAAGCCGGGCGTCCTGATGCCGGCGCCGCAAGCGTCGCCTTACTCGTACTGCAGCGCTTCGAGCACGTTGAGCCGGGCGGCGCGGCGTGCCGGGAAGATCGCCGCGATGATCCCGACGAAGATCGAGGCGATCGCGAACACCACGAGCTGACCCACAGGCACGGAGAGCACGATGAAGTCCACGCGAGCGATCAGCAGCACGGCGAGGACGATGCCCAGCGCAATACCGATCGCGGCACCGATCAGCGCCGTGATCACGCTCTCGTGGCGGATCATCCGGCGAACCTGGCGGCGCGTCATCCCGATCGCGCGCAGCATGCCGATCTCACGCGTTCGCTCGAACACGGTCAGCACCAGCGTGTTCACGATCCCGAAGAGGCTGACGACGACCGACAGTGCGAGCAGGACGTAGAGGATGTTGAGCACGGAACTCAGGCCGGAGATCTGGTTGTCGATGAACTTCTGCCGCGTCGCCGCCTTGGCGTTCGGGAAGTCCTTGAGCGTTCGGTCGAGCGCTGCCTCGTTCGCGGCGGTCTGCCCGCCGCGCATGAGCACGAACGAGTAGAGGTTCTGCGGCTCGGGCACGTGCCGGTCGAAGGACGCGTCGGAGATCGTCACGCGGCCGAACGGCGAGCCGCCGGTCGGGGGGTCGAAGATGCCCTTGACCGTGAACAGCTCCTTGGTGTTGTTCGCGAAGGTCAGCGGCACGGGGGAGCCGAGCGTGAGGTGATGGCTCTTCGCATAGTCCTTGTCGACGAACGCCCCGTCGTCGCCGAGCGTCCCGAGCACTGCCGGCGAACCCTCTTTCCAGTCGAGGTTGAACATGCGCTGTGACGGCGGGTCGACGCCCGTGATCGCGATCTTGTTCCCGAACGCGAGCGCTTCACCCGCACGCACGTTCGCGACCGCGACGACGCCGGGCGTCTTCGCGATCGCCTCGGAGGCCGCAATCGGGATCGGGTTGAAGTTGTTCTGGGCGGTGATCGCGTAGTCGGCGTTCTTCCAGATGTCCTTCACGGCGCCTCTGAAGCTCGAGACGATGCCGGCCGCGAGGAGGGAGACGAGCGTCACGAGCGCTAGCCCGATCATCAGGGCCGACGCGGTCGATGCGGTCCGCTGAGGGTTCCGCCGCGAGTTGTCGCGTGCCAGGGCGCCGGCCGCCCCGCCGATCTTGGTTGCCGGCCAGCCGAGAGTCCACGCGAGCGGCCCGACGAGCCGCACCGACAGCAAGGCGATGCCGAAGAAGACGAGTAGCGCGCCCCCGAGCATGTAGAGCAGGATCTGTCCCGTGCCGAGATCCGGCACGAACAGGCCCGCGAGCAGCCCGCCGAAACCGAGCACGGTCAGCAGAATGGCTGCCGGCAGGCGAAAGCGCGCGAAGCGGGACTCGGGCAGGGTCGCTCCCTCGCGAACCGCGGCGATCGGCGGCACACGCGTTGCCCGCAGCGCCGGCCGCAGGCTGGCGAGGAGCGTGACGACGATCCCGACCAAGAGCGCGACGACGATCGTGCGTGTCTCCAGCGTCAGGCCGTTGTTCGGCAGCGTGAAGCCGACGGCATCGAACAGCGAGAAGAGTCCTTTCGCGAGTGCGAGACCGGCGAAGAGACCCACGACCGACGCCAGGATCCCCATCACGAGCGCCTCGAGCACGATCGACCGCAGGACCTGGCCGCGGGAAGCGCCAAGCGTGCGCAGGGTCGCGAACTCGCGCGTCCGCTGCGCGATCGTGATCGAGAGCGAGTTCGCGATCACGAAGCTGCCCACAAAGAGCGCAACGCCGCCGAAGCCGAGCAGGAACTTCTGCAGGAAGGAGATGAACGAGTCGGTCTCCTTGCTGTCCTCACGCGACTGTGCCTGGGCGCTGCGCGCCTGAGTGCCGGCCGGGAGGACGCTTCGAATCTCGCCCAGCAGCTTCGGGTCCGAGACCCCTTGATCGGCCGCGACCGCAATCTCGTCGAGCTTGCCCGGCTTCCCGAACAGGTGCTGAGCGGTCGGCAGGTCGAAACCGGACAGCGTCGCGCCGCCGATCGTCGACACGGAGCCGAACTTGACGATGCCTGACACGCGCAGCCGCTCGACGGGCCCAAGCGCCTGCACGCCGATGACCTGGCCGACCTTGATGTCCTCCTTCGAAGCCGTCGACTTGTCGACCACGACCTCGTTCGCCTTCGGCCATGTGCCGGAGACAAGCTGGAGCGGGTTGAAGCGGGATTCGCCCCTGGCGATGCTGAAGCCAAGATTCGGCGCGCCGCCGTAGACGATCGCCTTGCCGTTCTTGCCGATCAGCTGTGCCTGGCCGTTGACGCTGCCGTCGGCTTCGGCGACGTCGGGGAGGGCGCGAACCTTCTGCAGGAGCGACTCGTTGAAGGACGGAGCGGTGACGCCGCTGTCGCCGGTCAGATCGAAGGCCGACTTCCCGCTGACGACGACATCAGAGCCCTGGCGCGTCTCGAAGAAGATCGAGTGGAACGCGTTGTTGATCGAGTCCGTGAGGACGTACGTCCCGCTGACGGTCGCGACGCCCAGAACGATCGCGATCGCCGTTAGAACCGTGCGCAGCTTGCGGCCGAGCAGGCCGCGAAGCGCGAAAGCGGTCACGACGCTCCGAGCTCTTCCATCTCCGCCACGATGTCGTGCGCCGAGATGTTGCGAGCCTCGCGGACGATCACGCCGTCGTCCAGGAACAGCACGCGGTCGGCGATCGCCGCAGCCCGCGCCTCGTGCGTCACCATCACGATCGTCTGGTTGAGCTCGCGGACCGAGCGCTCGAGCAGCTCGAGGATCTCGCCGCTCGTCTTGGAGTCGAGGTTGCCGGTTGGCTCGTCGGCGAAGATGATCGTCGGCCTGTTGACAAGCGCGCGTCCGATGGCGACGCGCTGCTGCTGGCCGCCGGACAGTTCGGATGGGCGGTGCTTCCGTCGGTCGGACAGGCCCACTTGCTGCAGCAGGTCGTCCACCCACGCCTTGTCCGGTTTCTCGCCGGCGATCGATAGCGGGAGGACGATGTTCTCCTCGGCGTTCAGCATCGGGAGGAGGTTGAAGAACTGGAAGACGAACCCGATGTGCTTCCGCCGCAGCTTCGTCAGCTCGCTGTCGTTGAGGCCGGAGAGCTCCGTGCCGGCGATCTGCACCTCTCCGGTGGTCGGCCGGTCGAGCCCGGCGAGGATGTGCATCAGCGTCGACTTGCCCGAGCCCGAAGGACCCATGACCGCGGTCAGCTGTCCGCGGCTCACCTCCAGCGAGACGCCGCGCAGCGCGTCGACGGCGGTATCGCCTTCGCCGTACCGGCGGGTCAAATCAGTCGCCGAGACGACAGGTTTGCTCTCGCCTGCCTGCGGCGTGACGGTGTTGGTCGCTAGTTCGCTCATCTGGCCTCCCCGATTGCTCCCCGACAGTGTTCCAGCAGCCGGGAGGGGCGGCAATACGGTTAACCGCCCTCCGCTACCTGTCGCCGACGGAGAGGAACCAGAGGACGAACCCGCCGTAGACGGCGATCAGCAGGGCCCCTTCCCAGCGGCGCGAACGGCCGTCCCGGATCACGAACCCGACGAAAACGGCCGCGATGCCCATGGAGATGAGCTCGATGGGACGGAAGGCAAGCGTCAGCGGGTGCTCGAAGGCGAAGGAGAGCAGCAGGACGACCGGGAGGACGAAGAGCGCGACCTGAGCGCTCGAGGTGATCGCGATCTGGGTTGCGAGCTTCATGCCCCCGCGTCGCGCGATCACCACCGCGCCACCGTGCTCGGCGGCGTTGCCGACGACCGCGACGATCACCATGGAGATGAAGAACTGCGACAGGTTCGCCGCCTCCGCGAAGGCTTGGAGCGAGTGGACGAGCATCTCGCTCGTGATCGCCGTTGCGATCGTCGCGAGCGTGAGCGCGATGAGCGAGGTGCGCATGCTCCAGGCGGGCGCGCCCGACGGCTCGTGGTCCTCTCGCCTCCTGACACCGAGGATCGTCACCAGGAGGTAGAGCAAGAGCAGGACGATCGCCGGGGCGATGCTGAGCAGCGCGAGCGAGTGCCGGTTCGGATCGCCGTGCCATCCCGGAATCGACGGGATCAGAAGCAGGACGACGGCGAACGCGACCAGGCCGAGCTGGACCAGCAGCGAGCGGCGCTGGAGCGGCGCGCCGTCGACGCCGACGACCAGCGCAGCGCCCAGCACCAGCAGGATGTTCGAGACGACGCTGCCGGCGAGTGAGCCGCGCACGACGGCGGGCAGGTTGTCTGCGATCGCAAGCAGCGCGATGATCAGTTCGGGTGCGTTGCCGAAGCTCGCGTTGAGAAGGCCGCCGATGCGAGGCCCGGTGTGCTCGCCGGCATGTTCCGTCGCCTCGCCGATCAGCCAAGCCAGCGGGATCAGAGACATTGCCGCGAGGATGAACAACGCGACTTCGCCCGGGTGGGCGACGGCGTCGATGATCCAGGTGATCGGTGCGAGCGCAAGCGAGGCCCAGAGAAGTCGTTGCGCCACGCGGCCCTAGCTTATAGAGCAGCACTCTGTCAAGACTTGCGGCGCCACCGTTCCAGCAGGAAAATTCGGTCATGCCACCAGCTGCGCAAGGCGCCGCGATCGCGACCGAGCTTCCGCTGCGGCCGCAGGACGAGCTCGAGTGCCGGCGCTGTGAAGTGCACTGCGACAAGGTTGTCTATCCCTCTGCGTGTATCGACCGGGCGTGTCCGTTCCTCTACGCGTTCCAGGAGTTCGGCCACACGTACATCGGGTGCATGCAGAAGGTGTACGGCGTCGAGATCGACCTCGAGATGCTGCGCGAGGCGGAGGCGCGGCAAGAGGGGTTCGGCGGCATGCGGACGACCCGCGCGCCGCTGCCGATGTGCCGTGTCGAGGTCGAGGAGTGCTACGGCGCGGAGCGATCGGGAGAGCTCGGCTGCGTGAACCCAGAGTTCCACGAGCTCCCTGTCGGCCGGCCGACGTTCAAGGTCTTCGCTCAGCTAGCGGACTGAGCACGGCGTAGCCGACCAGCGGACTGAGCGCCGCGAGGGCGAACGCCAGACGCCAAGAGGCGTGATGGACGACGGCGGCGAAGCCGATCGGAGCGACGATCGAGCCTGCTGAGAGGAAGGTCTGCTGCAGCCCGATCGCAGCCCCGCTTCGCGCCCGCCCCGCGGTCTCCGCCGTCGCCGTGAACGAGAGCCCGTTCCAGGACAGCCCGAGCGTGGCCGCGATCACGAGCGCGGGCACCAGGATCCAGGGCGACGCGTCGAGGAGCGCGGTGGTGACCGCGACCGAGACCGTGATCCCGAGCGCGAGCCAGCGCAACGGGACGATCCGCATGTGCAGGCGATCGGACCAGCGACCGACCGCGATCCGAGCGACCCCGCCTATCACCTGCGAGGCGGCGAGCGCTCCCGCGGCGACCGCGGTGGAGACACCGCGATGGTCGTGTAGGAAGAGCACGAAGAAACCGAGCAGGCTCAGCTGCGTCGTGACGTAGAACGTGCTGCCGATGCAGATGCGCCAGATCCGTGCGTCGCGGAGCGGCCGTGCGAAGACGGAGTGGTCTTCGGCCGGTTCGGTGCGGATGAAGACGGCGGCGACGAGCGACGCGATGCAGCAGCCGGCCGCCAGCCCGAGAAATGCCGCACGCAGGCTGATGTGGTCGTTCAGAAGCGGCAGCGCGATCGCCGCGACGCCGCCGCCGAGCGGCACGGCCATCTGCCTGATGCCGAGCGCGAGCCCGCGTTCCTCCGCTCCGAACCACGCCATCACCGCGCGCCCGCTGGCCGCGTTCACGCCGGTGCCGACCGCGCCGGCGACCGCAAGTGCCGCGACCAGTTCGCCGAAAGACCCCGCGCTCCCTGCCCACACGAGCGCGGCCGCCGTGCCGAGCTGCCCGACGGCGATCACGGCCCGCTCGCCGACGATGTCGGCCACGACTCCCCACAGCAGCAGCGTCACGATCGCGCCGACGCTCCCGGCCGCGAGCACGATCCCCGTCTGCGGCAGCGTCAGGTCGTAGTGGTCGCGGATCGCGGGAGCGATCGCAGCCAGGCCGAGCCCGGTCGCCGCGAAGGCAGCCTGCGCGACGACGCCCGCTGACAGAACCGTCCAGCGATAACGGGAAACGGTCGTGTGAGCCAAGCTCACCCGACCTCTAAGGCGGCGCCGTCAAGCGGCGCCTAGGCCGTGGCGCGAGCGTGGAGGTCACGCAGCTTCTGGATCTCCTCGGCGTTGGGGCCGTGTCCGTCCGCGCCCGGGACCTCGAGCACGGCCGGGAGCTTCTGCACCTTGGGGTGCGCAAGGAAGACGCCGAGGCCCTCGCCCATGAGTCCGTCGCCGATGTTGTCGTGCCGGTCGCGGTTCGAGCCGAGCGGGGCCTTCGCATCGTTCGCGTGCAGCGCGCGGAGGCGATCGAGGCCGATGCGCTCGTCGACCTCCCGCAGCAGGACGTCGTACGCCTCGAGGTCGGTGACGTCGATGCCCGAGACGTAGAGGTGACATGAGTCCAGACAGATGCCGAGCCGCTCGTGGCGGCCGAGCGCGTCGAAGAGGACTGCGAGCTCGTCGACCGAGCGACCGATCGTCCCGCCGGCCCCGGCGGAGTTCTCCATCAGCAGCCACGTGCGGTCGTTGGTGCGGTCGAGCACCTGCTCGAGGGCCGGGACGACACGCTTCAGGCCGGCCTCGAACCCCGCGCCGAGGTGGGAGCCGACGTGGAACACGACGGCGTCGGCGTCGATCGCGCACGCGGTGTCCATGGTCGACCGCATCGTGTCCACGCTCTTCTGGTAGATCGCGTCGTCCGGTGCAGCGAGGTTGACGAGGTAGAGGCTGTGCACGAGCGCCGGGAGCCCGGTCTCCGCTCGTCGGTCACGGAAGCGCTCGAGGTCCTTGGGGTCGTGATCGGGGAACCGCCAGGTCCGCGGGCTCTGGACGAAGAGCTGCACCGCGTCGGCGTTCATCGCGATGGCGTTGCCCAGCGCCTTCTTGATTCCACCTGAACAGTGCGCTCCAAACAACATCGCGCGGATCCTACGTAGCGGAAACGAGCCTTAGATCGAACGTCCTGCACGAAGGCCGGAGCCGGAGGCTAGTGGGAGCGCAGCGACACTAGCCGCAGGCGGACTCACGCGTGCGGCGACGCCGAAGCGCCGCCGCATGCGCGCCGCGCACGGCCGTCGACGGAGCCCAACGAGAGCGCGCGGGCTCGGCCCGCGCGCGTTGCCCGCGCAGCGGCGACCCCCGTCATGTCCGAAAGCTCTAGCTTTCGGACATGGTCCGAGTACGCATGGCTCCGAGCCCGACCGGGTTCCTGCATATCGGGAACGTCCGCACGGCGCTCTTCAACTGGCTGTTCGCACGCCATCACGGCGGCGAGTTCCGCCTGCGCATCGAGAACACCGACACGAGTCGCGAGGTCGCGGAGGCGACGGAGCAGATTCAGGAGTCGCTCCGTTGGCTCGGCCTCGACTGGGACGGCGACGTCACCTTCCAGCTCGATCGCCTAGCCGAGTGCGCGGAGCTCGCCCGGCGGCTCGTCGAGGAGGGCAAGGCGTACGAGGACGAGGGGGCGATCCGCTACCGCATGCCCGATGAGGGCGTGACCGCCTGGGACGACGCCGTTCGCGGCCGCATCGAATTCCCGAACGAGAAACTCGAGGACATCGTTCTCGTCCGCTCCGACGGCCGTCCGACGTACAACTTCGCCTCCCCGATGGAGGACGTCTGGGACGGGATCACGCACGTGATCCGCGGGGAGGACCACATCTCCAACACACCGAAGCAGATCAACCTGATCCGCGCGGTTGGCGGTGAGCTGCCGACGTACGCGCACGTGTCGCACGTGCTCGGCGCGGACGGCAAGAGCCTGTCGAAGCGGCACGGCTCGGTGACGGTCGACGACTTCCGCCACGAGGGGTACTACCCGCCCGCGCTCGTCAACTTCCTGGCGCTGTTGGGTTGGAGCTACGACGACAAGACGACGATCATGTCTCGCGACGAGCTCGTCGAGCGTTTCGACCTCGACCGCGTCGTGCCCAGTCCCGCGACGTTCGACTACGAGAAGCTCGACTGGATGAACGGTGTCTATCTCCGGGCACTTCCGGCCGACGAGTATGCGGAGGAACTCCTGCGCTATCTACGCGAACAGGGCTACGACTGGGACGAAGACCTCGCACGCCGCACCGTTCCGATCGTGCAGGAGAAGATCGAGCGCTTCGGGCAGTACCCCGACTTCGCCGGCTTCCTGTTTCGCGATGTGCATCCCGATCCGGCGCTGCTGAACGGACGCGCGCCGGTCGTCGCCGCCGCGCGCGACGAACTGGAGCAAGTGGAGCCCTTCGCCGCACCGGAGATCGAGTCGGCACTGCGCGGGCTCGCCGAGCGGCTCGAGCTGTCGCCGCGGAAGGCCTTCGAGCCGATCCGGATCGCGGTCACCGGTTCGAAGGTGTCGCCCGGCCTCTTCGAGAGCATCGAGCTGCTGGGGAAGGATGAGACCCTGCGACGCCTCAGCGTCGCCGCAAAGGCTTAGGAGCGGCCAGCGGATCCAACGCCCGCTGGAACAGGAGCCAGGCTCGGCGGCGAAACTGCGGTGTCGGGCGCGGCACACGGCTCCGGCTGCGTTCCACCTCGCGGCCGAGCGGATCCTCGGAGTGCGTGGGCTGGTTTCTCATTTCTAAATAAGAAACGGCCGCCGGCGGGATCGAGGTACGGGCCGGGGCTACACTCCTCGCCGGCGTGGAGTCGCCTAGCCACACGGTTCTCGTCGTCGATGACGACGCCTCGATCCGGATGCTCTGCCGCCTCAATCTGGAGTTCGACGGCTGGCGCGTGCTGGAGGCCGGATCGCTCGCGCAGGCGCGCGAGCACGTCGCCGCCGGACGTGTCGACGTCGTCCTGCTCGACGTGCACGTCGGCTCGGGCGACGGTGTCGAGTTCCTCCAGGAGTTGCGGCGCGACCGGCCCGAGCTCAAGGTGGCGATGCTGACCGGCTCGGATCAGCTCGGTGACGTCGGCAGCGACGCGGTGATCCCGAAGCCGTTCACGATCTGGCAACTCACGTCGACAGTCGCAGGTCTGGCGCCGCCCCGCCCGCCGACGGCTGGATAGAGTCCTCGCGATGTCGACGACGGCGGTCCGCAGCGCGGCGGAATTCGAGGAGCAGCTGCAGCGCTATCTGTTCGAGCGCTCGGAGGAGGGGCGCGCCGTTCGCGTCGGCGAGAAGGAAACCTCGGAGCAGGCTGCGATCGTCGCGCGCTACGCGGATCTCTTCAGCCGTGACCAGCTGCAGGCGTTGCGGGCAGAAGAGCAGTCGGCCGACGGCGATCAAGGCGAATGGCTGTACCGGCTGCGCAAGACCTGCGAGAGCGGCCTGGTGGCGGCCGAGCTCGCGGAGCGGGACGACGAGCTCGAAAACGCGCTGCTCGCGGCACGTGTGACGTTCAAAGGGGAGGAGTTGCCCCTTCGGTCTGCGCTCGCGCAGCTCGCTGTCATCTCGGACTACAAGGAGCGTGATCAGCTCGGCGAGCTCCAGCGGCGCAAGTCTGCGGAGTTCAACGACGAGCGCCTCGAGCTCCTCCGTGCGTACGAGGAGCTCGAAGCGGACCTGAGCGAGGAGCCGGACCCCGTCGCGCGGAGCGAGGAGGAGAAGCAGATCTCGCTGCGGGAGCTGGAGTCCGTGCTGGTCGCGGCAAGCGACCAGATCGAGCCGGCCTTTCTCGAACTGCGCGAGACCTGGTTCGAGCGGCTGCTCGGTCCC
>Ga0307305_10001240_pt1 | contig 10046 bp, 10 predicted proteins | sample ER_DNA_186_FD_194512 | JGI IMG/M metagenome (GOLD analysis project Ga0307305, IMG submission 194512) | Bulk soil microbial communities from the East River watershed near Crested Butte, Colorado, United States - ER_DNA_186 | ecosystem: Environmental > Terrestrial > Soil > Floodplain | place... | reverse complement strand
CCGGAGCCGGTCGGGGCCCCCTCGGCGAACCGCGGCGACCTTGCCCAGGTTGACGAGATGGCTGCGGTGGATCCGCGCAAAGCGAGCCGCGGGTAGCTCCTCCCCCAGCTCGCGCAGCGACGAGGTGGAGAGGTAGGCGTGATCGTAGGTGTGCACGCGGCTGTAGTCGCCGTCCGCATCGATCCAGTAAACGGCGTCGTAGTCGAGCAATGTCTTCGCACCGCCCGCGCTGACGACCGCGATCTTCTCGACCGGAGGAGCCTCGCGCTTACGCGCCTGCGCCAGGCGCTCGACCAGGCGGGCCAGCCGCTCGGGCTCGACCGGCTTGACGAGGTAGTCGAAGGCCTCGACGGCGAAGGCGTCGACGGCGTAGCGATCGTGAGCGGTGACGAAGACGACTGCGGGCCGCTCGCTGCGGTCGAGTACGAGCCGCGCCACCTCGAGGCCGGTCATCCCCGGCAGCTCGATGTCGAGGAAGACGACGTCGTAGCGGACGCTCCCTGCGAGCGCGAGCGCCTCGCCGGCGGTCGCGGCTTCGCCGACCACCTCGACCTCGGGATGAGCCGCCAGCAGGTAGCGCAGCTCGCCGCGCGCCGGCTCCTCGTCGTCCACGATCAGCGCCCGAATGCTCATTCAGCTGGGACGTTGAGCCGGACGACCGTCCCAAAACCGCCGGACTTCAGCCGCACCCCCTCGCCGTAGAACGTGGTCAGCCGCTGGTGGACGTTCGCGAGACCGAGCCCGGCGCCGTCGCCCTCGCCGACGCCAGGCTCGAGGACGCGGTCGAGCGCCTCGCGGGCAATTCCGAGGCCGTCGTCTCGAACGGTCACGCGCAGGCGGCCGCGGCGGACGCGGGCACGGATGATGAGCCGCAGCGGCCGCTCGGTCTTCCCGTGCTTGACCGCGTTCTCGACGAGCGGTTGGACGAGGAACGGCGGCAGGCGCACCGCGAGCGCCTCGGGCGTGGCGTCGATCTCCACCTCGAGCTGCGGGCCAAAGCGAGCCTGCTCGAGCGCCAGGTAGCTCTGGACGTGCTTGAGCTCCTCGGCGAGAGTGATGAACTCGCCGGGACGTGCGAGCGTCCAGCGGCAGTAGTCCGCAAAGGCGAGGACCAGCTCGCGGGCCCGGTCCGGGTCGGTGCGGATGAAGCTGGCGATCGTGTTCAGGCAGTTGAAGAGGAAATGCGGCTCGATCTCCGCCTGCAGGGCCTTCAGCTCGGCGGATGCCGCGGCGCGCGCGGAGCCCGCGAGCTCGGAGAGCTGTAGCTGCGCGGAGAGCTGGTCGCCGAGCGAAGTCAGCAGGTCGACGTCGTCGTCGGCGAGCGGCGCGCCGTCTGTCGCGTAGGCGACGAGCGCGCCGACTGGGCCGTCGCTCAGCCGCAGCGGCACGATCGCCGCCGCGCCGAGCGGACAGGCGCGGTGCCCACACGCGACCCGGAGCGCGAGCGGCGCAATGCGCGTCTCGTCCTCCGCGAGCGCCTCGAAGACCGGCCGGATAGGCACGTCGCCCGCGCCGTGATGGTCCGCGCCGGCGCCGACGAAGGCCAGCACACGGCTGGTGTCGGTGACCGCGACGGCGCCGTAGCCGAGCTTCTCGAAGACTTCGTAGGCGAGGGTGCGCGCGCCGGAGTCCGAGAGGCCAAGCCGCAGCTCCGGCAGCGTCGCGGCGAGCAGCTCGAGCGTGGGAGCCTCGCGGCGCAAGCGGCGAACGCGGGGCATGGTTTTCGGACCGTACCATCGGCCTCGTGCATGTCGACGAAGCCGTCCTCGCTCCACTCCGCGAGCGTTACGGCGACCCCCTGCGCCTCGAGTGGGAGGGTGAGATCTCCGAGCGCGAGCACTCGCTGGCGACTTACAACCCCAACCGCACGCACGACGTGACGCTGTTCATCTTCAACGGCGAGCAGCTGGCGCTGATCCGCAAGCACGGCTTCGAGGCGGGCATCTGGCGGCCGCCCGGAGGCGGCGTCAAGCCCGGCGAGGACTTCGTCGCCGGCGTGCAGCGGGAGGCGCTGGAGGAGACCGGCCTGCGGGTCGAGCTCCAGCGCTACCTCGTCGACGCCACGGCGCACTTCGTCTACGAGCCGTACGACGTTCCCTGGCGCACGCACGTTTTCCTCGCCGCGACCGATGACGGCGAGCTCAGCCCGCAGGACACGGAAGAGATTGAGGCCGCCCGCTGGGGCACGCTGCCCGAGCTGTCAGGCCCGCTCCGGGAGCGCCTACTCGCCACCGGCCGAGCGTTCTGGCGCTACCGAGTCGCCCTTCATGACGCGGCCGCGGAGGCCCTCAGCGGCTAACCGTGCACGAGTTGTTACACATTCGGCACGATTTGCGCTTGACAACACCAAATGTCAAACCCAAGTGTCGGACACCTGGTTTAAAGCGTCGCGTCCCAAGTGGCCGGTCTCTAGTCGGCCAGAAGCGACAAGACCTGCGGGATCGCGGTGACGCGTGGCCCCGACCAGCTGCGAACCTCGTCCCAGGGCGGCTCCTCGCCGGGGCGATGAACGAGGACCGCTCGCATGCCGACGCGTTGCGCGCCGGCAAGCTCGTCGTTGGCGCCGTCGCCGACGAACATCGCCTCCTCCGGCTCGACGCCCAGCTCCTCGCAGACCAGCTGGTAGATCCGGGGATCGGGCTTCCGTAAACCGACCGAGCACGAGAAGACGGTCGCATCGAAGAGATCGGCGAACGGCGTCTCGGGCCAGACGTCCGGAACATCCTCGCTGCAGACCGTGATCAGCCCGATAAGCCGGCCACCCGCCCGTAGCTGCTCGAGCGTCTCGATCGCCCCGGGCCGCGGCGCGAGCAGGCTCCGAGTCGAGTCGCGTCGCAGGGCGACCAGCTCGTCGACGAGATCCTCCGCGGCGCCGATCCCCAGCAAGTAGCCGCGCAGCGTCCCGCTCTCACGAACCGAGCGGCCTTCCAGCCAGAGCGCGGCGAACTCGTCCGGATCACGGCCGAGCCGCGCAGCCACCTGATCCTGGAACTCCCGCCCGGCAATCGGGTCGAAGTCGACGAGCGTGTCCCAGAGGTCGAAGACGACCGCGCGCGTCACGCCTTACGTACTCGCACCGCCGTGCCGTAGGCGCAGATCTCGGTCCACGTGTTGCCCATCTCGGACGTGTCAAAGCGCATGCCGACGACCGCATTCGCGCCCTTCGCCTCCGCCTCTTCGACCATCCGGTCGATCACCTGCTGGCGGCTGTCGACGAGAGCTTTCGTCATGCCCTTCAGCTCGCCGCCGGCGATTGACTTCAGGCCCGCGCCGAACTGAGAGAACACGTTCCGTGAGCGCACCGTCAGCCCGAAGACCTCGCCGAACACCTCCTCGGTCTCGTGTCCGGCGATCTCGTTTGTCGTTGCGATGATCATCGAGCCTCCCTCCGTAAGACATCCCAAGCCCGCCGCACGTCTTCCTCGGTCGTGCGTGCGTTCCCGATCGCGAGCCGCAGAACGTAACGGCCATCCAAAGCCGTGTGCGAGAGGAACGCCTCGCCGCTTGCGTTGACGCGCTCGAGCAAGTCGGCGTTCTCCTCGTCCGAGCCCTCGCGCCGGAAGCAGACGACCGAGAAGGGCCGGGGCGCCACGACCTCCCAGCCCGGCTCTTCCCGCACCCAGCCTTCGAAGAGCTCCGCCAGCCGCACTGCCTCGCGGATCCGCTCCTGCAGCCCCTCCCGTCCGTAGCAGCGGAGCACCGCCCAGAGCTTCAGCGCCCGGAACCGCCGCCCCAGCGCGGGCCCGTACTCGCTCAGGTTCAACGCGTCCTCGTCGCCGGTGCGCAGGTACTCGGGGACGAGGGTCATAGCCGCGTGCAGATCGTCCGGGCGCCGCGTCCACAGCGCGGAGCAGTCGACCGGCGTGAACAGCCACTTGTGCGGGTTGACGACGACGGAGTCGGCGCGCTCGATCCCCTCCCAGGCCCAGCGGAACTCCGGGCAGACCATCGCCGAGCCTGCGTAAGCCGCGTCGACGTGCAGCCAGACATGCTCGCGCTCGCAGATCTCCGCCAGTTCCGCAACCGGGTCGACCGAGGTCGACGAGGTCGTCCCAACCGTCGCGACCAAAGCGCACGCGCCCTCGAGATCGTGGAGATCCTCGGTTCGCATCCGGAACTCGTGGTCCGCCGGAATCTTCTGGACCGCAAGCCCGAGTAGCCGCGCCGCCTTCTCGACCGACGAATGCGCGTGCTCCGAGCAGAGCACGACCCGGCCCGGGAAGGCCTGCCTGGCCGCCGCCAGCGCCGCGAGCGTCGAGGTCGAGGCCGTGTCCTCGATGTGGCCGTGCCACTCGCGCGGGAGCCCGAGCAGCTGGGCTAGCCAATCCATCGTGACCAGCTCGAGCTCGGTCGCCGCCGGCGAAGCGCGCCAGAGGATCTGCGTCACGTTCAGCGTCGCTGCGAGCAGCTCCGCGAGGATGCCGGGCTCCGAGCCGGTCGTCGCGAAATACGCGAAGAAACCCGGATGTTGCCAATGCGTTATCCCCGGCAGCAGCACCTCGTCGAGGTCGCGTAGAACCGCCGAGAACGGCTCGCCGGCCTCCGGCGGAGACTCTGGCAGCGCCCGCCGGATCTCGCCGGGTTCCACCTGCGCCAGCACGGGCAGCTCACGCACCCGTTCGAGGTACGAGGCCGCCCACTCGAGCGCCTCCGCGCCGTCGTGGCGAAAACTCAACCGAGCAGCTTCTTGATCTGAGGCCAAGTCCGTGTGTTCAGCACCTGCTCCTTCGTCAGCCAGGCCCGCCGAGCCTGGCCGACGCCGAGCTCTGGGTACGCAAGCGCGCGCGTCGAGTGGGCGTCACTCGAGATCGAGAGCAGTACCCCCGCCTCGCCCGCGGCCCGCGCGTGCGCGTCTCGAAGGTCGAGCCGGTCGGGCTGAGAGTTGATCTCGAGGAACGTCTTCGTCGCGAGGGCGGTCTCGAATACACGCGAGAGGTCAATGTCGGCCGGCCCGCGGCGGTTGATCTTGCGCGCGGTCAGATGGCCGATGCAGTCGACGTTCGGGTTCTCCATCGCAGAGATCACGCGCTCGGTGGGATTCTTGTCGAAGGCCGTGTGCAGCGAGGCGACGACCCAGTCCCGCCCCGCCAGCGTCTCGTCGTCGACGTCGAGCGAGCCGTCGGCGCGGATGTTCACCTCGATGCCCTTGAGCAGCTTGAAGCGGCCGACCGTCTCGTTCAGCGCCTCGATCTCGCGGTCCTGCGCCTCGAGCCGGCCGTCGCGCAGGTAGTGCGAGTGATCCGTGATCGCGAGGTACGAGTAGCCGCGGCTCTTCGCCTCGGCCGCCATCTCCTCGATCGAGTTCTTGCCGTCGCTCGACCACGTCGAATGCGCGTGCAGGTCACCGCGGAGGTCACCCAGCTCGACGAGCTCCGGCAGCTCGCCGTTCCGGGCGGCCTCGAGCTCGCCGAGGTTTTCGCGCAGCTCCGGCGGAATGAACTGGTAGCCGAGGAACTCGTAGAGCGCCTCCTCGCTGCCCGTCTTGAAGACGTCGCCGGACTCGACCTCCTTGACGCCGTTCTCAGAGACTGAAAATCCGACGCGGACCGCGTCCTCGCGCAGGGCGACGTTGTGATGCTTCGAGCCGGTGAAGTGCTGGAGCAGGTTTCCGTAGAGGCCCGCCGGGACGACGCGAAGATCGAACCGCAGCCCGTCGTTCGAGACCACGGTCGCCTTCGACTCGCCCTTGGCCGCGACCTTCTCGACCCAGCGCAGCTTCGTGAAGTAGTCGGTCAGCGCGGCCGGCTCGCTCGCGGTCGCGATGATGTCGAGGTCGCGGAAGGTCTCCTTGCGGCGGCGGACACTGCCGGCCTCGGAGACTTCGAGGGCGGCCGGATGCTCACGAAGCACCGCGATCACCGCTTGAACCGCCGGCAACCCCACGCCGAGAAGCGGCCTGACCTCTTCGGGTGCCTTCCGCTTGCCAGACAGCTCCTTGACGATCCGCTCCTCGAGCTTGGCGCCGATTCCCGGCAGAACGCGCAAACGCTCCGCCTTAGCCGCCGCCTTCAGGTCGGCGAGCGTCGTCACGCCAAGCTCCTGCCAGATCTTCCGCGCCGTCTTCGGGCCCAGGCCCGGCAGCCGCGTGAACTCGACGACGTCCGGCGGCACGAGCGCCTTGTGCTTGGTCAGCGCCCTTATCTCGCCCTCGTTGACGATCTCGACGATCTTGCCTTCAATCGTCTTGCCGATCCCGGGCAACTCCTTGGCCTTGCCCTCGAGCGCGAGCTCGGCGACAAGGCCCGACTGCTCGCGGACAAGCGCCGCGGCCCGCCGGTAGGCGAGCAGGCGATAGGCGGCCTCGCCCTCGAGCTCGAGGATGTCGGAGAGCAGCTCGAGCTGCTCCGCGACGTCGGCGTTGCGCGGCAGTGTCTTGGCCATCCCAGCGATCATAGGCGCGAGCGAGATCGCTGCTTCACGCACGCTTAAAGCGTGGGCAAACGGGGCTTAATGGGGAACGGTTAGAACCCCAGGGACGACGGCGTGACCACAAGTCAATCGCCCATGAAGCGCGGCAAGACCGGCTGGATTCGCCTGGCGGTTGCCTCGGGTGCCATGGCGGCCGGTTTCGCGGCCGTGCTCGCAGGGGCCGCCTTCGGGCTGCAAGCGGTCACACTTCCGCGTCCCTCAGACAACCAGTTGCTCGCTGCGAAGACGCTTCACTGGCTGACCGCGCAACACGCAATCAAGAGCACAGCGTTCGTCCGCGGAGAGCGCGTCTCGAGCATCTGCGTCAACGCAACGATCGGCCCCCTGCCCGCTTATCCCAACCGCCTCCACGCCTCGCTGCTGGTGACTGGCCGCCGCCGTCTCGTCGAGACCCGGGTCGCATCCTTTCGGCTCGGGTCGACGGTGCGAGAAGAGGACGGCCCGCTCCCGACGGTCCGAGCTGTCCTCGCCGGCTGCCCGCGAGCGCTGGGGCGCCGGATCGGCCGCTTTCTCGACGACAGAGCGCCGGTCCACGTCGAGCGCGTCTTCCTGCGCGGGGCAACGATGCTCCGCTTGGCCTTTAGACAGGGCGACAGCAAGCTCCTGGTAATCGTCAACCCACGTACGTTCGCGCCGGTCGCGGTCAGGATCCCCCGCCTCAGGACCGGCTGGTCGTACCTGGCCCGCCCGGAACGGCGTGACCTCGCTCGGCCCGAGCTACGCCTTTCTCCCCGGCTTCGCCTGATCGTCAAGGAGGAAGCATGACGGCGTGGCTGCGTGAGCGGCGCGCGATTCTGGCGGTGGCGATCGGCTCGCGGGTGCTGGTGCTCGCCGCAGCAGCCGCCGACCACTGGTTGCACTGGCCCAAGGGACCGCCCCCGGCTCACGGCGCCTCGACCTCGCACACGCTAAGCATCCTCAGCTACTGGGACGGCGCCTGGTACCGCACCGTCGCCGACCAGGGCTATCTCCTGATCCCGGGACGCCAGAGCGACCCCGCCTTCTTCCCGCTGTTCCCGATCGTCCTGCGCGGGCTGAACGGGCTCGGCCTCTCCTTTCTGACGAGCGGGCTCCTGGTTGCGAACGTCGCGTTCGTGGTCGGGGTCGTCGCCTTCTACGAGGTCAGCCGGCGGCTGGTGCCCCTCGACGTGGCGAGGACGAGCGCCTTGCTCGCGGCGCTCTTCCCGATGAGCTTCGTCTTCTCGATGACGTATCCGGAGAGCCTCGTGCTCGCCGCTCTCGCCCTCGCCTTGGTGTTCGCGCTCGACGGGCGCTGGACACTCAGCGCAGTCGCCGGCGCCGCGGCCGCTCTGGGAAGGCCCGAGGCGATCTTCTTCGCCCTCCCCCTCGTGGCGATTGCGATCGGCCGCGCCCGGGCATCCGGCCGGGTGGCCGGCGGTCGGGCCATCGGGGCGGCCTTCGCTCCGGTCGCCTCGGTCGCGACCTTCCCGCTCTACCTCGGCTGGGCTCTTGACAACGTCTCCGCCTGGAGCCATGCCCAACGTGCATGGGGGCGGGCGTTCTCACTCGACGGGATCGTCCACGCGTTTCAGCAACTTCACGAGCCTGGATCCACACCGTGGCTCTGGCGCGACGCGGCGTTCTGCCTCATCTACCTCGGGCTGCTCGCGGCGGCGCGCCGGATTGGGATCTCCGGGCCGTGGCTGGTTGCGAGCTCCGCGCTCGTCCTGCTCCCACTCGCCAGCGGGACCTTCCTGTCCGACGCACGCTTCGGCCTCCTCGCGCTGCCGGTCTACTGGGGAGCAGCCGCGCTGGCGCGCCGCCGGGTCGTTCGTCTGCCGGTTCTCGTAGTCTCAGCGGCGCTGCTGGTGGCCGGGACAATGACGATTCCGCTTGTAAACCCTTGACGCCGTGCCGGACCGGCGCGCAACCGTCTGCCTGCCCACATACAACGAGCGTGAGAACCTCGAGCCGATGCTGCGCGCGCTCGGCAGCGCCGGCGTGCGCGTCCTCGTGGTGGACGACAACTCGCCTGACGGGACCGGGCGGCTGGCCGACCGCCTGGCGCAGGAGCTCGACTACGTGGACGTCCTCCATCGGTCTCGCAAGGAGGGGCTCGGCCCCGCCTACATCGCGGGATTCCGGCAGGCACTGGCCGACGGCGCCGAGCTCATCCTGGAGATGGACTGCGACTTCTCGCACGACCCGAAGGACGTGCCGCGGCTGATCGCCGCCACCGACGATGCGGATCTGGCCCTCGGCTCCCGCTACGTCGAGGGCGGGCAGATTGCGGACTGGGGCCCGACGCGTCGCGCGATCTCCGCGGGCGGTTCCTTCTATGCGCGGGTGCTGCTCTCGTCGCAGATCCGAGATCTCACCGGCGGCTTCAAGTGCTACCGCCGCAAGGTGCTCGAGAAGATCGACCTCGACGCGATCGACTCGAAGGGCTACGCGTTCCAGATCGAGACGACCTACCGGGCGCTGCGGGCCGGCTTCCGCGTCGTCGAGGTTCCGATCCGGTTCGCCGATCGCGAGGTCGGCGGCTCCAAGATGAGCGGCGCGATCGTGCTGGAGGCGATCTGGAAAGTGCCCACCTTGCGACTGGCTGCGCTTCGCGGCCAGATTTGACCTTGCGCCGGATTTAGCGGCCACGCCGGCAAAGCCGCCATGGCCTTTTATGTCGGCATCGCAAGCGACGCCTCCGGCTGGCAGTCCAGGCAAGCTGTAGCCGTGCGCGAGGTCACCGACGAGAGCTTCCAGCGCGACGTGCTCGAGGCGAGCGAGCCCGTCGTCGTCGACTTCTGGGCTCCCTGGTGCGGGCCCTGCCGCGCGGTCGAGCCAGTCCTCGCCGAGCTCGAGCGAGAGCACGAGGGCAAGGTCGGCTTCGCGAAGCTGAACATCGACGAGAACATCGAGACGGCATCGCGCTTCAGCGTCCTCTCGATCCCGACGACGATCCTCTTCGAGGACGGACGCCCGCAGGAGACCGTGATCGGCGCGCGGCCGCGCGCGCACTACGAGCGGGCCTGGGCCCGCTGGCTATAGGCGCTCGCTTGCGACGCCGACCTAGAGGCCGTCCGGGCTTGGCTCGGGCGGCCGTCTAATCCCGGGTGGCAAAGCCGGACTCGACTCGTGATTTGCTCCCCACGGCGTTAAGTCGTCGACTCCTTGACCTGCGGCTGGGCGGAGAGCCGCCCCAGCTTGGGAGCGGCAACCGCGCCGGAGCCCTCGTCCACGCCCACCGCTCGTACCCGGGGATCGATCCAGGTGTAGAGGATGTCCACGAGCAGGTTCGCGATCGCGACCGTGAAGCTGACGACGAGCACGACTCCCATGATCACGGGTAAGTCGCCTCCGGCGAGGCTGCGGACGAGCAGCTTCCCCATCCCCGGCAGACCGAACACGGTCTCCACGAAAAGCGCTCCGCCGAACGCGAGCCCGATGTCCATACCGAGCATCGAGACGACCGAGAGCATCGCGTTGCGGAACACATGGTGACGCACCACCTGCAAGGTTCCAGCGCCCTTGGCCTTGGCCGTCCGCACGTAATCCGAATCCATCGCCTCGAGCATGCTCGCCCTGATCATCCGCGCATAGAGAGCGGCGAACAGCGCCGCGAACGTGAACCAGGGCAGGAGCATGTGGTACGTCCATTG
>Ga0307305_10001239_pt1 | contig 10055 bp, 8 predicted proteins | sample ER_DNA_186_FD_194512 | JGI IMG/M metagenome (GOLD analysis project Ga0307305, IMG submission 194512) | Bulk soil microbial communities from the East River watershed near Crested Butte, Colorado, United States - ER_DNA_186 | ecosystem: Environmental > Terrestrial > Soil > Floodplain | place: USA... | reverse complement strand
GGGGATCGAGACGTAAAGGTCGCCATCCGTTGCGGGCGCCATCCGAATCCCGGTTCCCTGCACCTGCCCCGATCCTCGGACCGGCAGCGCACCGGCGGACGGAGGATCTGGCGGACGCGGCGTGCCGACGGGAGATTGGGGCGGCAATCCCGCCGCGTCGGTCGCTCCGCTCGTCGGTTCGTTCGAAGGTTGCGTGACGGATGACGAGCCTGGACTCGTATGGACCGCGACGAGTGGATCGGCCGAGTTTCGGAGAAACGCCATGGCGGCTATGGCAAGCCCGGCGCCCACGACGACAGCGACAGTGGCGACGGCAAGGCGGCGTGGCCTCGGCGAGCCCTTCGGGGGCCGAAGGATATTGGCGAGGATCGCGACGGACCGGCCCGGCGTCAGGCTCGGCCGGGCCGCGGATGCAATGGCGGCGGCATCGTCGCGGAACGCGGCGGCGGTTCGCCGGCAGTCGGCGCACCCGGCGAGATGACGATCGAGCTCCCCACGATCGTATTCGTCGAGATCGAAATCGATCGCAGCCGCCGCGAGCTCAAGGAACCCTTCGTGGATGCTCATGGGCCTACAGCTGCGAACAGCTCGCGTCGGACGCGAACGCGGGATCGCGCGACGTAGAGCAGGGTCCGTGTCGCCGGGGCGGATCGACCGATCGCCACCGCGATCTCCCCGCCCGTGAACCCCTCGTCTGACAGGAGCAGCGCGACCCGGGCGTCGACGCTGAGCCCGTCGAGCGCCTGCTCAATATCGGTGATTGAGGCGGACGACAGGACTCGCGCAGTCAGCTGCGGGTCCACCCTGTCGTCCCTTTTGGGGCCGTGACGGTCGGGCCAAAGCCGTGCGGTCGGCGGGCGGCCAAAGCGCTCCAGGACCAGGTTCGACGCGATGCGAAACAGGGCGCTGCGAACCTCGCTAGGCGCGGCGTCGCGATGGACCTGTTTCGTCAACCGGAGGTAGGTGTCCCGCAGGAGGTTCTCGGCGAGCAACCGGTCGCGCGTCGAGCGGGCAAGGAACGCGAAGACCGCCGCGTGATGCTCGTCGTACGCGGACACGATGAAGGCTTCGCGAGTGGCCTCGTCCGGGAAGCCGACGCGTGATGCATCGACGTCCGGGACGTCCGCTGGGGGCGGTTGCTTCAAAGGAGCCTCGAGAGCAGAGGATCGTTGACCTGAACCCAGGCAAGGATCCGTGGGCCGTCGACAGACGCAGCCCGGGCGATCGTAGTGCCGGTGAGACGTTCGGACGGCCCTGTTGCTTCGCCCAGGGGAAGCTTGTCGGCAAAGTGACAGCTCCGGAACGCATGGCCACTCGGTTCTCGGGCTGCGTTCCACTCCGCACGACACGCCACATCATCTCTACCACGCCCGCTCAAACACATAGACATATCTGCCTGTCGCATCGATACTTCATCTGTATGGCCAAGAACCGAGACCAGGCGGCCGGACGCGTTCGCGTCGGCCAGGCGGCTGAGATGCTCCAGGTTTCCGTCGAGACCCTGCGGCGCTGGGAGGCCGAGGGCCGCCTCCGGATGGAGAGATCCGAGGGCGGCCAGCGACTGGTCGACATGGCCGAGGTCGCGCGGCTGCTCGACGAGCGCAGGAAGGCCTCGACGGACCGGCCGATCGTGGCCCAGTCGGCGCGGAACCGCTTCCCCGGGGTCATCACCAGGATCGAACGGGATCGCGTGGCCGCCGTCGTCGAAGTCATCGCCGGTCCGCATCGGCTCGTCAGCCTCATGACGGCCGAAGCCGTCGAGGAGCTCGATCTCAAGGTGGGTGACGAGGCCGTCTGCGTCGTCAAGTCGACCAATGTCATCGTCGAGATCCCGTCTTCGAGGGAGCCGCGGGCATGAAGTTGCGCCTCGCGGTCCTGGTCTCGGTGCTGCTATCCGTCCTCGCGGCCTGCTCGAACGGCGGGGCATCGCCGACGGCAAGTACTGCAACGTCCGCGGCTCCTACAGCGGCCACGTCCGCGGCACGGTCCGCCGCACCTGCGACCCTCACGCTCTACGGCGCCGCATCCCTGAAGGGCGTGCTCGACAAGGTCAAGACCGCGTACGAGGCGGCCAATCCCGGAACGACGCTGACGATCTCGACCGACTCGTCGGCGACGCTCGAGACCCAGATCGAGCAGGGTGCCCCGGCCGACGTCTTCCTCTCGGCCGACACCACGAACCCGAAGAAACTCGTCGACAAGGGCCTCGCGCTAGGCGCCGCAGTTACGTTCGCCGGCAACAAGCTCACCGTCATCGTCCCGACCGCGAACCCGGCCGGGATCACATCACCGAAGGATCTCGCCAAGGCCGGCGTCAAGGTCATTGCCGCCGGCGACGCGGTACCGATCACGAAGTACGCGACGCAACTCGTGGCAAACCTCGCCAAGGAGGCCGACTACGCGGCCGATTTCGCGGCCAGGTACGCGGCCAACATCGCCTCGAAGGAAGACAACGTCAAGGCGGTCGTCGCCAAGATCGAGCTCGGCGAGGGCGACGCGGGCATCGTCTACGTCACCGACGCCAAGGCCTCGACCAAGGTCACGACGGTCGACGTGCCGGATACGGCCAATGTCCCTGCGACCTATGCAGGCGTCGTCGTCAAGGCGTCGAAGAACGCGGCGGCGGCCCTGGCGTTCCTGACGTGGTTCGCCGGCCCCGACGGCCAGGCCATCCTGGGCACCTTTGGGTTCCTGCCGCCCTCGTGATGGAGGAGCCGGCCGGGGCGCCGGCTGCGCCAAGGCGGGCGAGCACGCGGCGATCGAGCGGCTGGGGGGAGCGCTCGATCGCCGCTCTCGCGGCCCTGTTCGCGCTGTTTCTCGGACTGCCGGTTCTCACGCTCGTCGCGAGGTCAATCCTCGATGGGTCCCTCGCGAACGCGGTTGCCTCGCCGGTCGTCCTCGATGCGCTCTGGCTCAGCCTCGTCACCACGGCTATCAGCCTGGTCATCACCGTCACGCTCGGCCTGCCCCTGGCGCTGGTGCTGGCTCGACGAACCTTCCGCGGCAAGGGCTGGCTCGAGGCGATCGTCGACCTCCCGATCGTCCTGCCGCCATCGGTGGCCGGGCTCGCGCTCCTGCTGGTGTTTGGCCGCCGCGGTCTGCTCTCGGCGCCGTTCGAGATCCTGGGCATTGCCATACCGTTCACGACGATCGCCGTCATCCTGGCCCAGACGTTCGTGTCGGCGCCGTTCTTCATCCGTTCGGCCCGCACCGGCATCGCCGGCGTCGACCGCGACCTGGAGGATGCCGCCCGGGTCGACGGCGCCTCCGAGCGTCAGTTGTTCCGGGCGATCACGGTCCCGCTCGCGAGCGCGGCCCTCGCCGCCGGCCTGGTCATGAGCTGGGCCCGGTCACTTGGCGAGTTCGGGGCCACGATCATGTTCGCCGGGAACGTCGAGGGTCGAACGCAGACCCTGCCACTGGTGGTCTACGGCGAGTTCCAGGGCGGCGACCTCGACGCGTCCGTCGCCGCCGCCGCAATCCTGGTCATCGCCGCGTTCGGCGTCCTCCTCGCCGTCCGGGTGTTTCGCTGGGGCCGGGTGCTGGACGCTCGAGGCCTCTCGTGAGGTGCAGCGACGCGTCGCCTTCAGGCATGGCATCCTCTGGCCGATGATTTTCTGGCCTGACGCCGGTCTGACTGGATGACATCCTGGGAACTCTGGAGGGAGAAGATGGCCCACCCGACCACGGCTGACGACGCTGCGTTCAACCTGTCGCCTCGAGCCAAGCTCGAGATCCTCGGCGCGATGCTCCTCGCGATGTTCCTGTTTGCGCTGGACCAGACGGTCGTCGGGACGGCGCTCCCCAAGATCATCACGGACCTCAACGGGAACGCGCTCTACACGTGGTCGGTCACGATCTACCTGCTGACCTCGACGATCAGCGGGCCCATCTACGGCAAGCTGTCGGACCTCTACGGCCGCCGCCCGATCGTCATCTTCGCGGTGAGCCTGTTCCTCCTCGGCTCAGCCCTCGCCGGGCTCAGCGAGTCAATGGAGCAGTTCATCCTGTTCCGCGGATTGCAGGGTCTCGGTGGCGGGGCCATCTTCCCGATCGCCCTCGCGGTCGTCGCGGACCTCTATACACCGGCCGAACGCGGCAAGTACCTCGGCTCGTTCGGCGCTGTCTTCGGCCTGTCGTCGCTCGTCGGCCCGGGTCTCGGCGGGTTCATCACGGACACAGTCGGCTGGCACTGGATCTTCTTCATCAACATCCCGATCGGGTTGATCTCGCTGTTCATCCTGTGGCGCCTGCTTCCGGCGATCCGCCGGCCGGAGGCCGGCCAGAACATCGACTACGTGGGTGCCGCGGCGTTCACCGCCGCCGTCGCGCCGTTCCTAGTCGGACTGTCGAACAAGCAGAGCGGGCAATGGACGGATCCTGCGGTCGGCGGCCTGATGCTCGTCGGCGTCGTCTTCGGCCTCGTGTTCCTCTGGGTCGAGTCACGGGCCGCCGATCCGATCGTGCCGCTCAACCTGTTCCGGCTGCCGACCTTCACGATCTCCGTGGCCGCGATGTTCTTCGCCGGCTTCGGGTTCCTGACTGGGATCATCTTCCTTCCGCGCTGGTTCCAGGCGGTCGCCGGCGCCAGCGCAACCGAATCGGGCTACAACATCCTGCCGCTGCTCGCCGGGCTGATCTTCAGCGCGGTCGCGTCCGGCCAGATCGTGGCCCGCGTCGGCCGCTACAAGTACCTGATGTTCGGGTCGCTGCTACTGCTCGGCCTGTCGCTGTTCCTCATGACCAACCTCCGGACCGAAACGGATCGCCCCATCCTCTGGCTGTGGATGGCGCTGGCCGGGCTCGGGATCGGGCCGTCGTTCGCGGTCTTCCCCTTGATCGTCCAGAACGCGGTCTCGCCCGACCGGATCGGCGTGGCGACCAGCAGCCTGACCTTCTTCCAGCAGATCGGCGGAACGGTCGGGCTGACGGTCGCCGGGACGCTGTTCGCCGACCGGATCAAGACCGAGATCCCCGTGCAGCTCGTCGCGGCCGGCGTGCCGAAGCAGATGGTCGACGCGTTCAGTGCTGGCGGCGGCCAGATCGACCTGACCGGCACCGGCGACCTCGGGGCGAGGATCCTCGCGGCGACGCCGGACGCCTTCAAGCCCATCGTCGAGCCGGTGATCCCGAACATCGTCGCGGGCATCCACGAGGCGATCTCGATCGCGATCGCGAACACGTTCTGGGCCGGGATCGTGGCGGCCGTGCTTGCCGCGATCCTGGTGCTGTTCCTGCACGAGGTCCCGATGCGAACGACCTTCGCGATGGAGGAGGCGGCGGCGGAGGATCCGGCGGCCTGACCCGAGCCTCCGGCGTATGAGCTACGCCTCGACGACGCGGCGCCGCTCCTCGGCCCGGTTCGGGGCGTAGGGCACGTATTCCGGCCACCACATCGCATCGGCAACTTCTGCGGCGTGGGATTCGCCGGCGACGGCGACGGCGATTCGCCACGATATGTCGCGCAGCGAAGAGATCGGCGGGAACAGCGAGCCGGCCGCGAGCCGGTCTGGTTCGACCGCGGCGGCCAGCGTGCGCGCGGCGGCCAAGAACATCTCGTCGGTCACCGTCCGGGCCCCGGAGACGATCGCCCCGAGACCCATGCCCGGGAAGATGAACACGTTGTTCGCCTGGCCGATGTCGACGTGCCGCCCGTCGACGGTGACCGGATCGAACGGGGAGCCGGTCGCGACGATGGCGCGCCCGCCCGTCCACGCGAGGCAGTCCGCGGGGGTCGCCTCGGCTGCCGACGTCGGGTTGGAGAGCGGGAGGATCGTTGGAACCTCGGTCGGGCCGAGGCTATCGACCATCGCCCGGACGACTGCCTCGTCGAACGTGCCGGCAATCCCCGTCGCGCCAACGAGGAACGTCGGCCGGCGATCCCGGACGGTGTCGAGGAGAGATCCTCCGCCGGCCGGCGCCGCCACGGCCAGATCGGCCTTCAGCTCGTCGAGGTCGGGCCGTCCCTCATGGACGAGCCCTCGGCTGTCAACGAGCGCGATCGCGTCCCGGATGTGCGACCCCTCGAGCCCGGCCTCGACCATCGCCAGCCGGAGCAGCCGGGCGATCCCGATCCCCGCCGCGCCCGCGCCAACCAGCACGATCCGGGCGTCACCGAGCTGCCGACCCGTCGCCCGGAGCGCCGCGAGCACGGCCGCAAGGACGACGGCCGCGGTCCCCTGGATGTCGTCGTTGAAGGACAGGACCCGCGTCCGGTAGCGCTCGAGGATCCGCAACGCGTTCTGCTGCTTGAAGTCCTCCCACTGAATCAGGCATCCGGGCCACACCTCCTCGACACCGGCCACGAACGCTTCGACGAGCGCGTCGTACTCGGCGCCGCGCAGGCGCGGCGCGCGGTAGCCCAGGTACAGCGGATCGGCGAGCAGGCTTGGGTTGTCGGTTCCGACGTCGAGCGAGACCGGCAACGTCAGGCTGGGATAGATGCCGCAGGCCGCGGTGTAGAGGGCGAGCTTCCCGATGGGGATCGCCATGCCACCGGCGCCCTGGTCGCCGAGGCCGAGGATCCGTTCATTGTCGGTCACGACGATGAGGCGGACGTCCTCGAACGGCCCCTGGCGAAGCAGCTGCGGGATGCGGTCCCGGTCCGCTGGCGTGATCCACGTGCCACGGGTGCGCCGGATGATGTGGCTGAACTCCTGGGTGGCGCGACCAACGGTCGGCGTGTAGACGATGGGCAGGAACTCCCCGAGGTGCTCGGCCAGCAGCCGATAGAAGAGCGTCGCGTTGCGGTCCTGGAGGGCCGCCATACCGATGTATTGCTCGAGGCTGTCGGTCTTGACACGGAGGTGCTCGAGCTCGAGCTCGACCTGCTCCTCGATCGACAGGACCCGGTCCGGCAAGAGGCCGCGCAGTCGAAACGCGTCGCGCTCGTCACCGGGGAACGCCAGGTCCTTGGTCAGCAGGCGGTTGCCAAGGAGAGCTGGACCGGCCAGACCGATGCGTGCGGGTCGACCCGCGGCAATGTCGTCGAATGGAGATGGCAGCGGGCGCATGCAGGACGCAGTGTGCCAGCCCGGTCAACCGGACATGGCTTCGGCGTGGGATGATCGGCAGCCGATGGAGATCGTCGCCTTCGCCGTGGGCGTGTTCCTGCTCGCGCTCACGTTCTGGGACCTGTTCGAGACGGTCGTCGTTCCGCGACCGACGCCCGGCTGGTTTCGCATCGGCCGGTACATCATCCGTGGTTCGTGGCGCGGGCTGAGAGCCATCCGGGACCGCCGGCCAAACGGGTCTTTCGACAGGATCCTTGGGCTGTTCGCGCCGGCCATGACGGTGACGCTCCTCGGGGCGTGGCTGGTGGCCCTGATCCTCGGCTACGGCCTGATCATGTACGCGCTGCGCGATGAGCTCCAGCCCGTCCCAGCCAGCCTCGGAAGTGCCCTGTACTTTGCCGCCACCTCCGTCCTGACCCTCGGTTTCGGCGATTTCGTGGCGGTCGGTGCGCCGGCGAGGATCATCATCACCAGCGCCGCGATCACCGGCCTCGGTGTCGTCGCCCTGGTCGTGACCTTCCTGTTCTCCCTCTATGGCTCCTACCAGCGGCGGGAGATGCAGGTCGTTGCCCTCCAGGCCGCGGCCGGAGCTCCGCCGTCGGCGGTTGCCCTCCTCGAGACGTACGCCCAGTTGAGTCTCATCGGGCGCCTACCGGACCTGTTCATCGACTGGGAGCGCTGGGCGGTCGAGGTGCTCGACTCCCACGTCGCATACCCGCTGCTCGGCTTCTTTCGCTCGAGCCACGACAACCTGTCCTGGATCAGCGCCCTCGGGACCATGCTCGACGCCGCCAGCCTCGTGCTGACGACGGTCTGCGAAGTGCCGCGGGGCGAGGCGAAGCTGTTCAAGCGGGTGGGCGCTCATCTCGTCGAGGACATCTTCAACCTCGGCTTCCGCGCCGGTGACCCCGTCGGCCTGGACAGATCCGACTTCAATGCGGCCTGCGATCGGCTCGAGGAGGCTGGTTACACGCTCGAGGACCGTGACCGCGCATGGCCAGTGTTCGAGGCTGCGCGGGCGACCTATGCCAGCCGCCTCGAGGCGATGGCGAGGTACTGGGCCACGCCGGCTGCCTCGTGGCTCGGCGACCCGGTCGTCCTGAGGCAGCCGATCCACCCGACGGACGATCCGTAATGCGCTGCGCTCTCCCCGCGCGACAGGTGCTGTCGATCGTCGCGCGGCAGCGGCAGCGGTCCGACTGGTGACCGAGCCAATCGACTGGCGGCTGCCCATGCCGCGCGGCTTCCGCTGGCCGGACGGCATCCGAGCGGCCGCATGCTTCACCTTTGACGTCGACGCCGAGAGCCCGATCCTCTTCGAGTATCCCGAGACGGCGGCCTGGCTCGGTGTAATGAGCCACCAGGCCTACGGAGCCCGAACGGGGATCGCCCGCCTCCTTCGAGTCCTCGATCGCCGGCGCATTCGGGCGACCTTCTTCATTCCCGGCTACAGCGCCGAGCGCTGGCCGGCCATCTGCCGCGCCATCCGCGACGCCGGCCACGAGATCGCCCACCACGGCTACCTGCACGAGGGCGCCCACGGCGCGACCCCGGCGGTCGAGGAGGAGCACCTCCTGCATGGGCTGGCGTCGCTCGACGAAGTCCTTGGAGTCCACCCGACGGGCTACCGCGGACCGAACTGGGAGCTGACATTCGAGACGCCGGCGATCCTCGCCCGCCACGGCTTTGTCTACGATTCGGGCCTGATGGATGCCGATCACCCGTACGTCCTGGCCACCTCCGCCGAACCGGGTACCGCGACCCTCGTCGAGCTGCCCGGCCACTGGTCGCTCGACGACTGGGAGCCCTACAACTACCTGCCCGGGATTACCGGCTCCGGGGTGATTTCGAGCCCGGCCGACGTCCTCGCCCGCTGGACCCTTGAGCTCGAGGCGCTCGTCGAGGACGGCGGGCTGTTCGTGCTGACAAACCATCCGTTCGTGTCGGGCCGAGCGTCACGAGCCGTCGCCCTCGAGCAGTTGATCGAGCGCGCGCAGGCGATCGACGGCCTCTGGATCGCCACGGCCGTGGAGATCGCCGCACACGTGGCAACGCTGGACCTCGAGCCGGTCGTGCATCGCCGGCCGATCCTGCCCGGCTAACGCCCGGCCCGACGGGGAAGGACCCCGACGACGTCGTCGGGGTCCTGGATCCGCTGTGTCGGCTCCTGAGCGGGGCCGCTTCGTCAGGCGCGACGAAGGGCCGATCGCGCCCCGAACCAATAGATGAGGAAAGCGACGGCCCCGCCGACGTAGTAGGCGAGATCGGCGCCATGGAGGTAGGTGGCGGTGACGTAGTTGAACGGTCCGCCCCATGAATATCCGAGCGAGGAGTTCTGGAACGGGATGCCGACCACGAAGCCAACGACGAGGGCGACGAGAGCGACGGTGCCGCTTGGCAGCCGGCTGAAATCGACGATCGAGTTGGCGTCCGCCTGCCGACGTCGGAGCCACCAGTCGGCGAGGACTACCCCCACGAACGGCGAGATCCAGTAGCTGATGAACAGCAGGAAGTTCGTGAAGTTCGTGGCGAAGTCGCCGGTGTTGAGGACGAGCGTGAACAGGAAACCGAGAACCGCCACGGTCGCCGCCGAGTAGATCCGCTTGATCCGGAGACCGGCCGCCAGGAGCGACAGCGATCCTGTGTAGTCGTTCATGGCATTGACGGCGACGGTGCCGATGGCGATGGCGACCATTGCCAGGCTGGCGACGATCGCCCCACTGCCCCCGAGGACGTCGTAGATCGTCTGGCTCGACTCGCCGCCTGTGGCTTTCGATGCGACGAGGAGACCCAGGATCTCGAGCCAGCCCGAGGCGACGGTCATGCCCGCGAGGGTGTACCAGAAAACCGATCGCGTCGAGGTGTTCGACGGCAGGTAGCGCGAGTAGTCGGAGGCGTACAGGGCCCAGGCCAGGACAAAGCTCGCGACGATCGCGACCATCGCGATGAAGGCCCCGATCTGGTCCGCGCCGCTGAAGCCGTCGGTCAGGCTCGTGTCGGCCTTGCCGAGGATCGAGATCGTCAGGATGACGAACATCACGC
>Ga0307305_10001235_pt1 | contig 10064 bp, 8 predicted proteins | sample ER_DNA_186_FD_194512 | JGI IMG/M metagenome (GOLD analysis project Ga0307305, IMG submission 194512) | Bulk soil microbial communities from the East River watershed near Crested Butte, Colorado, United States - ER_DNA_186 | ecosystem: Environmental > Terrestrial > Soil > Floodplain | place: USA... | reverse complement strand
CAGGCCGCCGCGGTCGTAGACGACGTTGTTCCACATCCGCAGGCCGCCCTTCTTGGACTCGCCGAAGTAGTCCGAGTTGAGCACGCGGGTGATGTTGGCCTTCAGGTCGACGGCGATGAGCCGGTCATCGGGGTAGCCGGGGGCTTCGGCGTTGGGCGTGTAGATGACGGTGGTATCCGGCGTCCAGGCGGCCGGGTCGTAGCCGGCTTCGACCGGGTAGTAGAGCTGCCTCTGCATGCCGGCCACGTTCGCGTTGGCCGCCTCCATGATCAGCCGCGCCCGGGTGCGGAACTGAGGATCGGATCCGATATAGCCGTCGACCACGACCATGCGGGACTTCGCGATATAAGCGTCCTGGATGGCCGCGACGCGATCATATTCGGCCCGGGTAATGGTCTGCCCGCGGGAGTTGGTGGAGTCGTCGACGATGTAGGTGGAGCGGGTGCTACGCGAGTCGACGCGGGCCTTAACGTTTACGTTCCCGAACTCCGTGAGCGTGGCGTTGGCCATTTCCTCGGTCAGTTCGCGCAACCGGGCCGCCGTGGGATTCCACTCCACCCGCGAGCCATTTACCTGGTACGCCACCGTCTTTCCTCCTCCTGGGCACACGCCTCACACCCGCGGTCACGCCCGCGCGGGCACGCTAGCCAGCGCGGGACACGCGGGGACGCGCATCCGCGGCCGGCACGATTTCGTGGATTCTACCCGGAATCGGAAAGATTATTGCGCTCGGTTTCCGGCTGGCTTGCCGCCGGCCCATATGGTATAGACCATGGGTCTTTTCTGATCAGCTTATTAATGCGCCCGCGATATGGTATAGACCAATGGCCTGGACCAATTCTCGGGCTTTATCACGCGCCCCCAGGGCCCTGATCCCGCACTTCCTCGACGTGACGCAGGGCGTCGCGGAGCCGGGCCAGCCAGGCGTCCGAATTCTCTCCGGTCAGCCGCACGCACCAGGCCAGCGCATCGCTGCGACTGCGGGCCACGCCCGCCTCGACCAGCGTGTCCAGGACCCGGCGCTCGGGCTGGCGCAGCCTGGTCATCACCGGGACCGAAAGTGTGGTGAACATCTCAGTCACGTCGGCACAGGTGACGCCCCACGACACCTTGCGCCGGAATTTGTGCTCGGCCTCCCGCGCGATCTCGATGCGGCGGCTCCTGGTCTCCTCGCGGAACCGGCGGATCCTGCCCTCGGCGGCCGCGGCCCGCTCGGCGTCCGACGCCCCGGCCGTCTCGGGGGCGGGCAGCGCGCCGACGATCGTGATCTCCTCGCGGTCCGCCTGGATGTCCGGGGCGGCGGTGAACCAGTCGCCGGGGAGCCGGCCGGTGAACCAGCCGCGCAGTTCTTCGGTAGCGTTCGCCTTGCCCGCGTTCTCGTTACTAGCGCTCGTGTCGTTATCCGTGCCGGTCGCGTCGTCCGCGGGGCCGGGATCAGCTTGCGGCGTATTCATGTAATTATAATTACAGGTGTGCTTGGCCTGGTCAAACACCAGCGGGCGGAAGTGGTACGCCGTTGGCTGAATGAGCTATGCAGGGTGGCAGGCGTCAGGCCAGGCCGGGGGCTAGGCCGGCGGCGATGCGGGGGTAGACGCGGACCGCGCCGGCGAACTGGGAGCCGAAGCGGGCCGGGACTATCTCCACGTCCATGCCCGGCTGGGGGGCCTGGATCATCCAGCCGTTGCCGAGGTAGATGGCGACGTGCGAGATGTAGCCGGGATCGGTGGGGTCGGTGTGGTAGAAGAGCAGGTCGCCGGGCTGCAGCCGGGTGACGGGGACGGACAGGCCGGTCCGGGCCTGGTCCGCGGCCACCCGGGGCATGCTGATGCCGGCCTGGGCGAAGGACCACTCGACGAGGCCGGAGCAGTCGAAGGAGGACGGCCCGGCCGCGCCCCACACGTACGGCAGGCCGCGCCTGCTCTCGGCGGCCCGCAGCGCCGTGGTCAGCCGGGCCGCGGTCAACGCGCCGCCGGCCGGGGTACCGGGGACGATCCCGACCGGGGACGATCCGCCCGGCCGGGTCACCTGCGTGACCAGCGGCTCGACGGACGCGCCCTTCGGCAGCACGGCCTTGATCCTGGCCGCGATCGAGGGCACGCTGGCCGGCGGGGCGCTGACCACGAGGGCGTTCCTGGCCGGCACCCCGAGCGAAGCGGCGACCGCGTCCGACATCACCGCGTCGACCCCGCCGATGCCCACGGTGCCGAACGCCATCACCGGCAGCCGTCGCTCCTGCTGGCGGCCTGACACGGTGACCTGGCCGCCGAGCGACAGTCGGTCCAGGGTGCCCATCGTGTAGGAGACGGCGACGCCGCCGCTGGCCACGGCCTGCCAGAGCTTGTTGGAGGCGGCGGTGGAGGGAGCCGTGTAGCCGCGGAAGCTGGACGGGTTCACGCCTAGCACCGCCGTGAACGTGCCGTTGATCTTGATCTTGGCGGCCTCGATCGGCTCGGTGCCGGTTACCCCGGACTGCCTGGCCACCGCGGCCCGGACCTTGCCGGACAGCGAGAAGGGCGCGACGACCAGCAGGTCGGCCTGCTTCAGGCTGCGCAGCGGGGCGACCGGGGCCCGCTTGGCGGCCGGGGCGGCGGTGCTGGCCGGCGCCGAGGCCCGGGCGACGGGGACCGCGATCGGCGTACCGCTGCCGTCTGCGCTGCCGCCGAGCATGGGGACCACCGGCCCGATCGTCTTGGCCTGCGCCGGGCTGGCCCGCGGGATCCCCCGGGCGGCCGCGCCGACCGCGGCCGGCTTGCCGCCCACCGTGGCCAGCACCGCGCCGGTGGCCGTCCCGGCGAGCACCAGCACGCTGATCAGCACGGGAACCAGGCGCCTTGGCTTCGCGGAGGATGGCACATTCCGCCGCCAGAGGCGGCGTACGGCGTCCGCGAGCGAATGCATCGGTCCCAACATAACCCCCCAAGCCACCGTACCGGGAGGGTGCCTACCCGGCCAGGGCACCCCCGGCACCGGCACGACACCGGCGTCGGGCGGAGGGCGCGCAGGTCAGACGGGGCGGGATAGCACCTCTGTGAGCTCGCTGGCGGTGGTGACGGGGGCCTGGCAGGTGAACTGGCGGCAGACGTAGGCGGCGGGGGCGCCGTCGAGGCGGCCGCGGCCCTCGAGCAGCGGGATGGCGGCCGGGGTCTCCGGGTCGCCGTCGCCGAGGGCGAGGACGGCGCCGGGCGGCGCCGCGTGCAGGGCGGTCTGGTGCAGGGTGCGGGTCCGCTCGTCGTCCGGACCGCCGACCACGGCGATCTCGGCCGGGCCGCTCAGCCAGGCCTCGGCCACGGCCAGGCCCATGCCCGCGGCGCGCGGGTAACGGGCGGCGATGCCGGGGAGCACGCCGAGGGCGGCCCCGGCCGCCTCGCGGTGCCGGGCCGAGCCGGTCAGCGCCGAGTAGCCCAGCAGCGCCCCGGCCACGGCGAAGGCACCCGACGGGGTGGCGTTGTCGGCCGGGTCGGCCGGGCGGAAGATCAGCGCCTCGTCCTCGGCGGCCGTGTCGTAGAAGCCGCCCTGGCCGTCGCCGAACGAGCCCAGCGCGACCTCGAGCAGCTGGCCGGCCAGGTCCAGCCAGCGCGCCTCGCCGGTCACACCGGACAGGGTGAGGAATCCCTCGGCCGCGCAGGCGTAGTCGTCGAGCGCCCCGGCGGTGCCGCCGGCGGCCCCGTCCCGTGAGGTGCGGACGAGGCGCCCGCCGGCCAGGTGCACGTCGGCCAGCAGCGTGGCCGCGTCGCGCGCGGCCGCGGTGAGGTCCGGGCGGGCGAACAGCAGGCCGCACTCGGCCAGCGCCGATACGCCAAGCCCGTTCCAGGCCGCGACCACCTTGTCGTCCCGGCCGGGGCGGACCCGGCCGCCCCGGGCGGCCAGCAGGGCGTCCCTGACCCGCCGTAGGCGGCTCGCGTCTTCAGGGTCCGAACGGAGCTGGAGCACGCTCGTGCCATGCTCGAACGTCCCCGCCTGGGTAACGTGGAAGGCTTCCGCCGCGAACTCCGCGTCGTCGGGCCCGAGGACCTCGGCTAGCTGGGCTGGTGTCCAGACGTAGAACTTGCCCTCCTCGCCCTCGCTGTCGGCGTCCAGCGACGCTGCGAGCCCGCCCTCGGCGGTCCGCAGCTCGCGCAGCATCCAGTCGCAGGTCTGTTCGGCCACCCGGCGGGCCAGCGCCGAGCCGGTCCGGCGCCACAGGTGCGCATAGACCCGGGCCAGCAGGGCGTTGTCGTAGAGCATCTTCTCGAAGTGCGGGATGACCCAGTCCGCGTCGACCGAGTACCGGGCGAACCCGCCGCCGAGCTGGTCGTACATGCCCCCGCGGGCCATCGCCTCGCAGGTACCCTCGGCCAGCTGGAGCGCGTTCTCGCTCCCAGTGCGCTCGTGGTGGCGGAGCAGGAACTCCAGCACCATCGACGGCGGGAACTTCGGCGCGGCGCCGAACCCGCCGCGGGCCGCGTCGTAGTCCTGGCTCAGCCCCTGCAGCGCCACGTCGGCCGCCTGCCGGAACGTGGCGTCGAGCTCGCCGTGCTGGCCGCGCAGGGCGGACGCGGTGGCGGCGGCGTTCTCGGCCAGCGCGGTGGCCACATGCCTGGCCCGGCCGGTCACGTCGTCGCGCTGGTCCCGCCAGGCCTGGGAGATGTTCAGCACCAGCTGCCGGAAGTAATCCCGCGGATAGTACGTGCCGGTGAAGAACGGCTCGGCGTCCGGCGTCATGAACACCGTCATCGGCCAGCCGCCCTGGCCGGTCATGGCCTGGGTCGCGGTCATGTAGACCGCGTCCACGTCGGGCCGCTCCTCCCGGTCCACCTTGACCGCGACCACATGCTCGTTGAGCACCGCGGCCGTCTCGGGGTCCTCGAACGACTCGTGCGCCATCACGTGGCACCAGTGGCAGGCGGCGTAGCCGACCGAGAGCATGACGGGGACGTCGCGCCGGGCGGCCTCGGCGAAGGCCTCGTCGCACCACGGCCACCAGTCCACCGGGTTGTCCGCGTGCTGGAGCAGGTACGGGCTGGTCGAATCCTTGAGCCGGTTCACCCATCCACAGTAGTGACGGGCGGCCAGCGCTCAGCTCTGGGCGGCGGTGAAGTTGTCGAATTCCGCCGCGGCGGTCGAGGGCGAGTCGGAGATCGACTCGACGTACAAGCCCATGTAGCCCCTGGTGTACGGGTTATTCCGGTCGGTGTAGTCGATCAGCTTCTTGCCGTTCAGCCAGAGCTCCAGATGGACCGCCTGGCCGCCGTCGATGGTCGTGGCCACGGCACGCAGCCGGCCGGACGAGCCCACGTGCAGGTCGCTGACGCTGACCGGGGCGGGTTCGCCGGTAATCCGGGCCCCGGTGCTCACCCACTTCTGGATGGCCACGGCGTGGTCCTCGATGAGGAAGGCGTAGAGATCGCCGTTGCCGTCGCCCCGGAACGCCAGGCCCAGGCCGTAGCCCTGCGCTGCGCCGGAGAGCGTGCGCACGTCGACGCTGGCGTCGAGGTTCAGCGGGGTCACCCCGCTGAGGCCGTGCCCGGCGCTGGACGGCCGGGCCAGCTCGTTCTGCCCGTTGTACCCGGTCACGCTCAGGCGGTACGCGCCGCTGCCGGTGTAAGCCCCGGCGCTGGCGTGGGCGTCATCGACCCAGCCGACCTTGTTGGCGGAGAAGTCGTCCGCGAACAGGACCTTGGCCGCGGCGGAGGCGCTCGGCGAGTTGCTGGGCTTGGGTGAGGCATTGTTACGCGAACCCCCCGCCGGAGACGAAGCCACGGACGACGAAGAAGCCGATGACGCAGGGTGGCCGCTGGGGATGGCGATGAACGCCACGATCGCCGCGACGACAGCAACGCCCAGGACCAGGGCGATCACCCAGGTGTTCGGGCGCCGCCGCATCCGCCTGGTCTGCACTGGCCCGGAATCGGCTGGCCCGGTCGGTCGTGGCCCGGATTGGGCCGGCCCGGACTGGGCTGGCCCGGGCTCGCTGGGCGAGGCATAGATGGCCGGGGCCCCCCAGGATGGCGCCATGCCGGTGACCGTCGGCTGGTTCTGGGCCTGGCCGGCCTGGGTGGCCTGCCACTGTGCGCTCCTGGCGGCGATGGTCTGGTCGAGCACCTGGGTCAGCCGGCTGACGTCGCCCTCGGGGTTGGCCGCGCCGAGGCTGAGCGGCGACTGCTGGGCCAGCATCGCCAGGCCGGGCGGCAGTTCCGCGGCCGTGGGCATCCGCGCGCCGTCGACGAGGACCGGGATGACGCGGATGCCGCGGGTCAGGGCCGCCTCGATCTCCACGCGGACGAAGTCGTTCGGCCCGGCGGCCGCCGCCAGCCACTGGTGGCCGATGAGCGCGACCAGCGCGTCGCAGGAGGTCACCGCGGCCGCGATCACCTCGGCGAAGTCGTTGCCGAGCTGAATCGAGTCGACGTCCCTGACGATCTGCGGTCGGCCGTAATGCGCCGCCAGCCGCTCGGCCAGCCAGCCGGCCTGGTTCGCCGTATCGGCACGCCGGTAGCTGATGAATATGCGCCCCGCCACCCTGACACCCCCCGGGGCTAATGAGACTGCCCTGACGAAACTGCACAGATGAAAGTGCTAGGTATCGTAACGACCCGGCGACCAGCGAGAAGGCGTTTTCCGTGAGGCGACCGCGGCGTAGGCCCGGCCGAGCAGGAAGAAGACGGCGCCGATGACGCCGACGAAGAAGCCGAGCGGCCAGTCGGACTGGTACGAGATCGCGATGCCCGCCCACACCGTGACCAAGGCGATGGCTACCGACAGGGCCATCGCCAGGGCCGGCCTGGCCGTCAGCGACCTGGCCGCGGCGGCCGGGCCGATCATCAGGCTGAACATCAGCAGCGCGCCCACCACGGGCACGGTCATGCTGGTGGCCAGGGCCATGACCAGCAGGAACGCGAGCTCCATCCGACGGGCGCGTACCCCGCGCGCCTCGGCCACCTCGGGCAGCGCCGAGGAGAACATCAGCGGCCGGAACATGACCACGATGGCGACGACCGAGACCGCGCCGAGTATCAAGATGGGCAGCACCTGGTCCGCGCTGACGCCGAACACCTCGCCGAACAGCAGCGAGTACGCCTCCTGGGCGTAGCCGCTGCTCCAGCTCACGAACAGCGCGCCGATACCGAGCATCAGCACGAACGTCAGCGCGGTGGCCACGTCGTTCCGGGCGCGGCGGCTGAGCCCGGCGATGCCCAGCGCCCCGGCCAGCGAGAACACGGCCAGGCCGGCGAACGGGTTGAGGCCGAGCAGGCTGGCACCGGCCGCGCCGGCGAAGGCGCCGTTGGGGATGGCGTGCGCGGCGAACGTGGACCCGCGCAGCACGGCGAAGAACCCGGTCACCCCGGCGATCACCGCCACCGCGGTGGCCGCGATCCAGGTGTTGATCATCAGAGGGCCGAACATGCGTGCTCCGCGTCGGGGGCGGGCTCGGCGGCAGTCACCGGCCGGCGCAGGTAAGTGACCAGGTAGCCGCCGACGACCAGCGTCACCACGAAGAAGCTGACCGGCCAGCCGCGGCCCGCGGGCGGCCAGTAGTAGCTGTCGTAGGCGAGCAGGATGCCGAGCCAGGTGGCCGCCACCCCGATGCCCGCCGCCACGGCCGCGGCCCGGACCGGTCCCTTGGTCACCCGCAGCGCGGTCGCGGCCGGCCCGATCAGCAGCGCGGTGCTCAGCACCGCGCCGATGACCACCGCGCTCAGCGCCACCGAGACGGCCAGCGCCATCAGGAAGGCCGCGCCCACCGCGCGCACCGGCACGCCGCGGGCGGCCGCGAGGTCCGGGCTGAGCGAGCTGAGCAGCAGCACCCGGGCCAGCGCGATCACCGTGCCCAGCGCGAGCAGCGCGGACACGATCAGGGCGGGCACGGTGGACGGGGTGATAACGAAGATCGAGCCGAACAAGATCGTGAACGAGGCGCCGGTCGTGGTGCTGTACTGGGTGCCCAGGTACAAGAACAGCGCGGCCAGGCCGAGGGCGGCGCCGAGCACCACGCCGGTGGCCACGTCCCGGCCGCGGCGGCGCTGGATGCCGATCATCTCCATGAACGCGGCCGCGCCCGCGCCGAACGCCAGGTAGCCCCAGAACTGGTTGACGCCGATCAGGAAGGCACCTGACCCTCCGGTGGTGGAGATGTCCGCCAGCGAGTGGCCGGCGAACGACTGGCCGCGGGTTACCGTGAACACGCCGGTCACGGCCGATGTGACCGCGACGACGGTGCCGACAACCAGCGCGATGTGCACCGGCCCGCTGCCGAAGAAGCCGGGCTCGATGATGTGCCGCAAGATGTTCACAGGATGACGCCGGCGTCCTCGGCGGCGGCTTCGGCGACGTCGATGCCTTCCGGCGCGGCCACCACCAGGACCCGGCCGTGCACCCTGATCACGTCGACGTGCTGGCCGTACAGCCGAGACAGGACCTCGGGCTGGACCACCTCGTCGGCGGTGCCCACCGCCACCCGGCCCGCGGCCACGTAGACGATCCGGTCCATCACCGGCATCAGCGGGTTCATGTCGTGCGCCGAGAGCAGCACCGCGATCCCCTCGGCCCGGGCCAGCCGGGCCAGCACCGAGACGATCCCCTGCTCGCTGGAGATGTCCAGGTTGGCCAGCGGCTCGTCGAGCAGCAGCAGCCGCGGCCGGCCGATCAGCGCGTGCGCGATCATGACCCGCTGCTGCTCGCCGCCGGACAGCTCCCCCACCCGCGCGTCGGCGTACCGCCGCGCGCCCACCGCGATCAGCATGTCGTCGACGAGCTCGCGGCGGGCCCGGGACGGCAGCCGGATGCCGAACTTATGCCCGTCCAGACCGAGCGAGACCACGTCCCTGACCCGCAGCGGCGTGTCCGGCTCGATGCCCAGCTTCTGCGGCACGTACCCGATCGAGGCGTCCCGCGGCGGGCGCGGCGCGCCGTCGATGAGCACCGATCCGGTGGTTACCGGCTGGAGGCCCAGGACGATGCGGAGGAGCGTGGTTTTGCCCGCTCCGTTCGGGCCGATAAGACCGGTGAACTCACCCGGGTGCACGGTCAGTGAGACGTCCCGCAAGACCTCCCGGCCGCCCAGCCTGACCCCGACGCCGTCCAGCCGGAGCAGGTCGGCGCTCACAGGTGCTCGCTCGAGACGCCGCTGGTCACGGCCTTCTGCAGGGCGCGGACCTCGGCCAGCATCCAGGACTGGTAGTGGTAACCGGGCTCGGGCATGGTCTCGTAGACGCCGACCACGGGGATGTGGTTCGCGCGGGCCAGCGAGATGAAGGATTCGGTCAGCGAGTCCGTCACCTGCTGATTGTAGACAAACGCCTTGACCTTGTGCTCGGTGAACAGGCTCCGCTCGATCGCGACGTCCTGCGCCGACGGGTCGGTGCCGTTCATCACGTCGGCCTGGAAGGCCCAGGGCGTCTTGTTGTCGGCGCCGAGGGCTTGGAGCAGGTAGTCGGCGATGGGTTCGGTGGTGGCCACGGGCGTGCCGGGGTAGTGCTGCTTGAACGTCCCGATCGCGTTGATCCAGGGTGCTAGCGAGTTGGCGAAGGTCTTCGCGTTCGCCTTGAAGTAGGCGGCGTGGCTGGGCTGGATCGCGGCGAGGTTGTCGGCGATCGCGTCGGCGACCTTGGGCATCGTGGCAGGGTCGTACCACAGGTGCGGGTTCGGCGTGCTGTCCGGCAGGCCGAGCAGCTTCTGCACCACGATGACGCGGCGGCCGGAGTCGGGGACCGCCTTCTCGATCGTGTCCATGAACGTGTCGTAGCCCAGGCCGTTCTGCACCACGAGCCGGGCCGCGTTGACCAGGCGGCCGGTCGACGCGCTCGCCTCAAACGTGTGCGGGTCCGTATTGGGGTTGCTCATGATGGCGCTGGCCTGGACGTACTTCCCGCCGACCTGCGCGACGACGTCCGCGTACTCGTTCTCCGCGCCGACCGCGATGATCTTGCCGTCCGCGCCGGGCTGGTCCGCCGCGGATGAGGACGTGCAGCCGACCGCCAGCAGGGCCGCGCCGGCCAGGGCGGCCCACGCCAGGATGGCATTAGGCAGCGTCGCGCGTCTCCTCCAGCGGTTCGGCATGGCAGGTTTCTCCCAGGCGTGCGGGTGTG
>Ga0307305_10001233_pt1 | contig 10068 bp, 7 predicted proteins | sample ER_DNA_186_FD_194512 | JGI IMG/M metagenome (GOLD analysis project Ga0307305, IMG submission 194512) | Bulk soil microbial communities from the East River watershed near Crested Butte, Colorado, United States - ER_DNA_186 | ecosystem: Environmental > Terrestrial > Soil > Floodplain | place: USA... | reverse complement strand
AGCGCCAGCTACTCGTCGACCTCAAGCCGAACCTTCGGTTCGAGTTGGTCAACGTGACCCTCGAGCGGCTTCACCGCCTCGCAGCCGAGCTCGGTCGAGAGGCGGGGCAGAAGGCGCGTGTTCCCGACGCGGCCCCGATCGGCTCTGCGCACGAGCTCGAGCAGCGTTTCGGCATCGTCTACCTGGCCCCGCGCGACGCCCGCGACTCAGGGCTCGAGCCAGGCTCGGTGGACTTTGTCACGAGCACGAACACGCTCGAGCACGTCCCCGCCCGCGACATCGTCCCGATACTCGCTGAATGCCAGCGGCTGCTCCGGCCTGACGGCGCGCTCAGCTCGCGGATCGACCTACGGGACCACTTCGCCTACTTCGATCGCGATCTGTCGCGCTACAACTTCCTCCGCTACTCGGATAAGGCGTGGGAGGTGCTCAACTCCAGCGTCCTCTACCAGAATCGACTGCGGCGGCCTGACTACCTCCGGGCGTTCGAGGAAGCCGGTCTCACCATCGTTCGCGAGGACGCAGCTCGGCCGAATGAAGCGGAGCTCGACCGTCTCAGACGTCAGAAGGTGGCCGAGCGCTTCAGGACCTACGCGCTCGACGACCTCGGTGTGCAGTCTCTCGCCCTGGTCGCACGGCCTTCACCAGACGCTGTCGAGCAAGGCGCGCACGTCGCCGGCTGAAGCCGGCCGGGGGTTCGCCTTGGCGCCCCGGCGCCCGGCGGCTTCCTCCGCAACCTCGCCCAACTCCTCCTTGGGAACCCCGAAATGGCGTAGGAGCGTGAAGCCGCCCAGGTTCGCAAGCTCCTCGACCCGGTCGACCGGGTCGTGACGTCCCATCGCCTCACCGAACCGCTCGATCTCCGCTCCCGCGACCGGGAGGTTGAAGCGAAGCGCGGGGGCCAGGCAGATGGCGCTCATGGCGCCGTGTGGAAGCCCATATCGACCTCCGAGCGCTTGCGCCATCGCGTGTGCGAGCCCAAGACCAGCACCGGCGAGGGCCGCGCCCGCGTGCATGGCGCCCTCGAGCAGGTCCCGCCGGCCCTCCTCGTAGTGGCCGTCGGCCAGAACGAGCGGAAGCGACGAGGAGATCAGCCTTGCCCCGGACAACGCGTCGCGGTCGGCTTCCTCGTTTCGGCCTTCCACGTAGAGCGCCTCTGCGCAATGGGCGAGCGCGTTCATTGCCGTTCCTGCGCTTTCCCCGGGAGGAAGATCGAGGGTGAGGGCGAGCTCGTAGACGATTCCCTCCACCAGAGCTCCCCCGCCGCCCGCCTTCACGCGCCGCGCTTCGTCCCTCATGCCGAAGGTCGGCGTCCACTCTGCGCCCGAATAGGTCGTGGGAATGGAGACGACCGGGAGTTGGACTTCGGCTGAAACAGCCTTGGCCGCATCGATCGCGCTTCCCCCGCCGAGTCCGATGAGCCCGTCGGCATCCGCTGCAGCAACCACAGCTTCCCGGACTACTTCCGCGGGCGTGTGCGGCTTCACCCCGTAGAACCCCTCGGCGACCGGCAGCTCCAGCTCCCGCCAGCGCTCGCTCGTAATCAGCAGCGGCCGCTCGATCCCAAGCTCGCCGAGGACCGACGGGAGCTCGTCGAGTCCCCACCGAACGATCAGCCGAGTCGCTCCTTCGCGAAGGAAACGAATTCCTCCGCGGCCCGGGTGGCCGCCCGCCCGCGGCCCCGAACGAGGTAGATCTGGCGCACCGGCTCGACTCCTTCTACCCGCGCGGCGGCCAGCGTCCCGGCGGCCAGCTCGCCTTCGATCGCCGTCCTGGAGATGAAGGAGACGCCGAAGCCGGCCCCGACAGCGCTCTTGATCGACTCCTGGAGACCGAGCTCAAGCTTCGGCTCGACGCCGCGCAGGCGCAGACCCGCGCGGCGGAGCTCCTCCTCCACGACCTGGCGGACGCCCGCCCCTTCCTGCATGACGATCAGCGTTTCCTCCTGCAGCTCCTCGACGGTCAGGCTTCCGCCCGCCGCTCGGTGGCTGGGCGGCACGGCCAGCACGATCTCGTCCCGGACCAGCGGCTGGAACTCGAGCGAACGGTGGCGGCGGAGCGCGCCCACGACACCCAGCTCGAGGTCTCGCTCGGCAACGCGGTCGATCACGGACTGCGTGTCCGAGATGGAGAGAGCCACGTGCAGGTCAGGGTGCGCGCGCTGGAACTCGCAGAGCAGAAGCGGGACGAGGTGGGCCCCCGGTCCCGTTGAGGCGCCGATCGAGAGGGTTCCGTGCAGCCCGCCCTCCTCCTCGGCGACGTCCTCGAAGAGCTGCTGCTCGAGGGAGAGCATGCGCTGGGCGCTGCGGTAGAGGCGCTTGCCGGCCTCGGTCGGCTCGACCCGGCGTCCGGAGCGATCGAGGAGCGTCTGGCCGAGCCGCTGCTCGAGAGCGCGTACCTGAAGGCTCACCGCAGGCTGGGTGACACCGAGCTTCTCGGCCGCCTGTGAGAAGCTCTTCTTCTCGACGACGGCGCAGAAGGCCTGGAGCTGTCGCGTATCCATAAGGATTTATTATGCAGCGGACTGAGCAAATGAGGTCCGAACCGGGTGAGTCGCTCGCCGGGCGCTACGCGCAGCTCTCGCGCGAAGGTCTCGAGCGCCGCCGGGTAGATGCCGTCCTACGGACGCTCGACATCCTCGTTTCCTCCGCCTCGCTGCTCCTTTTCTCGCCGGCGCTCCTACTCGTAGCCCCCGCGATCCTCCTCACATCGGGCACGCCGCTTTTCTATCGCGGTCTCCGCGTCGGACGCCACGGCCGGATCTTTCACATGTACAAGTTCCGCACGCTCCGGCCTGATGCCGAGAGCCGCCTCGGTCCCTATTACGGCGAGCAGCTCTCGCGGCTGACGGAGGGAGAGGTCACGCGCCTGGGCCGCTGGCTGCGCGCGTCCCAGCTCGACGAGATCCCGCAGCTCTGGAACGTCCTCCGTGGAGACATGTCGATCGTCGGCCCGCGCCCGATCAGGCCTACGTTCTTCGAGGAGCTCGCACGCGACATCCCCCAGTACTGGCAGCGGCTGGTCGTGCGCCCAGGGTTGACCGGCTTCGCCCAGACCCGCATGGGACGCGAGGAGGCTTGGGCGGAGAAGCTCGCCCACGACCTGGAGTACATCGCCGACCGTTCCGTGGGCCTCTACCTGCGCGTGGTCGCCGCAACCGTCTGGCGGGTCCTCAGGCAGTCGGCCGGCGCGGTCTGGGGCCTCGTTCGCGGGGCTCGTAACTAGGGAGGGTTCGACGAAACATTGTCTGTGCCGCCGCAGGCGCGCAGCGTTCCCCCGAACCCTCCTAGACTCCGCGGCCATGTGCGGGATCTGCGGGCTCCTCGCGCTCGACGGGAGCGCCGTCGACGCGACACCTCTCGGTGAGATGAGCGAGACGCTCCGTCACCGGGGACCCGACAGCGAGGGAAGCGTGGTCGACGGGCCCGTTGCGCTTGCGGCGCGACGGCTCTCCATCATCGATCTGGAGGGCGGTGACCAGCCGATCGGCAACGAGGACGGCTCCATCCAGGTCGTCCAGAACGGTGAGATCTACAACTACCGCGAGCTCCGCGCGGGGCTGGAGCGCGCCGGTCATCGGTTCTCGACGCAGAGCGACACCGAGGTGCTCGTGCACCTCTACGAGGAGCATGGGCCGACTTTCGTTCGCGAGCTGCGCGGAATGTTCGCGATCGCGCTCTGGGATGCCCGGACGCGATGCCTCGTGCTCGCGCGCGACCGCTTCGGGATCAAGCCGCTGTACTACCGGACGGAGCGCGGCCACCTCTGGTTTGCGTCCGAGTTGAAGGCGTTGCCGACAGGCGAGATCGATCTCGACGCGCTCGAGGCCTTTCTGGCCTTCAACTCCATTCCGTCGCCGCTTTCGATCTGGAGCGGAACGAAGAAGCTTCCGGCAGGTCACGTGCTGGTCTGGGAGGCGAAAGGCGAGCCCCGGCTGGAGCGCTTCGCGCGACCCGCGCCTGTACGGGCGGACGAGGTGCGCTCCGGCGAGGAGCCCGAGCTGGCCGAAGAGCTGCGCGCGCGCCTGCGCGATTCGGTGCGGGCGCATCTCGTGGCAGACGTTCCCGTTGGTGTGCTCCTCTCCGGCGGCATCGATTCAGGCGCGCTCGCGGCGCTGGCGGCGCTCGAGTCCTCGGAGCGGGTGCAGACATTCTCCATCGGGTTCGAGGAGGGCTCGTTCGACGAGCTCGCCCACGCGCGCAAGGTCGCGGACCGGTACGGGACCGACCACCACGAGCTCCTCGTTCGCCCTGATGCCGCCGAGCTCTTGCCGAGGCTCGCCGCCGCGTTCGACGAGCCGTTCGCCGACTCCTCGGCCCTGCCCACGTACCTAGTCTCCGAGCTCGCCTCCCAGCACGTGAAGGTCGCTCTCTCGGGTGAGGGTGGGGACGAGCTCTTCGGCGGCTACTACACGTACGTCGCCGACCTACTCGCTTCGCGGGTTGCTCCGGTCGCCGGCGTTCTGCGCCCTCTCGTCGAGGCCCTGCCGAGCTCGTCGGGCAAGGCGAGCTTCGACTACCGGGCGAAGCGTTTCGTGCGCGCCGCTCACCTGCCGCCGCTGGAGCGCCATCACGCTTGGAAGGAAATTTTCTCGCCGGCGGCCCGCGCCGAGCTGCTGCGGCCGGACCGGCGCGGCGCGGCGGATCCCCTCGATGTGTACCACGCACGCTACGCGGAGACGGAGGGCGCCGATCACCTCGCGCGCCTGCAGGACGTCGACCTGGGCATCTACCTGGTTGACGACCTCCTCGTGAAGACCGACCGGGCGAGCATGGCTCACTCGCTCGAGGCGCGCGTCCCCTACCTGGACGAGGTCGTGGCGGCTTTTGCCCTCGCGCTCCCCGCGAAGCTCAAGGTTCGTGGGCTGGCCAAGAAGCGGCTGCTGCGCAAGGCCGTTGCGCCACTCCTCCCACGCTCGGTGGTCTACGGCAAGAAGCGTGGGTTCTCGATCCCGGCGGCGGCCTGGCTGCGCGGGCCGCTCGTGCCCTTTGCCCGCGAAGTTCTCGCCCCGGAACGCGTTCGCGCGCAGGGCTACTTCCGCCCCGAAACAGTCTCGCGCCTCCTCGACGACCACATCGGGGGCCGCGAGGATCTTTCCCGCCAGCTCTGGGGACTCCTCACCTTCACGCTCTGGTACGACCACGTCAGCGCCCAGAAGACGGCCGTCGCGGCTTGAGGATCTGGATCGACATCACGGCGCCAGCCCACGTGCTGGTGTTCCGGCCGCTGATCGGGCTCTTGCGAGAGCGTGGCGACGAGATCGAGGTGACGGCTCGCGACTACGCCCAGACCGTCCAGCTGCTCGAGCTACACGGGATCGAGGCCGAGCTGATCGGGCGTCACGGCGGTCGCTCGCGCCTGGGCAAGCTCGGGACGATGGTGACCCGGCTCTCAGGGCTGCGGCGATGGGCGCGTCGCAAGCATTTCGACGCGGCGCTCGCCCACGGATCCCACCACCTGACCCTGACCTCGCGGGCGCTCGGAATCCCGAGCTCGACCACCTTCGACTACGAGTTCGCCACCGTTCAACACCAGCTCGGCTGCCGTGCGGCTACGTTCGTGGTCGTCCCCGACGCGATTCCACCGGAGCGGCTGGAGCGCTACGGCGTTCGCCCTCCGAAGCTGCGGCGCTATGAAGGACTGAAGGAGGAGTACTACCTTGCGGACTTCGAGCCGGATCCCGGCGTGCTCGAGCCGCTCGGCCTCGATCGCGAGCGCATCCTCGTCGTTGTCCGGACGCCCCCCGACGTCTCCCTCTACCACCGCAAGTCGAACCGTCTCTTCCCGCAGGTGCTCAACCATCTCGGCAGCGAGGAAGGCGTCCAGGCGGTCGTTCTTCCGCGGACGACCGAGCAGCGGGACTTCGTCCGCGGACTCGAGCTCCCCTCGGTCGTCGTCCCTGACGAGGCTGTCGACGCCCAGAGCCTGATTGCCTTCTCCGACCTCGTCGTATCCGCAGGCGGGACCATGAACCGCGAGGCGGCTGCGTTGGGCGTACCGGTTTACACGACCTACGGCGGCCGCCTCGGGGGCGTCGACGAGGCGCTCATCCGGGAAGGCCGCCTGCGGCCCCTGACCGACCCGCGCGCGCTCGAGTTGGTGAAGAGAGAGGGAGATGCAGGCCGTGTTCGCCGTGACCCGCGACTGATGCTCGATCTGCTCCTGCCCATTTAGAATCGTCGCGCCAGACAGGGTTCAATGGAAGGGGGAGGCATGCGAACAAGGGGACTGCTGGCAGTTCTCGCTGCAACAGTCGTGCTCGGGGGAACCGCCGTCGCACTCGCAAGTCCACCGGGGCCGGTGGGCACCGGCGATGCGGTCATCAACCTGGCCGGAGGATTCAGCTACACGAACATCGCCCAGGCGTGCTCGGATTCGGTGACATCGACGGAAAGCGGCGTGACGTATCCGATGCCCGAGGACTTCGACGCAAACATCGGCTTCAGCGCGGGCAGTGAATACTGGCTCCTCTCGAACCACGAGCTCACGCAGGTGCGCCCGGGCGACTTCACGGGTGACGCCGGCAAGTGCTCGGTTCAGGAACAAACGCCCGGCGACGACGACTCGAACGGCGACGGCTCGGTCTCGCGGCTCGTGCTCGCGAAGGACGGGACGACCGTGCTGCGCCGAGAGCTCATCACTACCGGCCTGCACGATCTCTGCGCAGCCGGCCAGACGCCGTGGAAGACGTACCTGGCAAACGAGGAGTTTCCGTTCATCAACGACCCGGACATGCTCTCGGGCTGGGTCTGGGAGATCGATCCTGCTACGGGGGCTCAGAAGCGGCTGACCGGAATGGGTCGCTTCAGCCACGAGCAGGAGGCTTACGCGAGCGGAAGCTGGTACCTCACAAACGACCGGGGCAACTTCCAGTACATCTACAAGTTCGTTCCCGACCGTCAACGGGATCTGACGACCGGCAGGCTCTACGGCTTGCTCTTCAACCGGGCCACCAACACCGGCACCTGGGTCGGTCCGCTCGACCCGTTCCACCCGGAGGCCAACATGGCGGCGCTGGCCGGACCGCCGAACGCCTCGAACTCGTTCCAGAAGGCCGAGGGCATGATCGCGACCGCGAGCTCCGCGGCCCGCGGCGGCAACTCGGTCTACTTCAGCGAGTCGGGAGCCGGCGCGGATCCGGGTCGCATCTGGACGCTGACCGACCTATCCCAGGACGTGGTTCAGGGACACGTGGTCGTCGAAGGGGACTGGGCCCGCCTAGGCCGCCCGGACAACCTCCGCTTCACGGACGCCGGCGACCTGTTCCTGATGGAAGACCACAGCGGTGGGGACTTCACGAACCACCCCGAAGCGGGCGGCATGAACCAGATCTGGCTGCTCCCCCGTGGACAGGAAGGGTCCGACAACATGATCCTGTTCGCCACGCTCCCAAACGCCTTCGAGCCGACGGGGCCGTGGTTCTCGAACGACAACAGGCTGCTCTACCTGTCGGTGCAGGCCGACCCGCCGTTCCATAGCCGGGTGATTGCGATCACCCGCGACGGCGGCAATTTCAACCAGCCCTACGACCACTAGCTGGAAACGAAGCGGGGCCGGCGTGCGCCGGCCCCGCTTCTTCTAGACCGTTTCCGGCTCGCGCGCGCCCTTCGTGACGCGCCGCGGCGCGCGCACCATCATCCCGATGCGGTTGACGATCTCGACGGTCTCGCCGGCTTCGACGAGCCGCTCGAGCTCCGCGAGCTCCTCCTCGAGCCAGAGCGGATCGACGGGCTGTGTCCCGCAACGCAGGATCTTCGCGTGCTTCGTCGGCACAGCGTTCTCCCCCGCTCCCCACAGCTCTTCGTGAAGCTTCTCGCCAGGCCGGACACCGATGAACTCGATCGCGATGTCCCGGTCGGGCTCCTTGCCGGAGAGCCGGATCATGTTGTGGGCCAGTTCGATGATCCTCACGGGCGTCCCCATGTCGAGCACGTAGATGTCGCCGCTTTCCCCGATAGCTCCGGCCTGGATGATGAGCTGCACCGCTTCGGGAATGGTCATGAAATAGCGCGTCATCTCTGGGTGGGTGACCGTGACCGGGCCGCCCCGCGCGATCTGGCGGCGGAAGAGCGGGATCACGCTCCCCGAGGAGCCCAGGACGTTTCCGAAGCGAACGGAAATGAAGTGCGTGCCGTTCTGCTCGCGCGCGGCGGCGGCCTCCATGATCCACTCGCAAACAGCCTTCGTCTGCCCCAGCACGTTCTTCGCGTTGACGGCCTTGTCCGTCGATACGAGGACGAACCGTTTGGCCCTGAACTCAGAGGCGACCTCGGCCATAACGGCCGTCGAGAAGATGTTGTTGCGCACCGACTCGAGCGGGTTTGCCTCCATGAGAGGCACGTGCTTGTAGGCGGCTGCGTGGAAGACGACTCCGGGACGGAAGCGCTCGAACAGCCGACGCATCTTCGCCCGATCTTTCGCGTCGGCGAGAACCGCGACCGTCGCGCCGTAGCGGCGCTCGTACGCAAGCTCGCGCTCGATTTCGACGAGAGAGTTCTCCGCATGGTCGACGAGGATGATGCGCTCCGCCCCGACAGCGGCGATCTGACGGCAGAGCTCCGATCCGATCGAGCCCCCGGCGCCCGTCACGAGCACCGTTTCGCCGGTCAAGTAGGAGGCGATCGAGGCAAGGTCGAGGTCGACCGACTCGCGGCCCAGGACGTCCTCCACCTGGACCTCGCGCAGCTGCCGGGCAAGGTTGAGGTCGCCGGTGATGAGCTCGTGTACGGCGGGCAGCGTCTTCACCGCCACGCCGGCGTCGCGGCAAGCGTTGACGATCAGCTGGCGCGTCTCTCCCGCAGCCGAAGGGATGGCGATGATGACCTCGTCCGGCCGGTTGTCGCCGATCAGATGCGGTAGCTCCTTCGTTGTGCCCAGCACGCGCACGCCTTGGAGCCGAAGGTTCTTCTTGCGTGGGTCGTCGTCGACGAGTCCGATCGGCGTGTAGCCCAGGCTCCGGTTCTTCAGCATTTCCTTGAGGATCAGCTGGCCGGCGTCTCCCGCTCCAACGACGAGCACCTCTTTGCCGCGGGTGACCAGGCTTCGGCGGCCGGGACGCTCCATCAGCGTCCGTGCGGCTAGCCGGGCCCCTGCGACGAGCCCGAGCAGGATGAGCCAGTCGATGCCGACGATCCCGCGCGGAAGCCGCCAGCCGGGAACTGGATTCCAGAAGTAGATGACCGTCACCGACGCGACTGCTGCGACGGTGACCGCCAGGGCTGAGCGCCACATATCGCGGATGGACACGTAGCGCCACCAGTGGTCGTAGAGGCCAAAGAGAACGAACGTCGTGGCGGTCACCCCGACGACGACGAGGAAGACGTCCGCGCGGAGAAATTCGTCATAGCGCGGCGGAACGCCCTTGTCGAAGCGGAGATAGAAGGCCAGATACCAGGCTAGAGCGACGAGCGCCGAGTCGACGACGAGCTGCCAGAGCCGGTGGCGGTTGAGGAGTCTCATGTCGCGGCCCGGACACTGGCAGCGAAGCGGATGGCCTCGACAACCTCCGTCTGCTGCTCTACCGAGATGCTCGGCCAGATGGGAAGGGCGAGCGTCTCTCGAGAGGCGCGCTCGGTCTCGGGGAGGCTTCCTTCCTCATAGCCGAGGTCGCGGAAGGCAGGCTGAAGGTGTAGGGGCACGGAGTAGTACGTCTTGCACGCCACCCCGGCTTCGCGCAGACCGTCTGCCAGCCGGTCGCGCTCGGGAGAGCGCACGACGAACTCGTGGTACACGTGACCGCTCTCGTCCCGCGGGACTTCGCAGGCATCTCCGAGTCCGAGGTCTGCGTACCGGACAGCCGCGTTGCGCCGTCCGTCGTTCCACTCGTCGACGTGGCCGAGGAAGAGTCGAAGCGCCGCCGCCTGGAGCTCATCGAGGCGCGAGTTGTATCCGATCGCCTCGAAACGCTCCTTGTCCCGTGAGCCGTGGAAGCGCAGGAGCCTGACGCGATCGGCGAGGTCCGCATCGCTGGTCACGACGAGACCGCCGTCCCCCAGGCCGAACAGGTTCTTGGTCGGGTAGAAGCTGAACGTCCCTACCACTCCGATGGAGCCTGCGCGCCGGTCGCCA
>Ga0307305_10001232_pt1 | contig 10076 bp, 9 predicted proteins | sample ER_DNA_186_FD_194512 | JGI IMG/M metagenome (GOLD analysis project Ga0307305, IMG submission 194512) | Bulk soil microbial communities from the East River watershed near Crested Butte, Colorado, United States - ER_DNA_186 | ecosystem: Environmental > Terrestrial > Soil > Floodplain | place: USA... | reverse complement strand
GATCATCGACTCCATCCCGCCGCGCCGCACCGCGATCAGCGAGGTCACGGTGCCCAGGTACTCTTCGGGCACGTCCACGGACAGCCGCTCCACCGGCTCGTAGACGGCGCCGTCCAGCTCGCGGGTGACCGCGGCGGGACGCCCGACGGTGAGCTCGTAGCCCTCCCGCCGCATCGTCTCCACCAGCACGGCCAGCGCCAGCTCGCCGCGGCCGCGGACCTCCCAGGTGTCGGGGCGCTCGGTCGGCAGCACGGCCAGCGACACGTTGCCGACCAGCTCGCGGTCGAGCCGGTCGCGGACCAGCCGGGCGGTGACCTTGGCCCCGGCCGTCCGCCCGGCCAGCGGCGAGGTGTTCACGCCGATCGTCATCGAGATGGCCGGTTCGTCCACGGTGATCAGCGGGAGCGGCCGGGGGTCATCTATGTCAGCCAGCGTCTCGCCGATCATGATGTCCGGGATGCCGGCGATGGCCACGATGTCGCCCGGGCCGGCCGAGTCGGCCTGCACCCGGTCCAGCGCCTCGGTGAGATACAGCTCGGAGATCTTCACCCGCTCGATGGACCCGTCGCGGCGGCACCAGGCGGCCTGCTGGCCGCGGGAGATCGTGCCGTTGCGGATCCGGCACAGCGCGATCCGGCCCAGGTAGGCCGATGCGTCCAGGTTGGTCACGTGCGCCTGCAGCGGCGCGCCGGGCTCGTAGCAAGGCGCCGGCACGGTGGCCCGCAGCACGTCGAACAAGGGCTCCAGGTTCTCCGAGTCGGGCATCTCGCCGTCCGCGGGCCGGGTCAGCGAGGCCCGGCCCGCCCGCGCCGAGGCGTACACGATGGGGAACTCGATCTGCTCCTCGGTCGCGTCCAGGTCGATGAACAGCTCGTAACACGCGTCCACCACCTCGGCGATCCGCGCGTCGGGCCGGTCCACCTTGTTGACCACCAGGATCACCGGCAGCCCGGCCTCCAGCGTCTTGCGCAGCACGAACCGGGTCTGCGGCAGCGGCCCCTCGCTCGCGTCCACGAGCAGCAGCACGCCGTCGACCATGGACAGGCCGCGCTCCACCTCGCCGCCGAAGTCGGCGTGGCCGGGCGTGTCGATGATGTTGATGGTCAGCCCGCCGTGGCTCACCGCGGTGTTCTTGGCCAGGATCGTGATGCCCTTCTCCCGTTCCAGGTCGCCGGAGTCCATCACCCGTTCGGCCACGTTGGCGTTGGCGCGGAACGCGCCGGACTGCCACAGCATGGCATCCACCAGCGTGGTCTTACCGTGGTCGACGTGCGCGACGATGGCCACGTTGCGCAGGTCGACTCGTGTCGCGGTGGCGGTCTGATGCTGGGTGGGCATGCGTGATTCTCGTTCGTTCGGTGTCGTGAATGTGTCACCGGATCCGGTGACGGGGTCCAGTGTAGTGAACACCTAGGCTGAGGAAGATGATGCCGCTTCTCAACGACCGGGTGGTTCTCGTCAGCGGCGGCACCTCGGGGCTCGGTGCCGCGATCGCCCGGGCGGCGGCGCGCGAGGGCGCCCTGGTCGCGGTCACCGGACGGCGGCGCGAGCCGGGCGAGGCGCTGGCCGCTGAATTGGCGGCGGCGGGGACCAAGGCGCTGTTCGTCCAGGCCGACATCGGCGAGGTCGGGCAGGCCCGGGCCTGCGTGACGGCGGCCGTGGCCGGGTTCGGCCGCGTGGACAGCCTGGTCAACGCGGCCGGGCTGACCAGCCGGGGCACCCTGCTCGACACCACGCCCGAGCTGTTCGACGCGCACATCGCGGTCAACCTCAAGGCGCCGTTCTTCCTCATGCAGGCCGTGGTGGCCGATCTGGTGGCGCGCCAGGCGCCCGGCACGATCGTGAACGTGCTGTCCATGTCGGCGCACGCCGGGCAGCCCTACCTGGCGCCGTATGTCGCGGCCAAGGCCGGGCTAGCCGGGCTGACCCGCAACGCGGCGCACGCCCACCGCAGGGACCGGATCCGGATCAACGGCCTGAACATCGGCTGGACCGACACCGAAGGCGAAGACGAGACCCAGCGCCGGTTCCACGGCGCGGGCGACGACTGGCGGGAGCGGGCCGCCGCGTCGCTGCCCATGGGCAAGCTGGGGCAGCCGGACGAGATCGCCGACTTCGTGGTGTTCCTGCTCTCGGACCGCTCTGGCGTGGTGACCGGTTCGGTCATCGACTGGGACCAGAACGTCCTGGGCGGCTTCGACTGAGTCGCGGCCACGGACGGCCGGGCGCGAGAACGGACCAAGAGACGGAACTGGCGCGGTTAAGGCTAAGGCATCCCCGTCTCCGCTATCTTGATAATATGGATCGATTTAATAGAGAATGATCCGAACGTCAGCTTCTCACTACTCCGGGAGGCCCCATGTCACTCGACACGCTCATCGCTGACACCCGCAAGGCCATCGCCGACGACGCCGCGAACGCGCACGCGGTGTTCACCGCGCAGGGGACGCTGGTCGGAATCACCGAGGTGGACATCAAGACGGGCGCGCACAGCTTCACGGTGGACGAGCCCCCGGCGCTGGGCGGCGCCGACGCCGCGGCGAACCCGGTGCAGTACGCACTGGCGTCGCTCGGGTCCTGCCAGGCCATCACGTACCGGTTCTGGGCCGCGCAGCTCGGTGTGGAACTGGACTCGATCACCGTGCGGGTCGAAGGCGACCTGGATCTCCGCGGCTTCTTCGGTGTCGACGACCGGGTACGGCCGGGCTTTTCCGGGGTTCACGTCGAGGTGACCGTGGCCGGCCCGGAGAGCGAGGAGCGCTACGCCGAACTGGCCGCGGCCGTGGACGAGCACTGCCCTGTCCTGGACCTGTTCAAGAACCCCGTGCCGGTGTCGCGCACGCTCGTCACCTCGGGGTACCTCGCCAGCGGCGGTTGACGTCGTGCAGATAGCCGTGGTCACCGGCAACCCGAAGCCCACGTCGCGCACCCACGGCGTCGCCCTCGCAGTGGCCGGCGCGCTGGCCGCGGCCCTGCCGGGCGCCACGACCCACCCCGTGGTGGATCTGGCCGGGCACGCGCCGCGGCTGTTCGACTCCTCGGCTGCCGAGCTGTCCCGGCTGACCGCGGCGGTGGCCGCCGCGGACGTCGCCATCTTCGCGTCGCCGACCTACAAGGCCTCCTACACCGGCATGCTGAAGGCGTTCCTGGACCGCTACGGCAGCAACGGCCTGGCCGGGGTGCTGGCGGTGCCGGTGATGACCGGGGGCTGGGCCGGTCATTCGCTCGCGGTCGAGGTCCACCTGCGCCCGGTTCTGGTCGAGCTGGGCGCGACCGTCCCCGCCCGCGGCCTATACGTCACCGAGCCCGAGCTCACCGACCTGGATACCGCCATCGCCGGGTGGGCGGCCACCGCGGGGCCGCTGATCCGCGGCGTGCTGGTCGGCTACGAGGCCAGCGAGGCGTAACCGCCGCGGAAGAAGACGAGCGGGGCGGCCGGGGTGGCGCTGGTCTCGACGTGCCGCACGCGGCCAACCACGATCTCGTGGTCGCCGCCGGGCAGGCTGTGCTCCACCGTGCACTCCACGACGGCGAGCACGCCGTCGAGCCGGGGACTTCCGGTGGGCCCGCGCCGGTGCCGGACGCCGTCCCAGGCCGCGGCCAGCCCGCGCTGGGCGAAGCCGGCGGACAGGTGCTCTTGCCCGGCCGCGAGCACGTTCACCACGAACGCGCCGTGCCCGCGGATGGCCCGCAGCGTCGTGCTGCCGAGGTCGAAGCAGACCAGGATGAGCGGAGGATCGAGCGACAGCGAGGTGACCGCGTTGGCGGTGGTGCCCACCGGGGTACCGTCGGCGCCGATCGACGTGATCACCGTGACGCCGGTCGCGAAATGGCCCATGGCGTCACGGAACTCCGTGGCCGGGATGTCCGTGCCCGGCACCTGGCCGGCTGCCGTCATGCTCAGATCTGCCCGTGGTTGGGCGGCGGCGTGCCGTTGAGCACGGTTCCGGTAGTCATGTCGACCGGCAACGGCGGACCTCCAGTCAGCTTGCGACAGGACCACATGTCCACATTGCTGTTCGCAAAGCAAGTAGTCAAGTATTACGATCGATTTAGTAGATTTTAACCGTCTGCTCGCCGTGGAGTGGCGGCGCCGGCGAAGGTCCTAGGGCTAACGGCCGATGTGCCGGCGAGGGGCCGGAGTTACCGTCACCCCATGGCAGATTTCGTGCGCGCCGTCGCCACCGCGGATATCCCCGACGATAAGGGCCGGCTCTGGCGTCATGGGGACAAGCGGATCGCGCTGTTCCGGACTCGCGCCGGCGTGTACGCGGCGGACAACCGGTGTCCCCACGAGGGATACGCGCTGAAAGACGGCGACATCCGCGGGGACGTGCTGACCTGCGCGTGGCACAACTGGAAGTTCCGGATCACCGACGGCACATGCCTGTTCGGCGGGGAGAACATCCGGACGTATCCCACCTCGATCCGTGAGGGCTGGGTGTACGTGGACGTCACCGATCCCGCGCCGGAGGAGATCGCGCCGGAGTTGTTCGCGAGCCTGCTCGCGGCCATGGGCGACGTCGATACCGGGCGCCTGGCCCGGGACACCATGCGCCTGAACGCGATCGGGATGCCGCTGACCGAGGTGGTCCGCACCGGGGTGACCTACGGCGCCACCCGGGCCGAATACGGGTGGAATCACTCCCTGGCCACGCTGGCCGACTGCCTGACGATGGCATCGGCGTTCGAAGGGCCGCTGAGCACGCTCCCGGTCATCCAGGGCCTGGCCACCGTGAGCCGCACCGAGGTGCGCCGTCCCCCGCGGTCCCAGCCCGATCCCGCGGATGTCGCCCGGGAGTACGGCTCGGCGGCAGGCGGCCTCGCGGCCTTCCCGGATCTCATCGATGACGAACGCGGCGATGAGGCCGAGGCTGTGCTGCGCGGCCTGCTGGCGGGTGGCGCGTCACCGGAGGAGATCCGGCACGCGTTCCTGGTCGCGATCACGAACCATTTCCTCGGGTACGGCCACCCGATGATCTACTGCCAGAAGGCGTTCGAGCTGCTCGGCCGGATTGGGTGGTCCGAGGCGGATACGGTGCTGGCGCCGCTGGTGCCCGCGATCACCTGGTCGACCCGGTACGACCGGCTCCCGTACATGCGCCGCTTCCTGCTCGCCTGGCAGGAGGCCGATCTGGCTGATCCGGTACCCAGCCGCGCGCCCGCGGGCCCGGACGCGCCGGTTCCCGTCTCGGTGGACCCGGGCCTGCGGCGGGTGCTGCTGGACGGGATGCCAGAGGATGCCGTGACGGGTGTCATGAGTGCGGTACGGGCGGGCGTGCCCGTTCCGCGGATCATCGACGTGCTCGCCTCCGTGGCGGCGGCACGGCTCGGGCGCTTCGACATCGATTCGGATACCGACGACACCAAAGATGCCGGCTGGCTGGACGTCACGCACACGCTTACCTACGTGAACGCCCTGCGCTGGGCGTGGTCGGCGGATCCCGGCCCGGCGGTCCTGCGCGGTGTGCTGCACGCCGCGTGGTTCGTCCAGTGGACCTCGAAGTTCGACGCCGCGCAGCGGCCGGCCCCGGTGGCACCGTACCCGGGGTCCGACGCGGGCGCGGTCCTGGCGGCGATCAGGAAACGCGACCCGGACCAGGCGGTGGCGCTCGTCAAGGGCTACGACGGCCCGGCCGCGTCACTGCGGACCGCGCTGACCCAGGCGGCCGCCGAGGACAACTCGACCGCGTCGATCATGGTGGCGCACGCCGTGAAGACGACGACCGCCGCGATCACCGAATCCGCCGCTGGCGGGCGGGCCCCGCTCGCGGCCGCGGCCAGGTTCCTCGCCGCGCCCAAACGCGAGCGCTTCGTCTACCAGGCGACTCTGGACGCGATCGACTTCATCCAGGGCCGCGCGAAGGGTGACACGCCGGAATAGGAACGCGCCAGCGCCGCCGACCCAACGCTACCGCCCAGCGCCGGCGGCTCAGCGCCGGCGGCTCGGGTCGGCCAGCAGGAGCAGGCCGCGCAGGCAGGCGTCCAGGACGAGCGCGATGATCGCGATCATGATGATGCCGGAGAACACCAGGGCCGTGTTCAGGTAGTCACCGGCCTGCATGATCAGGTAGCCGAGTCCGCTCGTGGCCGCGATCAGCTCGGCGGCGACGATGCTGGTCCAGGCGCCCGCCATGGCGATCCGCATCCCGGTCAGGATGCCGGGCAGCGCGGCCCGGATCTGCACCCGCAGCATGGTGTAGCGGGGTGACGCGCCGAGCGTGCGGGCGCACAGCCGCAGGTCCTCGGGGACCTCGTCCAGCGCGGCGACCGTGACCACCGCCATGATCGGGGCCACGCCGATCAGGATCAGGACCTCCTTGGGCATCTCGCCGATGCCGAGCCAGATGATGAACAGCGGGATGAACGCGAGCGGTGGCAGCGGCCTGAGCACCTCGATGACGGGGTCGATCGCGTGCCGGACGACCCGGCTGGCGGACATGCCCGCGCCCAGGGCCACCCCGATCACGGTGCCGCCCGCGAAGCCGATCAGGATCCGGCGCAGGCTGGTCAGCGCGTCGAACCACAGGGGCTTGCCCTGAGACGGGTAGGGCCGGCCGAAGTAGTGCGCGAAGCTGGCCGCCGTCTGGGACACCGACGGCAGGAAGACCGGGTCGCTGATCAGCGTGGCGATCAGCTGCCAGAGCAGCGCGAGGACGGCCAGGCCCAGCGCGCCGGTGCCCAGCCGCCGGGTCCGGGCCCGGCGACGCGCCCGCCGGTAGGCAGCCAGGTCGGCGCGCTCGTCCTGCTCGCCGGCCAGCGCGAGGTCGGCCTCGTCCGCGGGCTCGATCAGAAGCTGCTCGTCGGGCGGCAGAGTGCTCCACAGGGACATGAATCACCTCCTCAGCGCGGCGCGGATCCGCCGCTTGACGGCCAGGAACGCCTCGGTGTCGGTGTCGAGGGCATGCCGGGGCCGGCCCAGCGGGATATCGATGACCTCGCCGATGCCGGGCGGCCTGCCGCCCATCACGGCCACCCGGTCACCGAGCAGGATGGCCTCCTCGACGTCGTGGGTCACGAAGATGATCGTGATGCGGTGCTGCTCCCAGATGTCCAGCAGGAACTCGTGCATCCGCTCCCGGGTGATCGCATCCAGGGCGCCGAACGGCTCGTCCATCAGCAGCAGCGACGGCCGCGACGCCAGCGCCCGGGCGAACGCCGCCCGGTGCCGCATCCCGCCCGACAGCTCGTGCGGGAACGCGTCGCCGAACCCGCCCAGACCGACCCGGTCCAGCAGAGCGGTGGTCTCCTCGTCGAGTTCGGGGTCGTCGCGCTCGTGCAGCCCGGCGGCCCGCTGCGCCCGCGGGCCGAACGCGATGTTGTTCCTGGTGGTGAGCCAGCTGAACAGCATCGGCGTCTGGAACAGCATGCCCCGGTCGGGGGACGGGCCGGTGACCGGCCGTCCCCCCACCGTGACGGTGCCCTGGTCGGCGGCCAGCGCGCCCGCGATGATCCGCAGCAGGGTCGACTTGCCGCAGCCGGACGGCCCGAGCAGGCAGGTCAGCTCGCCGGGCCGGACCCGCAGGCCGGCCCCGGACAGCGCCACTGTCCTCCGGCCGCCCCGGCGGAACGTCTTGCCGACCGCGTCGACCACGACCTCGGCGCCGGGGACCCTCGCCAGGTCCGGCGCCCCCGCCGCGTCAGCGGCCGCCCCTTTAGCTGGAGCAGCCACCGGCCAGCGCCTTCTTGATGAACGTGATGTCGACGTGCTGGGCGATCTGCGCCGCCGACGGCGCCGAACTCAGACGGCCCTGGTCAACCAGGAACTTGCCTGTCTGCACGTAGGCCTGCACGATGCGGCTGCCGGGATCGTGCAGGGCGGAGCCGAGCCAGTACAGCTGGTCGCCGGGCAGGATGAACGGGTAGTCCTTGGTCGCCGCGACGACCTGGTCGCCGGGTACCCCTTGCACGGCCGAGCTCGCCGCCAGGTACTTCGCCGCCTGCGGGCCGGTCATGTCCCGGCTGCCCTGCAGCTCGGCGCACACGTAGCCCTGTACCAGCGCCGGGTTGGACTTGATCACGCTGGACGAGACCGCGATCACGTTCAGGCCGGGGATGCCGAGCTTGGCGATCTGCTGGGCGTTGACCAGCGAGTGGTAGCCCTTCTTGAGCAGCGCGGTGGCCGGGCTGCCGTAGACGTAAGCGGCGCTGACCGCCCCGGACAGCGCGGCTGCGCCTGCGGCGTTCTCGTCGGGGAACGGGACCACCTTCACCTTGCCGGTCAGGTGCTGCAACGCGAGGTAGCCCAGCAGCTCGTAGTCCTCGGAGGAGCCGACGAGCACGCCCACGGACTTGCCGGCCAGCTGGGCGGGCGATGTCACCGAGTCCGGCACGAGCAGCTGGTCATCGTCGAAGCCCCAGCCCATGACCACGGTCACGCCGGTACCGCTGCCGATGGCCTCGGTGAGAGGCGGGTTGCCGACTCCGCTGATGGCCTGGACCGCGCCACTCTTCATCTCCGCGATCGCGGTCACGCCGGCCTCGAACGGCACGTAGTGCAGCTTCGCGGGGATCAGTTTGGACAGCGAGGTCTGGCTCTCGATGATGCTGTCCGGGCTGGCCACCGAGCCCTGGCTGACCGAGATGGTGAAGCTCGGCAGCGTCGTAGGCTCTGAACTGCCGCCGGTGGTGGCCCAGACGACCACGCCGACGATCACGGCCAGGACCAGCGCGGCCGCGCCGTAGATCCGCCGCCGTCGGCGCTTGTAGACGGGCAGCCCTTTCCGGGCCGGGGTGCTGGTGTCCGCTGAGGTGCTCATGATGTCCTCCCCTTCAGTGATCTACGCCGCCGGCGTAGTAGGCCGAGGCGTCGCCCCTGACCGCGACGCTCGGGCGGCCATCCACCCCGACCGGCACCGGCCCGGCCACGGTGACGCGCTCGCCGCGCCGGTGCGCGGTGCCGTAGTCGGCGATCGCGTAGTGCTGGGTGGCGCGGTTGTCCCAGATGGCCAGGTCGCCTTCGCGCCAGCGCCAGCGGACCGTGTGCTCGGGCCGGGTGATGTAGTCCTGGAGCAGCCGGATCAGGTCTCGCGACGCCTGCGGGCCGAATCCCAGCACGGTGCGGGCGAAGCCGCCGAGCACGAGTGACCGCTGGCTGGTTTCCGGGTGCACCCGCACCAGGGGGTGCTCGGTCTCGTAGACGGTGGAGACGAATTCCTCGTGTGCCGCCGCCAGCGCCGGGTCGACCCGCTCGCCGCGGTTGAAGGTCCGGGCGTAGTCGAAGTCGTTGGTGTGCAGGACCCGCAGCCGGTCGGCCAGGTCACGCAGTTCCGGGGGCAGGCTCTCGTACGCGGCGACGGTGTTGGCCCACAGCGTGTCGCCGCCGACCGGCGGGATCACCACGGCGTGCAGCAGGGTGAAGGCAGGCGGCCGGTCGACGAAGGTGACGTCGGTGTGCCAGTAGTTGACCTTGCCGCCTTTGAGCGAGTCGATCTCCTCCAGCAGAGGCTGCCCCGGTGGCGAGGCCAGCGTCGGGTGGCCCAGGGTCAGCGGGCCGAGCCGCTCGGCGAACGCGACCTGCCTGCGGTAGTTCAGGCTCTGGCCGCGCAAGAAGACCACCTTGTGGTCCAGGAGGGCCTGGCGGATCTTGGCGACCGCCTCGTCGCTCAGCGGCGTGCCGGTGTCTGCGCCGGTGATCTCGGCACCGATCTGGCCGGCCAGCCTGGTGACTCCGACGTGCGTAGTCGCGGTGAGGGTTTCGGGCATGACGAAACGCCTTTCAGCTCAGGGGACTGGGACATGAATGAAGATTGAGCGCGCGCAGCCGGGCACGGTTCGTCCGGGCCCGGATGCGGGCGTCCGGATGGTCAGCGGGTGCGACAGCCCGAGCTGATGACCGTGAGGAAGTCGACGTGGCGACGCCGGGTGCCCAGATAACTCGCCATATCCCGAGCATGGCAACGGATGCCGCTTTAGTCAAGTTTTCCAATCAAAATAATAGGAATAGGCACAACCCGAGGCTGCCCAGGACCTGTCACCGAGTGGCGATGTGCAGGACCTGTTCCGTCAGCGGCCGGGGTCAGGGGGCAATCGGGCAGACCTCAGCGGTGGTGGTCAGGGGGCAATCGGGCAGACCT
>Ga0307305_10001231_pt1 | contig 10078 bp, 8 predicted proteins | sample ER_DNA_186_FD_194512 | JGI IMG/M metagenome (GOLD analysis project Ga0307305, IMG submission 194512) | Bulk soil microbial communities from the East River watershed near Crested Butte, Colorado, United States - ER_DNA_186 | ecosystem: Environmental > Terrestrial > Soil > Floodplain | place: USA... | reverse complement strand
CTCGTAGAAGCGGCGGTCCTCGGTGGCGATGAATGCGTCGCGCACGGGAGCGGGGATCTTGGCGAGCGGAACGTTGACGCGGCGAATCGGCGTCACGCGACCGAGCAGGGCGCCGTTCCGGTCGACAATTCGCCCCCCTTCCGCCGGACGGAACGATCGGATCTCCTCTCCCGTTGGACATCCACGGAAACCGCAGCTCGCCAGCCACGCGTCGAGCAGGATCACGAGGGCGACCGCCACCGCCACCGCCCCGAGGCCGCGCGCGGATTCGCGAATCCATTTGCGGACCGGCCGCCGGTCCGGACGCGCGCGCGCGCGCAAGCGGCGCCAGCGCGTCTTCAGCCACGGGTGTGGGCGAGGATGATCGAACGTTTCAATCATGTGATTATATTGAATATGGTACGCCGGACCCCGTTGATGGTTTCCTCACGGTGCGTCGGCGCGTCCTTGTTCGCCGTCGTGCATCGTCGCACTAGCGTGCGACGTGTCGCTCGTCACATCCGAGCGCGGTGCGCGCCATCATCAGTGTTGCGCGCTCCTTCGACCTTCGCCCAACCAATGCATCGCCGCATGCTTTCGCCGCATCACGCGCTGATATTTCTGCTTCCTTTCGCGGTCTCGTGCTCCTCGCACGAGAAGAGCACCAAGTCGACAATCGCCAACGGCTCGCTCGCTCCGGTGAACAACGGGGCGCGCGCCAGCGATAGCACGTTCCGCTCTCGCGTGCACGTGCCGAACGAGATGGGTCGCGTTCCCGTGTTGATGTACCATCTCTTCGGCGATCACGAGTCGACCTGGGGCCGCGAGCGCGGGAATTTTCGTCGCGATCTCGAGCTGCTCTACGAGCGCGGCTACCGGCCCGTGAACATGGTGGACATCCTCGACAAGAAGATCGATCTGGCCGCCGGCCTCTCCCCCGTCGTCATCACCTTCGACGACGCGTCCCCGTCGCAGTTCCGCTACATCGAGCGCGACGGCAAGCTCCTGATCGACTCGACGAGCGCCGTCGGTATCTGGCTCGACTTCGCGAAGACGCATCCCGGCTGGGGCAACAAGGCGGTGTTCTGCATGCTGCCCGCGGCGAGCGCCGGCCACGCGTTCTTCGGTGACGGGAAGTACGACGGACAGAAGAAGGAGTGGCGCCTTCTCAAGGTGAAGCAGCTCGCCGAGATGGGCTTCGAGCTCTGCGACCATACCCTGTGGCACGCACAGCTCGACAAGTACTCCGATGCAGTAGTCCAGGAGCAGATCGCGCGCGGCGCGCTGGCGATCGATTCAGCCGTGCCCGGATACAGGATTCGGTCGTTCGCGCTGCCGCTGGGTGTCTGGCCGAAGAACAGGGCGCTGGCGAAGAGCGGCTCGTGGACCGATCCGAAGACCGGTCGGACCGTGACCTATGATTTCGACGCGATATTCGAAGTGTGGGGCCAGCCGGTTCCGAGTCCGTACAATCCTGTCTTCAATCCGCTGAGCATCCAGCGGATCAGGGTGACTGGCAACGCTCTGACTAACGTTCTTGATCGGCTCGACCGCACGAGCGATCGTTATGTCTCGGACGGAAATCCGTCGATTGTGGCGCAGAAACAGCTCGTCGCCACACCGTGATTCGCCTCACGGTCGTTCAGAATCGATACAGTCATGCGACGACGAGGCCCGTGCGAAAGCACGGGTCTCGGGCGTTTTGCCCTGAGAAATCGGCGCTTTGCGACAGAGAAGAGCGCGATGTCTCAGATATCCACCCACATGTCACGATTAGCCACTTGTTCTGTACTACAGTTCGGAGCAATCGTTGTCGAGATTCATTGACAGAGGTCCGTCAGGGACAATGAAGCACGTCAGGACACAGGGAGGATTTGTGGCACATCTCGATCGCACTGTTCGACACCTACCGTTCTTCGAGGCGCTCGCCGGCCTGGAGGAGTCGAGCGCCGAGTGGCGCGCGACGACCGCCGGTCTCGTCGTGCTGCGCCTCGTCGACTCGTGGTTTGAGGAAGGCACGTCCATCGCGAGCGCCGATGCATGGGGGCTGAACGCGGTGCGTGAGGCGGTCGAGGAGATGGATGCCGGCACACCGGCTCGTACGATCCTCTCAGGCGTCGTCGACGCCGTCGCGTCGGCATCGCGTGCCGACTTCAGTCTCATTGCGCCGCGACTCTCGGCGTACGGGCGCGCGCTGCACTTCGACGCCAAGTGGCGTCAGGCGGCGGACGTCAACGAGACGCTGCTCGCCTACGCGCATCCGATCGACGAAGCGGACGTCTGCATCAACGCATCGATGCAGCTCGGCTTCTGTCTGCGCATGCTCGGTGCATGGGACGAAGCGGCAGCGGCATATGCCGACGCCGGTCGTCTCGCGATGTCGATGGGCGACGTCGTCGGCATCCTGCGCTCGCAGATCGCCGACGCCCGATTATCGGTCGCGCGCGGAAATCTGCCGCGCGCGGAAGAACTGCTCGATCAGACCATTGCGCGCGCGAAGAGTGAATCACTGCATGATGTGATCGGTCTCGCGCTCCATGAGCGCGCCGGTGTCGCGCACGAGCGTGGACAATACGAGCAATCGATTCGTCTTGGCTACGAGGCGCTCGAACACACGACGCGGGATACGTCGCGCGATCGTGTCCTCGCTGATATCGCGGCGTCTTTCATGGAGCTCGGCGTGACGAGTGTCGCGCGCGACGCGTTCCTCATACTCGCTGCGACTGGCCAGGAGCAGTACGTGCGCTGGACGGCCTCGCTCAACTTGCTCGACATCGCGATTGCGGACGGGAGCGAGCCCGCATTCGAAGCTTATCGTCGCGAATTGGCACAGGCGGCACTGCCGATTGCGCTGGAAGTGAATTTCCACATGCTGGTCGGCAAGGGATATCACGCGTTCGGTCGCAGCGATCGCGCGCGGACGAGTCTTGTCCAGGCTGTGGAGCTGGCGTCGCAGAACCGTTTGAATCAGCTGCTCTTCAATGCAGAGCAGAATCTGCGGCAGTTGGAAGTCGGCGAGCGCGTCAAGAGCCGGACTGCGGTGGAGACACCAGCGGAAGTGGCAGACGTGGCGAACGCCATTCGCGCGCTACTCGAAACAGCGGGGGCATAACGAAGTCGCGATCGAGGTCTCCTGCCAGAGACCTCGACCGCGACATCAACCCGGGAAATGCTGGTTACTTACAGATCTCGCCGCCGGTAACGACGCCGCACAATGGCCGCGGCTCGGGAGCCGTCGGGCTCGAACAAGCGGTGACGACGGCGGCGGCGATCGTGAGAACGGCGAAGGTGATCTTGTTGCGGAGCATGCTGTTACCTCGCGAGGGCGATGGGGGCGGGGAGCGTCTGGACCGAAGCTAGGCCTCGCCTTGGAATGCTGGTACGTGCATTTTGAGACTTCCGGGTGGTTTTTTGTGACATGTAAACCGGGGCCTCTTGGACGTAATCGCGTACCTGCCTCCACCGCTGCTGACACACCTGCGCGTCGTTATCGCGCAGGAGCATCAGCTGATCGCGGTCGACGGGTGGGACGAATTGGAAGCAGCGATCCGGCGCAAGCCGGCCGACGTGGCGGTGCTGGATCCGACCGCGCCGGGTAGAATCCGGGTCGCCGAGGCGGTGCTGTTGCGACAGAGGTATCCATCGGTTCAGGTGGTCATCTACACCTACCTGACGCCGAGCGCGATGCGGATGGTGGTCGAGTTGGCACGGCACGGTTTGGAGCACGTGGTGCTGCACCGCTTCGACGACGATCCGCGACGATTCGCGGAGTTGCTCGGCCAGTTACCGGGACATGCGCTTGGAGAGCTGCTCCTCGATCGGTTGGACGGCGCGCTGGAAAAGACGCCGGCGAAGGTGTCGGGCGCAGTGAGACGGATGCTCAGGTCGCCGCGGCAATACTCGGCGGTGGACGATCTGGCGGCAGGTGCGGGAATGACGCGGCGGCAACTCTACCGCGTGCTCGAAGGCGCAGGCTTTACGTCACCGCGGTTGCTCGTGCAGGCGGCTCGGCTCGTGCAGGCTTTTGCGTTTCTTCGCGATCCAGGTCGGTTGCTCGAAGATGTCTCGGCGAAGCTCGGCTACAGCGAGCCTCGGGTGTTGAACAGAGTGATGCAGGAGATGGTCGGGTCCCGTCCGCTGGATGTCCGTGAGACAATGGGTCCAGAGGAATTCGTCGAACGTATCGCGACACGGCTGTTCGCCCCAACTTCGGAGCTGGACGATGCGTGATCGCGAGCGGGCAACGGAATGGCGCAGGAAATCGGCGGAGCATCTCGCTCCGCCCGAGGTGGAGGAGTGGATGCCGCGAGTGAATCGAGTGCGCGTACTGGTCATCGACGACGAGCCGTCGATCTGCAAGGCGCTGGAAATCGCGCTGACGCGGTCGGGGTTTGCCGTCATGACCGTCGGCAGCGGCGAGGCCGCGACGACGGTGCTGCGCGCCGAGCACTTCGACGTGATGGTCGTCGATCTGCGGATTCCCGACATGCGCGGCGACACGATCTTCGAGTTCGCCGCCGCCATCCAGCCGCACCTGCGCACCGCGACGCTGTTCATGACGGGCGACATCACCGAGCGCGCGCAGAAGCTGATCGGCGCCTGCAAGTGTCCGACGCTCCATAAGCCGTTCGACCTGCGCGACGTGCTGGATGCGATCACGGCGCTCACGCCGCGCACGACGAGCGTGAGTGCCTAACGTCCGACGGTCAGGTCAGCCGCTCGAGCTCAATCAGAGGGCCCAGCTTCGGAGCGTGTTGAGCGCCTTCTCCAGCGCCTCCCGCTGTTCGAGGACTGTGGCGCGGGAAAGAAGGGCCTCGTAGGTGCCGATGGCGAGCGCCAGCGCATGTTCGTCGCTCTCGGCGCCGGCGAGGGAGGTCGCGTTGTCGGCGAGTATCGCTTTGGCGAGATCATCGTCGGTGAAGCGAGCGGTCACCTGCTGCCAGCGGGCGACACGGGCGCGGATGTCGGACTCGGACAGCGCCCAGAGGTGCCACGCGCCGCGGTTGGCGGGATCGGCCGCGATCGCGCGGGCGGCGAGCTCGCCGACGACTTCACCTCCGCGCCCATGCAGCCAGTAGGCATTGGCGAGGGTCACGAGGGCGCGGGCGTCGTTCGGGCGCAGGTCGACGATTCGCTCGTAGATCGGGCCCGCTACCTCGGGGCGCTCGACATAGGGCTGGGCGGCGGCGGCGAGTGCATCGGGGTCGGCGCGAAGCCCGATCTCCTGCAGGGAGCGAATGAGGGTTCCGGCGTCGGCGTGCCGGTCGTAATTCTCGACGGCGGATGCGACATCCGCGATCACACCGGCGGGTGGTGAAATCATCCGCGAAAGCTAATGAGAACTCTGGCAAGTCATGAGAACTCCCGTTTCCTACTCCGTCAGACTGATCTCGCCCTCGATACAGATCGCAAATCTGGTTCGTGAGTCGCTTGCCGTGTCGCTGCCTTCGGCGGCATTCGACACGACGAATCCGACTGATCTGGCGACTGGACACCTGCCGGCCGACGAGTGTATCATCGTCGACGCGACGAGCGACGTCGCCGGAGGGGCCGACGTTCTGCGGCGGCTCCGTGCCGGTGGGGTACGATCGGCGTTCGTGGTTCTGGTGGAAGCGCGTGACGCGGCGCTTGCCTCGAGAGTCGCTGGGTTGGGAGCGGTGGAGCAAGTGGCCATCGTCGACGCTCCGCGGGCACTCGGTGCCGCCGTGGAGTCGTCGCTCGGCTCAGGGGAGTGGACCGCCGCGTTGGACGCCGTGCGAGATGAGTTGCGTCGCACGCAACGGCTGGTTGCGGCGGGCGAGGTCGCCCTCGGCCTGCAGCACGCGATAAACAATCCGCTGACGGCGGTACTGGCCGAGGCGCAGCTACTCGAGATGGAGTCGCTGCCCGAGGAACAGGCGACAGCGGTACGTCGGATCGTCGAAAACACCCGTCGTGTCGTGCAATTGGTGCGGAAGCTGGACGTGATCGGCGTCCAGGCGCCGGCGCAGCAGGGCTGAAACCGGCACGAAGTTCGCAAGCCAATAGGTACCGACTCATCAAAGTCGCCGCCCGATGCCGGGTTGCGCGAATGAGGCTGGAGTGCGATGTTCTATCGTCCCGCGGCGGCTGACCGGCCGTCGCGCCCCGACCGAACGTCGTACAGCGCGCTGATTGCGCGCCGAGATCGCTGAATCGGTCAGGTGGAGCCGGCCCCAGGATCGCTGACGATCCGGAGACGCCGATCCTGAGAGACGCACGCTGGCAAGGCGCGTGAGCAGTCCGCGTCCCGCATGGCGGCACGACGCGCGCGAAAGGCGCGCGATATACACCCCGCTCAATTTGACGAGCGCGACGCGAGCGTCGCTTCCGCGACCTCTCCCGCGTTCGGGTTGCTGAATCACTCTTACTAACATCGTTGCATGAACGAGCGTCGTCGTCCTTCCCGTCGCGGCCGTGGTCCACGCCCGCCGCAGAATCGTGCGCCTGATGATTCCGGCGCAGAGCCGAATCCGTACCGTGATGCGTCGGATTCGGCCGACGCCGGAGGCACGGTGAGCGACACCGCGATTCCGCCGGAGCCATACGTGCCAACGGAGAGCGACAACACTCCCGGTGGCGGACCCGTCGACGGTGGAACGCCTCCGGAACGTGGCGCGCCGCCGCGTGACAGCGAAGGCGATATGCCAAGCGGCGGTGGCGGAGGTGGTGGCGGCGGAGGCGGCGGACGACACCAGCCGCATCAACGCGACCGGAACCGCGGCGGTGGCAACACGAACAACGGCGCACGGGACGGCTTTCAGCACGGCAACCGCGAAGGTGGGAATCGCGAAGGTGGGAATCGCGACGGTGGGAATCGCGACGGTGGGAATCGTGACGGCGGACGGCGCGGCCGCCGGAATCGCGGACGCGGACAGAGGCGCGAGCAGCAGGACCGTGGGCCGGCGATCGCCGTCGTCGCCGATGGCGAGACGACTGGCTGGTTTGACATCGGTCGCGATGGTGGATACGTCCGCCGCGCGACGGCGAGCTATCTCGCCGAACCAGGAGACGCCTTCGTCCCGATGCACCTGATGCGGCAGCTCGGGTTGCGCCGTGGCGACAAGATCGATGCGACGACTGGCCGCGACCAACGCGGCCGTACGGTGGTTGCCGACGTCGTGAAGGTGAACGAGCAGGACCCAGCGCTGGCCGCACGGCGACCCGACTTCGCGACGCTGACGGCGTCGTATCCAGAGCGGAAGATGACGCTCGAGACGGGGCGGTCGGCGAAGGGTGGCCCCGAGGTGATCCGGCGCGCGGTGGACCTCATCGCGCCGATCGGTTACGGACAGCGCGCGCTCATCGTGGCACCCTCGCGCGCCGGCAAGACGACCTTTCTGCACGCGATCACAGAGGGCGTGCACCTCAACCATCCCGACGCGGTGCTCCTCATCCTGCTCGTCGACGAGCGCCCGGAGGAGGTCAGCGAGGCGATCAGCTGGAACACCGGCGAGGTTATCGCGTCGAGCTTCGACCAGCCAGCGGAGCGGCACGTCGAGGTGACGGAGATCGTGCTCGAGCGCGCGCGCCGTCTCGTCGAGGGCGGCAAGGATGTCGTCATCGTGCTCGATTCGCTCACCCGCATGGCGCGGGCGCACAACACGGCGGAGCGCGGCACGGGACGCACGCTATCGGGTGGCCTCGACGCGCAGGCGATGGCGAAGCCGAAGGCGTTCTTCGGATCGGCGCGCGCGGTCGCGCCTAACGCCGGGGGCGGCTCGCTGACGATCATCGCGACGGCGCTCGTGGAGACGGGATCGCGAATGGACGACGTGATCTTCGAGGAGTTCAAGGGCACCGGTAATTCGGAGCTCAAGCTCGACCGGTCTCTGGCCGAGAAGCGCATCTATCCGGCGATCGACATCGCGACGAGCGGCACGCGGCGCGAGGAGAAACTCTTCCGCCCCGACCAGCTCGACGCGGTCTACACGCTGCGCCGCGGACTGCAGCAGATGCCGCCACAGAGCGCGATGGAGTGGCTGATCAAGCGCATCGGCGCGACGACCGGGAACGACGCGCTGCTCTCCGGGCTGTGAGAGCCTGACTCTCAATTGACGGTCCGACTGTTTCGGTCCGTTGAGGGTCAGTAGTTCAATCCGTGGCCCTCATTTGATGACCTCGGAGGCCGCGGAAGGTCGCGGAGAAGTCAGACGTAGATGCGAGTCTGAGCCGTTCTCTGTGCCCTCTGTGCCTCTGTGGTGATGGCCGTTGTCGTTGTAGTTGCCGCCCCTTTGCCGAACGACTGCCTAGCCGGCACCCGGGCTGGGTACTGATAGCGCCGGAAGTCACCAAATGCGGGCCCGCGCCTTGCACTTCGGGGCTGCGATATGCCCGCTTCCCCGCGCTGGGGCCGGACACTGGTGGCCACCGGGCTTCTGCTCGGTGCCGCTCCAGTCCTCCGTGCCCAATCGGCCGCTGACGATCAGCATGAAGACCCCGAGGTCACCAGACTGACCATCCGGGGCGTGAAGGCCGTTGACGTCTCCGAGTTGCAGAACAGCATCTCGACGACGGCATCAGCTTGTCGCAGCCTGCTGCTGCGCCCCTTCTGCTTCATCTCGAAGTCGCATCTCTTCTACGAGCGGAAGTACCTCGACCGGAAGGAGCTCCAGCGCGACGTCCTGCGCATACGCGTCTTCTACTGGAAGCGCGGTTACCGGCAGGCGGGGGTCGACACTGTCGTCGCCCCGCGCGGGTCGGGAGTGCAGGTGACGTTTCGCGTCACCGAAGGCAGGCCGACGATCGTCCGCAAGATCGCCGTCGGACCGCAGACCGACGTGTTGAGCGCGAGGGACATCCGGAGGTCCGTCTCGCTGCATGCCGGAAAGCCGCTCAACCTCCTGATGCTCGACTCGTCGCTGTTGAGCCTGAGCAACAAGCTCTGGGAGCGCGGCTATGCGGACGCGGTCGTGGCCGTCGACACGATTGCGGTCGACGATTCCGCGTACCTGGCCGACGTCGGCATTGTGATCGATCCGCGATGGAAGGCGACGGTCGCCGAGCTGCGGATCACGGGGAACGAGGTCATCACACCGAAGACGATTCGCAATTCGCTCACGCTGCGCGAGGGCGATCTCTTCCGGCGCTCCGACGTGATCGCGAGCCAGCGCAACCTCTACGAGTCGGGACTCTTCCGCCACGCGGCCATCCTCGTCCCGCCGCAGGGAGACAGCACGAAGATCGTCGAGGTACAGGTGCGTGAGGCGCAGCTGCGCGAAGCGCGCATCTCGGCCGGCTTCAACACAGCCGACTTCGTACAGGTCGACGGCCTGTTCCGCCACTACAACCTGTTCGGCGGCGCGCGACGGTTCGAGCTCACGGGAACGGTGGGCAACCTGCTCGCGGCACAGCTCAACAACACGTCGATCTTCAAGAACACGCTCGAGGACGTCAGCGACGACGAGCGTTCCACGTTCGAGCAGCCGACGTGGCAGGCGAGCGCGCAGATCCGACAGCCGTGGTTCCAGAGCCCGCGCAACACGCTCGCCCTGGGCGTCTTTGCACACCGCCGCGCGCTGCCTAACGTCTTCATCGACCGGGGGATGGGCGCCAATCTGACCTTCACGCGGGAAGTCGCGATTCGCACGCCGGCGAGCGCGACGTACCAGTTCGCGCTGACGCGCGTCGAGGCCGGTGACCTGTACTTCTGCGTCTACTACGGCGTCTGCGACACGACGTCGATCCGCGCGCAGCGGAGCAGACAGCGCCTCTCGCCCGTCGCCTTGACGGCCTCCGTCGATCGCACCAACGAGGCCTTCTCGCCGTCGTCAGGCATCCTCGGCACCGTGTCACTCGAGCATGCCTCCGGGCTGACGGTCTCGGACTACCGCTACAACCGGGCAAGCGCGGACCTGTCCGCGTACTACCGGATGGGCCGCGGCGTGCTCGCGGTCCACGGCCGAGCGGGAATCGTTCGCGCACTGAACAGCACCGGGACGGCGCTCGGCTTCGCCGGCGGGCAGGCCGACGACGTGCTCCATCCGAGCAAGCGCTTCTACGCCGGTGGGTCGCAATCGGTGCGCGGCTACGGCGAGAACCAGCTCGGCCCGCGCGCGCTCACGATCCCGGCGTCGAAGCT
>Ga0307305_10001229_pt1 | contig 10090 bp, 8 predicted proteins | sample ER_DNA_186_FD_194512 | JGI IMG/M metagenome (GOLD analysis project Ga0307305, IMG submission 194512) | Bulk soil microbial communities from the East River watershed near Crested Butte, Colorado, United States - ER_DNA_186 | ecosystem: Environmental > Terrestrial > Soil > Floodplain | place: USA... | reverse complement strand
CGCGACCGACGACTGAAAAAATTCCGCCATCGTCAACCAGTCGATTTTCCGTCGAATCACTAACGAAATGATGAATGGATCGAAATGGCTGATGTGATTGGCGGCCAGCAAAAATCCGCCGGTCCGCTTTGCATTTTCGGGCCGGATTACGTGAACACGCGTGGCACAGCCAAACAGCAGTCTTACCAACAGCCTTGCAGCGCGATAAGATGTCATTTTGACTTGCACTGCTTGAGTGTTTCGCTGACTCGCCGCCATAGGAAGGCTATTTTTCAGGCTGATTCCTTTTTTGAACGTGGTATCATAGTTGGTAGTTCGTACACGAGGTTTTGGTTATGAAACCCAGGAGTCCTTCAACGGGCGGTAAGGGGCAATTTCCGCGCACCGACTACTTTTTCCATTCTGGTTTTGGCCAATGGCATGGCGGCTATTTTTCGCCTTACGACGGAGAGGACAAATATGGATTCAGGAATTTTTACAATTTAGGACGCGAATTCCGTATCGAGGCCGCGCGGGAACGTGCCAGGGAAATGGCGGTGTTTGCATTGATTGTTCTAACCTCGGCGTGGCCGGTGCTCTACATGGTGGTAACAGTCGTGAAACTGCTGAGCAGGGGTCGTCCGATAGGCCAGTAGCGAGTCTCCTTTCCCAGCCGACACGACGTCCGCACGACTATCCTCTTGGCCAGAGAAATTCGTCGTGGTATTCGGGCGTTTTTTCCGGAGCAAGCCCGTGGCGTGCGACGTTTTCGGTCACGACGCGTGGAATGAGGAAGTTCAGCAAATAATCTTGGCCGCCGGCTTTAGTGCCGCCGCCGCTCATCTTGAATCCGCCGAAGGGATGACGGCCTACGATTGCACCGGTGCACGGGCGGTTGATGTAAACATTGCCGGCTTCCAGCTGCGCCTTGATGCGCTCGACGTTGGCTGGGCTGCGCGAGAAAAAGCCGCCGGTCAACGCGTAATCGGTGCCGTTGGCGACTTCGATCGCTTCATCGAGGTCACCCACTTTTAGTACGCTCAGCACTGGGCCGAAAATCTCCTCGCGCGCGATCCGCATGTCTGGTTTCACTCCAGTGAAAATCGTAGGCGGAATGAAATAACCGTGCGGCGGGAGTTCCTTTGCCTGATACGCGAGCGTCGCCTCCTTTTTGCCAACCTCGATGTAATCCAGAATGCGCCGGTAGGCGGCCTCATCAATCACTGGCCCGACCATAATGCCGGGCTCTTCCGGATTGCCGACGCGCACGCTGGCGGCGGCGCCGAGCAAACGTTCCATGACGCGGTCGTAATTTTCTTCGAGAACGATCAGCCGTGAGAGTGCGGAACATTTCTGGCCCTGAAAACCGAACGCGGAATAAATCGAATCGACAATCGCCTCATCCAGATCGGCGTCGGAATCGACAATCATGGCGTTTTTGCCGCCCATCTCGCAAATGACCCGCTTGAGCTCGCGCTGGCCTTCGCGCGTTTTGCCGGCGCTCTCCCAAATCCATAGCCCCACCTCGCGCGACCCTGTGAAGGCGATCAAATCGACATCTTTGTGATCAACCATGTGCGCACCGATGACCGAGCCTTTGCCGTTGAGAAAATTCAATACGCCGGGCGGCACGCCGGCTTCTTCGTAAATTTCCATCAACATGGCGCCGATGATGACTGATTGCTCGGACGGTTTCATGATCACGGTGTTGCCGGTGACTAGCGCGGCGCTGACCATGCCGCACAAGATCGCCATCGGAAAATTCCACGGCGCGATGACCAGCGCGACGCCGCGCGGCCAGTAATGCTGATAGCTTTCTTCGCCGGGCACGTTTTGCGTGAGCCGGGGCCGGCCTATCAACCGCATTCGGCGGGCGTAGAAGGTACAGAAATCGATGGCTTCGCGAATGTCGCCGTCTGCTTCCGCCCACGGCTTGCCGACCTCAAAGACTTCGAGCGCGGAAAGCTCAAATCGGCGGTGCTCGAGAATTTCGGCGGCGCGTTCCAGCAATTTACAGCGCTCTTCAAACGAAGTGCGACGCCATTTCTCGAAGGCCGCGCGTGCAGCGGCGACGGCGCGTTCAGCTTCCGGAATGCCAGCTTCGGCGGCGTAGCCGACGATTTGGTCTGGCTGGCTCGGATTGACCGAAGAAAACATTTTATCGGTCCAAATCTTCTCGCCCTTGATCGTGAGGGGAACTTTGCGCCCTAATTGCTTGCGCTGTTCGCGCAACGCAGCCCGCATTTTTTCCTGGTTCTCGGGCAAGGCGAAGTTCGTTAGCGGCGCATTTTCATAGGGAGCGCCCGGCTGTGTCTTTGGTTTGGTTGTTGTCATATTTATGGTGGCATTTGATGGCGGTAGAACGCCGTTTCGGCTCGCGCGCAAAATTTCGCATGGATTGCGCAGCAAATCTTCTACGGGGACGTTCTCGGAAAATTTTGCGCGCAAAAATCCTTCATTCGACGTGTTCTCGAGCAGACGTCGCACCAGATAAGACATCCCAGGGAGCAGTTCACCGACTGGGCAATATTCGCGGACGCGATAACCCATTTCCACCAACGCGCGCTTGATTGGTCCGGCCATCCCATAGAGCAACTGAAACTCGAAGCGGCTGCGATCGATCCCGAGTTCCTCCGCGAACGCCTGCGCATGAGCAATGCTCCGAACATTGTGCGACCCAAATGCGGAAGTAACGATGGATTCATTTTCCAACAGTAATCGCGTCAGCGCTTCGAAATTCGCATCGCTCTCTGGTTTCTGAAGATAAACCGGACAATCCCAGCCATTCTGGCGCGATTTCGTTGTTTCGTAGTCCCAGTATGCGCCTTTGACCAGCCGGACAGCGAACCGCGTTCGGCGGGCGCGACCCCACTCAATCAGGTCGCGCAGATCCGCTTCAGAATCTCGCAAATAGGCTTGGATAACGATTCCCGCATGCGGCCAATCCTTAAATTCTTCCTCTGTAAAAACGGTTTTGAAGAGTTCAAGAGTAGCATTTTTGTGCACATAGCTTTCCATGTCGAAATTGATGAATGCGCCCAGCTCTCGCGCACGACGCAAAAGCGGCCGCAGCTTCGGCGCGAGATGAGCGATTGTCTCCGCCGGGTCGTCCGGACTTATTTGCGAATAAAGCGCAGAAATTTTGACCGAAAGATTTACGACCGGAAAAAGCTCTGAATTTATGCCCAGCGGGTCGACCCAGTCTCTTGTTTCGCGCGCGAGGCCCTCCAGCAAATCGAGATACCGCGCCGCATATTCATCGGCCTCGGTTTCACTGACGACAGCTTCTCCCAAAAGATCGACAGTAAATCCAATTTTTTGGATGCGGCGCTTGCGCAATGTCCGCATTACATCATTCGGATTCCGTCCGGCGATGAACTGGCGCGCCATTTCGGAAACGTTCCAGCGCAGGATGGGCCCGCTAATCCATGGAACGATGCCCGCCAGCCGAATGCCGGCCCCGAGAAATTCCGATACCTTTCGTGAATCGTGCGCATCGGCGAAATATTCCTGGAGATGCTCAATAATTGCGCCTGAGGTGTGGAGCGAAGGGAGAACAGCGACAAAGCGAAACAATTGCAATTTGAGCTGCTCATCGCGCATCGAGAGTGTCATCAGTCGCTGATAGAATCCGGCCTTGCTGAAAAGCGACTCGGGGTATTTATCAACCAGCTCGAAGATGCGTCTGCCGCGCTGCTCGATTTCGCTTTGGAGCGACGTCATTTTGCGAAATTAGTTCGCCCCCATGCGTTAAGCAAAGACGGAACCAGACGTCTTCATAGGGCTCAAAAAAAAATTTACATCCAGACACGCTCAGTTTGTGGCCCGTTTCCGAAATGAAGATGAAATTGCTTCAAGCAATTTTGAGGAGCAAGTGGAGGAGATTTGCCTGGCAGAGTCCGGAGGCCCAGGGCTCGGATCTGTCAGGCAATCTCTTTTTGTACTGATTGATCGAGCGCAGAAACTCGGGTAGCAAACAGTGTCATGACCGTAAAGCGCCACGAATTTGCGAGCGATAATACCGCGCCGATTTGTCCGGAGGCGTGGGCCGCATTGCAGGAAGCCAATACGGACTACGCTGCAGCATACGGCGAGGACCGTTGGACGGCGCGTGTGTGCGATCGGATCCGTGAAATCTTTGAGACCGATTGCGACGTTTATTTTGTTTTTACTGGCACGGCGGCGAATGCGCTGGCGCTCGCGCAAGTGTGCCAGTCATTTCGCAGCATCATCTGCCATCAGAACGCTCACATTCAGACCGACGAATGCGGCGCGCCGGAATTTTTCACCGGCGGATCGAAACTGCTCTTGGTCGGGGGCGGAAACGGCAAGATCGATATTGGCCAGACCAAAGCGCTGCTGATGCGTCAGAACGAACTGCACTCGCACAAGCCGGGAGTGATCAGCATCGCACAAGCGACCGAGTTCGGAACGGTTTATACGCGCGACGAAATTGCGGCGATCACTGAACTAGCTCGTGCCAATGAACTGTTTGTGCACATGGACGGTGCGCGTTTCGCCAACGCGATTGCGTCGCTTAACTGCGCACCAAGAACGATCACATGGGAGATTGGAGTTGACGTTCTCTGCTTCGGCGGGACAAAGAACGGCACGGCTGCTGGTGAGTTAGTGATATTTTTTAACAGGGAGCTTTCGCGCGAGTTCGACTATCGAGTGAAACAAGCCGGCCAGCTCGGCTCGAAGATGCGCTTCCTGGCTGCGTCGTGGCTGGGACTCCTGGCAGGAGACGTGTGGCTGCGAAACGCCCGGTACGCCAATTGCGCAGCACACCAGCTTGCGCAAAATCTGCAACGCGAGGCGAACGTTGAAATTGTATTCCCAGTGGAGGCAAATGCGGTCTTTGCGCGGATGAACGACCAACTCGCAGGAGGCCTCCAAGCGCGCGGATGGCGTTTTTACAAATTTATCGAGCCTGATGTTTACCGTTTGATGTGTTCCTGGGCGACCACTGAGGGTGATATCGGCGATTTCATTCGTGACGTTACCCTAAATCATTGAACGAATAGCGATCAGTGACATCTGTATGAAGGTAAAATGAATGCGCTTGTGCGAATTTTGATGCTTGCGCCCATCCTGCTTGGCGGATGCCGGGCGACCCACGACGTCGCGACTACTTCCTACCACGTGACCCGCGGCGCAGCGGTAGGCTCGTACAAAGTGGCTCGGGCCGTCGCGGTCGGTTCGTATCGTGTTGCCAGTGCTCCGGTTCATTATGCAACGCGAAAGCGAGGCGACGAGTCGTATACAACCGCGGCGACCGAGAGCGTGCCATCGGATGTCACCAACCCCGGCCAGTCGGTTCCACCGCCGGAGAGAGTTCCAACATCGCAAGAGCAAGCGCGAGTTGGAGCCGAGCGCGGCCAGAGCCGGACATCGCGCGGATCTTCGGGCATGACTCGCAATCAGGCAGCACAGTCATCAACGAGTGTCTCATCCGCGCGCCCTTCTGCTCCGCCCGCGGCATTTCCGACAGGAAAATTAGTCCCTGGCAAACCGGGATATGTCTTCAGCCCATTCGACAAGGAAGGAAGATATGTGGATGTAAGTGGCTTCGCGTCTGGCACCAAAGTGAAAGATCCTTGGACCGATAAGATCTTTCTTGTTCCATAAGTTGTTGAGCGTCTGGCGTCGTCGCGCCTACCATCTGGATTGCCGCGAACCGGAGCGAGTGTTAGGTAATAACATGAGACTGGCATCGCGAGTGGCGGCGTACTTGGTTGCTTTGTCTGTCCTGGCTTTGGCGTCGCAGAGCCTGGCGCAGGTTTATCAAGGAAAAGAACTCGTAAAGGCCGAGCTGCTTGCTGACACGAACGCCATTGTTCCCGGAAAATCGTTCACCATCGGTTTGCTGCTTCGAATGGCTCCGGGGTGGCACACTTATTGGGCGTTCTCTGGCGACGCCGGTCTTCCCACAGAATTGAAATGGAAACTGCCATCGGGCTGGAAAGTTGGCGAGATTCAATGGCCAATTCCCCTGAAAACAATCGATCCAGGCGACATTGAGACCTACGGCTATGAAAATGAAGTCCTGCTAATGCAGGAAATCACGCCGCCGCAGAAACTCGACAATTCAGGAGTAAAGCTTTCGGCTGAGGCAAACTGGCTGGTCTGCGAGAAAATCTGCATTCCTGGCAGCGCAACGCTTCAGCTAGAGTTACCGGTATCGACAACGAGTCAGCCGGCGAACTCGGAACTCTTCGCCCGCTACCGGCATTTGTTGCCGCAAAACTGGCCAGAATCGAATGTGGCATCGGCAAACTGGAGTCGGGTTGGACGTGATCTCCGTCTAAAGATTACGAGCGAAACCCTCGCTAATTATCCGGCGCTGGATTTTTTCCCACTACCAGGACAGGACGTTGTCGTTGGCCATCCAACGATCGAATCACGCAACAAGAATGAAGTTACCTTTCGAGTTCCGATTGAGTCGTCGGAGAAGAATTTTTCGTCGATCCCAGGCCTGATCGTCTTTTCCCAGAAGCCAAATGGGGAAGACCGTGCAGCGTGGCAAATTTCGGCCGCGCCGACTATTTCGGCGGCTAGCGCAGCGCCCGCCCGCGGAATCTTCACTTTCCTGCTCTTCGGTTTTCTGGGCGGCATCATTTTGAATTTGATGCCCTGTGTGTTGCCGGTGATTTCGCTGAAAATCTTTGGATTTATTCAACAGGCGGGCCAAAGCCGGCGGAAAGTTTTGCGGAGCGGTGTCGCGTTCACGGTTGGAATCTTCGCGTGGTTCGTCGGGCTTGCGCTGCTTCTGATTGTGCTTAAGGGCGCCGGGCGCGACGTGACTTGGGGCGGATTTCAATTCACGAACGCCTATTTCGTTCTTGCACTGAGCGTGATTGTCCTCGTGTTCGCGCTGAACCTCTTTGGCGTGTTCGAAATTTCCCTGCCACAAGGCCTGACACGCGGATTGCTTTCAACCAACGAGCGCAGGAACGATTTGGGCTCGTTTCTCCAGGGGGTATTTGCCACTGTTCTGGCGACGCCCTGCACTGCGCCGTTCCTCGGCACCGCGCTCGGCTTCGCGTTTTCGCAATCGCCTGCGGTTATCCTGGCAATGTTCGTTGCGATTGCCGCTGGAATGAGCTCCCCCTACTTCCTTTTAAGTGCTCAGCCCGCATGGCTGCGATTTCTGCCAAAGCCGGGTCCGTGGATGCTGCATCTGAAACAATTCATGGGCTTTCTGCTGTTGGCCACGTTGCTATTTCTTCTTTACGTGGTGGGTGCTCAGCGCGGCTTGGAAGGAGCGATTTGGGCAAGCTGCTTTCTTCTCGTGATCAGTGTCGCTTGCTGGATGAAGGGTGCATTCGTTCTGCCGACTGCATCAACAGCGAAGCGAAGTGTCGTGCTTCTACTCATGCTCGCGCTCGTGCTCGGAAGCGGCATCTATTTCATTGGCGGGAAATTTCGATCTACGAATGTCGCGTTAGCCGATTCACGACTCCGAGGAGACTGGCAGGCGTTTACACCCGAGCGTTTGCAAGCGGAGCTGGAGCAAGGGCACTCCGTGTTCGTCGATTTTACTGCGGCATGGTGTCTTACTTGCAAATTTAATGAGGCCAATGTGCTCGAGAGCGCAGAGGTGCGAGACGCCTTTCAACGTCACGCGATCGTCAAATTGAAAGCAGACTGGACTAACGGTGATCCAGTGATCACGAAATTGCTGCAAAAGTTTGGCCGCCCCGGCGTTCCGCTATATGTGCTCTACCCTGGAAAAAACGAAGAACCGATTGTTTTCCCGGAAGTGCTCACCAAAAGCATGGTCCTGGAAAAACTCGAAACTGCGGCGCGCAGAGTCGCCGCACAATAAGATTTTTTTTGGAACGCCTGCTCGCGGCTGTCGCGCCCTAACACCGCTGCATTTGTGTTCCCGCCGTTCCTTGCCAATATGTTGATTGCAAGAAAATTGAACTACCTTAACAACTTCGTTTTCTAATCCGTTTATGAATAAAAAAACAACTTTGACCGTTCTCACATCACTGATCGCTACTGCAATTTTTGCCTTGGAGCCGCCGCCAGTGGGCAGCGCTGCGCCGGATTTTTCGCTACCCGACGCGAAAGGCCAGACGCACTCACTTTCCCAATACAAAGGCAAGTACGTCGTGCTCGAATGGTTTAATCCGGAATGCCCGTTTGTGAAGAAGCATTACGGCAGCGATAACATGCAAAAACTGCAGAAAGAATACACAGACAGGGGTGTGGTATGGCTGACCATCGATTCCAACGCGCCTGGTACCGAAGGCAACTTGACGCCGGAACAGGCCGAGAAAGTCGCAACTTCCTGGAAGACGCAGCAGACTGCGTTGCTTCTCGATCCTGACGGCAAAGTGGGTCGCGCATACGGCGCCAAGAACACGCCAAACATGGTGATAATCAATCCGGAGGGAAAAATCGCCTACGAAGGAGCGATCGACAGCAAGGCGACTCCGAACCCGGCAGATATCCCCAGCTCGACGAATTATCTCAAGGCAGCGTTAGATCAATCATTGGCAGGCAAATCTATCTCCACGCCACAAACCAAACCATACGGTTGCTCCGTCAAATACAAATCGTCGTAGAGCTGTAGCGGGTATATAGCCAAAGGTTTCGAAACGGCGGTCGGAGACGACCGCCGTTTCTGTTTACACCGCAAGGATTTTAGCAGCCTTGCTGCAACGTGCCGCGAGTCGCATCGTAAAGATAAGAGACATCTCACTGGATCAGCAGCAAAAATCACTTTGCCTGGTTGGACGCAGAAAGCTCAGCCCCGCCTAGGTGAGAACCGCGACAGCAACCGCAAGATTGGCAACGGCGTTATTCGGACTAGAGACATTCCGAGTTTCATCGGGAAGCCCGGAATAACGAGGGGACGGTCTGCCTCCAGTGCTCCAAGCGCATCGCGCACGACTTCCTCTACCGGAACAAAGACGAACTCCGGGCCGGTATCCGGCTGAGCACCCGGGCGTTTGGCGACTTCCTGAAATTCAGTGTGCACAGGGCCCGGACAAAGAGCACAGACGCTTACGCCTGTGCCGCGGAGTTCAGCCCGAAGCGCTTCAGAGAAGCTTGTAACGTAGGCTTTGGTCGCTGCGTAAACCGCAAAATCAGGGATCGGAAGAAATCCAGCCGACGAGCTAACGTTCAAAATTCCGCCACGTCGGCGCGCGATCATTCGCGGAAGCAAGTGGCGAGTGAGCGTGGTGAGAGCGACAATGTTCACGAGGGTCATTTGCTCGTTGCGAACTGGATCGCTGGTCGCGAAGGCGCCGCTATCGCCCAGTCCGCCATTATTGATTAAAAGATCGACGTCAATTCTTTCATGATCCAGCCACGCCAGCAGTTCATTCAGCTGCGCAAGGTCAGCGAGATCAGTTTTGCGAACGTAAACCGCGACGTTCGGATATTGTTGATTTAATTCGTCGCGCAGTTCGTTGAGCCTTTGCTCGCGCCTCGCAATTAGAATGAGCGAGTTGGCGCGACCGGCGAGTTGGCGCGCAAATTCGCGACCTATCCCAGCGGACGCCCCCGTGATCAGCGCGTTACATCCGTCAAGTTTCATTTCATATTGGAGGGTGAAGCTCCCGCGACGCCGGACGCGGGCTCGCCGGGAGCTCGCCCCTCCAAAGATCGTAGCTCGCTTTTCGTCAATTCCCGCCAATGCCCGCACGGCAAATCGCCGACCCGAAGATTTCCGATTCGAATGCGAAGAAGCCGTTCGACGCGGTATCCGACAGCCTCGAACATGCGCCGAATCTGCCGATTTATTCCCTGCCGCAAGGTAACGCGAAGACGCGTAGACGAGAGCGAGCGAAGCTGCACAATTTTCGCGCGCTGGCCGTCAAGAAGAATCCCGCGTTCCAGCTTTGGAGCGAGCGCGGGATCCCACGGTCGATCCAACGCGACCTCATATTCCTTGTCGACCTTGAAACGGGGATGGGTAAGCCGCTGCGCTAATTCGCCGTCATTCGTCAGAAGCAGCAAACCTTGAGTTTGCGCGTCCAAACGTCCGATCGTGAAGAGGTGGGAAAATTTTTCTGGTATGAGATCAAAGACGGTGTCACGCGCGTGGAGATCCTTTCGAGTCGAAACGAATCCTGCGGGTTTATTTAAC
>Ga0307305_10001227_pt1 | contig 10092 bp, 5 predicted proteins | sample ER_DNA_186_FD_194512 | JGI IMG/M metagenome (GOLD analysis project Ga0307305, IMG submission 194512) | Bulk soil microbial communities from the East River watershed near Crested Butte, Colorado, United States - ER_DNA_186 | ecosystem: Environmental > Terrestrial > Soil > Floodplain | place: USA... | reverse complement strand
ATTTCCTCGCCTTGCGTCTCGACCGCGGCCGGATCGTCCTTCCACACCTTGATCGCCGACAAAGGCGTGCGGCCCGGCTTATCTTTCACCAGCGCATGCACTGAACGCAGGCCGCCCAGATTCACAAAGAGTTCCTGCCCTTCAGCGCCGAATAGATAATTCTGGAATAGTCGTGCGGCATTCGGATGCGGCGCGGCCGCAAAAATTGCTGACGGCTGGACGATGGAAGGCGTTCCCTCGGCAGCATAGATGACCTCAATCGGCGCACCCGCTTCCTTGAGCAGCAGCACATTCGACTCGTTGCCATCCGCCATGATCGGGCGCTCGCCGAGCACGATCTCTTTTGGTGTATCGGTGGCCGACTGGATTTGCAGAACCTGTTGCAGCGCCAATTTTTCGAGATACGACCAACCCAGCTCGCGGACCATCTGATAAGTCGAAGTCATGATTGTGCCGCTGTAACTCGGATGCGCCTTGACAATCTTGCCTTTCCACTTCGGATCGAGCAGATCGGCAAAACTTTTCGGCGCGTCTTCACGCTTCACCATCTCGGTATTGTAGGCACTCACACAGAGCGAAGACCGGACGGTTGCATAAAAGCCGTCCGGATCGCAATGCTCGGGCGGAATGTGCCGCGCAACATCTTCAGGCACGTAAGGCGCAAGCAGCTTTTGCCGCTTCCACGCGAGAAATTGTGCGGCATCGCCCGCACTCACCGCATCGACCACATTGAGGCCGGACGCATATTCCTGCGCGACACGTGAAAAGATGCATTCGCCACCGGCACGCTCGACGCACACGAACTCCCGGAAATTTCTGTTCGAAAGTCTTCCCCGTGGAGATCCGCCGACGTGTACCAGGTGAGCTGGCCTTCTTTCGTGGCCGCAGCATTTAGCGCCGGCGTGATGGCCTCAGCGGGCGGCGGCGCCGCACGCAAAGGCACGGGATAGACGAACGGAAGTGCTGCAGCGGCTTTAAGAAGTTTACGACGTGATAGCGCGTGACGGTCCATAGAGAATACGCCCGCTGTCGTGGCTCCGTGCGTCTGGCCTGGCCGAAACCATGCTCTCGCAAGTGTTGCCCGCAGGGCAAGCCGGAAACGACAGAACGAAAGTTAAAGCGCTTCGACCTGCACTACTCCGGGCACGGCTTTGATAGCGCCGGCGATCTGCGGCGATACCTTGAACCGTCCCGGCAGCTTCACTTCGACTTCCGTGCCGCGTTCGAGCAGCAGCACCACACTCACTTCCCCATCGCCATTGGCATGCGCGGAACGTGGCGCAGGTTCCAGTCGTTTGGCCACTGCCTCGAGCGGGGCGCCATCGCGTAGAAACACGCGCAGACCCTTTTGCAGATTGGCGGCAGCGGCGTCGAGCGGATCGACCGACTGGATGCGCGCGCGCACTTCGTCCCCCTGCACTTCGGCAGAAAGGAAAAGGAGGATCGCGTTACCCGGTTCAAGCAAGTCGCGATGTTCGGCAAGTCCCTCTGAAAAGATAACGGCCTCGAAATGACCGCTCGGATCAGACAGGCCGATGATGCCCATCTTGCTGCCGGTGCGCGTCCGGCGCTCGATGCGCGACACGACAGTCGCCGCCACGCGACCCGCTGTCGCGCCTGCTTTCACAGCGCGCGCGAATTCTGCCCAGGGCTGCACGCGCAATTTCTTAAGCACCGCGGCATAATCGTCGAGCGGATGCCCGGACAGGAAAAAGCCGACCGCCTCATACTCCCGCCGCAAGCGTTCCGCCGGCAACCAGGGCTCCACCTGCGGCAGCGCAATTTGCTCGCGGGTCGTGCCACCGCCAAACAACTCGCTCTGACCGATCGCAGCCGTGTCATGAGCACGCTGCGCGCGAGCAAGCACCGCATCGACCGCGGCAAAAACACGGGCTCGGTTTTTCTCGAATGCATCGAAAGCACCAGCCGCGGCGAGACTTTCCAGGACCCGCTTGTTAACCGCGCGCGGACTAATGCGCGCCGCAAAGTCGGCAAGATCGGCGAACGCCCGGTTGTCGCGCGCTGCGATGATCGCCTCGACTGCCTGCTTGCCGACGCCTTTGAGCGCGGCAAGGGCATAGATGATCGTATTGCCGTCGACTTCAAAGTCGACCGCCGAGCGGTTGATTGATGGCGGATCCACGCCGACGCCAAGCCGTTCGGCTTCCGCACGGAATTCGGCGAGCTTGTCGGTATTGCCCATGTCCAGGGTCATGGTCGCGGCCAGGAACTCGACGAGGTAGTTTGCCTTCATGTAGGCGGTCTGATAGGCGACGAGCGCATAAGCCGCGGCGTGACTTTTGTTGAATCCGTATTCGGCAAATCGTTCGAGCAGGTCGAAAATAGCGTCGGCCTGATAACGCTCAACACCGCGCTCGACTGCGCCCGACACGAAGCGCTCGCGCTGCGCCTGCATCTCCTTTCTGATCTTCTTGCCCATGGCCCGGCGCAGCAGATCGGCTTCACCGAGCGTGAAGCCCGCAAGGATCTGCGCGGCCTGCATCACCTGTTCCTGGTAGATGATGACCCCGAACGTCTCGCGCAGGATGGGTTCAAGCTTCGGATGGATGTAATCGGGCTGCTCCATCCCGTGCTTGCGCGCGCAATAAGTCGGAATATTTGCCATCGGGCCGGGACGATAGAGCGCGACCAGCGCGATGATATCCTCGAACCGGTCAGGCCGCATGTCCAGGAGCGCCCGCCGCATGCCCGCACTTTCCAGTTGGAAGATGCCGACAGCTTCGGCCCGGGCCAGGAGGTCGTAGGTGTTTTTATCATCGAGGGGAATCGCGGCCAGATCGATATCGATGCCGCGTCGTTTCACCAGCGCGACCGCGGTCTGCAGGACCGTCAGAGTTTTCAGCCCGAGGAAATCGAACTTCACAAGGCCGGCCTGCTCCACCCACTTCATATTGAATTGAGTGACGGGCATATCGGATTTCGGATCGCGATAGAGCGGCACGAGCTCGGACAACGGCCGGTCGCCGATCACGATCCCGGCCGCGTGGGTCGACGCGTGTCGATTGAGGCCCTCGAGTTTTTGCGCAATGTCGAATGCGCGCTTGACCACCGCGTCGCTATCCCGTTCGGCCTGCAGACGCGGCTCGCCTTCGATCGCCTGCTTGAGCGATACCGGCGCCGCCGGGTTTTGCGGCACCATTTTGCAGAGCTTATCGACCTGCCCGTAAGGCATCTGCAGGACACGGCCGACATCGCGCAACACGCCACGCGCCTGCAATGTGCCAAAGGTGATGATCTGCGCGACCTGATCACGGCCGTAGCGCTCCTGCACGTAGCGGAACACTTCGTCGCGGCGGTCCTGGCAGAAATCGATGTCGAAATCCGGCATCGACACACGTTCAGGATTGAGAAAGCGTTCAAACAGCAGACCAAATCTGATCGGATCGAGATCCGTGATCGTGAGCGCGTAAGAGACGAGAGATCCCGCCCCTGAACCACGGCCGGGTCCAACGGGGATACCCTGTTTCTTCGCCCATTGGATGAAGTCGGAGACGATCAGGAAATAGCCCGGATATTTCATGCCGGCGATCACGCCGAGCTCAAAATCCAGCCGCGCGCGATATTCATCGGCCGTGTGACCCGGCGCCACCCCCGCCGATTGGAGACGCCGCTCAAGCCCTTCTTCCGCACGCTTGCGCAGCTCACTGGCTTCGTCGAGCGACTTGCCGTTGTCTCCGGTCGAAAACCGCGGAAGGATCGGTTGGTGCGTGCGCGGACGGAATGAGCAACGCTGCGCAATTTCAACGGTATTTGCGAGAGCCTCCGGCAGATCGCGGAATTGCTCGACCATTTCCGCACGGCTTTTGAATCGATGTTCCGTCGTCAGCTGACGGCGATCGCCTTCGGCAAGCAACCGGCCTTCGGCAATGCAGATCAGCGCATCGTGCGCCTCATAGTCCTGCGCCGTTGCAAAATAAGGCTCGTTGGTGGCAACCAAAGGCACGCCTTCGCCGTAGGCCAAATCGATCAGCGCCGCCTCAGCGCGACGCTCCGCCGGCGTGCCATGCCGTTGCAATTCGATGTAAAGACGGTTGTCAAAGAGCTTGAGCAGCGCATCAAGGCGGGCGGTCGCAAAATGGCTCTGCCCGGCGGCGACAGCCATGTCGAGCGGGCCGCCCGGGCCACCGGTGAGCGCAATAATGTCCGCCGTTTCTCCTTCCAGCCATTTGAGTTTGAGACGCGGTGGCTCATTCGGCGGCGTGTCGAGGAAAGCGCGAGAATTGAGCCGCATCAGGCTCCGGTAGCCTTCACGCCGGGCGGCCAGAAGTACGATGCGCGCGCGCTCGGGCGGTGCATTCCCGTTACGCGGGCCATGATCGCTGTCGCCGAAATCGATTGCGAGCGCACAGCCGACGATCGGCTGAATGCCGGAGCTCGACAGCTTTTCCGAAAATTCCAGCGCACCGAACATGTTGTCGGTGTCTGTCAATGCCAGAGCCGGCTGGTGGTCGGCTTTTGCCAATTCGGCGAGACGCGCGATTGTAAGCGCGCCTTCCAGCAGCGAAAACGACGAGTGCACGTGCAAATGCACGAAATCGAGGCGGGCCATGTCAGCGCGGGGTTGGGTGATTCCTTGTCGTACTCAGAGTGGGGTCGCCGTCAGCCACTGTCCACCACAGGCGCCGGCACGGGCGAAGCTATTCCCGCTTTTCTTGCTGCTGCCCCCCGTCATGGCCGGGGGTTTCGGCCACCCACGTCTTTTCGGGAGGGACGGCCTGTAAGACGTGGATGCCCGGCACTGGGCCCGGCATGACGGGGAGAGTTCGGGTCCCGCAGCCCTCAAAGATTTCCCAGGACTTGGGTCCAGATGGCGATCATCCCGATAAACAAGGCCAGAGAGGCCAGAGCAGCAGCTTCCTGGATCACAGCTTTGAACATGACTTTTCTCCGGAACAGATAGAGAACATAGTTCAGTATTTGTTCTTGAGTCAAGCGGCGATAAGCGCGATCAGCAATCTGAGTAGAGTCAACGATTTAGACGGGCACGGCTTGGGATCACGCCATCTCGGTGATCTTGCCGTCCCGCAAGGTCACGCGCCGGTCCATGCGGGCCGCAAGGTCCATGTTGTGGGTGGCGATGATGGCAGCGAGGCCGGAGGCCCTCACCAACTGCGACAGCGCGCTGAAGACATGCTCGGCGGTGTGCAGGTCGAGGTTTCCGGTCGGTTCGTCGGCCAACAGGATGCGCGGGGCGTTGGCAACCGCACGGGCGATCGCGACACGCTGTTGTTCGCCGCCGGAGAGTTCTGACGGCCGATGATTCAGGCGACCGCCCAAGCCGAGATATTCGAGCAGTTCGACCGCACGCGTTTTCGCTTCCGTGCGCTTGAGTCCGCGGATCATCTGCGGAAGGAGCACGTTTTCGAGCGCCGAGAATTCCGGCAACAGATGGTGGGACTGATAGACGAACCCGATTTCATTGCGGCGGATGCGGGTTCGTTCATGGTCGGCGAGTATCGCTGTCGAGCGCCCCTCAATATAGACGTCGCCATGGTCGGGATGCTCGAGCAGACCGGCGATATGGAGCAATGTCGACTTGCCGGCGCCTGAGGGCGCCACAAGGGCAACCGACTGACCGGCCCAGAGTGCGAGCTCGATGCCGCTGAGCACATGCAAGGTTTCGTCGCCCTGCCGGTAGTGGCGCTCGATGTCATGCAGGAACAGGATTGGCACATCCTCTTCCTGGCGCGCTTGCGGCGGCTCCGGCTGCTCGATCATTTCCACCCTGGCAGCGGTGTAGGCGCTATTCATAGCGCAATGCCTCCACCGGATCGAGGCGCGCCGCACGCCATGATGGGTAGAGAGTCGCAAGCAACGAAAGCACGAGGGCCATTATGACGACTGCCGTCGTCTCACCTGAGTCCATGTCGGCCGGAAGGTGTGACAGGAAGTAAAGCTCGGGCGAAAACAGTTCAGTATTCGTGAGCCAGGACAAGAATTGCCGAATGTTCTCGATATTGAGACAGACGACGACACCCAGCATAAAGCCGACGATGGTGCCGACAACGCCGATGGAAGCGCCCGTTATAAGAAACACGCGCATGATCGCGCCCTGGGTTGCGCCCATGGTGCGCAAGATGGCGATGTCCTGGCCCTTGTCCTTCACCAGCATAATCAGGCCCGAAACGATGTTGAGCGCCGCCACCAACACAATGAGCGTCAGGATCAGGAACATCACATTGCGCTCGACTTGCAGCGCATTAAAGAAGGTCGCATTACGCTGACGCCAGTCGATCATGAAGATCGGACGCTGCGCAGCGTCCTGCACCGCGGTGCGATAGCGGTCGACCCGATCCGGATTGTCCGTGTAGACCTCAATCGCGGTAACGTCGCTGGCTCGGTTGAAATAGGCCTGCGCTTCCTTGAGCGGCATGAAAACCATAGCGTTGTCGTATTCCGACATGCCGATCTCGAAGACCGCGGCGATCTTGTAGACCTTGATGCGCGGTGTCGTTCCCATCGGCGTGACTGCACCGCGCGGCGCGACAAGTGTGATGTTGTCCCCGGATCGCAACGAAAGCTGGTCGGCAAGCCGCCGGCCGATGGCAACGCCCTGCTCTTCGTCAAAGCCTTTAAGCGAGCCCTGCTTGATGTTGTTGGCGATGGACGGAAGTTTCTCCAAATCCATAAGACGAATGCCACGCACCAGAACGCCACCGGCATTGAACGGCGACGACGCAAGTGCCTGCCCTTCGACGATCGGTGCGGCTAGCCGGATCCCTTGAGCGCCGCTGACGCGCGCGGATACTTCCTCCCAGTCGGTGAGAGGCTTCTCCAACGGCTGGATCAACAGGTGACCATTGAGTCCGAGAATCTTGTCGAGCAGTTCCTTGCGGAACCCGTTCATCACCGCCATGACGATAATGAGCGTGGCAACCCCAAGCATGATGCCGAGGAAGGAAAACCCGGCGATGACTGAAATGAATCCTTCCTTGCGCCGCGCCCGCAAGTAGCGCAGCGACAGCATCCATTCGAACGGGGAAAAGGCCCGCGTCCCCTTGGGCTCGCTCATCGATGATTGGTCCCGCGCTCGACTGTTCACAGAGATTCTGGCGGATTCGTGCCTACGGCGCGAGAGCAAAGTCATTGGTAACACAGGATTCTTAGCCGGGACGTCATGTCGCGGGGCCGCAAACCGGCAAATCGACAACTACCTGGACAGCAAATCAACAGCCGCGGCTGGGCTGAGGTTTTCCCGGCTGCCATCGGCACGCTTCTTGAGTTCGACCTTACCCTCGGCGAGGCCACGCGGACCGACCAGAATCTGATAGGGAATTCCAATCAGGTCGGCGGTGGCAAATTTGGCTCCGGGCCGTTCATCGAGGTCGTGATAGAGAACTTCAATCCCCTTCGCGCCGAGATCGCGGCAGAGCTGTTCAGAGGCGGCGTCCGTATCCGATGAACCCTGCTTTAGATTGAGGATCGCGACTTTGAAGGGTGCCACCGGCTCCGGCCAGATGATACCGGCGTCGTCGTGGGACGCCTCGATAATGGCAGCGACCAGTCGGCTCGGGCCAATACCGTAAGAACCCATGTGGACAGGAACTTCTTTGCCGTCATGCGTGGCAACCACGGCCTTCATCGGCTCGGAGTACTTGGTCCCAAAATAAAAAATATGGCCGACTTCAATGCCCCGTGCTGAGACCTGCTTTTCGGCAGGCACGCGGGCAAAGGCGGCAGCATCGTGCATGTCCGAGGTCGCGGCATATTGCGCGGTCCATTTCTCGACGATGCTTTGAAGGCTTGCAACATCATCAAAATTTAAATCGGCCGGCGGCACCAACATGTCGAGATAGTCTTTATGGCAGAAGACCTCGGACTCGCCGGTCTGCGCGAGGATGATGAACTCGTGCGACAGATTTCCACCGATCGGCCCCGACTCCGCACGCATCGGAATCGACTTCAGTCCCATTCGCGCAAAGGTGCGCAGATAGGCCACGAACATCTTGTTGTATGAATGCGTCGCGCCCGCCTGATCCAGATCGAATGAATAAGCGTCCTTCATCAGGAATTCGCGGCCGCGCATGAGCCCGAAACGCGGGCGCACCTCATCCCGGAACTTCCACTGTATGTGATACAGATTGAGAGGCACGTCCTTGTACGAGCGGACATAGGCGCGGAAGATCTCGGTGACCATCTCCTCGTTGGTCGGACCGTATAGCATTTCCCGATCATGCCGGTCTTTGATGCGCAGCATTTCCTTGCCATAGGCGTCGTAGCGTCCGCTGTCCCGCCAGAGGTCAGCCGACTGAATGGTGGGCATCAGCAGTTCGTTCGCACCCGATCGGTTCTGCTCCTCGCGGACGATCTGACAAATCTTCTGCAGCACGCGGAATCCGAGTGGCAGAAATGCGTAAATGCCCGCGGCCTCCTGCCGCATCATCCCGGCGCGCAGCATCAATCGATGCGAGACGATCTCCGCCTCTTTCGGTGTTTCGCGCAGGATCGGCAGGAAATAACGGGACAGGCGCATGGTCTTTGAAGGATCCGAGGAATAACGCCGTCAGAGAAAGCGGATCGCTCGCCAAAACACAAGGGCTGGCGCGCTTTTTCGGGAATTTATCGAATGCCGCGGCATCTATATCCATGGTAGGCTGACGACAGGGGCCGACGAAGACATGCAAGCTGGCATCAGACAGTCTCTGGGAGCGGTGGCAGCCTTTGTAATCGCGCTGCAGACCGCCGCGTGGGGCGTTGGGCCGGCGCCCGGGCTTGCCACGGTCGACCCGCTTTCGATCATTTGTCACAGTGAGGCATCTGCGCCTGGCGAGCCGGCGTCCGACGATGGAGCGCTTCCATCGGCGCACGGCTGCGATCACTGCAATCGTTGAATGGCGCATCGAGTATCGTTGCGTGTCGCTGCGTTAGTGTTTTCGGGCAATTCCCAAGCTGTCAGTCCGTTGAATGCCGCCGCGTCCGGCCAGTGTTGGGAAGTTTGGGTCCAAAATTGGGTCCAAGTTTTACTTCTTCTTCGGCAGCTTCGGCGCCTGCCGCACTAGGCGGCGGATGGCCTCTCTGAGCGGCTAAAAAGCCATCTAAGTAATTTCCGCAGGGTCAAGGCGAGCCTTCAAGCGCGGCATCTGATCGGAGAGCGCGATGCCAACGTTTGGATGGCAAAAGCGGCCAACTGAAAGTGGCCTAAGTGTTGAGCTATGTCCAATACCGTTGGATTAGTGATGTGAGGCCAAAGATAACAGCGAACGCGCTAAGTGCAGCCGCTAAATTAATTGCCAAATATTTTGGTAGCGACGGATACGATAAAATTTCGGCACCTCTTTCGAGGTTCTCTTGGTCTTGTCGGCATATAAAATTTCTCGGAAAAGTTTTTATCGTTTCGCAGTTTTCGGTTCGATCCGTGCGAGCAGCAATGCGTTCTTTTTCTTCCGCTGTTAATGGAACCAGCACCTCCGAATATGGCTCGATTTTCCAAGTGCCAAACACGAATGGAGCCGCGACAGCCCCGACTATTGCCAGAAACATTGCGATCTTCCATTGCCTCACCGAACCCTCCGCCAAGCCACTATGCGCGTCGCAGTCGCCTCAAGGAAAGGGCCAGGCGGCGGGGTTTGAAGCCGGGCCAGGCCCTAACAACCGCTTATCCGTCTTAGGAAGACCAAAGGGGACGCGGTCCTGAAAATAACGTTTGCTGAGTTGCTCCGTTCCTGTTCTTGCAATATATCGCCCGCATGTTGTGGCGTAACTCTCCGCGCGGCAGGCCTTCAAATGCGCCCGCCGCTTTCATTCATCCGTGCCGGCCAATCGTCGCCAAGCAGCCACCCGCCAGGCCTGGCTGGGTGCACGAGCTGAAGCATGACGGCTACCGGCTGCAAATCCATATCCGCGATGGCCGGGTACGGCTCTACACCATGAACGGGACCGACTGGTCGAAACGCTATCCTCGCATTGTGGAGGAAGCCTCACGCGTCAAAGTCAGTGCGGTTATGAATGCCGAGGTTGTTTGTCTCGTCAAGAAAGGCATAGCTGATTTCGATATGCTGCACGGTCGGACCGCCGATCATGTGGCGGTGGCCTGTGCGTTCGATCTGTTGATGCATGACGGCGACGATCTAC
>Ga0307305_10001223_pt1 | contig 10103 bp, 5 predicted proteins | sample ER_DNA_186_FD_194512 | JGI IMG/M metagenome (GOLD analysis project Ga0307305, IMG submission 194512) | Bulk soil microbial communities from the East River watershed near Crested Butte, Colorado, United States - ER_DNA_186 | ecosystem: Environmental > Terrestrial > Soil > Floodplain | place: USA... | reverse complement strand
AGTCCGTTTGGCAAATACCTGGCGTACGTCCAGGGAGGACCCCTGAACCTGATCTATTACGCCGGACAAAAGCTCGCGGTGGTGCCGGCTGCCGGTGGCCCCGCCCGGGTCGTCACTCCATCGCTCGATCGCAACGTGCTCTCACCAGCCTGGTCGTCCGACGGGGCATCGCTTCTGTTTCTTCTGGAGGACGATCGGGTCACCAATGTCGCTCGGGTCCCCCTGGCCGGGGGTTCGGTTCAGTTGCTCACCAAGGAACGCCGAGTGGTCAGCGATTTCTCCGTGGGCCCCGGGGGCAAAGTCGCGGTGCTGGCGAGCACGCCGTCAACGCCGGCGGAAGTGTTTGCGCTGGAGGGTGGCGGGCTGCGTGCGCTCTCCCGCCAGAACGACCGATGGCTTACCGACGTTCAGCTGGCCCCCGTAGAGGAGATCTCCTTCAAGAGCCGCGACGGCACGCCGATCGGCGGGTTTCTGATGAGACCGGTTGGCTACCAACCGGGTACCCGAGTCCCTGCCGTGCTTCGGATTCACGGTGGACCGGTCTCCCAGTTTGCCAACGAGTTCGATTTCGCATGGCAGCTGCTGGCGTCGCAGGGATACGCGGTGGTAGCGGCCAACCCGCGCGGAAGCTCCGGACGGGGAGAGAAGTTCTCCACCGCCATCTGGGCAGACTGGGGTAACAAGGACGGCCAGGACGTCCTCGCCGCTGTAGACTATGCGGTGGCGCAGGGGGTCGCGGATCCAAACCGGCTCGGTGTGGGAGGCTGGAGCTACGGCGGCATCCTGACAAACCAGGTGATCGCGCGGGATCAGCGATTCAAGGCAGCGATCAGTGGCGCTGGGCAGTCCAATGTGCTCGCCGGCTACGGCACCGATCAATACGTCAGGGAGTACGAGGCTGAGCTGGGCACGCCATGGAGAAACACTGCGGCCTGGCTCAAGGTCTCCTTCCCTTTCGTCCACGCCGATCGGATCGTAACGCCGACGCTATTCCTCTGCGGCGACAAGGACTTCAACGTGCCCTTGCTCAACTCGGAGCAGATGTATCAGGCACTGAAGAGCCTTGGACGGGAGACCCAACTTGTCATCTATCCGGGGGAGCACCACGGTATCGAGAAGCCCAGCTACCAGCGGGATCGGTTGGAGCGGTATCTCGACTGGTATGGCCGCCACCTCAAGCAGCAGCCGGACCGGGCATCGACGCGTTGAAGGGCTGGCCTGGATTCTCGTTGCGCTGATCCTCTGCCCGTCCGCCTGTGCTCGGCACGGGGCAGAGTCCGGCGCGGCCGCAGAATCCCGTGCTGAGATCGCTCTGGTGGTGGAAAACCATCACTGGAACGATGTGGTCGTCTCCGTGCTGCATGACGGAGTGGTGGAGCGAATCGGGCTCGCCACCGCAGTAAAGACCACGACTTTCGTCATCCCCAGCCGCCGGCTCGGCGCAGCCGGCCTCATCCGGCTCCGGGGTCATGCAGTGGGGGCGCCGGACGATCACACGACAGACGGGTTCCTGGTACAACCCGGCCAGGAGATCCAGTGGACGCTGGAGAGCGACTTGGCGCGCTCCAGCGTCGCAGTCCACTAGATCAGGGACACACGTTGGGGTCGTTCCAGTTCTGGAGCGGCCCGCCGCCGGGAATGCTGGTATTCGCGTTCCGCTCGCTGAGCGGGTACACGAAACGTCCGGGGATGAAGCTTGACCCCGAGGCTGGTACCAGCGGGGGGATGCACGTCCGCTTGTAATCATTCCAGGCTTCGGGGCTCTGAAACAGACGGATGTACTTCTCGGTCATGATTGCTTGGAGCAATGCCGCACCACCCCCGCCGCCCACGGGACCCAGGCCGGCATCGGCACGCACGGCATCGAGGTTGGCGCGAGCCGTGAGATCATCTCCGGCCTGGTTGGCGGCCTCCGCGACGATCAGGGCGTTCTCCGCCCAGGTAGCGAGGGGCTGACGGAAGCTGGCATCCAGGCGCGTCGCACTCAGCGGTGAAGGAGAGACCCCGATATCATCGCCCGGGTCCGCCCCCACAAAGTCTCCGTCGGCGTTGGGGTCGAAGTACTCGCTCAGCCGCGGATCGCCGGTACTCTGCAACAGATCCAGCAATGCCTTTCCGGCCGATAGATAATCCACCCATTGCCCGGTGAACTGGAAGTAGAGGTTTCTCTCGGTTGACGCCTCGCTATGGTAAGCCAGGTAATCGCCCTCCGGATCGGCGATCCCGTTGGTCGCCGCCGCAAGCGCAGCCGCGTACGCCGGGGCTCCCAGCCGCTCGGCGGTGTGCAGGTAATACCGTGCCTTGAGGGTGTAGGCCAAGGCGGTCCACTTCGCCAGGTCCCCCTCGTAGACCAGATCCTCGATGCCCGGGGGACTTCCACCCGGGTTACTGGCATTCATCGAGGCGATGGCCTCGTCAAGCGTGGTTTGCAGGGCGGCATAGACCTGCTCCTGAGGATCCGGCACCGGGGTCGGAATTGTGGAATCCACCGCCTGGGAGTAGGGGACGTCTCCCCAGACGTCTGCCGCCAGCCCGACGTACCAGGCCTCGAGTACTTCGGCGACACCGGCGTAAGCGGAGTCGCCGGTTGCGAGCGCCTGGCGCTGCAACAATCGGAGATCGACCAGTCCGCCGGGGCCATAGATCTGCGACCACGCGATAAAGTAGTCATCGTCGCCGACGATGTACTGGCCGAGGCTGGCGTACTGGAGCTGGGTGCCGGCGCACTGCTGCATCCAGACGCAGATGCTGCGGCCGAGGTGGCCCTCGATTACGCTCGAGAGGTTGGTCTGCGAGGCCACCAGCAGATTGGCATTGGTTGCGGCAATCGGGCGATTGGGGTTGTCGGACAGCTTGGGGCCAGTGAGGAAGTCCCCACAACCGGTGATCCCCAGAGCGACACCGAAACCGATCACCGCCGTCGCGAAATGCTTGCGCATAGCATGAACCTCGAGTGGTCGGGTGGGCATCAGCGGTTCAGGGTCTCCGAGAACACGAACGATCGGGTCTGTGGGTTGTTGAACCATTCGATTCCTCGGGCGCCAGTGTCGGCTCCCGTGAGGTTGGTCTCCGGATCGACCCCCGTGTAAGGGGTCCACACGGCGAGGTTCCGACCTGCTACCCGGACATCCATGCTGCTGAGGCCGAGGCTGCGGCTTACGAAGCCCCCGGTGAAGCTGTAGCCGACCGACACCTCCCGCAGCTTCACAAAACTGGCGCTCTCGTAGAACGGCTGCCCCAGGAAGGTGAAGGTGCTGTAGTAGTTCTGGAACCAGTTCTGATCCAGCACCGCGCTGGTTCCGACCCCTGGGCCGGCAACGGCCCCGGGCAGAAAGTCCTGCCCGAAGACGACCGACTTGCCCCGCAGGTCGCCCGATTCCTTGGACGTGCCGATGGCGTTGAGCGCGCCACGGGTGCCGTTGTACACCAGCCCACCGTGCCGGATGTCGAGCAGGCCCGAGACCGAGATCTTTCCAAATCGGAGGCCGCTCCGAATCGAGCCGGTCCACTTCGGGTTGGGGTCGCCGATGATACGGCTCTCGGGCTCGAGCAGTGGATACCCCGCGCCCGCGCCGGGGTCGAAGCCGGTGTTCTGGTAGGTGCCGTCGTTAATGAAGAGCGCATGCTGGCTGTTGGCCGCCGCCCCGCAGAGGTCGTCCACGTTCACCTCGGTGGAGGCAGCATCCAGAACGGTGATGCCCCGGCCACAGCGGATGTAGTCGTAGTCGCGGAACGCACCGACGGGCTGGCCCACCTCTGCTACCGAAAGGGCGAACCCGCCCACGCCGCCGTAGCTGACGAATTGCGGCCCCGCCAGGCTCACTACCCGGTTGCGGTTGGTCGAGAACAAAAAGCCAAGATCCCAGGAGAAATCGCGCTTCGTGATCGGCCGGATGTTGAGCGCCCACTCGGTGCCGGCATTTCGAATTTCGGCACCGTTCGTCGCGGCGTTGATGAACCCGGTACTGGCGGCCACGGGGAGCGTCAGGATGACGTCCTTTGATGTGCGGTGGTACCAGGTAAAGCTCAGGTCGGCGAGGTCGTTGAAAAGCCCGAAATCGGCGCCCAGTTCGAGCTCGCGGGTCCGTTCCGGCTTGAGTTGAGTGGCGCGGGTGGTATCGCTGAAGAGGCCCCCAAACCCATTCTGCGACGCCGTGAGATTATCGCCCCAACCGTCCCCGAAGGTGCCACCGCTGAGGAAGGTGAATACGGTCAGGTAGGGATTCGGCTGGGTACCCACCTCGCCATACGCTGCGCGCAGCTTGCCGTAGGTGAGGTTGCCGCCCAGGGTGCCGGTCTGCTTGGTGAATTGCCAGGCGGCGCTCGCGCTGGGGTACCAGCTGCGCAGCTTGTCCTGCGCGAACGTGGATGCCCCGTCGTACCGCAGGCCGGCTTTGAGGAACAGCTGATCGGCAATATCGAGTGTGCCCTGCCCGAAGTAGCCCTCGATGCGGACCTTGGTCTCGTTGTCGATCGGGGGGAGCTGACTGGCCGTGTTGGTCAGAGTGAACGGCTCGGGTGCAAGCAGACCATTACCCACCCCTCCGAGCTGTCGCAGGCTACGGGTGTTCAGGTTTTGGCCTAGCGTGAAACTACCGCCCAGGCTCGGGCTCAGCTTGTATGTGGCCGTGCCGGTCAGGTTGTGATCCACCGATTGATTCACCAAGTTGACCTTGACCACCTGGCCCAGGGGATCGGGAATGTTCGACGACGTCTGCGGCTGCCCCTGGAGCCGGTCGTCGCCGGAGTAATCCACGCCCAACGTGTAGTTGAACCGGAGCCACGCCAGCGGCACGTACTCCAGGCTCACGTTGCCGAATACACGATCGGCAATGGCACTGCTGACGGGGACGTTGGCGGTGAAGAACGGGTTGTCGTAGCCGCGGCTCGAGCCGAAGGACGACGCCGAAGGATTGGGGAACCGGTAGGAGCGGTGCAGGCCCGTCGTCGGGTCCAGATAGGTGCGGTTGTCGAATTGGGGCGCGGTACGCCATGCGCCGAGGAGCACACCGCTGAAGTTGCTCCCCTTCTGAATGAATCGGCCGTCGGCGTTGGAGTACGCGACGTTGCCACCCACGGTGAAGTTGTCCCGCACGCGGTGGGACCCCTTCAGGCGGAAGGAGTAGCGCTTGTAGGAATTCTGCGGCCCCACAAAGGTGCCGGTCTGGTTGTTGTAAGACCCTGACAGATAAAACAGCGTCCGGTCGTTTCCGCCGGAAATTGTGAGCGTATTGTCGGTCATTACGCCGGTGCGGAACATCTCCCGGGCATGATCGAAGGTCGGGGTGCCGGGGGCGAGGGCCGGACCCCAGCTATCGGAAGTGCCCTCGCAGTCGATCGCGCCGCCGACGACACAGGTTTCCGCCGTGATGACGCCGAGGCTGTCTTCGTCTCCCTGGCCGTACACACGCTGGAGCTCGGGGAACCGGTGCACGTCGTTGACCGAGAGCGAGGAGTTGAGTGAGTAGCTCGTAGCCCCGGCGTGTCCGCGCTTGGTCGTGATGAGGATGACCCCCTGGCCCGCCCGGGCGCCGTAGATGGAGCCGGCAGCCGCTCCCTTGAGAATCTCGACCGACTCGATATCGGCCGGATTGATGTCCGAGGCCCGGTTGGGCGCCGCGGTGCCCTGCTGGCCGCCGAACCCGGTTCCATCGAACGTCGTGGTGGTCACGGTGGAGTTGTCGATCGGCACCCCGTCGACCACGAACAGCGGCTCCCCGGTGCTCCCCAGGGTATTTGCGCCCCGAATTCGAATGGAGCTGGAGGCTCCAGGATCACCGGAGGGGGAGAGTACCTCGACGTTGGGAGCCTTCGCCGAAAGCGCGGTAACGATATTGGACTCGTTGCTTCGGCTGATGAGCGACGAGTCTACGCTATTCCGCACGCTGCCGAGCTTCTCCACCTCGGTGACGGTCCCGGCACCGGTGACCACCAGCTCGCCGAGCTGAAGTGGATTAGCAGCGAGTGCGAAATCCTGGACCAGTGGCCCCTCGATGAGAGCGACCTGCACCGTCTGGGGCTTGAAGCCGATGGCCCGCGCCGTGACCGTCACCGTCTGACCCTGGGCTTGACCGCTCGGCAGCAGGAGTCCGTAGCTTCCATTCGGCCTTGAGGTGGTACCAAGTCCGAGTGCGGGGATGGCCACGGTTGCGCCACCCACCGGCGTACCGTCATCCCGGTTGACGTGACCGGTCAGAGTGGTCGGCTGTTGTGCGGCAGCTGAGCCGGCGAGACTCAGGAGCGCGGCGACTGTGATGAGCACCCGACGAGAGTTGAGCACGAGGCGTCCTCCATACCGGCGGGGAGCGTGCCAGGTCCTGCTAGTGGGCAGTACTACGAGAAACCGGATGTGTCACAGAGATGCGGGACGCCCCAACGGTCGGGGCGCGCTCTGGCTGGAGATTCTACGGTCCGTATCGAGGGGCGTCAATAGACTCGGCTAGCATGCTCCGGTCGCGATCGTATCTTATGCGTACCACCGTTTCACTACGCAGCGTGACCGAAGGCGGCCCTGCTGGATGGGCCGAAACTCGACACTATGCTCGTCGTTCGCATCGTATTCGCCTGCAGTATGCTGGTTCTGACTCCCGCCTGTGGCCTACTCTCCTCGCGGCACCCGACCTCCTCCGATTCCGCCGTACCGACCAAGGTCCTGGTGGAGGTTGAGAGTCATAATTGGAGTGACATCACCGTCTACCTGCTCGCTGGAGGGCTCCCTCAGCGCCTCGGCATGGTGTCTGCATTGAGCAGTGCGACGTTTGACTTCCCATCCCAGCGGCTGACTACGAGCGGCGGCGTACGACTGCGGGCTCTTCCGGTGGCGGGGAAGCCCTTCACCACCGAGACTATTCTGGTATATCCGGGGCAGGTGATTACCTGGACCCTGGAGAACCATCTCGATGCCTCGAGTTTCTCCGTGTACTGACTTGCCGCACATCGTTTTTCCTATTGACACCCTCCCGGTTTGGCCGCACGTTTTGCGCAGGCCGTCGGCCACTAACCGGCATCCACCCACAAGTCGATCCGCATTACGCCACGCATTCTCCGTGGCGTCGGTGCGTCTCGGACTACACGCAGATCCCGATTCCGCACAGAGGTTCCGATAAGCGGACCGAAGGTTCAACTCTAAGGGGGCCCTATGATGCGAGGTATTGTCCGGATGATCGTGGTCCTGGGGCTGACTCTACCCGCTCCACTCCTCGCCCAGGGCGGGGCCATCCGTGGCAGCGTGGCCGACAGCAGCGGCTCACCACTTCCCAACGCGTCGATCACCGTGGAGGGCACCAACCTCCGTACCACGAGCGGGAATCAGGGGGATTACGAACTCCGGGGTGTGCCGGCCGGGCGGCAGACCGTGCGGGCCCGCCTCATCGGCTATGGCGCTGCGAGTGCTCCGGTGACGGTTGTGGCAGGGGACGTGGTCCGACAGGACTTCACGCTGGGCCGGAGCGCCGTGCAGCTGGCGCCGATCGACGTTGTGATCGGGTCCCGTGCACGGCACACCGCCGCTGAGGAGCTGGCGGTGCCGGTGGATATCTTCCCGGCGGAGCAGCTCGCGCAGCAGGGAAGCACCGAGACGAGCGTCATCCTGCAGTCGGTCGCACCGTCAATCAACTTTCCCCGCCAGAGTGTCACCGACGCGGGGGACGTCGTCCGGCCGTTCACCCTCCGGGGGCTCAGCCCCGATCACACATTGGTCCTGGTGAACGGATGGCGGCGGCATCAGACCGCGCTGGTGAACAACTTCACCTACGGCATGGGCGCGGGCTCGAGCGGCGTGGACCTCAACGCGTTCCCCGCCAGCGCGCTCGACCGGATCGAGGTCCTGCGCGACGGCGCCTCCGCCCAGTACGGGTCGGACGCCATCGCCGGAGTGGTGAACCTGGTGCTCAAGGACGGCGCCTTCAGCCCATTCCTGAACGGCGACGCGGGCCGCTACACCCCCGACGACTACAAAGACGATGGCACCACGGTGAACGTCAATGGCGGTTGGGGTATTCCCCTTGGGAGGGGCTCCCTCGGTCTCTTCGGTGAATTCCGCGACCGGCAGCCGACCAACCGGGCGTTTGCGGATGCGTTCGAGGACGCCGGCACCGGGGTCACGGATTCGGTGGTGGACGGCAAGGTCGTGGAAAAGCGCAACCCGGTCGATCAGCCGAACCATCACTGGGGCGATGGGCTGGAGAAGGACGTGCTGAGCTTCGGGAACTTCCGGATGCCGGTGAACGAGCAGGGCTCGAGCGAGGTCTACGCCTTCGGCGGCTACAGCCACCGGGACGGCAGCGGCAACGGTTTCCGCCGCTGCGCCGTCGACTGCGCCAGCTTCATCCAAGGACGTAACTGGGCCGAGATCTACCCGCTGGGCTACCTGCCGACGATCGAGGGCACCGCGGTCGACTGGTCGGGGGCCGGCGGACTCCGTGGCGCGATCTCCGGCTGGAACTACGACCTCGGCCTCGAGTTCGGCCACAACAACTTCGACTACAACATCACCAACACGCTGAACGTTTCGCTGGGGCCCTGCCTTGATCCGGCCAGTCCGTGCGCGCCGGGACCGGATGGCGTGCTGGGGACGGCCGACGATCCAGGCATCCCGAACCGGACGGAGTTCTTCGCCGGGCGCGTGCTCCGCGAAGAGCTGGTGACGGCGGTGAACGTCGCTCGGCCGGTGACGCTGGGGCTGCCAGCACCGGTGAACTTCGCCTTCGGCGCGGCGTTCCGGCGCGAGCGCTACGCCATTCGTTCCGGTGAGCTGGCCTCGTACATCCAGGGCTTTCACCTCGTGCCGGACAGCTCCGGTGTCGGCAAGGCAGGCTCGCAGGTGTTCGCGGGCTTCACGCCTGACGACGCCACCGACCAGCACCGGACCAACTTTGGGATCTACGCCGACGCCGAGTCCGACCTGTCCACCCAGGTGTTGGTTGACATAGCGGGGCGGTTCGAGCACTACAGCGACTTCGGTTCGAGGCTCACGGGCAAGGCAGCTGTCCGCTTCCAGCCTTCGCGGCGGGTTACGCTTCGCGCGGCGGCGAGCACCGGCTTCCGCGCGCCCGGCCTGAGCCAGGAGTTCTTCAGCAAGGTGAAGGGGGTGACCAACGTCATCGCCGGCCAAGCGGTGGATATCGGAATTCTCCCGGTGGGCCATCCGGCGGCCCTCGCGCTGGGGTCGAAGCCGCTCCGGGATGAGACCTCGATCAACTTCAGCGGCGGGGTCGCGGTGACGCCGGTGGAGAATCTCACGTTTACTGCGGACTACTTCCACATCCGGATCAATCACCGGATCCTGCTGGGCGCCACTTTCGACGACGCCGCCACGCTGTCAATCCTGTCCGCCGCCGGGTTCGGCGCTCTCGGCGGCCTCCAGTACTTCACCAACGGCCTGGACACCCGGACCCAGGGCATCGACGTGACCGGCAACCTGCGGGTCCCGGCCGGCAGCAACGGCACGCTGGACCTCAACGCCTCGGTCAACTACACCAAGAACAAGATCACCCATGTAGATCCGCTGCCCCAGGTGCTGGTGGACGCGGGCTCGACCGAGCCGGGCCTCCTGGACTCGGTGACCGCAATCGGCATTCAGGACGAGCGCCCCGACTGGCGCGGCACCTTCCAGGCCAACCTCACTCTGGGACGGTTCAGCACGCTGGGACGCTTGTCCTACTACGGCGGGTTCTCGTCGGCGCAGCCGGGCTTCTGCGATCTCTGCCGCGAGAACTACGGCGGCAAGGGCCTCGTCGACGCCGAGGTGGCCTACGGCTTCAACTTCGTCAAGCTAGCCCTCGGCGTCCGGAACCTCTTTGATACCTACCCCGACCGGCCGAGCTCGCAGGTCATCGTGGACTCGTTCGGTGACACGTCCCAGAACTTCAACGACAACTTCGGCACCTTCCCCTGGGCCGCGGCCTCGCCCTTCGGATACAATGGGCGTTTCGTCTACGCCAGGACGGAGATTCAGCTGTCGAGGTAAGTTTCACGGCATCATGGCTACTACATACGACCTCATCGTTGTCGGCGGCGGCCACAATGGTCTCGTGACCGCCGCTTATGTTGCCCAGGCCGGCCTCAAAGTGCTTGTCCTCGAGCGCCGGGAGGTGCTTGGCGGG
>Ga0307305_10001220_pt1 | contig 10106 bp, 10 predicted proteins | sample ER_DNA_186_FD_194512 | JGI IMG/M metagenome (GOLD analysis project Ga0307305, IMG submission 194512) | Bulk soil microbial communities from the East River watershed near Crested Butte, Colorado, United States - ER_DNA_186 | ecosystem: Environmental > Terrestrial > Soil > Floodplain | place... | reverse complement strand
GCCCAACCTGTTACCAAAGCCGCATCAGATCGCTTCGGAGAAATATCGGCGGGCCCGTCGCGGGCCCGCCTCAGCGTTTCCGCGGGACGGTCGCCCGTTAGCAATCGATTGCCGCCTGGGCCGCCTAACGCGCCGGGGAGCGGTGCGGGACGGACGGGTTGACGGCACGTCCGGCAGTGGAGCCGCGGACGACGAGCTCCGGCGCGAGGTAGAGGATCTTCACCGGGCCCTCCCTCCCGCCGATGCGTTCGAGCAGCATCTGCGCGGCCTCGGTGCCCAGCTGGTAGTGCGGGAAGCGGACCGTGGTGAGCGGCGGCCGCAGCCGGTCGATGAACGGCATGTCGTTGAAGCCGATCACCGAGATGTCCTCGGGGCACTGCAGCGAGCGCTCGTCGAGCGCGGAGTAGCATCCTACCGCCAGCATGTCGTTGGCGGCGGCCACCGCGGTGAAGGCCCCCGGCCGGGCCAGCAGTTCCCGGCAGCAGCGGGCGCCTTCCTCGACCGTGTACCTGGTGGCGTACGCGATCAGGTCCTCGTCCACCGTCAGGTTGTGCGTGGCCATGCCGTCCCGGAACCCGCGCAGGCGGCTCATGCCGGTGGATGCCTCCTGCGGGCCCGCGACGTGGGCGATCCTGGTGTGGCCGAGCCTGGCCAGATGGGTGACCGCCATCCGCGCGCCCTGCTCGTTGTCGACCGAGACCGAGGGGAAGCTGTAGTCAGGCGCCAGCCGGTTCATGAGCACTACCGGCACGTCCGCCGCGGCCGCGTCGGCCAGGAGCTGACCGTGCAGGGTCGCGGTGGCCAGCACGAACCCGTCGACGTGCCGGGCCCGCATCTGCTCGAACAGGGTGCGCTCGCGACTGGCGTCGGCGTCGGTGTTGCCGAGCAGCGCCACGTAGCCCGCGGCGGCCAGCTTGTCCTCCAGGCCGCGCACGATCGGCGGGAACAAGGGGTTGTTCAGGTCGGGGATCAGCACCCCGACCGTGTGCGAGCGCCGGGTCCGCAGGCTCCGGGCGACTGGGTTCGGCCGGTAGCCGAGCCTTGCGGCCGCGTCGGTCACCCGGCGCGCGGTGTCCTCGCTGACCAGGATGCGGGTCTCGGGGTTGAGCGCGCGGGAGGCGGTGGCCGGGTGGACGCGAGCGGCGGCCGCGACGTCTCGCAATGTGGCCGGCCGGTCAGGCATCGCTCATCTCCGCTCCCACCCTGTGCGCCCGCGCCGGGCATGACCTGACAAGCCCGTTTTGGACGCACTAACCCTAGCCGGGGGGCGCTACCTGCCGCTACTCGCCGCGCTGAGCATCGAGGCAGGCAGATGGCGGGCCAGCACGTCCCGGTGCGTCGGCACAGCCTCGGCGTGGCGCCGCTCGCCCGCCTCGGTCAGCACCACGTAGACGCCGCGCCGGTCCACGTCACAGCCGCACCGCTCGACCAGGCCGTGCCGGGCCAGACGGTCTACCAGACGGGACAGCGCGCTCTGGCTCAAATGGACGGCCTCGGCCAGGTCCTGGGCGCGGAACTTGCGCCCGTCGCTCTCGGCGAGCCGCTCCAGCACCTCGAAGTCACTGATCCCCAGCCCGTGCCGTTCGCCGAGCTCACGCTCCAGGGCGGCGCAGGCGGCGGCGTGGCAGGCTGACATCTCCCGCCAGACGGTCACCACACTGTCCTGCGTCACGCTCACGAGGGCATCGTAACGCGCGGTCCATATATTTGCAAGCACATTAATTGTGTTTGCATCTAGTGCTTGCGCATACATATAGTTTGGCTCATGACTTCATCCGAAGCACTTCTCTCCGATGCCCGTCACGGGGACAGCCAGGTCTGGACACCGCAGCTGTGGGCCATCTTGATCGTGCTCGGTGGCGCGCTGTGCCTCGATGCCCTGGATGTCTCGATGATCGGCGTGGCCCTGCCGTCCATCCAGACGTCCCTCGGCCTGAGCACCGCGTCCCTGCAGTGGATCGTCAGCGGCTATGTGCTCGGCTACGGCGGGCTGCTGCTGCTCGGCGGCCGGGCCGCGGACCTGCTCGGCCGCAGGCGGGTGTTCCTGGTCGCGCTGGCCGTCTTCGCGCTCGTGTCCCTGCTGGGCGGGCTGGTCAGCGACCCCGGGCTGCTTATCGCCGCCCGGTTCGTGAAGGGGGTGGCGGCCGCGTTCACCGCGCCGGCCAGCATGTCCCTGCTCACCACCACGTTCCCCGAGGGGCCGATGCGGAACCGCGCGTTCAGCGTGTACACGGTCTTCGGCGCCAGCGGCTTCTCGCTCGGCCTGGTCCTTTCCGGCCTGCTCACCGAGATCAGCTGGCGGTGGACGCTGCTGGTTCCGGCCCCGGTAGCGGCGCTGGTGCTGGTGGCGGCCATCCGGTTCATCCCGCGCGGTGAGCGCGCAACGCGGCGTGGCCGCAAGTTCGACCTCCCCGGTGCGCTGACCATCACCGCGGCCATGCTGCTGCTCGTCTACACGGTCGTCTCCGCCCAGCAGGCGGGCTGGGGCTCGGCCAGGACCGTCGGCTCGTTCGCGGCCGTCGCCGTGCTGTTCGGGGCGTTCGTCGCGATCGAGCGGCGCAGCCGCGACCCGCTGGTGCCGTTCGGCATCTTCGCCTCGCGGGCCCTGCTGCGCGCCAACATCGGCGCGGTGACCCTGTTCGGCTCCTACATCTCGTTCCAGTTCCTGGTCACGCAGTACCTGCAGACCCTGGCGGGCTGGTCGGCGATAGGCACGGCGCTCGCGTTCTTGCCGGCCGGCGTGATGGTCGTCGTCCTGTCCACCCAGATGGCCGGGTTGCTCGGCCGGTTCGGCCCGGCGCCGCTCACCGCGCTCGCCTTCAGCTGCCTGCTGATCGCCTACGTGGTGTTCCTGCGGGCCGGTGTGCGCCCGGACTACACGGCGGTGATGCTGCCCGCGACCCTGCTCATCGGGCTGGCCTTCGGGCTCGGCTTCTCCTCGCTCACCGTCGCGGCCACCGCCGGGGTCCCCGACGCCGAACAGGGCCTGGCGGCCAGCTTGTTCCAGACGTCATTCCAGGTCGGCGGTGCCGTGGTGCTCGCGGTCGTCACTGCCGTGGTCGACGCCTCCGGCGCGGGACACCTGGTCTCCCCCGCGGCCACGCTGACTGCCTACCGGCCGGCCCTCATCCTGATCACCGCCGTAGCCGCGGTCGGTGCGCTGGTCGCGCTCAGCGGCCTGCGCCGTCAGCGGGACCTCTCGGTCGCGCCGGCCGTGCGGCCCGGTGAGCTAGCCGCCTCCGGCAGAGATGTAGCCGGGTCCGGCGGGGAGCTGGCCAGCTGCGCCGCGGCGCCCGCGGCGCTCACCGTGCGCGAGCCCGCCAGGGACAGCACGGTGCGCTGACCCTGCTCGCGGTGGTGTCAGGCCGAGCGATGGGCCGAGATGATGATCACCAGGGACGAGCCGCGCCGGCCGACACGGCCGGCGCGGTTCGCGTCCGCCGAGCCCGGCGCGACGGCCGGGACCAGCACGGTCCGGGTCCAGCTGACGTGCCACCGGGGGAACCGGCGCCGGCCGGCCCGGTGGCGCGACGCCGAGTCCTGCACGAGCTCATCGCGGTGCTGCGCGACCAGGATCCTCGCGATTTCTGGATGCATGATGCCTCCTGGTGCCGTTCGGTGCATACTGGGAACGCGTAATTAATACGATGTATCTCGAGTTGGTCTCTGTCAAGATATATCTCGAAATTTGGTTGTGTCCCGGGCCTGGGGGTACGGACCGCGGGTGCTCGGACGGGTGTCTGTGGTTACCCGGCTTCGTCATTTTGCCGAGGGGCTCTGACATTTCCGCGGGTCCGGGATCGGGGGTCAGCCTCCGGGATCGGTGCCCGGATCGCCGCTGTCACTGTCGCCGCCGTATCCGGAACACCCGGGCAGGAGCAGGCCGGCCGCACCAGCATCGGTGCGACCGGCCTGTCCGCCTGGCGGCCGCCACGCCGACCGCGGCATCCATCCGCACAGGAGGCGGCCGCGACGGCCATAATGGCCGCGTGATCGACGAGTTGATCGCCCGGATGGCGGCCATGCTCGGCCCGCTGGAGGCCGACGCCGACCAGCGGCGCTACTTCCACGCCACCTACCAGCGGACCACGATCGCGGTAGCCGAACAGATCAAGCGCGGCGGTTTCGCCGATCCCGGCTGGGTGGAGCGGTGGGACGTCGCCTTCGCCGACCTCTACCTGGACGCCCTGGAGGCCGCGCTGGCGGGCCAGCGCCCGGCGCGGCCCTGGGACATCGCGTTCAGCGCCCCCGCCAACCTGCCCGCGCTCCGGCACGTGCTGCTCGGCATGAACGCCCACATCAACTACGACCTGCCGCAGGCGCTGCTGGCGGTGATCACCGACGAGGAGTTCGGCGACGCGGCGCTGCTGGCCCGCCGGGAGGCCGACCACCAGGCGATCGACGGCGTGCTCGCCTCCCGGGTCGGCGCCGAGGACGACGAGCTGGCCAGGCTCTCCGGTCCCCCTCCCCTGCTCGACCGGCTGCTCAAGCCCTTCAACAGGCTCGGCACCCAGCGGTTCCTGCGAGAGGCGCGGGTCAAAGTATGGGCCAATGCCATCACGCTGAACCGCGCCCGGCGGCAGGGACCGGACGCCTACGCCGCGCGGCTGGCGGAGCTCGAGGAGCTGAGCGCGGCCAAGGTCGCCGACCTGCAAGCCCCCGGCCAGGTCTTGCTGAAGCTGGCTGCCACCGGCTTCGGCGTCCGGCTGCCCGGGTAGGTCCTGGCGCGGTCAGGCCGTGATGAGGAACTCCAGCAGCTCGGGGACGATGGCCTCGGGCGCCACGTAGTGCGGCTGCCCCTCCAGTACCCGGTGCACGGCCCCCGGTATGGCGCTCGCGACGGCCTTTCCCGCGCGACCCATCCACGCCGGGCTGGCACCGCCGTTGAGCACCAGGGTCGGCTGGGTGATACCGGCCAGCAGGCCGGAGGGAAGCTCGTTGTCGGGGCCCATGACACAGGCCTCGTACGCCAGGGTCTGGGCCGCCGCCTCCATGGCCGGCCAGAACGGCTGACTACGCATGGCCGCCACGTCCCGCGGGCTGGCCTCAGCCGCCTTCACCAGGAACAGCTCGACCGCCTCCGCGCGCCTGCCCGCCCGGACCAGGTCTTCCAGTTGCCCCGCGAAGTCATCCGGCAGCCGGGGCGCGCCGTCGTCGACGTGGTACGGCGGTTCCCACAGGGCCAGCCGGGTGATGGCCGGGTTCCGCGCCGCGGCCTGCAGTGCCAGCCCGGCGCCGGACGACCCGCCGAACACCGCGGCCTGCCCGCCGGCTGCCGCGATCAGCGCGTCCAGGTCCTCGGCTTCGCGTTCGACGGCGTAGGACTGCGTGTCGCCGCTGCCGCCGCGACCGCGGCGGTCGTAGTTCAGCACGGTGAACCAGCGGGACAGGCCGACCGCGATGCCGGTCATAACGGGATCGGACCGGTTCATCAGCGCGCCCTGCACCAGGATGACCGCCGGGCCCGCGCCGGACTGATCGAAGCCGATGACGGCGCCGTCGGCCGAGATCACCGTGCCCGTCCGGATATCGCTCATGGTCCGCTCCCGGCTCAGCCGACCGGGTCGATCAGGCACAGCGCCTCCCAGTGGTGCCCGTCGAGGTCGGTGAACCCGCGCTGGTAACGGTAGCCGTCGTCCCTCGGCGTGCCGACGGGGCTGCCACCCGCCGCCTCGGCCCTATCGGCCAGCTGGTCTACCTGGTCACGGGTTTCCACGCCGAGAACCAGGATTGCCTCGGTGCCCGCTGTCGCGTCCACCACGCCGTTCCGGGCGTAGGAGGCGAACACCGTATCGGTCAGCAGCATGACCTGGGTGTGCTCGCTGATGATCACCGATGCCATGTCCTCGGCCTGGCCGAAGAACGTCAGGCCGAGTCCGGTGAAGAAGGCCTTGGACCGGTTCAGGTCCTTGACCGGCAGGTTGACGAAAAGCTTGGTGGCCATGGCCAGCTCCTTCAAAGATGACGGATCCGCGCCGAGCCCGGTCGCGGACGGCTCCAGTCTGTTCGGCCCGTGCCCCCGCCGTATTGCCTCCCGCTGCCAGCCGGTTGACGTTCCCTGCCAGCCCTCCGGGTTAGCTGCCTGGCGTCAGGAATGCCCGCCGGTATTCGGCCGGCGGCAACCCGTAGGTGCGCTTGAACAACCGGTTGAAGTGAGCCGAATCCAGCAGGCCCCAGCGCGCCGCGACGGCGCTCACCGGCGCGCTGACCAGGGCCGGGTCGGTCAGATCCGCGCGGCAGCGTTCGAGGCGCCGGTGCCTGATCCAGGCGGCCACCGTCGTCCCCTGCGCCTCGAACAGCCGGTACAGGTAGCGCACCGAGATGTAGTGCGCGGCCGCGACCGGGCCGGGAGCCAGGTCGCAGTCGCCCAGGTGCTGCTCGATGAAGGCGTGGATGCGCATCAGCAGCGTGTTCTCCCGTGACTCGGCGGGCAGCGACCCGGCCTGGCCGGCGTGCTCGGCGACGGCCGTGGTAATGAGGTTCATGACCACGGCGGACAGGCGGACCGCGCTGGCGGGCTGGTAACCGTCCATGTCCAGTGCCACCCGGCGGAGCAGCGGGGCGGTCAGGGCACCGGTTCCCGTGTCGGTGCGGACCGGGACCGCGGTAAGCCTGCCCACCAGATCACCCGGCAGGGCGAGCATCTCGCGCGGGAAGCTGAACACCGCGAGCTGCACGCCCGAGTCATAGGCGAGCTCGTACGGCCTGGTGAAGTCGTAGAGGGTGAACTCCCCCGGCCCGAGCCGCGCGGTCCGCCCGTCCTGCAGCAGGCAGGCATGCCCGGACATGGCCAGGGCGACCCGGTAGAGCTCGGGGCTGTCCCGGCGGATCAGGCCCGGCGTCCGGTACACGCTGTGCGGGGTCGAGGTCTCCACCCGGCCGACGTTCACCGGCCCGAGCTGACCGGCCGCGATCTCACCCTGCAGCGGGATATCCGGATCGCTGCGGAAGTCCAGCGGACCAAGCGTGTCGCACACGACGGTCCGCCAGGCGTCGCGAAGCTCCTACGGAGGAACGTCCCTCGTACGGATCAAGATGGCCATGCCTATCGCCCTTCGCCCGGCCAGATCGCCTACGGCAGTGACGACTCCCCCGGGTGATCATCCTCATCGTCGCATGAAGGGCCGCATGAAGGGGAGCGCCCGGGCGCGACCCGGCCATGATCCCCGCGTGCCGCGGAAAAAGCCAGCCGAATTTCGCCAGATAGTCTCAGTCGGTCCCCGAGGAAACGGAGGATCGAATTAGGAAAGCCCGTTGACATAAGGCATTACGGTGCGCAATCAACTCAGCGTTCCGCCGGGTAACGCCTGGTAGCCTGTGGATGACCTGTGTAAAAGACGGTGGACAACCCCGGTGGAATGCGGATAACCAGCCATATTCTGTGGACAGCGTGTGGACAGCAAAAAAGCCAGAAAAAGATGCGGCGTGGGTCTTGCGCTGTCCCGTGCTGAGGAAGTAGAAATACTTTCACCGTTAGAAACGGGCACTGCCCGGGGGGTGACTCCGGGACGTGGGAGGAGCAGGGCAACCTGAGCCTAACGCGGGTTCCTGGCTCTGGCGGGCGGCGCGTCCGCGCCGGGAAGGCCAGGCGACTGGCTGACCTTGGATGCGGCGAGGCCAGGCGAGGTCCCCTGCATCTCATACATGGAGGGGACCTTGTCTTATTCTGCCCGGCACAAGCGCTCAGCCCAGGACCGACACGCCGGCAAGCACTCGCACGCCGACCGCAGGCTCGGCCGGAACTCACTGCGCAGCGACCGCACCGAGACCGATCCGGCGGAGATGCCGCCGGACCAGGATGCATCCGCCCGGCAGCCCCTCGGAGCACCCACCGAAGAGTAAGCGCGGCGGATCAGACGGGCCAGGCTTCCTTGCGATAGCCCATGTCCCAGAACATCCACTCGTAGCGGCTCGTGTTACGGAAGTGGCGGTGTACCCGGGCCCGTTCGGCCGCTCCGAGACCGGGTCCCATCTCGTCGGTCACGTCGATCACGGCCTGTACCACCGCGCCGAAGTCCTCGCTCCCGTACGTGTCGATCCACTGCCGGTAGCGCGGATCGGGCGAGCCGCGGCGCAGCAGTTCCTTGCCCACCTCCCAGTAGATCCAGTAGCAGGGCAGGACCGCGCCGACCCCTTCCGCGTAGGAACCGTTGCCGACGGCGGCGAGCAAGTAGCTGGTGTAGGCGAGGTTCGTCGGGGCCGGTTCGGTCTGCTCCGCGCTCACCGGGTCGATGCCGAGGTCGGTGAGCAGCGACCCGTGCAGGGTCTTCTCGACCGCGATCGCGTCCGCCGCGTGCCGCGCGAACATCTCGGCCTGTGACGGCGTGGGCGCGCGGCTGGCCACGGCGGCCAGGGCCTGGGCGTACCCGTGCAGGTAGATCGCGTCCTGCACCACGTAGAAGGCGAAGGCGTCATGCGGCAGGCTGCCGTCGGTCAGCCCGGTCAGGAACGGGTGAGCCAGGATCGCGTCGTAGACGCCGGCCACTCCTTGCCACAGCTCAGCGCTGAAACTGTCGCTCATCGCGTGGTCTCCCCATTGTTGCCGGGACGGTCATGGCGCTGTATTCGTGCAGGACGTGGACGGGACCTTCGCCGCCGCCAAGCCAGGGCAGGCCGTGCTCGACCGCCTGGCCGGCTACCACGGCGGCCTGGCGGGCCGCCTCAGCCAGCGGCAGCCCGGCCCCCAGCCCGGCCGCCAATGTCGCCGAGTGGGTGCAGCCGGCGCCGTGGGTGGCGGCGACACCGTGCCGGGCGACCGGGATCACGATGTGCCGTGATCCGTCGAACAGGTGGTCTACCGGCTCGGCCCCGTGGCCCCCGGTGACCAGGGCCGCGCGCGCTCCCATCGCCACCAGGCGCTCGGCGAGCGCGGCGCGGTCCTCCGTCATCATGGCGGTGAGGGCCTGGGCCTCCGGCAGGTTCGGCGTCACCACCGTGGCCAGCGGGAACAGCCGCCCGACCAGGGTCCCGACGGCGTCCGGGAGCAGCAGCCTGCTGCCGGAACTGGCCAGCATGACCGGATCCACCACCAGCGGCAGGTCGCGTGGCGCTAGCGCCTCGGCGACGGCCTCGATCAGCTCGGCGGAGAACAGCATCCCGGTCTTGGCCGCGTCGGCGCCGATGTCGTCGAGGACCGCGTCGATCTGCGCCCGCACGAAGTCCGGCGGCACCTCGTGGATGCCGCGGACCTCCACGGTGTTCTGCGCGGTCAGCGCGACGATGGCGGCCATGCCGTGCGCGCCGCAGCGAGCGAAGGCCTTCAGGTCGGCCGCGACGCCAGCCGCGCCGCCCGAATCCATCCCGGCGATGGTGAGGACGCGGGGCATACGGGCGGTCACGACGGCAGCTCCGGCCGCCCGTCTACCGGGCTGGACGCGCGGGCGTGCCAGCGGCGCGGGATACGTCCCGCGGTCCGGGCAGCGTGCCCGGCCGTCACCGCCAGCCGCATCGCGGTGGCCATCCGCTCCGGGTCGGCCGCCCGGGTGATGGCCGAGGCGATGAGGACCGCGTCGCAGCCCAGCTCCATGGCGAGGGCCGCGTCGCTTGCTGTCCCGATCCCGGCGTCCAGGACGACCGGGACGCCGGCCTGCTCGACGATCATCGCGATGTTGTGCGGATTACGGATGCCGAGGCCGGACCCGATCGGCGCGCCGAGTGGCATGACGGCGGCGCATCCCGCCCGCTCGAGCTGCCGGGCCAGGATCGGGTCGTCATTGGTGTAGGGCAGCACGGTGAACCCGTCGGCGACCAGCAGCCGGGCCGCGTCGAGCAGCTCGACCGCGTCGGGGAGCAAGGTGTGGTCGTCGGCCACCACCTCGAGCTTGACCCAGTCGGTGCCCAGGGCTTCCCGGCCCAGCCTGGCCACGAGCCTGGCCTCGCTGGCGGTATGGCAGCCGGCCGTATTCGGCAGGATGCGCACGCCGGCCTCACGCAGCGTGCCGAGCAGCGAGCTCTCCCCGTCCGGGCTCACCCGCCGCATGGCCACGGTGGTGAGCGCGGTCGCCGAGGCGTCGAGCACCCGGCGCAGCACCTCCAGGCTCTGGACTCCCCCGGTACCCAGGATCAGCCGCGAGCTCAGCTCCTGCCCAGCCAGCGTCCACGGCTCG
>Ga0307305_10001219_pt1 | contig 10107 bp, 13 predicted proteins | sample ER_DNA_186_FD_194512 | JGI IMG/M metagenome (GOLD analysis project Ga0307305, IMG submission 194512) | Bulk soil microbial communities from the East River watershed near Crested Butte, Colorado, United States - ER_DNA_186 | ecosystem: Environmental > Terrestrial > Soil > Floodplain | place... | reverse complement strand
TCGAGGTTGCAAGGTGTTGCTCGAACGCATATTCGACTACGACAATGTTAACCGCCGAGAAAATTGTTGTCGTGATGCCGGCCTATAACGCGGCGCGCACTTTGCGTCAGACATATGAAGAGGTGATGGCGCACAGCATTGTCGATCTTGTGATCGTTGTCGATGATGCCAGTTAGGATGAGGCGGCGGCAGTCGCGCACACGCTTGATCGGGTCCAGGTGGAGGTCCATCCGGTAAACCGCGGCTATGGCGCGAATCAAAAGACCTGTTACCGTCTCGCGCTTGCTGCCGGAGCAGACATCATCATCATGATTCATCCGGATTATCAGTACACGCCGCAGCTCATTCCGGCGATGGCTGCGCTGGTCGCGAGCGGCCTTTATCCATGTATGCTTGCATCGCGGATTCTCGGCCGCGGCGCGCTGCGGGGCGGAATGCCGTAGTGGAAATATGTCGCGAATCGGTTCCTTACGTTCGTGGAGAATCTTCTCCTCGGCGCCAAGCTTTCCGAGTACCACACCGGCTATCGTGCATTTACGCGGAAGCTGCTGGAACGGCTACCGTTGGACACCAACTCGGATGACTTCGTTTTCGATAACCAGGTTCTTGCCCAAGTGGTCGCATTGGGCTGCTCGATCGGTGAAGTGACTTGTCCGGCGCGGTATTTGCCCGAAGCCTCCTCTATCAATTTCCGGAGAAGCGTGCGCTACGGATTAGGTTGTCTCTCCACCGCCTTGCGTTTCCGCTTCGCGCGTTGGGGGCTGGTTCCCCCTATTGCTTAAGGAACGACCAATGCGAAACGGCTCCGGCGACAGAAGAGAACCAGCGGCCTGCAGTTCGATTATCTCACAACGTAGTGACCGTGGATCCAGACTCTTCGACCGTAGCGGTTTGCCCAATGTCCCGGCCTCCACACGTAATAGGAGCGGCCCACGTAATAACCAGCGCCGCGAGTGTAATACGGCCGATCGCCAATCTCGACCGTGACGGAGCCTGGGGCGGCGACATAGCCAGGGGAACCGGCATAACCGGGGCCGTATGGGCCACCCGCGTAACGGGGGCCGTATGAGCCATAGCCCGCGTAACCGGGTCCGTATGGGCCACCCGCGTAACCGGGTCCGTATGCCGGGGAACCAGTATAATAATCAGTGCACCCGCCTGCACCGATCGTCACAGAAAGGAGAAGGAGCAGGAGAATCGGCCATTTTGGTCTGGTTTTCGTTCCATTCCTAGCGGAGAGCCCCTTCGCCTCCGCGTGATCAACAATATTCATTTTCATATAATCATATACGGATTAGACAGCGCTTTCACGCGCCTGAGTTCAAGAACTTCTGCATCGAGCTAAAAACCGCCTCTCAATCAGTTAGCTGGCCGGCCGAACACTTGCTCTACACGCGGTCGCATTCTATTTAACGCTGAAATTTATCGAATGGATTGTTACCGCAAGGCGAGGCTCCCCGATGAGTGGTTACACGACGCCTTGATCGAGCATGGCGTCGGCAACCTTCACAAAGCCGGCAATGTTCGCGCCGATCACCAGGTTGTCGGGCTGACCGTATTCAGCGGCAGTGTTCCGCGCATTTTTGTGGATCGTGGCCATGATTTGGCGCAAGCGAAGATCGACTTCCTCCCGCGGCCACGGCAAACGCATGGAATTCTGAGACATCTCCAGGCCGGAAACGGCGACGCCGCCGGCATTGGCGGCTTTGCCCGGTCCGTACAGAATTTTTTTGGCGAGAAAGAGATCAACACCCGCCGGCGCGGTCGGCATATTGGCCGCTTCCGAAACCAGATAGCAGCCGTTATCGAGCAGGTTCTTCGCATCTTCACCGCTGATTTCATTGTGGGTCGCGCACGGAAAGGCGCACTCGCATGGAACGCTCCACGGACGCTGACCATCCGCATAAACTGCTCCGAATTGATCGGCATATTCCTTGATCCTGCGACGACGCACGTTCTTGAGATGCATGATCCAGCCCAACTTTTCTTCCGTGATGCCGTCCTTGTCATAAATGAAGCCGCTTGAATCGGACATGGTCACGACCTTGGCGCCCACGCGGTTCAATTTTTGGGCAGTGTACTGCGCGGCGTTGCCGGCCCCGGAGACGCTGCAAACCCTGCCTTCCAGACCCTCACGGCGGGTCTTGAGCATCTCCTCGGCGAAATAAACCGCGCCATAACCCGTGGCCTGCGCGCGAATGAGCGAGCCGCCCCAGTTGAGCGATTTGCCGGTCAGGACGCCGGTGAATTCGTTGGCGAGACGTTTGTATTGACCGAACAGATAACCGATTTCACGACCGCCAACGCCGATGTCGCCTGCCGGCACATCGGTATCGGGACCGACATGGCGGAACAGCTCGGTCATGAACGATTGGCAAAAGCGCATGACTTCGTTGTCGGATTTGCCCTTCGGATCGAAATCCGCGCCGCCTTTGCCGCCGCCCATCGGTAGAGTAGTGAGCGAGTTCTTAAAGACTTGTTCGAAGGCGAGAAACTTCATGATGCTGGCGTTGACGGTCGGGTGGAAGCGCAGGCCGCCCTTGTAAGGTCCGAGAGCGCTATTCATCTGAACGCGGAAACCGCGATTGATCTGGACCTGGCCCGCGTCATCGATCCAGGGAACGCGGAACTGAATCATTCGCTCCGGTTCGACAATGCGCTCGAGGATTTTGCCGTCGCGATACTTCTTATGGCGCTGCACCGCCGGCTCAATGGACTCGAGGACCTCGGTCACCGCCTGAAGGAACTCAGGCTCATTAGGATTGCGCTTTTTGACGATTTCGAGAACTTCCTGGACTAGATCCATTTGATTTTATTTTGGAGATTATTCGCCTCGCAGCATGAACAAAACGTTGCGTGTGAAGCATCACTGGTGACTTCGCGCTCGTTCGTTAATTTACGTTATCATGCTGGCATTATTCGTATTGCGACGATACCGATTAATTTGCAATTCGAAACATCACGCACATGCGCGAAGAAATTCTGCCCAGAATTGTCGAGAATCGGAGCGGTTGCTAGGTGGCAACATATCGCGATTGATTATTTCGATCACGGATTGCGCTGGATCGTAACCGCAGCCGTCCGTATGATCCGGCACGTCAATCGTGAAATTTAGGACAACACCGGTTCTTCGCGCAATCAGCCTTCTCTGGCGAAGGATGGGCACAGCGCAGTTCTATTTCCTGGCGGCAGCGAGCGTTGTCATCGTTCTCGCGGCTATTGGCCTGTTCCATCTCGGTTCCGTGGCGAAACAGTCTGCGCAAAGCGCGCGCGGCGGGGCTGCCGCGAACGCACCCGGTTCGGCGCAGCACGGCCAGCAGGCGGCTGGGAATTTGTCCGCGCGTTCTCAAAAGACCGACGCTTCTATTAGCGATGCAACGCAAGGAGATCAGGCATCCCGACAAAACATGCCGCTCCCGATGGCTGATGATGCCATTGCCGATCATCCCGTTATCTCCATTACGGAGGTCGCCTCGAGAAGGAGACGGGTCCGGCATGGCGACACCCGCGTCGACGTCAAAATCGGTGTCGCTCCTCAACCAAACGCCAGCAAGGGCGAGGTGGAAATCCGCGTCTTCTTTTTCGACGTCACGCGCAATCGAGAGATCCGACCGACCCAGGCACAAGTCGCTTACGAATGGCTCACCCCCGTGCGGGACTGGACGGATCCGACTCCAAAATATCTCGTCGCAACCTATCTGCGCCCGCAGGCGCAACGCCGCTCACCCGAGAGACTCCGATATGGCGGATGCATTGTGCGCGTTTATCTCGACCGCCAATTGCAGGACGAAAGATCGGAACCGCAAGGGCTGCTGGTCGCATTGCGAAGCAACGTTCGACCGCGCTCCGCTCCCGGTGCGATGCCTGCCGAGTCGCCCACAGTCGTAGCGGCAGCGGTTCCCAGCCCGAGCGCCACTCAATTGCCTAATGTAAAAACGGAGCTCGCAACGAACGCGATTTCTCCCTTGCCTACAGCTTCCGCCATACCCGCAGAAAAGCGGAGCACTGAGGAATTAGCGGCGCTTCCGTATGCTCGTCCTGTTCCTGACAAACCCGGCTTCGTTTATAGTCCTTTCGACGAGAAATTCCTCATCGATGTGCGGGGCTTTTCACCGGGAACGGTGGTGAACGATCCTAACGCGAGTAAACCGTTCCGTGTCCCCTGAGAGCAATCTGGTTCGGGCGAAGCTTTGGCCGCGGACCGAAAAGCGCCCGGCGATTAGGTCACAACGGGGAAATTCCTCCGATCCTCAATCCGCCGCAGTCTTGTCGCGCGGGGCCGATTATTGAAGTCAAACCGCACCGTAACGGCTGGAAAGTTTTCGAAGCGCCCGGAGTCGAACCTGTCTTCCCGGAGAAAAGTCAGGCAATCAATTATGCGCAGGATCGCGCCAGTTTTCGCTCAGGCGAGATTCGCATTTTAGATTCGACCGGCAATCTCGAACGCACAATTCCGTTCAGTGAATCGGATCGAAAACTGTGATGCGAGGCATAAACGCCGGTCAGCCGTTTAGCTGCATCGCGCGGTCAGGCGGCGTTTTTTCGGATTCATCGGCTGCCTCCCATTCGTGTTTCCAACGCTCTTGGTCGAGATTACCGACATTGCATCGACGAACTCCAACACATCCAACGCGAAAGCTTGAACGCGATATTCGAAAGCAGGAGCCACGGTGATGGCTAACGAAAGCAAACCCGCTTCTCTTGCTTCGCCGTCGTCTAGAGTGCTTCGGCTTGCTTTCGCAGCTTTTCTTTTACCTCGGAATACGAGGAGTCTGAAACTTTATTGAGGAAAGACAACGCTTCAGCTTTCTTGTGGCGCTTCAGGCTGACCCGCGCGAGCTGCAAGTAGGCGAAGTTCCGGTTCGTGGAGAGCTCGAGATAATGCTGCCAGGCGACTTGCGCCTCTTTCCAATCGGGGTTCGGCATCCCATAAAACGTTTCCGCGTAAGCGCGAGCGTATTGGAGATCCATCGGTGCGAGCCGGCTCGCTTCACGAAATTCGAACAGGGCGCGTTGCAACAATTCCGCAGAATCGATCTTCCAGGCCGCAGTCAGATCACGGCGGAAGACGAATTCGACGTTCCCGAGGTCGAAATGATAATCGGGATTGTCACTTTCGGAGCGAACCGCCAAAAGAAACTGCGCTGCCGCTTCGCGGACGCGAAGCATCCTGAGGTAAGCCCCGCCTAACGAGTTCGCAGTTTCGGCATTGGCCGGCTCCAGCCCTTGCGCGATGCGCCAATGTTCGACGGCTGCTTCCGCGTTCCCGTTTTTCGAGAGAAATGCGGCAAGGGCGTTTTGCGCCGGGACAGACTGCGGATTGTCTCGGATGAGTTGGTAGTAGATTTGCTCCACACGCGCACGCTCTTTTGCCGTTACGTTGGGATTCGCGAGCGCCTCCGCCGCCTTATGGGCCGCTTTGATTTCTATCCACGTTTTTGCCGACGCACCGATGGATTGCGCACGCGCGATCACAGGCGTAAAGAGCAGAATGAAGAGCGTGGCGGCAGCCCTCTTGCATTTACTCCAGTTGCTCCGCCCGCGGTTGCTGATTATCATAGCTGTCGCTATTCCTGGAGAGATCACCTTCACACGCGGGCAGCGGCATCAAATTCATCCTCCTGGCGGCTTACTAACGCCTGAAGCGAGGTTAACCAAAGAAAAGTTACCCGTCTCGGTCGAATGTTCAACGCAATGCCGGCTGCTTCTTCTGTACCAAGGTGTCGAACGAGTGCGTCTTTAACTTCGTAGAGATGCACGAACTCGTTGGCTGGGTCCTCGACAGCAGGCCCGATAGCTGGCAAGAAGGCCGCGTAGCAGGGGAGAGCCTGCGACGTTGGGCAGCACGGAATGAAGGAGCGCTTCATCGTCGCGAATGCGTTCGGCCTTTGAATCGTGAATAACGGTGCCTGCCGCATCGCGGTGCACAATATCGAGGTGTCCGGTAGTCACAAGCACTGCGTCGCTAGAGCTAACTGCTACCGACTTTGTTCCTCCGGGGTGATGCTGACAGACACGCGGGCCCTTGAGCTCATAGGACTTGTGCACCTGGAGTTGCCTGAGTTGAAACAGGGCCTGTATGTCGGCATCGAGCCTGTCTCGCACTTCTTGGGGGAGCGGATTCTGCGGGGTTACCAGCTTGACGACCGCTTGCCCAGCGTCCACGGCGAGCTCGTACTCGGGAGTCTGATGATGGAATGGCGCTTCGAAGAAATCCGCGGGCCGGTAGGGCCATTCGAGCTCTGTGCGTTCGACAGTCATACGTGCGTTGTTGCCCGGCTTACGAGAACAAGATCAGGCGACAACTTGGCGAAGTGTCACCTAAATGCTCAAACGGTGCAATGCGAAGATTGTTCCGCCCGAGCCAGGATTTAAAGGGACGGCGGCGAGTCCCTTTTCCTTCTGTAGACCGAATAACGCAGAAGCGATATGAGCCAAGTCTAGGGCCGGAAGCCTGCAATAAAAATTTGTTGACAAATACGTCACTGGCGTTACCATCACCGAAATTACCGTTATTGAAATGACTGCAATTGCTTCTTCAACGTTCGCTTTGCAAGCTGCGCCGGCGGATCGTGCCGCTGCGCGGGAGGACGCTCGGCGGCAAATGAAACAGATGAGCGACGCAATGGTGGAGGAGAAAGGTCTTCTCAGTCACGCGCAGGCGGCGTTGCTGCTAGATGTGAGCACGAAGAGGGTGGGCGAGCTCGTTAGGCTTGGAAAGCTATCCGATTTCACTTTTCTGGGCCGGAAATACGTGTCGATCCGGGAAATTTGGGAGCGCAACACGCAAGAATTAAAAGCCGGTCGTCCGCCGCGCTCGGCGGGGCAGCGTATCAGTGCGGGGTTGAAGGCGGCTGTGAAGACCGATAGCGCACAAGCGTCGCTTGGCAGCTATGCAGGCTCCTATTTCAAGAAACAACGCGAAGAAGCGCAAGAGAGACGACGAGAAGAGTTCAAAAGGAGATGGCGTGAAAGGGGTACGGAGAAATGAACGAGAATGGTGGCGCGGACGTGGATGAATGCGTGAGTCTTTCACGTGCTGCAGAAATACTTGATGTCTGCGTTCGCACAGTACGGAGAGAAATTGAGCGCGCGGGCGCCTAACAGCGTTCCGAGTTGGCCGGATTGACTGTCCCGATCAAAGATCATGGGCCGGTTTTGTTAGCCGCTGGAGCGCAGAGCGTTAGTTCGTAAGAGTCCGCACCTGTCGGAGAAAGTCCACGACTGGCAGATGGTGCGCGATGCAGGGTTCGAACCTGCGACTTCTTGCGTGTGAAGCAAGCGCTCTACCACTGAGCTAATCGCGCAAATTTTCATGGCGGCGACAAAATAGAGCACGCGCAAAGTAGCGCAAGCCTGGCGCTTGCTCTGTGAGCTACCCCATTCTATTTAAAAGAATGTCCGAACATAAAATTACGCTCACTTGGAAACGCGGCGATACGCCGTTCGAGTATCAAAAATATTCACGCGATCACACCTGGAAATTTGACGGCGGCCATGAAATGCAGACATCGGCCGCGCCTGCTTATCTGGGCAACCCAAAATTTGTCGATCCGGAGGAGGCATTTGTGGCATCACTCTCCAGCTGCCAAATGCTCACGTTCCTGGCCGTGGCGTGCAAAAAGAAGTTCGTGCTCGACGAGTATGTCGATGAAGCGGTCGGCCACATGGAAAAAAATGCGGAAGGCAAACTGGCAATCACCCGCGTGACGTTAAGGCCGCGGCTCAAATTCTCCGGTGATAAACAGCCAACCGCGGAAGAGATCGAAGAGATGAATCATATGGCGCACGAGCAATGCTTCATCGCCAATTCGGTCAAGACCGAAATCACTATCGAAGCGCAGACATAACCGCGGATAGTGCGGATGACGCAGATGCTGTAGAGGCAGGCATGCCGCCTGCGGAGTTTTGAAGATGCCGCTGGCACAGCCGCCACTACAGAAATTCCCTGCGGGGAATCTGTGCAATCTGGGTAAATCTGTGGCTGAATAGAGCCGATTTATGGACTCCAAGGCTAGCGCGCAGCGGATGGAAAAAATCGTCAGCTTATGTAAGCGGCGCGGATTCATTTTCCAATCGAGCGAAATCTACGGCGGCCTGAACGGCGCGTGGGATTATGGTCCGCTCGGCGTCGAGTTGAAGCGCAACGTCAAAAATTATTGGTGGCGCGTGATGGTGCACGAGCGTGACGATGTCGTCGGAATGGACGGATCGATCCTGACGCATCCCGAAGTTCTGAAAGCGTCGGGGCATGTTGAAGGATTCTCTGATCCAATGGTCGATTGCCGAACATGCAAGGCGCGCCTGCGTGCCGATCAAGTAATCGAGAAAAAAGGCGTCCGACAGTGCCCAAATTGTGGCGGAAAGGATCTGACCGAAGCGCGCCCATTTAATCTCATGTTTCAAACCCAGATAGGGGCAGCTGCTGATGAGAGCTCGATCGCTTATCTTCGCCCAGAGACCGCGCAGTCGATTTTCGTGCAGTTTAAGAACGTCCTCGAAGTTTCACGTAAGAAGCTGCCGTTCGGAATTGCACAGATCGGAAAAGCGTTCCGGAATGAAATTAATCCGCGCAACTTCACGTTTCGATCGCGTGAGTTCGAGCAGATGGAGCTCGAATATTTTTGCCGGGCAGAGGAGGGGATGAAGTTACTCGATTACTGGCTGGAAGAGCGGCTTAAGTTCTACGAGAACATCGGCATCGGCCGGGATCGACTACATGTGAAGACAGTTTCCGACGAAGAGCGTGCCTTCTATTCAAAAGGAACTTACGATATCGAATTTGATTTTCCGTTCGGCCGACAGGAGCTCGAAGGCGTCGCCTATCGCACCGATTACGATTTACTCCAACATCAAAGAGCCAGCGGGAAATCGCTCGATTATTTCGATGAGGAAACGAAGCAGCGATTTGTTCCCCACGTCGTCGAGCCGAGCGCCGGCGTGGATCGCACGGTTCTTGCGCTAATCTGCGAAGCATACTCGGAAGACGAAGCGCCGGATGAAAAAGGAAAAATGGAAACGCGGATTGTCCTCCGCTTCCATCCTCGAATGGCGCCGATCAAGTGCGGTATATTTCCGCTGCTCAAAAATAACGAGCAGCTGGTCGCGAAGGCCAGAGAGATTGTCGACCTTTTGCGGTCGCACCTGAACGTCTTCTATGACGAGAGCGGAGCGATCGGGCGTCGCTACCGGCGTCAGGATGAAGTTGGCACTCCCTTTGGCGTGACGATCGATTTCGAAACGTTGGGAGAGAAAGATGCCGCTCTCCGCGATACGGTTACGTTGCGTGAGCGCGATTCGATGAAACAGGAGCGCATTGCGATCAAAGATCTCGCGAGCATTCTTGCATCGCGAATCTCTTGATGGATCTGGAAGCGTTTCGCGAGTTTTGCCTGAGCAAAGCCGCCGCCACTGAGAGCGCCCCATTCGGCGACGATGTTCTCGTTTTCAAAGTTGCAGGCAAAATCTTCGCGCTGACCGCGCCCGATGAGATTCCAGCAACCGTCAATTTGAAATGTGATCCTGATCTTGCGCTGGAATTGCGCGATCAATACGAACAGGTGCAGCCTGGCTACCACATGAACAAGAAACATTGGAACACAGTCGAAATCGGCAGCGGAATCTCCGACACGGAGTTGCGTAAGATGATCGATCACTCATACGAGCTCGTCGTCAAAAGTCTGCCCAAGGGCCGCAAGAGCGAAATTGTTGTAGAGCGGCTGGCCGCGGCGAGCGCCTCTATATCTTCACTGTGCCGGGCAGAACCTCGCGTAGCTGAATCTTTCCTACGTCAAGCTCCAGCGCCTCACGAGCGACACGGAGAAAATTGTCCGGTGCGTCAGTCAATGCGACCTCGAGGCCGCCGTTATTTTTCGGCGGCGCACGCAGCGAGAATTGATCCAAAAGTTCCTGTACGGCGGTCGCACAGTTGTGGGCGGAATCCACTAGTTTCACCTTCTCGCCGAGCGTGCGAGAAAGTGCGTCGATCAGTAGTGGATAATGCGTGCAGCCGAGCACTAGTGTATCGACTCCTTCCCGCACAAGCGGCTCAAGGTAACGCGCGATAATCTGGTCAGTCAGATCGTCTTCGAGCCAGCCTTCTTCGAT
>Ga0307305_10001216_pt1 | contig 10115 bp, 5 predicted proteins | sample ER_DNA_186_FD_194512 | JGI IMG/M metagenome (GOLD analysis project Ga0307305, IMG submission 194512) | Bulk soil microbial communities from the East River watershed near Crested Butte, Colorado, United States - ER_DNA_186 | ecosystem: Environmental > Terrestrial > Soil > Floodplain | place: USA... | reverse complement strand
GCCGAGATGAGAGCCCACGTGGAAGACGACGCCGTCCGCCTCGATCGCGCAGCCCACGTCGACCGTGTTCACGAGTGCGTTCCTCGACTTTTCGTAGATCGCGTCGTCAGGCGCCGCGAGGTTGACGAGGTAGAGCGCGTGGCAGACGACGCCTTGGATGCCCAGCTCGGCGCGTCGCTCCTTGAAGAGCTCGAAGTTCGCCGGATCATGGTTCGTAGGGCGCCAGGTCCGCGGGCTCTGGGTGAAGATCTGCGCAGCGTGCGCGCCGATCGCCTCGGCGCGGTCGATGGCGGTGTGGATGCCGCCCGAGGTCGAGACGTGGGCCCCCGCGATCACCGGACTACCATAGCCGCGTGCCTGTCCGTGTCCGTTTCGCTCCCAGCCCGACAGGGCTTCTCCATATCGGCGGCGTCCACACGGCGCTCTTCAACTGGCTCTTCGCCCGCCACGAGGCCGGAGAGTTCCGCCTCCGGATCGAGAACACGGACACGGGCCGCGAGGTGGCCGCGGCCGCGCAGCAGATCCAGAACTCCCTCCGCTGGATGGGGCTCGACTGGGACGGCCCTGTGACGTACCAGCTCGACCGCCTCGAGCGCTGCAAGGAAGAGGCGAGCCGCCTAGTCGAAGAGGGCAAGGCCTACGAGGACGAGGGCGCGATCCGGATCCGGATGCCCGACGAGGGCGCCACAGGGTGGGACGACCTCATCCGCGGACGAATCGAATATCCGAACGAGAAGCTCGAGGACCTCGTCGCCGTTCGCGCCGACGGGCGACCGACCTACAACTTCGCCTCCCCCGTAGAGGACTGGCTCGACGGGATCACCGATGTGATCCGTGGCGAGGATCACATCTCGAACACGCCGAAGCAGATCCACATCCTCGAGGCGCTCGGCGCGCCTTTGCCGCGCTATGCCCATCTGGCGAACATCCTCGGGCCCGACGGGCGCAAGCTCTCGAAACGCCACGGCGCCGTCTCGGTCGAGGAGTTTCGGCGGGACGGTTATTACGCGCCCGCCCTCCTCAACTACCTCGCGCTGCTCGGCTGGAGCTATGACGATCGCCGCGAGCTGTTCACCCGCGACGAGCTCGTAGAGCTGTTCTCACTCGATCGCGTCGGGGCCAGTCCCGCGGTTTTTGACTACCAAAAGCTCACACATCTGAACGGCGTCTATCTCCGAGCGCTGCCGCCGAAGGAATACGCGGACCTCCTCGTCGCATACCTCCGAGAGCAGGGCTCTGAATGGGACGAGACGCTGATCCGCCGTGCGGCTCCCCTCGTCCAGGAGAAGATCGCAACCCTGGGCGAGTTTCCCTCCTTCGCGCGCTTTCTGTTCGAGCGGGTCGAGCCTGATCCGAAGCTCCTCGACGGGTCGGCGCCAGTCCTGCGCGAGGCGCGAGACGCGCTCGCGGACGTTGAGCCGTTTGAGGCCGGGCGCATCGAGGAGACCCTTCGCTCGCTCGCCGAGCGGCTAGGAATGAAGCCACGGCAGGCTTTTCAGCCGATTCGGGCTGCCGTGACGGGATCGGACGTCTCTCCCGGCCTCTTCGAGTCCATCGAGCTCCTCGGTCGAGAAGAGACGCTCGCGCGCCTCAGCGCCGCGGCCACGGCGTAGCAGGTAGCGGTCGAGCGCGATCTGGAACGCGAGCCAGGAGTTTCTGCGGAACTCGTCAGTCGGGCGCGGTAGGCCGCGAAGCATCCGCGGGCGGCCGGAAGCTGCCTGATTTTGTCCGCGTGGCCGTATCATTTCTACGTAATAAACGGCCGGGAGCCGCGGAGGGTTACGGCCGGTAGAGGATGAAGCCGCCGGCGAACAGCGCGAGCCCTGCCGCCCACACCGGCCAGGCGACGAGAACCGCTCCTGCGGTAAAGAGAAAAGCTCCACACAGGATCAAGGCTGTGGCGACGATGGCCGAGACGGCGATGCGGTGGGCAGCCTTGTCTTCTGGCGATTCGTCCTCGTCCGATGAACGCGCGCGGGCGATCGCTCTTGAGCGCTCGATGGCTCGCAGGCGAGCGAGGCGGACGCGGAAGAGGGCTCCGCGCCATTCGAGGAGCAGTGGCTCGACCGCCTCCGAATCCCCGTTGTCGAGCGCGAAGGCGATGTCCGCAGTCGAATCGCGGGCCTCTCCGAGCGCCTCGACGAGCTCCGCGTGCAGAGGTGCCGCGGAGGGAGGAGGATCGATCCCGACCGCCAGCTCGGCTCCTGCATGCAGGGCGTACTGCAGGCTGGGGAGCTCGTTGGAGTGATCATCCATGAGCTCGTCCGCCGAGTTCTCCGCGATTCGCTCAAGTCGGGCAAGGGCAATCGCGACCCTCTCCCAGAGATCCGTCACGGCCGCCGTGTAGGCCTGCCGCTCGACGCCCCGAACGGTCCGCTCCATGCGCTCGGGGATCATACGCGTTGATCGTTCCCGGATCACGCCGACCCGGCACGCGGGTCAGCCGCTGAGTCCCGAACGAGGAGGAGGGGTCGTCGATTCCGCCGTTGCAAGCTCCTTCTTTGATCCGAAGACATGGCGCCCGAAATGGAGCGTGCGCAGCATGATCGCGATGGCGCCGAAGCCGAGCACCACATTGACTGCGACGGTGACGAGCTGCATCCCGACGCTGAAGGCGAGCGCCGCGCTTGCGGCAGCCGTTCCGCGTAGGACGAAGACGAGCACCGCCTGCTGTGTCCCTGCGCCCCCCGGCGTGAAGGGGAGAAGGGTGGACAGTCCCTGGACGACGAGGACGGCGACGACAGTCTGGACGCCCGCGTCGATGTGGAAGGCCCGCAGGAAGAGGTAGACGGTCACCGCGCGGACTATCCAGCTCGCCGCCTGCCAGGAGACGACTTGCTCGAGGAAGGCGCGCCGGTCGCCGAGGATGAGGAACCCCTGCGCGACCTTCTCCTTGAAAGCGGTCACCCGGCGCGAGGCCCACGCCACGACGAGGATCGCACACCCGATGAGCACGCAGCCGAGGAATGCTGAGAACCGCGGATGCTCGACCACGAAGGTCCAGTCGAACGCAGGGAGGTGGGGCAGATCGGGTACGCCCGGGAGGATTCCGAGGCTGAGCGCATAGAGGAAGAGCGCCATTGCGACGACGAAATCGAAGAGGGTCTCGACGACGAGTGTCGATCCAAGCGTTGGGTACGAGGACTCCGCGATGTGTTGGCGCGCGAGGTAGACCTTGACCACGTCGCCTCCGCGCGCGGGCACGATCGAATTGACGCCCACGCCCGCCACATAAGCGCCGAAGGCGCTTCCGTAGGCGACTTTCGAGCCGGGTAACGAGGCGCGGAGGATGTTCTGCCAGGCGCGCGCCCGCAGAGCGAGGCGGACGACGTGGAGCATCATCGCGCCGACGAGCGGCGCCCAGGCTACGGACGCGATCGCGTCGAAGAAAGCCTGCGCCGCGTCGATGAACGCGCGAACGTCGTCCACGTTCTGACCATAGCGGAGCGGGTTACCGGCCTAAGAGCCCGTCTCAAAATCAAGACCTGAGCCGCGTGAATCGCGCTGGGACGGCGCGATGCGGCGTCCTCGGTCGCGCCCGTATTTCATTCAATACGAGGGCGCCTTGCGGATATGGCCTCGCACCCTCCATCGCGCCCAGACGACGAGGCCCCATCTTGAAACGGGCTCTAAGCGGCCGCGTTCCCGGGCGGGGTGCCAGGTGCTCCGGTGCGGTCTCGCTCCTCCAACTGCTCGCTCAAGCGCTGGTAGAAGAAGCCGGCCAGGAGGAGAACGCCGCCGACGACGACGAAGGAGAGCGCGCGCGTGAGCGAGGAGAGGAACGAGAGGTCGTAGAGGAAGATCTTCGCGAGCGTCACGCCGAAGAGGCCGAAGCCGCCGAGGCGCAGCGCGCGTGAGCGGCGCGTGAGCCCGAGGTACAGGGCAGCGAGGCTGACCAGACCCCAGAAGGCGCTGACGCCTGTATGCCCTCGCTGGAACTTCGTATCGATGTCGGCCTGCGTGGCGATCTCCGCGGTCTCGAGGATCGCGAGGGACACCGCATAGAACAGCACTGCTCCTAAGAATCCGAGCCCGAGTGGGCGCGCGTAGCGCAGAAGCCCCGGCGTCCAGGCAAACACTCCCGCGGCAGCGGCCAGGAACAGAAGCGCGGGCACCCCCGCCCCCGGATGGGCGAGGGCGACGAAGAGGGCGCGCGGGGGCGCCTCCACCCACAGGCAGTAGGCCAGCGCGAGCCCGAAGACGAAGGCGGAGACCCCCTGCAGGCGCGCCTCGCTCGTGCGGCGGGCAAGAAGGGCGAGCCCAGCGACGAGGCAGGCGCCCGCGAGCACGAGCCAGCGGCCGGAGAGAAGCTCGGAGAGCCCGGCGATCGCGAGCGCGAGCGCGAGGGCCCACAGGAGGCTGGAGAGGTCGCGCTGGGAACGAAAGACGGTGGCGGAGAAGGCCGCATAGAGGAGCCCGAGGCCCAGAAGCGCCCCGCCCTCGGCCGCGATCCGGTGCCAGTCCCCGTGGGCGAGGGCGACGAGACCGGCGGCTCCCAGGGCTGCGCTCACGACGATGGCCGCCCCGGCGGGCAGGAGGCGCAGGCCCCAGGGAGCCAGGCGCCCGTACTCGAAGCCGGCCAGGAGGGTGGGGGCTCCGAGCGCGATCAGCGAGAGGGCCCAGACCGTGTGGGGAAGCTCGAGCACGTCGAAGGCGAGCACCTCGACGAGCGCCAGAGAGAGGAGGACGAGCGCGGCGAACTGGAAGGGGAGGCGCCCGCGGCGCAGGCCCCACTCGAGCAAGGCGAGGGCGACGCCGGCCCAAAGGCCGGCGAGTGCCACATGGCCCCAGGCGAAGCTGGCCACGCGCACGAAGAGCTCGAGCAGGGCGAGCGAGGCGGCATAGAGCGCGAGGAGAGCTGCGATCCAAAGAGCGCCCGAGCGCCAGAGGGGCTGGGCACCGGCGAGCCAGCCGAGCAGGCGGCGCCCGCTGATCGGCTCGCGCAGGAGAAGCTGCACACGCTCGCGCTCGAGGCCCGTCCAGGCAAACACTCCCGCGGCAGCGGCCAGGAACAGAAGCGCGGGCACCCCCGCCCCCGGATGGGCGAGGGCGACGAAGAGGGCGCGCGGGGGCGCCTCCACCCACAGGCAGTAGGCCAGCGCGAGCCCGAAGACGAAGGCGGAGACCCCCTGCAGGCGCGCCTCGCTCGTGCGGCGGGCAAGAAGGGCGAGCCCAGCGACGAGGCAGGCGCCCGCGAGCACGAGCCAGCGGCCGGAGAGAAGCTCGGAGAGCCCGGCGATCGCGAGCGCGAGCGCGAGGGCCCACAGGAGGCTGGAGAGGTCGCGCTGGGAACGAAAGACGGTGGCGGAGAAGGCCGCATAGAGGAGCCCGAGGCCCAGAAGCGCCCCGCCCTCGGCCGCGATCCGGTGCCAGTCCCCGTGGGCGAGGGCGACGAGACCGGCGGCTCCCAGGGCTGCGCTCACGACGATGGCCGCCCCGGCGGGCAGGAGGCGCAGGCCCCAGGGAGCCAGGCGCCCGTACTCGAAGCCGGCCAGGAGGGTGGGGGCGGCGACTGCCAGGAAGACCAAGGAGCGCTCGGCCACCGGCAGCTCAGGGACCGCAAACATCAATGCGGACAGAACCGTCCAAGCCCCAAGTGCCAGCCCGCCGTATTCGAGTTGGAGCCGACGCCGCCGGAGCCCAAGCTCGACGACGGCGAATGCGACCGCGGCCCAGAGACCGTGGACGGCGACCTGCCCGCGGGCAAAGCGCGTGTCGAGATCCTCCACGCGGATCCAGGCCGAGAGTTCGAGGAGCCCGAGAGAAGCCGCGTACAGCGCAAATGCGCCGGCGGCCCAGAGATAGACGTCGCGAAGCCGGCCCACCCAACTGGCAAGGACATCGAGGACTCGCGAGAAGGGCCCACTCGATGCGTCGAGGCGAATGGGACCCTTCGCATACCGGGCAAACACGAGCAGCGCGGCAGCGACCGCGAGGACGCTCGCAGCGCCGGCACCTGGGTGGCTGACGGCGAGGAAGAGATCTCGAGGTGGCGCTTCCACCGCGACGGCGTCGCCGATCGCGAGCACCAGATAGGCGGCAGCGGGGAGTCGCAACCGCATCTCGGCCGTTCGCTCCGCCACCCAGACGAGGAGCACGGCGACCACGGCCCAGACGATCGTCAGTGACGGTCCGGTCACGAGCTCGCCCGCCGCGACAGCGCCAAGTGTGAGCGAGATGGCCCACAGCAAGCTGCTGAGGTCGCGCAACTCGCGGCGGGTGAAGAACATCGCAGCGAGAACGCCATGGGCGGCCGCAACTCCGAGGAGTGCGAGGCCTTCCTGGTGCACTCCGAGCGCTCGGCCCTCGAACAGGTAAACCGATGCGTAGGTGGCCAGCGCGGCACCGGTGACGATGAGCCCGCCTGCCACCGGCTCGAGCCTTCCGGCGCCGAAACGGAGCTGCCAGACGACGCCGGCCGTGCCGTAGAGAAGCCAGAAGATGGCCGCCAGCACGACGATGCGCCAGGTGAGCGCGTGGGTCTCGGCGACCAGCAAGGCGATTTGAGCCAGGCTCGCCGCGCCCCCCGCGAGTAGGAGCTCGCGCCAGCGCATCCGGTGCGAGACGACCGAGGTGGCCGCGAAGACAATCGCGACGAAGCTCGTCCCGATGAACGAAAGCTTGCCTTCGTCGACGAGGAGCATGAAGGGGACGAGCATTGCGCCGAGGAGGCCCATCACCGCGACCGTTTGGGCCTTCCACGCGAGGGAGACAGCGACGCCGATCGAGGCGATTCCGGCGGCCGCAACCAGCGCCCAGCTTTGCGGAACGAATTCGTAGAGCGCGGTCGCGGCGAGAAGCGTGGCGTAAGCGCCTGCGATCCCGGCCGCGACTGCGGCCAGCGCGGAGTAGAGGTGACCGAAGCGCCGCTTCAGCCAGAGACCTGCGCAGAAGGAAGCGGCCGAGGTGAAGCCTCCGAGGCCGACGCGAATCTCGTGGGTGAGCCAGCCGCGGTTGGCGGCGAGCACAAAGAAGAAGACGATCCCGAGGATCATCACGAGCCCACCCGCCCAGGCGAGAGCCCGGGCGCCCAGGAAGATCGACCAGTCGACCTCACGCGGAGGCTTCGGAGGCTTGGGAGGCTTGGCGGGCTTCTGCGGCTTCTCCGCGGCGTTCGCCGTCGGGCCCGGGGCAGGGAAAGTTCGGACCTGTCCTACGCGAACCGTGGGGAGGACGACCGCTGCAGACGGAGCTGCCCGAGCCAGTGCGATTGCTTCGCGGAGCTGCTGCTCTAGCGACCGGGCGGTCGCATCAACGACACGAAGCTGACGCCGGAAATCGCCGGGCCGGGCCGGAGCTCCGCCCGTCCCGGAGGCTGGCTCTTCTTTCCGGCGAAATCCATAGCGGTACACGAGCCCCGCCGTGACTACGATTCCGAGCCCGGTGAACCAGCCGGCGATGGGCCAGGCGAGCGGGACGAGCCAGACGCGACCCGGGGCCGAGTTGCGCCACTCGATCATGAGCAGCAGACCCGCGATCCAGAGGACAGCCGCGAGAAACGTTCCGAAGTCGCCCGGGCTGCCGCCGACAGTCTCGGCCAAACCGATGAAGAGGAACCCGACGAGTGCGTGGACGCAGATCGCCGCTGCGAGGTTCAGACCGCGCATTCGAGGACCTTCATTCGACCGTCATCGCATCGCACGTCTGCTATATAGCACTTCTGCGATGAATGTCAAGCAGCGCAGACGAAACGCGGCTCCCATGCGTCAATAGATCGGCCGCACGAGGCCGCGCTTGAGGAGGCGCATACGGGATTCGAACCCGTGTTGCGCGAGGACGATGATGATCCCCCATTAGGTCGCGAACCGGCTCGCCCTGCTTCTGAGTTACCGGCCGATCTGCAGCGAATCGTTGAACGGCTGACGAAGCGGGAAGGCGCGGATGAGCGCCGGGATTGAACCGGAGGCTCAGCTCCGCCTATTTCCGGTCGACGGGCCTCGCCGTCGAAGGGGGCAACCGAAGGTTGTCCCGACGTACTCGGATGAACAGCGGGCCGCTTTCCGACGAACCGAAGAGGTCATTGCACGGATCCGGCCGGCGTCGCTACCGGACAACAGGAAGCTCTGTCCTGGCTGCGGAAAGATCATTCATCGCGAGCTACGCAGCTGCGGTCGGCGCTGGTGCCCCCTTGTGCATCGAACGTGGCTGCTTGACCGCGAAGCCGTGATCCGCCGATGCCAACAGACGCACGGCGGGCCATTCCTGGTCATCGCGATCACTCAGACTCACGAGGAGAGCTGGTGGGACTGCGACGGCTCCCCTCATCCCGAATTCCCGTGCTCAGGCATACGCGGTTGCCGGGTCAAGGCGGAGGTGGCCGAGCGAGAGAACGCTCGCTTTCCGGAGCGGCGTCGGGCGCTGCTCAACCACGCGCGGACCTGGGCGTAGAGAGGGATGAAGCGAGCTGGCTACGACGTTCAAGCGTCGGCGTGCATCCTCGTCCAGACAGTCGAGCCGCAATCGCGTGGTCTCGATCATGGCCACCTGGTCCTCGGCCATGCGACGAAGGTCGAAAAGGCGTTTGCTCGCTTCTTCGTCGATGCGCTCTCTCGATTCTCTGCCGAGCATGGCCTCGGGTTCGTTGACCGCTACGGCCACGCGCTTTGGAGGCAGCGCGAATACCAGGGGCCTGGTCAAGCGGAACGAGCAGCGCGGTACTTGTCGAAGTACGTGAGCAAGGAGCGGGCCGCTGACTGGCCCAGGCAGAAAGTCGGCCGGAGGGTGTTCTACGTGGCGCCCTGGCTCAGTCGAGCGGCCGGCGCCTCGATGCGGATCGCTCGGCTCGGGCGCCGGTTGTGGGCCTCAGATCACGGCTACTGCGAGCGACCGCGGTGCACGGACGAGGAGTTAGAGGCTGTGATGAGGTTCCTCGCTGCTCGCGATGGGCCTCCCGAACGGGCTCCTTAGGGCGCGGCGGGGCGCACGCTCGACCCGGCACGGTCAAGCCGGCCGCGCGCCCTATGCCCTTTGGGCTCCATGAGACGGTTGAGATGGGCTTCGTTCGATGGCTCACTCGCCTGTCCCATCCACCCGCAACCAGAAGAAGGGGTGGTGGGCGGCGTAGGTGGTGTCGAGATCGGGCCTTGGCTAACTAGCCCCACGTTGCGCCTGGGATAAGGACGCGGCTGATTTCGTTATAGAAGCCGTCGATGGTCCCGAAGTTCTCACCATCGATTTCGTAGGTCATCATCGAGAGGAGCGTACGCGGCGGGAGGATCATCATCTGCGCCAGCGTGCGGGAGTGACGCCTGACGGGCGGGGCTAGTCGGTAGCAGCGGCCGGGCGTCGTTTCATGCGAGACTCAGGCGTTGTTGGTCAGTTCACGGTCTGATTTTCGGCGGGTGCGCAGCTCGATCATCGACGTGGTTTCGTATGACCTGCTGCTCGACGTCACGGTTGGCGCGGAGACGTTCTGGTCGCGAACCGAGCTGAGTTTTTGCTGCCGGCGCGAAGGGGCGCGCGCCTTCGCGGATCTGCGGCCAGTCGAGGTACGGCGGGTGGTGTTGAACGGGGCGGACGTGACCGGCCATCACCTTCATCGTGAGGGCCGGCTGGAGTTGACGAACCTTGCCCGCGAGAACACGCTCGTCGTTGAAGCCGAATTCGCCTACGTGGAGACCGGCACGGGCCTGTACCGATTCGGCGGTGGGGAGAACGCCTCCGGCTGCGTGTACAGCAATGCAAACCTCGGTGGCGCCGCCCGGATCTTCTCCTGTTTCGACCAGCCCGACTTGCGTGCCCCGATCACGCTCGCCGTCCGCGCCCCGGCGGGCTGGCGCTGTCGGGCGAACTACCCGATGGTAGCCCGGCCGGCCGATGGCGGCGAAGGGGTGTGGCGGTTTACGCCGACACCGCCTCTGGCGCCGTACCAGTTCGCTTTCTGCGCCAGCCCCGAGCCGGTGGCCGTTCTTGGCTCCGTAGTTGACCGGGACCCTCCAGTAATGCTGACTATCTGGACGCTGGCCGCAAGCAGCGACCCTCTCGATGCGGACATGCTCACCGAGTTGGTGCGCCGGCCGCTTCGCTATTACGCAGACGCGCTTGGTGTTCCCTACCCCTACCCAAAGTGCGATCTGGTGTTCGTGCCCCGCTTCCCCGGGCTGGCCTTCTCACCT
>Ga0307305_10001215_pt1 | contig 10117 bp, 12 predicted proteins | sample ER_DNA_186_FD_194512 | JGI IMG/M metagenome (GOLD analysis project Ga0307305, IMG submission 194512) | Bulk soil microbial communities from the East River watershed near Crested Butte, Colorado, United States - ER_DNA_186 | ecosystem: Environmental > Terrestrial > Soil > Floodplain | place... | reverse complement strand
TTCTATACCGAGAGCCCACAAGGAACGGTAATTGTTCAGAACCATGTAACAATAAATATTCAAGGCGTCGAATTCCGCGAGTTCGATAAAGACATGAAAGCGTTGATTGGCGAACTCCGTCGGTCGGCGGCAACCCGAGTTTGGCGCGGACGTGGTCCTTGCACACGATGATGTCGTCGCCGCTGAACGAGTGAACGACAATGCCGTTCCCTTTGGCGTTCAGCCTCAGCGGGCTCATGTCGCCAAGGAACCACCGCCGACCTCGTCGAGTCGTCGGCGCGTTTCCTCGATCAGCTTGTCGTCAGGCTCACGCATTGGCGCGCGCCTTCGGCTTCATCTTCACAACTTTGCCAGAAGGTTCGCCGTTGACGATTTCGTCGATCAGACCAGCGAGCCGTTTCAGTGCGTCGGCTTTTTCGTCGCTGTAGGCGTGGCGATCATAGATGCCCTCGACACCGGGTAGCGTGTGACCCATGAGCCTTTCGGAAACATCCGGGCGCACACCACAACGAGGCAGCAATGATCGGCTTGTGCGCCGCGCATCGTGCAGCGTCCAATGCGACGCCAGCTTGCACTGCTGGTCGAATTGCACCTTAGGCTTGCTGACACCGATGATCGGGCCGTCGCCCCTGCCCGCGAACACAAACGGATTCCCGCTGATCCTCGGCAGCGCCTTGATGATTGCCAGCACTTGCGCGGGCAACTGCAATGATCCCGCGTTGCCTTTCGCGCGGTCCTCGGTCGGGATCGTCCACACACCGTCGTCGGAAATATCCGCCCACCGCATCCGCAGCACCACTCCGCGACGCTGTACCGTGTAAAAGAGCATTTTGACAAACGCGCCGAAAGTGCCGGTGCTGGCGGCTTGCCAGACCTTGCGCAGTTCGCCGTCGGTAAGAATACGGTCGCGCGCCTTTGCAGTGCTCCTGCGCATCCCTCGCGTGAATGGGCTGATGTAAGTATCGTGACGCGTTCCGTACCAATTGCTGATGCCCCGGATAATCGCCAGCGTCGCATCGGCTTGGCGTTTGCCATGATCATCCTCGATCAGGTCCAACAGCGAAGCGATGTCGGAGCGCTTGATGTCGATGAAGTCGCGGGTGCCCCAATGCGGCAGAACATACTTATTCAACACGCGCTCGATTTCGTAACGCGAGCGCAGCTTCTTTGCGACGACGTGACGCTTGACCCAATTCTCAGCAACGCTCGCGTAGGAGTCCGGCTTGATAGGCGGCGGCTCGACCGGCGGCTTGCCCGCCCGGATGCGCTTGATGATGTCGCGGGCGGCCTCGCGGGCCTCCTCGATCTTGAACACGTCAACACTGCCGATGGTGTGCCAGATTTGTTTGCCATATGGATCGCGCGCGACGGCGGCGTAGGTCTTTGCGCAGGTCGGCATGACGCGGACGTAATGCCCCGCCAGTTCGGGATCGGCGTGGAAATAGCGCTTGGCGCGAGGCTTGAGCGCGAGCACCTGATTTTGCGTCAGGCCTTTTCGGCGTGTCATTGCGGCCCTCCGGGCTAACGTAGGGCTAACAACAGGGGAAAATAACGGGCGCTAACGCCACCTAACAGGAGCGCAATAAATATGGGGATTAGTTAACAATTACAAGGGAAAAATTCTCTGGCGTTAGCCCGCCTGAGCCCGCGTTATCCTGACGATGTATCAGATGATCTTTTTGACGCTGTTTTTCGCCCTGCCGCTGCCGTTCTTTTTCGCCTGGCCGACCACGAGTGACGCAGCTGCGATGATCGGCAATGGTGTCATCAATGCGGTCGGGCAATACTGGTGGACACGTGCCTTGTCGCTCGCCCCTCCTTCCGCTGCCGGCCCGTTCTACTACTTCATGCTTGTCTGGTCGGCCGCGCTCGGTTTTGTGTTCTGGGGCGACATGCCGACGCTCGCGCTATTTGCCGGTTCCGCAATCGTGGTCGGCTCCGGCTTGTTCCTGCTCTGGCATGAGACAAGCAGGAAACCTCTCGCTGCCGACTAGAATTCAAGGAGAAATCGATGAGCCTGAATATCCGCCGAGTCGTGACCGGGCATGACCAGGGCCGCGCCAAGGTGCTGATCGACGAGACGGTAAAGAATGTCGTGTCGCAACGCCCAGGCGCGCTCTACAGCGTCATTTGGTCGAGCGAGGGCTTTCCCGTCAACAACGACGACGAGTTCGATCCATCGAGCAAGAAAATCGGCACCACAATTGCCAACGGCACAGTGTTCCGGATCGTGGCCTTCGCCCCAGGTGTCGTGCCCCGCAACCATCGTACCGATTCGATTGACTATGCGGTCGTCATGTCAGGCGAGATCGACATGGACCTCGATGCACGATTGTCCATTTGAAGGCTGGCGATGTTCTGGTGCAACGCGGTACAATTCATAACTGGATCAACAAGGGCTCAGAACCTTGCGTGATCGCCTTCGTCCTCATATCGGCAAAGTCTGCGACCTCCGGCGGAAAAACCCTTCCGGCCGAAGGCTAGCTTCGCCTCAGACCACGCCTGATCCTACCGATCCAGCTCCGGGTAATGCCGGAAGATCCCCATCTCGTTGAACGCTATCCGTCGCGGTGACCCAAGATACGCCCTGATGCCCGGACGCTCCGCAACCCTGTCGCGGATCGCAACAAGCCCGAATATTTTCTTTTCGATGTCTTTCATCGCGCGCGGGAAGGCATAGCGCAGCCCTTCGACCAGCTGAAAAATCGACAGATCGACATAGCTGGCCTTGCGGCCGGCAATATATGGTCCCCCATTCTTCTTGAGCACGTTTTCAAAATACCCGAGATATTTCGGCGCCCGCTCGTCGAGAAAATTCTCGGCGTAGCGGCTCGCCTCGGGTTTCTGATCTTCGTAATAGAGACCCGAGCCGACGGGATGATGTGTATCGTGAATTTCCTTTACGAAATCAGCAACAGTCAGCTGTAACTGATGCAGCCACAGGCGGGCCCCTTCGTCGCGAGGCGCAAGTTTCAAACGTGGTCCCAGATAGAACAAGATGTTGGCCACCTGCGCGATCACCAGTTTTTCCGCCTTCAGGAACGGCGGAGCGAACGGCGGATGTTTGTCGCGCCCGCCATTCATCATCGCCATCATGCGATTCACGCCGCCGGATTTGCGCGCCACATCGTCGTAGGCGGCGCTAGCATCCTCCAGCGCGAGCCGTACAAATTCGCCACGACCTTGAATTTCCGGCCAGTAATAGAGCTGGTAACGCATGGGGATTACCCTGAAAAGAATGCAGCACGCAGCTTCGCGCGCATCCGGCAACCAGTTCAAGGGGGTACGTTTTTAGCCAGCCTGGACGAGACGCACCGATTTACCGGCACCGATTACGCGGTTCCGACCGGCCGCCTTTGCCTCGTAAAGACGCTTGTCGGCGATTTCGAAAAGCGTGTCGTAGTCAGTCGCATCGCGTTAGCAGCTGGCGATCCCGATGCTGACTGTCACGCCATCCGAGTCGCCTGCGTGCGAATCTGCGATCCGCCGGCGGACACGCTCGGCCCAGCGTCACGGCGTCATCGGCATTGATGCCGTCGGCGATGACCACAAACTCCTCTCCGCCAAAAACGATATGTGAGATCGGACATGCGCGCAGCCGCCATGATGTCGAGCACGATACGCTTGAGCATCTTGTCTCCGGCCAAATGCCCGAAGCGATCATTGAACGCCTTGAAATGATCGATATCGATCAACAATAGCGCAAGTGGCCGTCCGGCAGCGGCGGCATGTTCGACGGCGCGGTGGCCATGCGCTTCCAACGAGTGCCGGTCGAGCGCGCCCGTAAGTACATCGCAACCGGTGCGCGCGAGCAAATCCTCGTACCGCTCGCGGTATGTCAACGTATCGAAAACGTCCCAGATGCGGGGAATGTCCGTGCGACGAAGCCGCTCGAAATAAAGAAGATAGACGCCGGCGAGAACCGTATAGAGCGCGACCGCAGCCATCTTCGCAATCCAGCCTCCGACCAGAACGTCAGCGCCCGCACCCGTCAGCATGTGCAGGCCGGCAAAGAACGCCATCTGATCGAACGTAAGCACCAGCACACCACATAGTGCCAGACGCGGAAATATCCGATCGCGGAACCAGCTACGCGATCGCTCGTAGAGCAGATCATGATGATGCAATCGAAAAACAGGATCGCTGTTCCCCACACCATCAATGCGCCCATCTCATTGAGAAACGCGAAATCTGCGCCCCGGCCCGGCTTCAACGAAACCGGCGTGTGGTGGCGCATGAGGTAAGCGAGCGCAAACAGCAACACGTTGCCGAACAGAAGGCCGTAAATGGGCTGCCGCACGACAACCGCATCCTCGCGGATATAGAGCAAGAGCAGCATCATAAGCTTGCCGGTAAATAGAACGGTCGAGCCCGGCGAGGTCACGATGCCAAATGGCAGCGACACATAGAGAATGCTGGCGAGATAGGTTTCGAGGAAATGCATGACCCCGAGCGCGCAGAAAAACGCGCCGAGCCCGATCCGCGTGCGCGCGCGCAACAGGGAGGCGAGTACGACAAAATAAAGGACCGCATCTGCTGAAAGCAGAAGAACGTTTTTGAGTTCAGCCATTGCCCCACGTCGCCCTTGCGCCGCCCAGCAAGGCGCAAAGAGCCCCACTCATTTCAGCCGCCGTTTTCGCGGGTAGCCCTTATGAGTCTCGGTCCCCGACTCTCGATAACACGACCGATTCGCCTGAAAAAGCAATAAACGCCGGCAAGGCGTAGAATTTCCACGCGTTTGCCGGCATTAGTTTTGGTATTTTGTATGCCTGTCTAGTTGGTCGCGAAACAATAGAGCAATCCGTCGCCGCCGGTGCTGCGAAGATCGGCCTGCGAGCAGCCGCCGTCCGTCCCACGCGATGGATGCGACGAGTTCCAGGATTTGGAAGCATCGTCGTCTCGCAGCCCGACCCGATCAGCATGCCCGAGCATGGCTGCGCCTTGGGTGCTGCTCGTCCAATTCTTGCAGGTGCGATCCTCGCTGCCGGCAAAGGCAGTCCCGTCCGGCTGCGAACCCGTGAGAACGTCGTGCTTGTTCGGAGTATCGCCGCGGCCGTTGTTGACCTCGCCTTTTTCGGTCAACGCAGTCTGCTTGGTAAGATTGTTATTACTGCTGTGCAAGTCGGCGACGTCTTTTGCAATCCTTGCACCTTTGGCATTGACCCAGGGACCTTTGCCGATGCGGTCGCGCGCATTTTCCGCACCGGCCCCTTGCGTGGACAGATAGGCATGCCAGGTCTTTGACCCTGCACCCGCAGCGCTCGCGAGCTGTTGGCAATGCCGGTCCGCACCGGCGAGACCGCCAAGATCGGCGCCCTTGCCGGGGCCGACACTGGTCACAAAGAACGTCATGTTCGCCTGCTGTGCCTGCGCAGGAGCGCCAACCAGCAACGTGAGACACGCCACCATGGGGGCGCCGATCCGACATACAGTCATGCTTCTAACTCCCAACTTTGGCGCGGCCCATCGCCCGCCATTGCGAGGGGCAGAACCCCCGGACGCCTATCCTATTCCGGCGATCACGTGCACTTGATGTCGCGAGATCAGCCCGCGCCTTTACCGGAGTACTGCGCGTCGGTTACCGGCTCGAGCCAAGTCACGTGTTCACCGCCTTGAGCTTCCTGCATGGCGATATGCTCCATGCTATGGTCAGCTGTCGCTCCGTGCCAGTGTTTTTCACCTGGCGGAATCCAGACGGTGTCGCCTGCACGAATTTCGCGCACCGGCCCACCCCAGGTCTGCACCCAACCGATCCCCGAGGTGACAAAAAGCGTCTGACCGAGCGGATGGTGATGCCACGCGGTTCGCGCGCCCGGCTCGAAACGAACCCATGCCGACCGAATGCGCGCGGGATCCGGCGCCTGGATAACAGGATCCTGCCAAACCGTTCCGGTGAAACTCGGCGCGCCCATCCGGCGTGACGGCCGTGATCCGCAAGCAATGATGTCCATGTCAATTTCTCCCTCACCGACGTAGTGTTTCGCTAGCAAGCTCCCTAACGCAATACTTGAAATGCGCCACTTTAAAAGTAATGGATGCAAAAAAGCCCGGCGTTTCCGCCGAGCTTCGACTTCAAGGCAAGCGATCGCGGATCAGGCCGGCTGTATATTGCCGGCGGCCTGCTTGCCGCGCTCGGTCACGATTTCGAAGCTGACCTTCTGGCCCTCGTTCAGAGAGCGCATGCCAGCGCGCTCGACCGCCGTGATGTGCACGAACACATCCTTCGAGCCATCGTCCGGCTGAATGAAGCCGTAGCCCTTTTGCGTATTAAAAAATTTCACAGTTCCGGTAGGCATCAAGAGTTCCTTTCACGCTTCCTTTTGAACGCTGGCGCGATCATTCGCGTTGGCGGTCACAAGCCAAGTTTTTGGGAGTTCACTTGAGCGCAGCCCAAAACCCGGGAGCGTGGCAGCAAGTTAGGCGCCGAAAACGAGGTTGCGGGCGGCGGCATAGACGGATTTCGCTGGATGGTCAACGGCTCACCGGGTCGCTGCGAATGTCAGATAATGTTTTATGAATTCGTGATGAGAACCTGTCCGCAATATGGTCGCTTTGTCACGAATTCTAATAGGTTATCCAACCGGAGCCGCATACCTGATTGCCGCCCTGTGGGGCAATGCGGGGGCAGCCGAAGCAATTGCGAACAATTTTAGCAATCTACCGACTCGGTACGCCCCGAGTTGTCTGATCGGCGCAAACCGCATGAGTTCGGTGTGGAATCAGCAGACCGCCCCGCGATGTAGTCGCGAAATCAGGTCTGCTGAATTGCCGACAACAGCCAGCTGCCCCCGCGCGCACGCATGAAAGTCCAGAGTTCAGTCACCTCGGCGGGGGTACCACCTTCAACGGTGTGACCAGTCGCACGATCCACCATCTTGTCGTTGAGCGAAAACCGCATGGCAACCGTCGCATAATCAACATTGCCTTCGTTCCATGCTTCAGCCAAGTCACCCTGCTCGAGGCGCACGTCAGTGACTTTGTTCACCAGACCACGGCTGGCATTTTCCGCGAGTTGCTCGGAAAAGTAAGACAACATCTCCGGTGTCACTTTCGCGCGCAGTCCATCAAGGTCTTCGTCTGAAAAAGCAGCCTGTACTTTGGCAAGCAAGCGCTCGAAATCGTCGTAGTCGGATTTGGTTATTGTGAGCGGCTGGCTGGCCGGCGCATTTGCACCGAACATTCCACCAAGGCCGCTGAATGAATGGCCGGTAGCCGCTGGCTGCGCAGTCGCATAAGCCGGAGCCGGCGCATTGCGTCGTTGCCACCAAACAAACAGCAGCCGGGCGACGATGATGACCAGGCCGATCTGCAACATCAGGCCAAGCACCGACGCAAAGCCCCCCATGCCGCCAAACAATCCGTGTCCGAACAGGAGGCCAAACAAACCGGCGCCGAGGAATCCGGCGGCAAGACCGCCCAGCAGTCCGCCCCCGAACAGGCCGGGCCGCGCCGCCGTCTGACCAACCGTGCCGGCTTTGCCCGGCTGAGTCATCGTGCGCTGCATTGGCGTTGCGGCATTGGGCGCCGTTTGTGTTGATGGCGGTGCGGAAAATGTCCTTGCGCCGCGGCTGCCGCCGGACGACCCGCCACCGGCCCTGGCATGCGCGTCGGCCGCAACCAGCACAAATGCTGCCGCAATCGCGGCAATCGCAATGACGAAGCGGTGTCGGATCATCGTAGCCCTCCCGGCAATGGCGGCAGGAGAATAGGTATGCGGGAGGCACTTTGTAAGAGGGCAAGACGTGCCACAAAGTCGCGGCAAAAATCCACGGTTATCACGGGAATATCATACGGTTCGCGGAACGAGCTGCCTGGTCGGCGATTGCCTTGCCGTAAAGTAAGGAGGCCGACCGATGAAAGGCTTACCCTTCACGGTGATGTTCCTGGTTTTTGCGACCGCGATCGCAGCTGCGAAGCCTGTTCCGGTCAGCAAAATGAATCCGATGGAAGATCTGACGACGCCGGTTGCCCGCAACGACGTCGATATCAACAGCGGCCCGGCGGGTGCGTTGCTCGAGCGGGATTATTTTCAGGCGCCATCGCCGTTCACGGCCGGAGGCCTGCCTTGCCGACTGCAATCGGCCATTTTTAACAAGGTGCACCTCGCTCAACTGTGTCGCTAGCGTCAGCCGGGCCCGCGCACGGGAACCAACTGGCGGCAAAAATCGTTGTTGCGGCGGAGTCTGCAATAGCGGCATCCGGCCGCAATGATAAGTTATGGGGCGCAACCATGCTCGGTACCATTCTCATTATTTTGCTGATCCTGGCCTTGATCGGCGCGTTTCCGCGCTGGGGTTACAGTTCCGGTTGGGGTTACGGCCCGTCCGGGATCGTCGGCGTGATTTTGATCGTCGTGCTGATCCTGGCGCTGACCGGCCGCGTCTAGAGCCCGGCTACTGAACCAGTGTCTTCTTCACTTCGGCGACGAGCTGTTTCAGCGTGAACGGCTTGGCGAGGAAAGCGTACTGTTCCAGGCTCGGCAGGTTCTTGCTGAAGGCCTCTTCGGCATAGCCGGACACAAAAATTATCTTCACATCCGGATCGCGCCGACGCAATTCCTTGAGCAGCGTCGGCCCGTCCATTTCTGGCATCACGACGTCCGAGACGACCAGGTCAACATGACCATGTCTCGCGAAGGCCTCGATCGCCTCGACCCCATTGCTGGCTTCGAGGACAGTGTAGCCGCGCGATGAGAGCCCTCGGGCGTTCAGCGCGCGCAACCCTTCTTCATCTTCGACCAGCAGAATAGTGCCCTGACCGGTCAAATCGGCTGTTGCTGCACGCGCCATTTTGTCGGCGGCAGCGATGGCCTCCGCGATCGCGGGAGGCTCTCCTGCCGGGATTTGCGGAATGATCTCGTCGGCTCCTGGGATATGGCGCGGCAGGAAAATTCGGAACAACGTGCGGACCTGCTCCGAGTCGGCGTAAATAAAGCCGCCGGTCTGTTTGACGATCCCGTAGACCGTCGAGAGTCCGAGGCCGGTGCCCTTGCCGACTTCCTTGGTGGTGAAAAACGGCTCGAAGATCTTCTCTATAATGTCGGGTGGAATGCCGGTCCCGGTGTCGCTGACTTCAACCAGAACATAATCGGCTCTGGGCATGCCTTTGTAGGCGAAGGTTTCGCATTCCGCGGCCGAGACATTGGCCGTGCGCAAAGTGAGCTTGCCGCCGTCCGGCATGGCATCGCGGGCGTTGACCGCGAGATTCACAATGACCTGCTCGAATTGCGAAATATCGACCTTCACCGGCCACAGGTCGCGGCCGTGAACGGTTTCCAGCATCACCTTCTCGCCGATCAGCCGCTTAAGCAGCATCCCGAGATCGCTCAGGGTTTCACCGAGATCGAGCACTTGCGGCCGCAACGTCTGCTTGCGCGAAAACGCCAGCAATTGACGCACGAGCGCCGCCGCGCGATTGGCGTTTTGTTTGATCTGCATAATATCCTTAAAAGACGGGTCGGTCGGCTTGTGCGCGTTGAGCAGGAAGTCAGTCGCCATCATGATGGCCGACAACACATTGTTAAAATCGTGCGCGATGCCACCGGCGAGCTGGCCGACGGAGTCCATTTTCTGCTGTTGTTGAAATCGGTTCTCGAGCGTCCGCTGCGCCGTCGTTTCCAGCGCGTAGACGATTGCGGACTCGCCGTCGCGATCCTCTTCCTCGACGGCCAGAACAAAAAAGTTGGCCCAACGCTCGGCACTCCCGATCAAGGCGGCCTCGACCGGCGCGATATCGCTTTGACCCTCTGACGCCTTCCGGATTGCGGCTTCGAGCACAGGCCGGTCGCGCTCGGTCACGACCGACAAAATAGAGCGGTCGTCGTTTTTGATAAGCCCCTCGAAGGTCTTGGCGAAACGCGCGTTGCTGCGTCCGATTCGACCGGACTTGTCGACGGTGGCAATCGCCATCGGCGTGTTCTGGAAGAAGCGCATGAAGCGTACTTCCGCAGCGCGTTGGGGATCGCTGCCCTCTCCTCTTGCTCGATTGAGGGCGAGCGTGCGCGAGGCGCCCGGGGAGCCATCGGCGCCGAACGCAACTTTATGAAACAAGCGCATGGGGATCGGCTTGCCGGCGCGCGTCTTGAGGTCGATGTCGAAAACTTCGGTCCTGACTTCTC
>Ga0307305_10001214_pt1 | contig 10119 bp, 6 predicted proteins | sample ER_DNA_186_FD_194512 | JGI IMG/M metagenome (GOLD analysis project Ga0307305, IMG submission 194512) | Bulk soil microbial communities from the East River watershed near Crested Butte, Colorado, United States - ER_DNA_186 | ecosystem: Environmental > Terrestrial > Soil > Floodplain | place: USA... | reverse complement strand
GCCAATCCCCTGCACCTCATCGCCCAGAGCAAATGGTTCGTCAACAGCGAGGGCTACAACCACCTGCTCGGGTTCTACGAGTCGTTTGACGGCGGCCAGACGTGGCCGGTCCAGGGCCATGTCCCAGGGTACGAAGGCTGGACGGACAACACAGATCCGGTTGGCGCGTTCGACCCGTGGGGCAATTTCTACTCGCTGGTGCTCCCGTACCAGTTCTATTACGACAAGTCCGGGTCCCACAAATACGACAACGGCTCGAACCAGATCAATCCGACCGTCCCGCCGGAGGCCGTGGCCGTGTCCGTCCATCCGGCCACGACGCTGACGGGCAAGACCGCAGCCGCGAGCTGGATCACCACCCACAACGGCGGGCCCGACTACCTCATGACCGCCCCGAACGCGTCGACGAACGATCCCGACAAGCAGTGGATCGCTATCGACACCAATCCAACGAGCCCTCATTACGGCCGCGTCTATGCGATGTGGACGGTGTTCGTCCTGAACCCCGCGATCGTTTATGAATCGCACGCCGACGCTCGCTCGGATGGAACGCATACGGACTGGTCGACGCCACAGGTCCTTCCCACGGTCTCGGGCAAGCGCTTCGACACGTACCTCCTGCCACATGTCGCGCCCGATGGCACGGTCTGGACTACGACCACGCTGAACCCGGTCGCCCAGGGTCTTGCCCACAACGACATCAATCTCGACTGGTCGACAGACGGCGGAGCGACATGGCAGGGACCACTCCCGGTGGCTCAGGATGTCATCACGCCGACCTACCAGAACACGACCTTCCGCGAGGGCATCATCGACACGTTCGCGGTCGGACGGACGAAGTCGGCGGCCGGCTTCTACCCGCTGTACGTGGCGTACGAAGACGGATCGAGCGGACTGTCGAACATCTACGTGACCGCCTCCTACGACGGCGGTCACGCGTGGTCGTCGCCGATCCTCGTCAACGACAATGTCGGAGCGGTCGACGAGCTGCAGCCCAATCTCGACGTCGCGCCGAACGGCACGGTCGCGGTCGCCTTCTACGATCGGCGCCTCGCGTGCCCGGCCAGCGGGAGTGGCGAGGCGGCCGGCTCGGGTATCGCCCACGACCCTGGGACGAGCGCGTCGCCAGGGACCCCCTGGGGCCGCGCGAACTATTGCGTCAACTCGGCGATCCAGTTCTACCGCCCGAACCTCGCACCCATCGGCAGGAACGTGCGCCTGTCGGCGCATACCTGGGACCCGCAACTGTCAGCCCCGCATACCAGCTGCATCTGTTCGTCGGGGACGTTCCTCGGCGACTATTTCGGCGTCGATTCCGGTGGCGGGTACACGTACACGACGTCGATCTCGACGTTCAACTACGCAGGCGAAAACGGGTCCTTCCACCAGCAGCAGGTCGTGGCGCGGATCGCGACGCCGTAGCGCCAGACGGCCGGCTCTATCGCGCGACGTCGTCCGCAAGCACCGTCGCGGGCTCCCACGATCGATGGCCGCCGCGCATCAGGGACACGCCGGCACCGATGAGGCTGACGACGACGCCCGCAAGGAACGCGACGTGAAGCGCGTTGATGAACGGCGCGAGATTGATCCCGCTCGAGCCGACCTGCGTGCCCGAGAAGATCGCCACGAGGACCGACGGATCCATCGCGCTGGTCACCAGGCCGATCGCAAGGGCGATGCTGACCACGAATCCCGTCTGCGTGAGCATCATCCGCGTCCCCGCGCCGATGCCGCGCTTGGCCGGCGGCACCACGCCCATGACGGCGCTCGTGTTCGGTGAGGCGAACAGGCCGGAGCCCGCGCCGATGAGGAGCTGCCAGAGGGCAAGCTGCCAGTAGGGCGTGTCTACCTCGAGCGTGACGAGACCCGCGAGGCCGACCGCCGTCACGACCATGCCGAGCGTTGCCAACTCCCGCGAGCCGTAGCGGTCGGCGAGGTAACCGCTGATCGGTGACAGCACCAGCAGGCCCACGGCGAGCGGGGCGAGGAGGATCCCGGCCGTGACAGGATCGTCGCCCTTGGCGCCCTGGAGGTAGAAGACGAGGAGGAAGAGGACGCCATTGCGGGCGACCCCGTTGAGGAGGCCCGTCAGGTTGCCCATCGCGAACAGTCGGTCGCGAAACAGCTCGAGGTCGAGCAGCGGCTCCGACTGCCGGCGTTCGACCCACAGGAACACCGGGGTCGCTACGACGAAAATGACGATCCCGCCGATCACCCAGGGTGTCGTCCAGCCGTAGATCCCACCGAAGGCGAGCGAGGTCATCAGGCCGAGGAGCCCGACGAGATAGAGGCCCGAACCGGCCCAGTCGATCGATCGATTCGTCGACGGTCGAGCCTGCTCGACGAGAATCAGCCAGGCAGCGGCCGTCCCGAGCAGCCCGAGCGGAACGTTGAACCAGAAGACGAGCCGCCAACCGAGGGCGGTCAGGAGCCCGCCGAGGATCGGCCCGAGGATCAGCCCGGCGCCGACGACCATCGCGTTGATCCCGAGCGCACGCCCAAGCTCCCGACGGGGAAATGCGTCGGCGACCAGGGCCGCCGAGTTGGCCATGAGAAACGCACCCCCGACGCCCTGGAGGACCCGCCCGGCGATGAGCTGCAGCGGGTCGGCGGCGAGCGCGCAGCCGACTGAGGCGACGGTGAAGACCGCGAAGCCGAGGGTGTAGGTACGGGCCCGCCCGAACATGTCGGCGAGTCGTCCCGCGTTCAGGACCAGGACGGTCACGACCAGCGTGTAGCCGACAACGATCCACATGAGCGCGAACAGGTCCGTGTGGAGGTCGCGAAGGATGTCGGGGAGCGCGATGACGAGGGTGCCGGACGTCAGCGAGGCAAGCAGCGCGCCGATGCTCGTAACGGCGAGAACCCAGAACCTGTAGTTGTCATCGGTCTCCTCGGCGGCGTGCGACCGACGCCGGGACAGGTTCGTCACGTCGCCATGGTCAGTCGCCGCAGGCCGTGAAATTGGAGCGGGACGCCAGCGAGGTCATGCCGAAACGCTACCACGACCTTCCCGTTCACGTTAATGTTGGCCATATTCCGGCCGGTGGCCGCCGGCCAGCGACGCGCTTGTCGTTAGCCGGGCCCGCCTGTCACCGATGCAACGAGCGCCTGCGCCTCGTCGAGCAATTGGGCGAGATGCGCCTCGCCGCGAAAGCTCTCGGCGTAGACCTTGGCCACGTTCTCCGTGCCCGACGGCCGGGCGGCGAACCAGCCGCTGGCGGTGACGACTTTCAGGCCGCCGATCGGGGCGTCGTTGCCCGGGGCTCGGGTCAGGATCGCGGTGATCGGGTCGCCGGCGAGGGTCGATGCGGTCACGTCGGCCGGTGACAGGCGACCGAGAGCGGCCTTCTGGTCCGGCGACGCCGGGGCGTCGACCCGGCGATAAGCCGGCTCTCCGAAGCGCGCCGTGAGCTCGGCGTAGGCGACACCCGGATCGCGGCCGGTCCGGGCTGTCAGCTCGCAGGCGAGGAGGTCGGCGATGATGCCGTCTTTGTCGGTCGTCCAGACGGAGCCGTCGCGGCGAAGGAACGACGCGCCGGCACTCTCCTCACCGCCGAAGCCGATCGAGCCGTCGACGAGGCCATCGACGAACCACTTGAAGCCGACGGGCACCTCGACGAGCCGCCGGCCGAGATCGGCGACGACGCGGTCGATCATCGACGACGACACGAGCGTCTTGCCGACGCCGACGGCGGCTCCCCAGGCGCGCGCGCCGCCGAACAGGTACGCGATCGCCGCGCTCAGGAAGTGGTTCGGGTTGAGGAGCCCGGCCGCCGGCGTGACGACACCATGACGGTCGGCGTCGGCGTCGTTGCCGAGGGCAACGTCGAAGCTGTCGCGGAGCGCGATCAGGCCGGCCATCGCGCTCGGCGACGACGGGTCCATCCGGATCTTGCCGTCCCAGTCGTAGGTCATGAACCCGAACGTCGGGTCGACCTTGTCGTTCGTGACAGTCAGGTCGAGGCCGTAGTGTTCGGCGATCGCCGGCCAGTAGCCGACCGACGCGCCGCCCATCGGGTCGACGCCGATCCGCAGCCCGGATGCCCGGATGGCGTCCATGTCGATGACGTTGGCAAGGTCCGCGACGTATGACGCGGTGAAGTCATGAGGGTTCGCGATCGCGCGCGCGCGCTCGTACGGGACGCGTTTGATGCCGGCCATGCCATCGCGTCCGTTCCCCTCGAGAAGGCGGTTCGCCTCGTCCTGGATCCAGCGCGTGACGTCCGTGTCGGCCGGCCCGCCGTTCGGCGGGTTGTACTTGAAGCCGCCGTCGTCGGGCGGGTTGTGCGACGGCGTCACGACGATCCCGTCGGCGAGTCCCTGCCCTGCGCCGCCCGTGGTGCGCCCGCGGTTCGCGACGATGATCGAGTGCGAGACGGCGGGGGTCGGGGTGAAGCCATCGGCCGAATCGACGCGGACGTCGACGTCGTGAGCGGCCAGCACCTCCAGCGCGGTTCGCGTCGCCGGTTCGGAAAGCGCATGAGTGTCGCGGCCGATGAACAACGGGCCGCCGTAGCCCATCCTCGCGCGGTAGCGGCAGATCGCCTCGGTGATGGCGAGGATATGGGTCTCGTTGAACGCGCCGCGGAAGGATGAGCCGCGGTGACCGGAGGTCCCGAATGCAACCTGCTGGGTCGTGTCTGACGGGTCCGGGACGATGTCGTAGTAGGCGCGCAGAAGGGCGTCGATATCGACCAGGGTTGCAGGATCGGCCGGCTTGCCGGCCCTATCGCTTGAGGCCAATCTAGACACCTCGCCGATGCGTCGGTAGGTCGTCGAGGGTACCGGGTTCTCAACCGGTCCGAGGCCTCGATGGACGATCGACGATGTCCGCGATATGACCGGATTACGTCCGGAGAAGCGGGGCTCGTGGCGCCTAGGTCGCGATCGGGTCCGTCGTGTCGGGCCGCCTGGCCTCGATCCTGAATGTCGGGTGATCGGCTGGATCGGCGATGCGTTCGAACAGCTTCCGTACGGGCCGGGGTGCGTTCTGACGACGCACGGCAACGACGCGCTCCCGCTCTGCGCCGGCGACCTCGACCGCCGAGAACTCCTCGACGCCGCCACGCTGACGCAGCTGAGCGCGTCCGCCGGCTCGAAGATTGCGAGCCCACTGCGTGAGGCCCTGAGGTGCCATGAGATAGCGGGCGCCGTCGACCTCGAACGGCGTGACCGGGACGACCTGGACCCTCCCGGTGAGCCGACCCGGAACGACGAGCGTCGGCACCACCCCGAGCCGGCCCAGCATTGGACCGATCAGGTGTTGCAGGACGAAGCCTGTCCTGATGTATGGAGCCATATGACCGTTGTCGAGTATCTCGTCCATGGTATGGATCCCTCCATCGGCTACGTGTGGTGGTACGGCAGCGCCGTTGCCCCCCGGAGAAACTCCGGAGGGCACTGGCACTTCCACAGATGTTGCGGCGGGCCGATCTGGGCGATCGGCCCGCCGGGTGGTCACTGCGGGCGGAGGCGAGGGCCGCCGCCGCCGGTCGAGGCGGCGCTGGTCGACTTGGAACCGCGCAGGAGCCGCGAGTGCAGCCCGTTATCGCTGTAGACGGGCGTCTTGCCGGCGGCCTTGGCGGCCGCGGCGGCCGCGGCGTCCGTATAGCCGGACCAGGTGTAGTCGTTGTACACGGGTGCCGCGCTGATGGCAGCGCCGGGCCCGATCTCGTCGCGCGAGCCGTGATCGATGAAGGCCGGAGCCGTGCGAGCTGCCGGCGCGGTCTGGGACTTCGTTGCCACGGTCTGGCTGACGGCCAGGGCGACAGCGAACACGATGACCAGCACGATGGCGACGAGCGCGGCGCCGAGCTGGCGGGTGCCCAGCGTCTGCTGGACGGTGCGGGTAGAAGCGGACATCGGTCCCTCCTGTGGATCCGGCCCGGCCCCGAGTTGTTCGGTGCCCGAAGACCGGAGTCCTTCGATGCCCACATCCTCGATTTCAACGACCGCGCCGCCATCGGGCGGATGCCCCACCCAGCGCGGCCCGGCGCTTTAAAGGTATGCCGTCGACGCCTTTGGGTGCCTTATCCGGCCTGGGCCAATGCGCCCCGATCTAGGCCGGGGCCGGCCTGTCGGCCTGGCCGTGCCGGATCTATCTGAATTCGGAAGGCTTGCCTACTGCAGCCCACAGCGCCCAAGATGGTCGCCCCTTGGACATCCAGAAATTCCGCAGAGTCAAGACGCGTCTTAGAGGCGTGATGTCACGTCGGTCACCAATGGCACGCGTCGCGGGCCGTGCCGCGCGGGAGGCGGAAAGCCAGCGGACGCACCGGTATCGTTTGGCTGTGGCGCGCAGGGTCGCTACAGGTTGGCTCAAGGAGACATCAAAGGCTCTCGCCCTAGCGATCAGCCTTGTTCTACTCGGCGTCTTTCTTCATCAACTTGGGCTCGTGGCTGAGGGGCAGAAGTTCGAGTTCGACCCTTTCAAGCCACTTGAGTTCTGGCGCTCGTTTACGGGTCTCGTACTTGAGTGGTCACAGTTTGACGAAAGACTCTTGTGGCTCCTCGCCACGGTTTTCACCACGCTGGCGATCGCCGCGTACGTCCGATGGCGGCGTGCCCGCCATGCCGAGCCTGCGAGGCGTATCGGAGATCACCCGTGGTTGCGTCGGCTCACGCGATGGTTCGACAGCACTGGAACGCTGCGGCTGTTGATCCTGCTTTCATTCCTCTTCCTCGGTGCGGCGGCATACCAGGAGTTCCTGTGGCGTGTGGTTCTACCGGTTCCGCGAGGTGTGATCGGCATCGCATTCTCGCGACCGGCGTTCTCGGCTGTATCTGGCGCTCAACTCGAGGAATCGCTGGCCGACCTCGGCCACGCGCATGAAATCGTCGTCAGGGAGCTTCCGGTCCAGTTCAACCCCGACGATGCCGCCCAGGGCCGTGCGCTTGCTCAACGGATCGGCGCTCGCGCACTTGTGCTGCTGCGCGAGACGGATGCCGCCCCAAACGCGGGTGGATCGGGCATTCGCTACGAAGCGGTCGTGGTCTTCAGCGACCCATCGATTGGCCTCGACGTACCCCTCCCACTTCGCGACGCCGGCGGTGTTTCAACAGAGGTCCTGTATCGGACGAAGGAGGGCATCGAAGCCCCCCGCCTGGACGCGTCGGATGCGACGCGCCTACTCGAGGCGGCGGCGGGCTTGCTTCTGTTCGACCAGGACGAAATCGCCCGAGCCGCCGTACACCTCCGAGCGGCTCTTGCGCCCCCAGGGATTCCTTCCGACGCGATGGATCCACTCATCGAGTTCTACCTGGGCAGTGCCTACTGGCTTCTCGAAGACGACGCGGAGGCCGAGACCGCGATCCGCGCGGCCGTCGTCGGGTACCGTGCTCACAGCAGGCCGGGGTTAGTCGACACCATCCAACTCATCCGAGCCGACAACTCCCTCGCAACCATACTCCTTGAACACAACGATCCCGACGGAGCCAGGTCCCAGCTCGACAATGCCCTCGACTTGCAGGGTCGCGTGGCACAGGATGCCGCTGGCCTTGCCGACCCGGCGATCTACCGGAGGGCACACGAGAGCTTCGCCGATACGTTCCTCGGCCTGCTGGCGGTCGCGAACGATCGGCGCGATAAGGATGAAGCAGAGCTGTGGGCTTCCCGGGCAGTTGATGAGGCAGGAAAGCTCGCGGCACTCGTAGACGACCGACGCGCGAAGGTTCGAGGATCTCGCGACCTGTACCTCGCGGGGGATTGCGCGACCGCGTACAAGATCGCGTACCAGATCATCGACGACAATCCGGCCGACCCAATCGCACGACGACTAATCGTTCGCCTGGCAAGCCTGCGCGATCGTGGCGAACCCGCCAGCCTGGAGGCGGCTGCTCAGCTCCGCGGACTTGTTGGGGGTGCCGAAGGTGGGTCGGACGCCGTAAAGACGGACAGTGCCGGCGCGAACCTCGCGGATTTGCTGCTCCTGCAGATCCAGGTATCGCTTCGTGCCTCTGTCGAAGACCGGGGCTACTTCGATGATCTCGCTCACATCACCGACCGGATTCTCGCTGTCGACCCGCGAGACGAGGTGGCCTTGGCTGACTACGTAGACGACATGCGCGTTAATCTCGGCGACGAGATCCTCGTGCCAGCATCCCTCGTCCCAGCCGTCAGGCGCGATGTCGGGCATCGACCAACATTCGCATTCCAACAGGCAGAATGGCGGCACGACGCGGCGACGATGCGAAGCCTCCTCGCTCAGGGGGATGCGATTCGTCGGTATGGCGTTCGGCTGACCTCTGAGGTGGCCCCAGGGACGACGAGGCCCGTCCTCGAGCTCGCCAGGCTAACCGCTCGCGAGCTACTCATCCTTGCCGAATACGCCTATCCACCCGAGCCCAAGTTCGCATCTCTGCCTCGTGACGCCACCCTCCAGGCGCGGGTGTTCGAGCTGGGTGACAGCGCCCTTGCGGACGCTGGCCGGGTGCTGGTGATGCCGAACGCGGACCCTCTTGATCTCGCCGAAGCGCACATCCTCCGCGCCGAGATATTGCTTGATTTGTGGTATCCGTGGACGGTCACGAACATTGCATTGGCGCGAGACGCGGCAGTCCGGGCGGTCGCCGATGCCGAGGCGGCCCTTCAGGCTATGGGTGCATCCACCGACACAGCGGACAGTTTCTTGGTTGCGCGCATCTACGGCACCCTCGTGCGGTCTTACAACGTTGCCGCGTGGCGAGCAAGTAATTTGGACGACGAGGAGAGCAAGAACCTATACCTCGCCAAGGCGAGAGTCGCGAATCAGCAACAGGACGCAGCGGTCACACGAGAGCAGCAGGACCTCATGCCCGTCGATGCGCGACTTGGACGGTGTTCCTCAAAGACATCACGGGCCGCGGCGGCTCAGCTTCTGGCTGAAGGCAAGTTGAGGGAGGCGCGCGACGCATACGGAGCGTATCTCGCAGATTTCCCACGCGATCCTGCCGCTCTGATCGACGCTGGCTGGACCGACTACCTCTTGGGCGATCTCAGCGCTGCGGCGGCTACAACGGCGGCCGCCGAGACGGCCGACCCGACCGATCCGATTCCCGCCGGAAACACTGCAGTGATCTCGCTTGCTCAGGGGGCAAACGATGCTGCCACTGCGGCGTCATTGAGGTTTGTTTCGGCGCTCAACAACGAGCCGCCAGGCTCGCGCCTAAATGATCTCGCGGCGTTCGCGTCAGACCTAGACGGGCTTGCGCACTCTCGACCCGGGACACGCTCCGAAGCCGTTGGCATAGTGGCGATCTTGAAGTCCGAAGTCATCCGAGAGACGAGCGAAGCAGGCCAGCGGTACGCGTCCGTCGCGGTGGCTGCACTCGATAGTCTTGGTCTCGCGTCGCTTCGTGCGGGGGACAGGGAGGTTGCGCGCGAGCTTTTCGATCGAGGGGTCTCCATCGCACCGACCTACGCGCCAATATACGCACACCGCGCGATCCTCGCCGTCCTGAGCAGCGAGGACGTGGATGCCTCGGTTCGCGACGCCATCGCCACCGCTCGAAGGTACACGGAGCTGCCCGATGACCCTGCATTCTGGTTGGCCGCCGCGCGCCATGACCTCGAGCGTGCGGCCGCCGACTGCCGGTCTTTCAAAGCCGACGCGCCGGCGGTTGCACGGTCGCTCGAAGACCTAGCCCACAAGCTTGAGGTCGCGGCCGGGTCCATCGATCCGGCCTCTGCGGATACGCCATGAGTGGACCGTGGCCCGAAGTCCGCGTCTGTAACGTCAGGCCTGATGTGGGCATAGGCTTGGCCTCGCGCCGCAGGGCCAGCGCAACGACCTACGCAAATATGAATCTGCGTCGGCGTCTACGGACGATCCCAGCCTGAGAAACAGACCAGTCGTCCGCGGGGTTCTCTTCCGCTACGTACTAGGCCGGCGGGAGTAGCTCGGTTGGCAGATCGTCATCCTTCCAAGCTGAATGTCGCGAGTTCGAACCTCGTCTCGCGCTCGGGGTGGCGCGCCGCGGACGCAGCGGGGTGCTTTATCCGACTGGCCAATGCGCCTGCGCAAGAAAGAGGCAGAGCATCAGCCTTCCGACGTCGCCTACGGGGCCACCGTCACGACCGTGAACATGCCCTGCTTGAAGTGACCAGGAATATTGCAGACGAAGAGGTACTTGCCTGGC
>Ga0307305_10001210_pt1 | contig 10126 bp, 12 predicted proteins | sample ER_DNA_186_FD_194512 | JGI IMG/M metagenome (GOLD analysis project Ga0307305, IMG submission 194512) | Bulk soil microbial communities from the East River watershed near Crested Butte, Colorado, United States - ER_DNA_186 | ecosystem: Environmental > Terrestrial > Soil > Floodplain | place... | reverse complement strand
GAGAGCCTGCTCCGCGGATTCGCCGGGTGCCGGGAACGCGGGGTCATAGCCGTCCATCTCGACCAACATGCCGATGAGGGCGGCGATCACTGAATCGCGGGCGAGTATGAGCACGCGCGCTTTCGGCTTCTGCACCTGAACTCGGATCAGAGGGAGCGCCCGCGAATCGGCGGAATTTTGGCATGCCTTGCAAGGCCTAGACCTGCAAACATTTGACGTGCCGGTTGTCGGGCGATATGATGGTGGCTTCGCGTGCGTCCTCCCGCGCGCGCGTCACGACTTCGCCTCGCGAGGCCCGTATGATGGCCCACGATTCCCGGTTTTCTCCGGAACCGCGTCCCCTTTCGGACGAGACATTAGCGGTGCTGCGGAAAGCCGTCCTCGGCCACCTAGAGCGGAAATCCGATCCGGAGCCCGGACTCGAGCAGGCCGTTGCCGCGGTGGTACAGGAAGCCCGCGAGCGCTCAATGCGGCCGGAGGAGCTCATCATCGCCTTCAAGGCGCTCTACGCCAACCTGCCCGATCCGCCGACGATTGCGGCGCGCGCGGAACAGCTACGACTGCGGGAGCAACTCGTCACGGCGTGCATCCACGCGTACTACGGGCGAGACGGCATGGGAGGCAATATCTAGTGCTCGCGTGAGGCCTAACGCCGGCACTTTCTCGTATGCTTGCTCAGCCGCAGGTCGTCTACCTCGAAGCTCTGTCGCGCACGGCGCGCGAGACGGACGCCCGCGTCGAGTTGCTCGTCAGGCCGCTCAGCGACAGCCAGCTTGGCTGGCATCCGACGGACGGCGGGTGGAGCATTGCCGACGTGCTGGAACACCTCTGCGTCGTTTACGACAGTTACGATCCGCTGCTCGCCCCGCGCATCGACGCGCCCGATGTGCGCCGCGCGGACGAGGACGCGCCATGGTCGCCGACGCTCATGGGCGGCATGCTCGTCCGATCGTTCGCGTCTGATCGAAAACTGCCCGCTCCGAAGATCTTCCGGCCGGCGCCCGAGCCGCGTCCGGATGTCCTTGACGAGTTCCTCGCACGCGAGCAGCAACTCCTCGAGCGACTGGCGCGTGCGCGGACGGTGGATCTCCAACGAGTGAAGCTCGCCTCGCCCGCCGCGCGCCTGATCCGGATCAACCTCGGCGATGCACTGGGCATACTCGTCCAGCACGCACGCCGCCATTTCGGACAGATGGCGCGAGTGCGAGCGCGAGTCGGTTTCCCCGCTGATTGACGGCACGACCGCGATCCGCCCGGCGCCGAAACGATCACGCCGACGGATATCCGTTGAACTAGGATGCGGACATGCTTGCCGCCGTCCGCTCGGCCGCCGTCCTCGGGATCGAGGCGTACGACGTCACCGTGGAAGTCGACGCGGCGCAGGGGCTGCCACAGTTCAGCGTCGTCGGCATGCCGGCCGGTGCGGTCCGGGAGAGCAGGGAACGGGTGTCGGCGGCGATCGTCAACGCCGGATTCGTCCTGCCGCCCCGGCGCCTAACGGTCAATCTGGCGCCGGCGGACATCCGCAAGGAAGGGACGGCGTTCGACTTACCGATCGCGCTCGGCATCCTCGCCGCTACCGGCCAGCTCGCGGCGTCGGCCGTTGAAGACCTCGTCGTCGTCGGCGAGCTCGGACTCGACGGCTCGATCCGCGCCATACGTGGAGCACTGCCGGTCGCGCGCAGAGTGTCGCGAGGCGACGCGCGCGCCATTCTCGTGCTCCCGTCGCCGAACGTCAGCGAAGCCTCGCTCGTGGCAAGCATCCAGTTGTCCGCGCCTGCGACGCTCCGCGAGCTCGTTGACGCGCTGCGCGCGGGGCGGGTCCCGAACACCGCGCACAAAGCCGCGCCGCGCCGCGAAGATCAGAGCTCGCCCGATTTCTCTGACGTGGCCGGGCAGCGTGCCGCCAAGCGTGCGCTCGAGGTGGCGGCCGCTGGTGCACACAATCTGTTGCTCGTCGGCCCGCCAGGCGCGGGGAAGACGATGCTCGCGCGCCGGCTCGCGGGGATCCTGCCTTCGCTCACCGAGGATGAGCGCCTGGAGGCGACAGCGATCCACTCGGTAGCCGGAATGCTCAGCGACGGAACCGTGGACGCGCGACCGTTTCGCGCCCCGCATCACAGCGTTTCCGTCGCCGGTCTGGTCGGAGGCGGTGGAACGCCCCGACCGGGCGAAGTGAGCCTCGCGCACCACGGCGTACTCTTTCTCGATGAGCTGCTCGAGTTCCCTCGCCACGTACTCGACGCGTTGCGCCAACCGCTCGAGGACGGACGTGTCGTGGTGTCGCGCGCGAGCGGCGCGGTGGCTTTCCCGGCGCGCTTCACGCTTGTCGGGGCGATGAATCCCTGCCCGTGCGGCTACGCCGGCGACGCGACTCGTGCCTGTAGCTGCGCCGCGACGGACGTTGCGCGCTACCGGGCCCGGCTCTCGGGCCCACTCGCTGACAGAATCGACATGCACGTCACGGTTGGCGCTGTGGACGTGCGCACACTTGGATCGGTGTCCGGCGGAGAGACATCGCCCGCCGTCCGAGCGCGAGTGGAAGCCGCACGCGACGTGCAGAGGAAGCGCTACGCAACGTTGAGACGCGTCTCGTGCAACGCTCACGTCGCCGGCCGGTGGCTGGATGCGCGCACGCCCATTCTGCCAGCCGCTCGCGAGCTCCTCACTGACGCGGCGGAACGCCTCGGCCTGTCGGCGCGCGGTTACCATCGCGTGCTAAAGGTCGCGCGAACGATCGCCGATCTCGACGAGGCGCCGGCGATCAGCGAGGGTCAGATCGCCGAAGCGCTGCGCTATCGTCCGGCGAGCACGAATAGCGGTGGCGCGACGTCGGTGACTCCAAGCCGACCGCACTCCGGCGCCGCGCCGTCCGATCTCGCGGGACAATTGGCAGGATGATCGAACACCCTTCCACGCGCGGGACGCCACCCGATAGCTTTCGCGAGTGTCCGATCTCTTCCTCCCCAGTGCTCCCGAACTGCCAATTGCCGTCGTTGAACCAGCGACGGTATCGGCAGAGGCGCGCGCCAAGGAGCGCGCGTTGGTCGCCTGGCTGAAGGAATTCGGGTCAGCGGCAGTCGGGTTCAGCGGTGGCGTGGACTCCGCATATCTGGCGTGTGTCGCGATCGACGTACTCGGCATCGAGAGTGTGTTAGCCATCATTGGACGCAGCGCATCGTATCCTGCCGAGCAGTGGGCGACGGCGCGCGCGGTGGCAGACCGATTCGGCGTGCCGGTGCTGGAGGTCGACACCGAGGAGATGCTCGACCCGAGGTACGTCGCGAACCCGACAAACCGGTGCTACTTCTGCAAGACCGAGCTCTGGTCGCGGCTCGCGCCGATCGCCCAGGCGCGAGGACTGGCGATTCTCGTTGACGGGACGAATAGCGACGATCTCGCGGATCATCGGCCAGGGGCGGCGGCGGCGCGGGAACACGGCGTGCGCTCGCCGCTCGCGGAGCTCGGCTTCACGAAGGCGGACATCCGGGCGCTGTCACACGAGCGCGGCATTCCGACCTGGTCGCAGCCCTCGTCGCCCTGCTTGTCGTCGCGCATTCCGTACGGCACCGCGGTGACGCCTGACCGTCTGGCTCGCGTCGAGGCCGCCGAGCGAGCGCTGCGCGCGCTCGGTATCGCCGGCGATCTTCGCGTTAGGCACCATGGGGAACTGGCGCGTGTCGAGCTGGCGCCGGGAGAGCTCGAGCGGTGGCTCGGCGCCGACGTCACGAGCCTGCGCGAGGCCGTGCGCGAGGCCGGATACGCTCGCGTCGCGCTCGACCTGCGCGGATTCCGATCCGGGTCCCTGAACATCCTTGGCGGAGTGACGGCCGCATGACGGCGGCCACTCTCGAAAGCGCGCTCGCGTCGCTGGGAGTGCCGTGCGTCGTGGAGGCGGAGCAGCGCCTGGCAATCCTTCGACCGAAGGTACAGGGGAGCAGCTTCGCGAAGCCGGCCGTGCGGGCGCGGATCGTCGCGCTGGCGCTGGAACACGGATTCACCCACGTCGCGCTGGACCTCGCCGACGTCCAGACGACAGGGGAGCGCGCGGGTGCGGTTGTTTCTGGCGATTAATCCTGACGCCGAGGTCAAGACGCGAATCGACGAGGCGATGGAGCCTCTGCGCGGTGCAGCGCCCGCCCTGCGGTGGGTGGCCGCGGATCGGCTGCATCTCACCGTGAAGTTCTTCGGCGAGCAGCCGAACTCCATCGTATCAGCGCTCAGTCGAGCGGTCGACAGGGCCGTCGCCCGACACGGCGACGCACCACTCGCGCTCGGGGGAGTCGGCGCATTCCCGAATTTCCGTCGTGCGCGTGTCGTCTGGCTGGGGGTTGAGCCGCATCCGCGCCTCGAGCTGCTCCACCACGATATCGAGGAAGCCTGCGCCGCTCTGGGTTTCGAGCCGGACGGCCGCCCATTTCGTCCACATCTGACGGTCGCGCGGGTCCCCGATGGAACGACCGGAGAAACGCTGCGAGCCCTCTCTCGAGCAGCGCGCGTCGCGAGCTTCGCGGAGACGGTGGACGTCGAGAGTGTTGATCTGATGGCGAGCGAACCGACGTCGGCCGGTCCGCGATACCGGCTGCTGCACGTGTCGGCGCTCCGGACCGCCGCATAGGTGGGGTGCATGAGAAAAATCGGTTGCCTGGTCGTGCTGGCGTTAGGCGTGCTGGTCGGATGGATGCTCCGCGACCGGCTCTTCGCCGGTCTGAGGCCGGCGGTGGAAACGAAGGCGGTCGCCGCATGGGAGCCCCTGACGCCCGAGGGTTCGGCGAGGATGCGTGCCGCTCTGGAAACGCTGAAGAAGCCTCGCGGTCCCGTGTTCGCGACAGTCCGGGCCGGTGATCTCGCGAGTTATGTGCTTCAGCAGCTCGTCAAACAGCTGCCACCCTCGGCCGACAGCATCGAGGCCGCGGCGCTCGGCGATCGGCTCTATGTCCGGGCGTCGGTGAAGCCCGCCGATTTTGGCGGCAGCGACATTCTCGGCTCCCTGAGCGGATTCCTGAGTGACCGCGAGCGGATGCAGTTCGGCGGCTCCTTCCACATCCTGCGACCGGGACTCGCGGAGTTCCGCGTGCAGGAAATTCGCCTGCACGACTTTCCGATTCCGCCGCGCGCCATCCCGAAGCTGCTGAGCCGGATCGAGCGCGGTGCGCGTCCCGCCGGCCTCTCGCCCGACGGGCTCCCGCTCGTCGTACCCGATTACATCAGCGACGTGCGTGTCGAGCCCGGCAAGATCACGCTCTTCAAGAGCACTCCGTGACGAGCGGTTCGTGAGCCGGAAGATTCTCATCGTCGACGACGAGCAGGGCATTCGCGCTGCCCTCTCGCAGCTCCTCGAGTACGAGAGCTACGAGGTGCGCGCAGTGGCCAACGCTGTCGACGCGCTGTCGGAATACGGAAAGTTCTCTCCCGACCTCGTCTTCATGGACGTGAAGATGGCGGGAATCGACGGACTCGAGGCCCTCAAGCGACTGCGCGAGCACGACCCTCGGGCCGTCGTCGTGATGATCAGCGGACACGGGACGATCCAGACCGCCGTCGACGCCACGCAGCTCGGGGCATACGACTTTCTCGAGAAGCCGCTCGACACGGACCGAATTCTGGTCACGCTGCGGAACGCCCTGCAACACCTCGAGCTGCGCGACGAGAACAACGCGTTGCGCGCGCAGGTGCAGTCGCGGTTCGAGATTGTCGGCGGCAGCTACGCGATTCGTGCGCTCACGGACCGGATCGAGAAGGTGGCCGGGACCCCCGCTCGAGTGCTGATCAGCGGGGAGAACGGGACAGGAAAGGAGCTCGTCGCCCGAGCAATTCACTCGCAATCGCCACGGGCGAAGCGGCCGCTGGTCGAGGTGAATTGCGCCGCCATTCCCAGTGAGCTGATCGAGAGCGAGCTGTTCGGGCACATGAAAGGATCGTTCACAGGCGCGATCAGCGACCGAGCCGGGAAGTTCGAGCAGGCGGACACGGGAACGCTGTTTCTCGACGAGATCGGGGACATGAGCCACAGCGCGCAGGCGAAGGTGCTGCGCGTGCTGCAGGACGGTGTCGTCACGCGAATCGGAGGCAGCAAGACCATCTCGGTCGACGTGCGAGTGCTCGCCGCGACGAACAAGAATCTCGAGGAGGAGATCGCCGCCGGCCGCTTCCGCGAGGATCTCTTCTACCGGCTCAACGTCGTGCCGCTGCACGTCCCGCCGCTCCGCGAACGCCGCGAGGACATTCCGCTCCTCGTCGCCCATTTCGTGCATCTCCTGTCGTCACGGGAAGGCGTGACGCCACGGGCGTTCGAGCAGGCGGCGATCGATCTGCTCGCGCGCATGGATTGGCCGGGGAACGTACGCGAGCTCCGAAACACGATCGAACGCCTGCTGATCCTGGGCGCCGGGCCGCGGGTGACGGTACAGGACGTGGAGCGGTTGGTCGGACGGAAGCAGACGGAGCCCGGAGGGCTTGGCGCCCTTGCACAGTGTCGAACGTTCGAGGAGTTCAAGGATGCCGCGGAGCGCGCCTTCCTTCTCGTCAAGCTCCGAGAGTACGATTGGAACGTGAGTGAAACCGCGCGGGCACTCGACATGCCGCGCTCCAATCTCTACAAGAAGATCGAACGCTACGCACTGGTACGCGAAGCCTGACGTTCGCGATCGGCCGATTCATCGGCGGGCCATCGCATCATTTTACAGGGAGCTCCGCCATGGCGGACTGGGACAGCAAACTCGCGAAGATCGACAAACAGCTGGAATCGCTTTCCGACGACGAGATGATCGGAACGGCCGGGCAGGCGACTTCGCCCGCGCAGGCGAAAGAGCTCGAACGCGTAAAGCGAAAGACAAACACGTTCGGCGTCTTCTCTCGCCTCGTGCTCGCGGTCCTGCTCGCGATCGGCATCGTCTTCTGGCCCTACGCGTCACGGTGCGGCATCGGACTCGCTGCATATCTCGGGGCGGTGACCGCGGTGATCGCGAGCGGAGTCTGGAGCAGCATCTGGACGTTCCGGCATCGCGCCGGCCGCGCCCATACGCTGTCGCTGTTGTTGATTCTCTGGGGGCTCATCCTTGCGGCGACTGAAGTTCTGCCGCGGCTGGGCTACGCGATCCCCACCGCACGACACCCCACGACGTGGTCTTGCTCCTGACGCGCTGAGGGGAAACTTTCCCGCTTTGCTCGACACTTCAGTCCCGAACATGAAGACCTTCAGGAACTTCATCGCCGGCGAGTGGGTAGCGCCGTCGTCCGGCGAATACTTCGAGAATAGAAACCCTGCCGATACGACGGACGTGATCGGCCGCTTTCCCATGTCGACGGCCGCGGATGTCGACCGCGCCGTCAAATCGGCGCAGCGCGGATTTCGTGAGTGGAGTCGCACGCCGGCTCCGGCGCGTGGCGACGTTCTGCGTCGCGTCGGCGACATCATGGTCAAGCGCAAGGACGAGATCGCGGACCTGATGACACGCGAGATGGGAAAGCCGGTCGCAGAGACAAAGGGCGACGTCCAGGAGGGCATCGACACGGCGTATTACGCGGCGACCGAGGGACGCCGGCTGTTCGGTCACACCGTGCCTTCGGAGATGCGCGACAAGTGGGCGATGAGCTTTCGCCGTCCGATCGGCGTCGCCGGCATCATCACGCCGTTCAACTTTCCGCTCGCGATTCCGACGTGGAAGATGTTCCCCGCGCTGATCTGCGGTAATGCATGTGTGTTCAAGCCGGCCGAGGACGTCCCCCACACGGGGACCGTGTTCGTGGAGATCCTGCTCGAGGCGGGCCTGCCGCCGGAAGTCATCCAGCTGGTGCACGGCGTCGGGGAGACGGCTGGCAAGGCGATCGTCGAGCATCCGGACGTCCCGCTGCTGTCGTTCACCGGCTCGACGGAGACGGGACGCATCGTGGGCGAGACCGCGGGCCGCATGCACAAAAGGCTGTCGCTGGAGATGGGTGGGAAGAACGCGCAGATCGTTCTCGACGATGCCAACATGGAGCTTGCACTAGAAGGGGTGCTGTGGGGCGCGTTCGGGACGACGGGTCAACGGTGCACGGCGACGAGCCGACTGATTCTCGAGAAGGGGATTCACGACAACTTCCTCGGCATGCTCGTCGACCGCGCGAAGGCGATGAAGCTCGGCGACGGACGACAGGAGGGGACGGACGTCGGTCCATTGATCAACGAGGCGTCGCGCGCGAAGGTGGAGCGCTACGTGGACATCGGGCAGAGCGAGGGGAACGACCTGCTGACCGGCGGACGACGCGCGACGGGAAAGGGGTTGGAGAATGGATTCTTCTTCGAGCCGACGATCTTCGCGCGCGTCGAGCCAGGGCAGCGGCTGGAGCAGGAGGAGATCTTCGGGCCGCTGTTGAGCGTCATCCGGGTCAACGACGCCGACGAGGCATTCAAGGTGAACAACGACGTGAAATATGGACTGTCGTCATCCATCTACACCCAGAATGTCGCGATCGCCTTCCGGGCGATGAACGAACTGGAGAACGGCATCACGTACATCAATGCGCCGACGATCGGCGCCGAGGCACACCTGCCGTTCGGGGGTGTAAAGCAGACCGGGAACGGGCACCGGGAAGGTGGCTGGGAGGTGTACGAATTCTATTCGGAGACGAAGGTTGGCTACGTGGATTTTTCGGGCCGCCTACAGCGCGCACAGATCGACAACTATCTGGGAACTCCGACCTAGTTGCTGTAGGTGGACGCGGGGCGTCAATTTGGGAGTGACGTCTTGATTACTTCGCGCAACGCGAATTCTATTTCCTGATGGTGTCTCTGCGTCCAGATGAAATCCGACGGACACTCGCTGAGCGCGTCGCCCGGCGGGTGCAGGGGCACGGGATCTCCCGTGCCTCCGTTGACGGCGCTGTCGACAAGGTTCTCGGCGCCCTCTCGGAGGCCCAGGACGAGGCGGCACCTGGTGCGTCGCGCCCTGAGGGATCGGTCGTCGCCGCGGTGACCGGGCGCTCGGTTCCCGATCTCGCCTCGCGCGTGCGGGGGGCGCTCGCGAAAGAAGGTGTCGCGGTCGGCGCGATCGGCAGCGCAACAGCGGGGAATCATAACGTCGTGACGCTCAGTGTCGACGGACCGGCGCGCGCCGCGCGGGAGCGCGGCGCGGACATGCTGAAGGTGTCGGTGACGTTCGTACCCGGGGAAGGAGCTCGATGACCGCCCCGCGCCCGACGCCGGGTAGCTCCGCGCGCATCACCGAAGCGAGCAAACGCGAAGCGCTCCGCACGCTCAACCGTCGCGGGTCCCCGCTCGGGATCATCGGTCAGTGGATGCAGACCTTCGTCATCGCGGTCCTGCTCTTCTTCTTCGTCCGCGCGTTCTTCGTCGAGGCGTTCAAGATCCCGAGCGGGAGCATGGAGCACACGCTGCTCCCCGGCGATTTTCTGCTCGTCGACAAGCTCGCCTACGGCCCGGAAGTGCCGTTCACGAAGCTGCGCATTCCCGGGTGGCGGGCGCCGCAGCGCGGTGACGTCGTGGTGTTCCAGTTCCCGCTCGATCCGACCGAGAATTACGTGAAACGTCTCGTCGGCCTTCCCGGTGACACGCTCGCGATGCGCGAGGGTACGCTCGTCCGTAATGGCTCCCCGGTGAGCGAGCCGTACGTGCTACACGTCGATCCTGGCATGGACCGCTTCAATGAACAATTCGGATGGCAGCGTCCATATCTCGTCCGCACGGCCGAAGCGCGCTTTGCGGATCATCCATCGCGTAACAACTGGGGACCATTGGTCGTCCCTGCTCGAAGCTATTTCGTGCTCGGCGACAATCGCGACAACTCCAACGACAGCCGCTACTGGGGCTTTGTTCCGATGGAGAACGTGAAGGGTCGTCCGTTCGTGATCTATTACAGCTACGCCCCTGACAGCGCCGGCAATTTCAGCTTTGTCTCGGGCATCCGGTGGCAGCGACTCGGCGACCGGATCCGCTGACCTGGGTTCTCGAGCGCGCACGGAGCACATGATGCAGGGACCATCGCCGCATCGCGCGGCAGGTCCTGATTGCCCTGAGCCGTAGGTCGTATGGCCGCATCGCCGAAAAAGAACGCGTCGGACGAGGGATCGCTCGATCAGTACCTGCGCGACATCAGCATCTATCCGCTGATCACGCGCGAGGACG
>Ga0307305_10001208_pt1 | contig 10130 bp, 8 predicted proteins | sample ER_DNA_186_FD_194512 | JGI IMG/M metagenome (GOLD analysis project Ga0307305, IMG submission 194512) | Bulk soil microbial communities from the East River watershed near Crested Butte, Colorado, United States - ER_DNA_186 | ecosystem: Environmental > Terrestrial > Soil > Floodplain | place: USA... | reverse complement strand
CGCGCGCTACCAGACGCCGATCCGCGGCCTGTACCTGTGCGGCGCCGCGGCCCACCCGGGCGGCGGGGTGATGGGCACGCCCGGCCTCAACGCCGCCCGCGAGATCCTTGGTCAGCGCCGCTTGCGCGCGAGTAGCTGACGCCAAGATCCTGCAGGCAGCGGGGCCGAGTCAGGCCGGGTCATGAGAAGCGCTCTGCTCAGCGAGAGAGCCCCGGGCAGGGGCTCTCTCGTCGATGCTCCGGCCTGGTGGCGGCTCTACTTCTCGTGTCCGTGGGCGTTGCCGTTTCCGCCGCCGGGACTGGCATGGCCGTGGCTCTCGTGTTGGCTTTGGCCCCGGCCGTGGCCCTGGCCCTGGCCGTGGTCGCTGGAGTGCCCGTGGCCCTGACCATTGCCTTGGCCTGTGGCCTTATCGTGGCTGTGGCCGTTGGCCTTGCTTTGGCCGTTGGCCTTGCTCTGGCCCAGATGCTGACCTCCGTTGTTCTGGAGCGGGCCTCCCTGAGTCGAGCCCACGTGACCACCAGCATGGCCTTTCTTCTTGCCGTTCTGCTGGCCGTTGGAGTGGTGCTGAGCCTTCACATGCTGCTTCGCGGGCTTCTCGCCCTGCTCCGGGGTGAGGCTCTGTTGCGGACAAGGCCCGACTGTGTCGCCGTGGCCGAGGTGTGCGGGCAACGCTCTCTCCGAGACGTTGATCGTCACGAAGGGGTTCTTCTGCGAGTGAGTGTGGTGACAGATCGTCACCTTGGACGGTGGGTACTGAGCGGCGGCGGCGGAGATGTTTGAACCTCCGACGAGCCTTGCGGCATAGCCGACCCCACCCACAGACGCGAGCGCCGCAACCGCGAGAGCGACTGCTCCAGCGGCGGCGAAGCGAACGCGTCCGGATTTCCAGAATCGATTCATACGCGGCCCCCCAAATCGATGTCTCTTTGGTCTTCGGAAAATGACGCCCGGAACTTGAGAATCTTGCCTTTTCCTTCGGCCGGAATCAGTCGGTGCGATACGCCGCTCTCGCTTTTTGCGGGAAGTGCGACGTTGCTGCTTCGAATGCGTCTAGGCGTTCTGCTGCGTTCCGCAGAAATAGGTTGCTCAGGGGCTTATTAGCCCACAGCCGTTGCATTCATGCGGAACACGCGACGGCGTAGAGTCGCCATTCGCCGGGAATCCCCTTGAGCTCCTGCGAGCCGCGGTCTTCGAAAGTCAGCCCCGAGCCGGCGACTAGGTCTCTGACGGTCGACGACACGAGCACCTCGCCCGGCTGCGCGTTGGCGGCGACTCTGGCCCCCGTGTGTACGGCGATGCCGGCAACCTTGCCGTCGACGAGCTCGCACTCCCCCGTGTGCAAACCGATCCGCACCTCGAGTCCCAGCTCCGGCATGGTCTCGGCGATGGCACACCCGCAGCGGATTGCCCTGGCCGGGCCGTCGAAGGATGCGAAGAAGCCGTCGCCGGCCGTGTCCAACTCCTGGCCGCGAAAGCGACCCAGCTGGCGGCGAACAAGCTCGTGGTGCCGCAGCAGGAGTTCTCGCCAGGCCCTGTCGCCCAGCGTTGCCGCCCTCTCGCTGGAGTCGACGATGTCCGAGAAGAGGACCGTTGCCAGCACCCTGTCGGGTTCAACCTCGGGATGCGTGCCCGCGACGACGCCGGCGAGGAAGGTCTCCAGCTCGGCGAAGACCGGCTCCTGCTCGCCAAGTGAGGGGGAAAAGTCCGCGCCAGGCAACTCCACGAAACGGGCGCCTGGAATGTGCTCGGCCAGGTAGCGCCCACTGCGGATGTCCCATCCCCCGTCCTTCCGGTGCATGACCAGCGTCGGGACCCGAATCAGGGGAAGTACATCGCACACGTCCACGTCGATGTTCATCCGAATGTAGGCGGCGGCCGCACCGGGGCTGACACTGAGTCGAAAGACACGGGCAATGCTTTCTAGCTCCTCCTCAGACGCGCTCGGGTTGTTCCTGCCGATGACCTCGTACGCGAAGGCAGGATCCCCCCAGTGACGGTCAAAGTCGGCGGCCTGTCGTTGCGTCTCCTCCCGGGTCGGAAGCCAAGGCAGGCTCGGGCTCTTTACGAAACGCGGGGACGCATTCATCAAGATCAGCCCAGCGGTTCGTTCGGGATAAGTGGCCGCGAACAAGACGGAGAGCGGGGAGGCGTCGCCGAGGCCGAAGAGCACTGCCCGCTCCGACTCGACAGCGTCGAGGACGGCGCGGATGTCGTCCATGCGCGTCTCGAGGGTGGCCACCTCCACGTCCCGGTCGGACATGCCGGTCCCACGCTGGTTGACCCTGAACAAGCGACAGATGGAGGCGAGTCGGGTAAAGAATCGAGCGTGCGAAGGAATCTCCCAACCCAGCTCAATGTGTGAGATCACTTCGACCGCGACGAGGTCGGGGGGACCGTCACCGACTACCTGGTAGGCGATATTGACGTTGCCACTCTTCGCGTAGCGCGTTTCCGGTTGCACCGGCGTAGTGTGGCGCAGTTCAGCGGGTAGTCGGCCTCGGCCGTAGGCGGAACAGGGTGACATCGCTGCGGAAGCCCGATGGTTGCAGAACGCTTGCAGCCCGAGCTGATTCCGCTCCGTTTGGTCAAAACGGTTTCAGCCAGGTAGTGCAGGAGGGTCGGGCCCGGATCGTCGATGATTGCTACGGCCGGTTGGCAGCAAGTGTTGAACGTGACGGCGATCGCTCGCGGTCGACTGCTTGCCCGCGCCTCGCGCGGCCGCGAGTTCCGGAGGGTGAATCGGGCGCAAGGGCGCCGCGGCCTCGGCGGCCGCAACGTCGACGCCGGCGGTCGGGGTGAGCAGCCGTCCACCGAAGACGACGCTGCAGAACGCGAACCAGGCCCAGCCGAGCGAGAGGCCGCCGATCACATCCGAGAGCCAGTGAAGGTCGAGCAGGACGCGGCTCGCTGCGACGGCGACCGCGAGCGCGACCGACGCCGCGACGACGATCTGACGCGCCCGCCGTGGAAGGTGGCGCCCGATAATCAGAGCAGCGGCGGCGTAGAACGCGGCCGACGTCGAGGAGTGTCCGCTCGGGAACGAGGGGCCGAGCGATGCCGCCGCCGGGTCGAGCGTGGGCCGAACACGGCCGACGAGATCCTTGACTCCGAGCATGGTCGCCTCCATGCCGACGAGCACCGTGAGCAGGAAGAGAAACGACCAGCGGTCTCGCCACCGGATGACCTCGAAGACGGCGAGCGCAAGTGCCAGGACGACCACGATCTCGAGCCGTCCCAACTCGGTGATCGCGTGCAGCCCTTTGGTGGACGTCGCGCTGCGATGGTCGTATCCCCACGCGGCGACAACGTTGTCGAAGTGTTGTATGTACACAACCCGACGAACCAGAAGGGCCAGAACGCCGAGGGCCAGGCCGCAGAGAAGCGTGATCGACAACGCGAGTGTGAGTAGGAAACCGGTCGCGACCGTCCGGTCGAGGCGCCGGACGACGATCCGTCGCAGACGGGCGTGCGGCCTCACTGCCTCCCCGGCCGCGCGCGCGACTTCGAGGGCGGGCTGCGCCGGCGTCGCGCTCGAGCGCACGTACCACCGCGCCACGAGGTAGGTGAGCACTCCGGCCGCGAGCGCTGCTGTTAGATCAGCGAAGAGAGGCATCGAGTAGTCGAGATGGGATCCCCACGCTGCGCCGATGTTTCCTCCTCGGACGAGCAAGAAACCATGTCTCTCGAGGCTCTGCGTTCCGGTCAGAACACGGGCCAATCAATTTGTCTACCCAAACCGTCACCACCAAGGACTATCCCGCTGCCCACGAACCCGCAGCCGACGATGGAGCTTCGCTGCTGTCGTTCCCTGTTCTGGACGCGAAGCGGCGCCGCGGGAGCAGCCTGGCGACGCTGCCCGGCGTGCGCCACCCGTTCTGGATCTACGTCTGCGGCGTCCTCGCCTCGTTCGTCGTCATCGCCGCGCTGTCGATCCTTACGGGGCTGCTCATTACGCACATCGCCCTCCGGGTGCATTGGCTCGCCGGCGACGACGAGCGACTCGTTCGGTTTCTCGCCGGTCATCGCTCCAGCAGCCTGACGGAGGCCTCGCTCGTCGGTTCGATCATGGCCGGCGGCGTCGTCCTGCCGATCATCGCGGGCATCGCGGCGACCATCGCGGCGGTGGCCAAGCACTGGCGGTTGGCCGGGTTCCTCCTCTTCGCCCTTGCGGTCGAGTCGGGCTCCTACCGCGCGACGACGATGGTGGTCCATCGTCACCGCCCGGAGGTCCACCGGCTCGAGAACTTGCAGGTGGACGCCAGCTATCCGTCGGGGCATACCGCGGCCTCGATCGCCATCTACTGGGGGATCGCGCTCTTGCTCACGTCACGAATTTCGAACGTCGCCGCGCGGATCTGCATCTGGACGGTCGCAGTGCTCATCCCCGTGTACGTCGCGTTCTCGCGGATGTACCGAGGCATGCATCACCCGCTGGACATCGCCGGCGGAGTGGTCGTCGGCATCGCGGCGTTGTCGGCCATGGTCCTCGTCAGCCGGGCCGCGGACGTCCGCTCGTCCATGCACGGAAGCGCCCCGAAGTGACAAAGGTCGCGGTCATCGCGCATGCCGGCAAGTCGTTCGGCGGCGGCCTGCCCCAGCTCCGGCGGGAGCTCAGGCGCCAGGGGGTGGACGATCCGCTGTGGGTCGAAATCGAGAAGAGCCGGTTCGCGGCCGAGCAGGTGAAGGGCGTCCTGAGCGAGGGCGCCGAGCTGCTCTTCGTCTGGGGTGGCGATGGCACGGCGCAGCGTTCGATCGATGCGCTTGCCGGGTCGGAGACGCCTCTCGCGATCGTCCCCGCCGGGACGGCGAACCTCTTGGCGACGAACCTCGGGATCCCACAAGACATCGAGCAGGCTGTCTCGATTGGGCTTCGGGGAGAGCGTCGTAAACTCGACGTTGGCCGGTTCAACGGCGAGCGCTTCGCGGTGATGGCGGGCGCGGGATTCGACGCGTCGATGATCCAGGAGGCCGACGGGGGCCTGAAAGACCGGCTCGGACGTCTCGCGTACGTGTGGACTGGATCCAGGAACCTGCGGGCGAAGGCTTTCAACGCGAAGATCAAGGTGGACGGGGTTCCCTGGTACGCCGGTGCCGCGAGCTGCATCCTTGTGGGCAACGTCGGCCGCCTATTCGGCGGCATCGAAGTCTTCGGGGATGCGCGCCCCGACGACGGACGGCTCGAGATCGGCGTCGTCAATGCCGACGGCGTCGTGGATTGGGTGCGGACGCTGGCGCGGACGGCGGTCGGCCAAGCTGAACGCTCGCCTCTGGTCCAGGCGACGAGCGCGACGAAGGTGAAGGCGAAGCTCGACCGGAAGGTGCTCTACGAGGTCGACGGAAGTGATCGCGAGAAGGTCAAGTCGTTCACGATCAAGGTGCAGCCCGGGGCGATCACGATCTGCACCCCTAGGGAGGAGCGAAGACACGATGTCAATGGTCCAGCGTGATTCGTCTGTCTCGGTGCGCGGCGCGCGAGCGGCCGGGGAAGGATTCGTCAACTCGCGGCTCTTTGCGATCCTCTCGCGGGCCGGGTTTGTCGCCCGTGCGGTGATCTACTGGATCATCGGCCTGCTGGCGCTCGAGCTCGCGACCCGGCAGGGCGGCAAGATCACAAACCAGCAGGGAGCTCTCAGGTCGGTCGAACAGCATTCCTTCGGTCACTTGCTGCTCGCACTCCTTGCAGTCGGTCTCGGCGGCTACGCGCTCTGGCGGCTCTTCCGGGCTGCTCTCGGCCACGGCCGGGAGGGCACCGACCGCGGGATCGAGCGCCTCGGCGCGCTCGGGAGCGGGATCGTGTACGCCGCGATGTGCGTCGTCGCGATCCAGATCCTTACCGGCCCAGGGACCTCCGGGAAGGGAAACGCGAAGAAGACGGCCGGTGACGTGTTCAGCTGGCCGGCCGGGCGCTGGCTCGTTGCGATCGCGGGCGTCGTGCTAGCAGGTGTCGCCTGCTACCAGCTGATTCGCGGTCTCCGCAAGAAGTTCCTCGCCGACTCGAAGACGGACCAGATGCCGCAGCCTGTCTACAAGGGGTTCACCGTGCTGGGCACGATCGGACACGTAGCCCGCGCGGTCGTCTTCGGGCTGGTCGCCGTCTTCCTGATCAAGGCGGCCTACGACTACAAGGCAAACGAGGCGATCGGGCTCGACGGCGCCCTAGGGAAGCTGTACGACGGCGCGTACGGGGCATGGCTTCTGGGCGCCGTCGCGGTCGGGCTGATCGCGTTCGCCTGCTTCTCACTGGTGGAAGCGCGATACCGGAAAATCTAGTCGCGAGGCCGTGCGGGTGAGCGAACCGGGCGACAGCGCCCCCGAGCTCGTGCTCGGCCCGATGCTCCGCTACGCGGGGACGGAGAGCGCGACCTTCTGGCTGGAGACCAGCGCACCCTGCGAGGTCGAGATCCTCGGACGCCGCACGTCAACCTTTGCCGTCGAGGGGCATCACTACGCCCTGCTCCTCGTCGAGGATCTCACTCCTGGATCCGTCACCCCGTATGAGGTCAGGCTCGGCGGAAAGCTCGCATGGCCCCCAGAGGACGGACGGCCGCAACCTGTTGTGCGGACTCGGAACCATGAGCGCCGAGCGCGGCTCGCCTTCGGATCGTGCCGGGTCGGCGATCCGCAGCCGACGAATCTCGGCGCCGAATGGCCGCAGAAAGTCCGCGCCATCGGGATCGACGCGCTCTGGACGTATGCGAAGCAACTCCAGCGCGGCGACGTCGAGTGGCCCGACGCGGTTCTCCTCCTCGGCGACCAGGTATACGCGGACGAGGTCTCACCGCAGACCCTCGCGTTCATCGCGGAGAAGCGCGGGACGGGCGAGCCTCCGGGCGAGCAGATCGCCGACTTCGAGGAGTACACGCGCCTCTACCGGGAATCCTGGTCGGAGCCGGACATCCGATGGCTGTTCTCGACCGTGCCGACAGTCATGGTCTTCGACGACCACGACGTGCACGACGACTGGAACATCTCGTGGCTTTGGGTCGAGGAGATGCGTCGAACGACCTGGTGGGAGAACCGGATCACAGGCGCGTTCATGGCGTACTGGCTCTACCAGCATCTCGGCAACCTCTCCCCGCCCGAGCTCGAGGCGGACACGACGTACCCGCAGGTCAAAGGCGAGCGCGACGCGGGACCGCTCCTTCGCCGGCTCGCCCACACGTGGGATCGTGAGTCGGCCGCGAGCCGCTGGGCCTTCTACCGCGACTTCGGCGACACCCGCCTGCTCGTCCTGGACTCGCGCGCTGCGCGCGTGCTGTCGGACGGTCGACGGCAGATGATCGACGACGAGGAATGGGACTGGATCATCGAGCACTCGAGCGGCGCGTTCGACCACGTGATCATCGCCAGCACCCTTCCGGTGTTCCTGCCGCGCGGAATCCATCATCTTCAGGCATGGAACGAGTCGCTGTGCGCAGGACGATGGGGCCGCCCGCTCGCGAGCCTCAGCGAGCGGCTCAGACGCGCCGCGGATCTCGAGCATTGGGGGGCGTTCAACCGGTCATTCGAGCAGCTCTGCGACTGGCTGCGGAGAATCGCCCGCGGCACGGCGAGCACCCCTGCCCCGGCCTCGATTCTTCTTCTCGGCGGCGACGTCCACTGCACCTCGGTGAGCGAGATCGATGTCGGCGCGAACGGGTCCTGCAGCGTCTACCAGATGGTCTGCTCACCGTTTCGCAATCCGCTCTCGGCGAGGGAGCGCCGCGTCGTGAAGGCGACCGGATCTCGCATCGCCGAGAAGATCTTCTCCCTCCTGGCGAAGCTGGCCGCCGTGGATCCGCCGTCTGCCACGTGGCGGCCGCTTCGACCAGCGACGTTCGAGAATACGCTGGGAGAGCTCGTGCTCGATGGCCGCGCGGGGACCGCGACGATCTGGCGAAGCCCGCGCGAGGGCGAGGACGTTGAACGGCTCGTGGTTGATCAGCGCACCACGCTCACCTGACCGTCGGGCGCGGCGCAAGCGTAGACGACCAACGAAAAGGCCCCGTGTCCCGGGGCCCTTTCCAGTAGCGGGGGCAGGATTTGAACCTGCGACCTCCGAGTTATGAGCCGCTTCGATCAGGTACACGCATTCCGCCGTCTTCCGCCTAAATGCACGCTGCGACCCAGATTTGGGCCATGGTCGTGCATTTAGGCCGAACACGGTGACATCGCTGCGGAAGCCCGACGCTTGCAGAACGCTTGCAGTCGAACCGATTCGGCGCAGCCGGTGTTGTGCCACACAGACCACGGATTCCCCGAGGCTCCACAGGATCCCAGCCCCGCTCGCCAAGTAATCCCGCTACGACACACCCCTCCAGCGAGGCCGCGCCGGAAGGCGCGGGGCCTCGGGTTCCATTACCTGGGAGTTACAGGTGGTTCTCGTTCGCTTCGAGGCTGAGAGGAGCGCTACTTTGCGATTACGAACCGTTTCCGGTTGTCGACCCGAAGGATGCTGACGGGAACGTTCGTCCGGTAACCGGTCTTCCGGTTAATGCTGATCGTGCCGGTGGCGCCCCGGTAGCCCTTGGTCGCTCGGAGCTGACGCTCGACGGCCGCGAAGCCGTAGCTCTTGGCCCGGTTGATCGCTGCGAAGAGAATCCTGGCGGAGTCGTAGGTAAACGAGCCCCAGACCCCAGGAGTCTTTATGAACGTCGCGCGGTAGTGACGCACGTACGTTTTGGCGGACGGCATCTCGGTGGCCGCCGGCACGCCGCTGAAGACGCACCGCTGCGCCTCCGCAAGCGTGGCCCTCGCGACGAAGCCGTTGTCGACGTTCGCGAGCCCCATCAGGCAGCGTGGAGTAGTGCCTGACGCGGCGAGGGCCTTGGCGATCTGGACTCCTGCCGGGAAGTAGGTGCTGACGTAGACGAGGTCCGGGTTCGACTTGAGCGCCACCGCCACCCGGTCGGTGTAGTAACTGCCCGTCGCCCCAGGATCGGTCGCCTCCAGAACCGAGGTCCAGGTCACGGAAGCGCCGTCCCCCTCGAGCGCCGCTCGCAGGCGCTCGGCCATGCCCTTCGTGAAGGCGCCATTGGGAGTGTCGTCCACGAGCATGGCGACGCGCCTCGCGCGCAAGCGCTTCACGTAGCGCTGCTCGATGGGAGCGATCTGCGTGTTCATCGGCTGGACGGTCGCGCCCACGCCCGCCGTCTCGTCCCGCGAGGTCATCCACAGCGGCAGGACCTTGGCTCGCCGATAGAGGGGCAGGTTCTCGATGCCGACCGACGAGTTGTAGGGGCCGATCACGAAGCGGATCCCCTTCGCGATCACCTGCCGCGCGACCGCCTTCGCGTTCGCCGCGTCGGCCTTGTCGTTGGCCGCGAAGACCGCCACCTTGCGGCCGTCCCAGAGCCCGCCGCGCGCGTTCAGCTGTTTCACAGCCAGGCGGACGCCACGGAGCTGGTCGACGCCGTTTGCCGCCTGCGCCCCGCTTTGCGGCCCCTCGACTGCGATGACGAGCGGCGCCGACGAGCCAGAGTTAGCCGCAGCAATCGCGAGCGAAAGGCCGTTCGCAAGCGCGAAGATGGCGCTTGCCACGAGCAGCGCGGGTCGCCGGTGCGCCATCACCTCGTCATGCCTTCCGGAGTGAGGCTAACCCCCCGCTCTGCCGACATGCAACCCGCGGTCGCCCGCAAGGAACAGTGGAGCCGACGGGACTCGAACCCGGGCCGTCGCGCCCTCCTGCAGCCGCATAGCCGCCTAATGAGCGAAAGGCCCCGTTTCCAGGGCCCTCCGCAATAGCGGGGGCAGGATTTGAACCTGCGACCTCCGGGTTATGAGCCCGGCGAGCTACCTGACTGCTCCACCCCGCGTCGCAGGGCGCACTATAGCGCGGCTCGCACAACTGCCACGTGCGCGAGCGGACGCAGGAAATGGTCCGCGAGCGGATCGCATACCACGAGGCGAATGCGCGGGAACAGGAAGAGCGGAAGCGCACGATCGCCGACAGCACGTAGTTTCTCGACGTGCGCGTCGCGTCTGTCGATCTCGGCACCAATTCCACTCGTCTGCTCGTCGCGGACGTTGAGGACGGGCGGCTCCACGACGTTGTCCGCCGCCTGAAGATCACGCGTCTCGGCGAGGGCGTCGACGAACGCAAGCGCCTCCTCCCCGCACCGATCGCGCGGGTTCGCAACGTGCTCACGGAC
>Ga0307305_10001207_pt1 | contig 10136 bp, 10 predicted proteins | sample ER_DNA_186_FD_194512 | JGI IMG/M metagenome (GOLD analysis project Ga0307305, IMG submission 194512) | Bulk soil microbial communities from the East River watershed near Crested Butte, Colorado, United States - ER_DNA_186 | ecosystem: Environmental > Terrestrial > Soil > Floodplain | place... | reverse complement strand
GACGACTTGCCGGTTCCCGACAATCCCAGTCACCAAGACCCTCGACATCGGGACAACCTACCGAGAGTCAAGCGACGACGTGCCCGTGCATCACGGCGAGGTGTCGCCCCACTCGATGCTCCTTGCGATCCCAGCCCGCGCAGCCGTCCAGTAAGCGCGTGGCTTTCCGACAGTAGCGACCCCGGGCCGGGCGCTGATAGCGTGACCCGATGACGGTTCGCCGCGTCGTCGTCGACCACGTGCTCTTCGTCGTGGCAGACCTGGACGCGAGCCGGGGGCTCTACACAGCCGCCCTCTCCCCACTCGGCTATGAGGAACTTTACGTTCAGGAGGACTGTGTCTCTTACGGGGCCGAGGGACTGGACGACTTCACGATCTGCCGTGGCGAGCCCGTGACCACAGCGGCGCATGTTGCGTTCTCCGCCGAGGGTCGGGACGCCGTGGATGCATCCTTCGCGGCCGCCGTCGCGAACGGCGCGACCGTCCGCGGCGAGCCCGGGGTCTGGACGCAGTACTCCGAGCGGTATTACGCGGCATTCGTCAACGACTTGCATCAGAACAACGTCGAAGCCGTGTGGCATGCGCCCGAGCCCGTCGTCGACGCGCCTCGCCGGCCCGGCGTTCCCTGATCCGTACGGTCGAAGGTACATCCGCGAACGCTCGGGCACCCAGGCGAGTGCTCACTTCCCTACTCCCGGTGTGTTCGACCCTAGGCTGTCGATATCGAGTCCGGCGCTGCCGAGCGGATCGACGAGTTCTGCGGAGGGAGAACGCGCGATGGGGAAGAAGGCACGCAAGCCGATCACGACCAAAGAGCCGCCCGTGCCGACGGACAGCCACGCCGAGATCGAGGACTGGATGATCAGACTCGTGATGCCGGATATGCATCCCATCGTCGAGCGGCTGGACGGATCGATCCGCGGGACGATCCCGGGGCTCCAGTACGCCATCAAGTGGAAGCGCGCGTACTACGGCGTGCCAGAACTCGGGTGGATCATCGAGCTGGCCGCCTACGCCGTCTCCGTGAACGTCTCCTTCTTCGGCGGCGCGGACTTCGATCCTCCTCCGCCGCTCGGAACCACGGATCGGAGCCGCTACGTCAAGCTGACGACGCTGGAGGAGGCGCAGGGACCGGAGATGCACGAGTGGATCGAACAAGCGGGGAGCGTGCCGGGTTGGAGATGAGGGTCCACGGGCCTGACCGACTGAGCGACCGCCCCGCTCGCAAGAGCAAGGCACGTCACCGAACGGCTCCTTCCATCCCCGACCGGAACTCGGGGCGGTTCAGAACCCTTCGTCGTACTCGGCATCCGTGACAGGCTCGCCCCACTCGGGCGTTCCGGCGCCATTCACGGCAACGTGCACGAGCGGCGTCTCCGGACCTCCACCGTGGAAATGCCAATCGTCCGGGCCGACGTGGATCACGTCACCCGGCTCCAGGATGTGCCCGCGCTCCCCCCGCGTGCGAACTCGCCCGCGGCCGGTCACGCAGTAGAGGAACTGTCCTCCCGCGTGCCGGTGCCAATGGGTGCGCGCGCCCGGCGAGAAGTGGACCACCCCGATGTTGGTCGCGTCGGCCGCCGTGATCGTGCCTCGCAGCCAGACCTCACCGGTGAACCTCCCGGTGTCCCCGCGCTCGAAGACGCCGTCCGCCGCCCCTGCTACCTCCACGATCCACAGCCTATGCGCGCCGGGGCGCTCGTGAGTCGGGGCGGGGCGCTCCATCCCGCTACGATGCTTCTGGCATGACCGAGTACCGGATCGAGACCGACCCCTTCGGGCCCATCGAGGTCGAGGCGAGCCGGTACTGGGGTGCGCAGACACAACGCTCGCTCCATCACTTCTCGATCGGCTGGCCCGACGCCGACCGGATGCCCCGCGAGGTGATCCACGCGATGGGGATCCTCAAGCAGGCTGCCGCGCAGGTCAACATGGAGCTCGGCCTCCTCGACCCGGCCCTCGGCGAACCCATAGCGGCGGCGGCCGACGAGGTGGCCGCGGGCTCGCTCGATGACCACTTCCCGCTCTACGTCTGGCAGACGGGGTCGGGGACGCAGACCAACATGAACGCGAACGAAGTCATCGCGAACCGCGCGATCGAGCTGCTGGGCGGCGAGCTCGGCTCGAAGACGCCGATCCACCCGAACGATCACGTCAACCTGTCGCAGTCATCGAACGACACCTTCCCGACCGCGATGCACATCGCCGGTGCGACAGCGATCGTCGAACGGCTGCTGCCGAACGTCCGCGCGCTCCGCGACGCGCTCGGTGCGAAAGCCCGCTCGTTCGCCGACATCGTGAAGATCGGGCGAACGCACCTCCAGGATGCCGTCCCGCTCACGCTCGGTCAGGAATTCTCCGGATACGCGGCGCAGCTCGACGCGGACATCGCACGGATCGACTCCGCTCTCCCGGGTCTGTACGAGCTCGCGATCGGGGGTACGGCGGTCGGGACCGGGCTCAACGCCCCCGACGGGTTCGGGGAACGGTGCGCCGCGAAGATCGCGACCCTCACGGGTCTGCCGTTCGTCCAAGCTCCGAACCTGTTCGCGGCCCTCGCCGCACACGATGCGATCGTCTTCATGAGCGGAGCGCTCACGACGCTCGCCGCGTCACTGATGAAGATCGCGAACGACATCCGGTGGCTGGGTTCCGGGCCGCGAGCGGGGATCGCCGAGCTTCGCCTTCCCGAGAACGAACCGGGATCCTCGATCATGCCGGGCAAGGTCAATCCGACGCAGTCGGAGGCTATGACGATGGTCGCCACGCAGGTGATGGGGAACGACACCGCCATCACGATCGCGGGATCGCAGGGCAACTTCGAGCTCAACGTCTTCAACCCGGTCATGATCAAGAACCTCTTGCACTCGACGGTCCTGTTGGCCGACGCGTCCCGGAACTTCCGGGAGTTCTGCGTCGAAGGCCTGAAGGCCGACCGCGCTCGGATCGAGGACCTCGTCCACCGTTCGCTGATGCTCGTGACACCGCTCACGGCGAAGATCGGCTACGACAAGGCGGCTGAGATCGCGAAGAAGGCGCACCACGACGGGACGACCCTGAAGGAGGCGGCGCTGTCGCTGGGGTACCTCACGGAGGCCGAATACGATGAGGCCGTCGTCCCCGAGAAGATGGTGTGACCGTGAGCGAGCCCCGGATCCCGTGGACGCACCAGCCGAGCGGCCGCACGGATTCGCGCGACCGTCGCGCGCGGTCGGCGGAGCGCCTGGCGCTGCTCGCGGATGCGCCGCTCTTCGAGGGTCTCACCAAGACCCAGCTCCGCAGGATCGCCAAGGTGAGCGGCGCGCGGACGTTCGATCCCGGCGAGGAGCTGGTGAAGGAAGGCGCCGCCGGCCGGGTCTTCTACATCGTCGTCGAAGGGCAAGCAAAGATCGTTCGGCGCGGGAGAACGATCCAGCGCGTCGGTCCCGGCGATTCCTTCGGCGAGATGGCGATCCTCACGACCGCGCCGCGCTCGGCGAGCGTCGTGGCGGAGACCCCCATGGAAGTCCTCACCCTGTCCGGTCCTCACCTGCGGGCGATCCTGATGGATCAGCCGAAGATCGCCGTGCGCTTGCTGGACACGCTGGCCCGCCGGCTCGCCGACCTCGACCGGCGCTTCACCTCCTGACCTCAGACGAGGGTCACGATCAGGGGGGCGTGATCGGAGGGCTTGCCTTCGCCGTAGGTGGGCTTGCGCTCGTCACGGTCGACCATCACGGACTCAAGGCGGTCGGCAACGGGCACGGTCGCGAGGGCGAGATCGATCCGCAAGCCCCATCCCTTATGGAAGGCACCCGCGGTGTAATCCCAGAACGTGAACGGCCCCGGCACATCGCCGGCGGCGGCGCGCCCCAGATCGGTGAGGCCCCATCCTTCCAACGAGCGCACGGCGGCGCGCTCAGGCTCGCTGGCGAGGATCGACCCACTCCAGAGCACGGGGTCCCACACATCACGGTCGTCGGGCGCGACGTTGAAGTCCCCGCAGATCACGAGCGGATCCGCCGGATCGAAGCTCGCCGCCACCCACGCACGGAAGGCGTCGAGCCACGCAAGCTTCGTCTCGTACGCGGGCGCGCCCACCGCCTGGCCGTTCACCACGTAGGCGCAGACGACCCGGAGGTCGCCCGTCTGCGCCGAAACGACCCGCGACTGCTCGGGGATCGGATCGCCGTCGAACCCGTGGCGGACGTCCTTGAGACCCACCCGAGACAGGATCGCGACCCCGTTGTACGCCCGCTGACCGAACATCGCGCACTCGTAGCCAGCACCAACGAGCTCCATCGTGGGGAAGAGCTGATCCTCGACCTTGGTCTCCTGGAGACACACGACGTCCGGCTCGTGACGGCGGATCAGCGCCAACAAACGCGGGAGCCGCTGCTTGATCGAATTAACGTTCCAGGTCACGAGGCGCACGACCGGCCAGCTTAGCCCTCGCGGACGACTCGATCGGCGATCGCTCCGGCTTCGCGGATGCGGTCGGGGATGCCGACACCGTGGTACGCGCCGCCGGCGACGTAGAGACCGGCCGGGAGCGCTGCATCGATCGCGCCGACGAGGTCGAGGTGACCAACCGCGTACTGCGGCATCGAACCGGGCCAGCGAACGAGCATCGCGTGCTCGGGGGCAGCTTTCAGTCGGTAGACCGAGGCGACCGCCTCCTCAGCGGACGAGAGGATGTCCTCGTCGAGGCGATCGAGTTCGTCCTCGAGCCCCGCTCCCCCGACGAAGGCACGCACCACCGCTCGGGATCCGAACGCCGGCCGAGGCCACTTCTTCGAGATCGCGGTCGCCGCGGTGATCGGCAGCATCCCCCGGGGCGCCACGAACCCCGACGTCTCAGGGAGGAGGCGGTTCGTCCCTTTCGGGTACGCGAAGAGCGCGATCGCGGTCGATGCGGCACGGATCCCTCGGATGAGCACGGATGCCTGGGGCGCCAGATCGGCCAGGAGGTTCGCCGACACGGGGGCCGGCGTGGCGAGGACGACCGAGTCGGCCGGAAGGTCGTCGCCCGAGGTGGTCACGACGCGGAACGGGCCACGCTCCTCACGTCCGAGCTTGACGACGGTGGACCCCAGCCGAAGTCGTTCAGCTCCGAGGGCCTCAGCGAGGGCGTCCGGGAGTCGCCGTAGGCCGCCCCGGATCGTCGCGAAGGGGGTGGTGGGTCCAGCGGGGATCCGCCGGACCGGCGTCACTTTCGCGCGGGCACCCGCGCGGAGGCTGCCGAGCTCTCGGTCCCACCGCGCCAACTCGGGGAAAGCCGCGTCCACGCTCAGGAGGTCGATGTCCGCGGCGAAGATCCCGCTCAGCAGCGGCGCGACGAGGGCGTTCGTCGCGCCGCGACCCAACCGCCGGCGGAGGAGCTGCCCGACCGATCGGTCGGCGCCGCTCCTCCGCCGCGGAACGGCCGGCTCCGCCATCGCGCGAAGCCGAGCGGCGACGGACATCCCCTTCCATCGCAGCAGACCGATCGACGAGGCCGGGATCCCGAGGCGCCCGGGCGGGACGGGAAGCAGACCTCGTCGCGTGAGGATCTGCGACGCGATGGCGCCCTGCGGGACGAGCTCGCGCTCGAGCTCGAGCTCGTAACACAGATCCATGGCCCAGGGCTTGCCGACCAAGAACGAATCCGGACCGGCCTCCAGCTCCAGATCGCCGACCTGAACCGACCTGATCACGCCGCCCGGTTCGCGATCGGTGTCGACGACGAGCACCTCGGCGGCGACCGGCGCGTGGGAGATCCGATACGCGACCGTGAGCCCGGTGATGCCGGCGCCCACGACGACGACCCGGCGGCTCACGGGACCGCTGCTTCTCGCTCGGCGAGGTGTCGGCGGACGACGTCCGCGAGCATGGCGGTGAACGCCGGATCCGCGTTCGGCATCGCTGTCCTCGCGAACGCCATCCCGTCCTCTTGGGCGATCGCGCGCGCTTCGATGTCCAGGTCGTACAGGATCTCGAGATGGTCGGACACGAACCCGACCGAGCAGACCACGACGGCGGGAGCGCCTCCGGCGCCGAGGTCGCGGATCAGCTCCTCGATCGGCGGTCCCCACCAGGGATCCGACGTACGCCCCGCGCTCTGCCACGCCGTCGTGTGGCGGTCGAGGCCGACCTTCCGGGCCACGAGGTCGGCCGTCTCGCGGAGACCGGCGTCGTATCGGCATCCGGCGGCGCACGCCGCGTCGTGGCAACGGAGGCACCGGTTCGATCCGTCGTCCGTCCGGATGGGAAGGCTGTGTGCGGAGAAGATGACCGTCGCGTCGCCGCGTGTGTCCGCGGGGAGCTGGTCGAGCGCTGCGTGAACCCGGTCTGCCAGCAGCTCGATCAGCGCTGGATGATCGTGGTAGCTCCGGACGAACGAGAAGGCCGGGCCGCCGTCGGCGGCGATCGCGGCCTCCACCCGGTCGGCGTACGTGGGGATCGACATGGCCGACCAGTGCGGCGCCATGACGATCCCGACCGCGCGCTCGATCCCGTCGTCGCGCATCTGTGCGACCCCCTCGGCGATCCAGGGCGGCGAGTGCTTCATCCCCAGGTAGCAGCGGAACCCATCGGCGTCGTCCCGATCCAGGGCGGCCTCCAGCCCCGCGGCCTGTGCGCGGGTGATCTCCAGCAGGGGGAACCGATCGCCGATCGCCGCGTACCGCGACCGGAGCTCCGCGAGATGTTCGGGAGAGGGAGACCGCCCGCCGCGGATATCCGTGTAGTACCGCTCGATGTCGTCGACCCCGGCCGCCGTCCCGTACGCCATCACGAGGACACCGATAGGTCGGCCGCTCGTCACGTTCGCCTCGATCCTCCCGATCCCGATCCGCCAAGCCCGGCGGCGCCGCGCCCTGCCACAGGATAGGGAAGCCCGCGTCGGCGGTCCGCGTAACGTTCGGGGCCGTTGCGCGTACCGTGGCCTCGGTGGCACTCAACACGTCGACGGAACCGATCCCGACGGCAGGACGCCCGGGGAACGAACGCGCGGGTCCCGGCGCGGTGGTCGGAGGCGCGATCGGGTTCCTGTCGGCGGCGGTCGCCCTGGGGATGGGGCATCTGACAGCCGGCTTCGTCGGCGGCACCTCGAGCCCCGTGATCGCGGTCGGGAGCACCGCGATCGACGCCTCCCCCGAATGGTTGAAGAGCTATGCGATCCGGACCTTCGGGACGAACGACAAGGCCGTGCTCGTTGCCGGGATCGGCGTGGTCGTGGCGATCGTCGCGATCCTGGTGGGCGTCATCGCGCTGCACCGGCCGAGGGTCGGCGTGGTTGCGCTCATCGCCCTCGGGGCCGTCGGCGCCGCCGCGGCGGTGGCGCGTCCGGAGAACGGCGTCGGCGCGGCGGTCCCGTCGATCGTCGCCACCGCTGCCGGGCTCGCCACGTTCCGGTGGCTCCGCCGCACGGCCGGGACCGGAACGCCGGTCACGGGAGCTGCCGATCCCGACGCGATCGCCCCGTCGTCGTTCGACCGGCGGCGGTTCCTCCTCGCGGGCGCGGGCGCGGCCGGGCTGGCGGCCGTCTCCGGCCTGGCCGGCCGGTTCCTGATCCGCCGCGCCGAGGCGAGCGCGTCCCGTGCCGCGGTTAGGATCCCGGCGCCCGCCGACGTCGCTCCGCCGCCGCCGGCGGGCGCCGACCTGCGCATCCCCGGCGTCGGACCGTTCATCACGCCGAACGACGTCTTCTACCGGGTGGACACGTCCCTGCTCGTCCCGTCGGTCACCGCCGAGGGATGGAACCTCCGGATCCACGGCATGGTTCGCGACGAGCTGTCGCTCGACTACGCCGCGCTGCTGGCGCGATCGTTGATGGAGCGCGACGTGACCTTGACGTGTGTCTCCAACCCGGTGGGTGGTCGCTACATCGGCAACGCGCGGTGGATCGGCGCGCCGCTCGCCGATCTCCTCCGGGAGGCCGGTGTCGACCCGGGCGCGGACCAGATCGTCTCTCGATCCGTCGATGGGTTCACCGTCGGCACACCGACGGCGGTCGTCATGGACGGTCGCGACGCGATGCTCGCGGTCGCGATGAACGGCCAGCCGCTCCCGCTCGAACACGGTTTCCCCGTCCGGATGATCGTCCCCGGGCTGTACGGGTACGTGTCGGCGACCAAGTGGCTCGTCGACATCGAGCTCACGACCTTCGCTTCGTACGACGCCTACTGGGTTCACCGCGGCTGGGCGCAGCAGGCGCCGATCAAGACCGAGTCGCGGATCGACCTGCCGAAGCCAGGCGCGACCGTCCCCGCGGGCCCGGTCACGGTCGCGGGGATCGCGTGGGCACAACATCGAGGGATCTCGCGGGTGGAGGTGAGCGTCGACGGGGCGTGGCAGCCCGCTCGCTTGGCGGCGCAGGACACGATCGACACCTGGCGGCAGTGGGTCTACGACTGGGACGCCACCCCGGGCGAACACACGCTCGCCGTGCGTGCCACCGACGGGACCGGCGCGACCCAGACCGCGACCCCGGCCGATCCCGTTCCGAACGGCGCGACCGGCGATCACACGATCTCGGTGACCGTCAGCGGCTGACGATCGCGCTGCCGGTTGCGCGGGATCCTCAGGCGAGCTCCGCGAACAGCTCGAGGTACGCGCCGAGGTAGTGCGGAGCGAGGTAGCGGTCCCGAACCCGGCGATGCGCGGCCGCTCCCAGGCCCGCCGCCAGCGAGGGGTCCCCCAGCAACGATCCGACCGCGTTCCCGAAGGCCGTCAGGTCCCGCGGATCCACGAGGAGCCCGCTCACCCCGTCCTCGATCTGATCCCTGATGCCCCCGACCCCCGCGGCGACGAGGGCGCGTCCCTTCCACATCGCCTCGGTGACGGTCAACCCGAACCCCTCGGCCAGGCTCTTCTGGACGACCACGGCGGCATGGCGCTGGAGGGCGTTCACGATCGTCGCGTTTTCATCCAGATCGTCGGTCGGGATGTTCGCGAGGTGCACGCGCCGGCGATCCCCGGCGGGAAGGCTCTCCCAGAGCTCGTGAACCTCTTGGCGCACCGCCCCAGCCTCCGGGTCGTCGGCGACCGCACCCGGCATGGGGCCTGCAAGCATCAGGTGGGCGTCGCCGATGCCGGGTGCATCAACGGATCCCCGGATCACCCCGAGGGGATCTTTGAGGGCATCCCACCGGGACACCTGGAGGACCAGCGGTACGTCGAGCGGCAACGGCGTGTCCGGCGTCATCTGCACCATGTGGGAGACGCGGGCTTGCGTGCCGTCGCTCCGCTCGAAGTTCGCATCGCCATCCCGACCGGTGTTCGAAACGACGCCGGTCGCGCCGAGGATCGCGGCCGTCCGATCGGGGTCGATCTCGACGTTCTTCGGCGACGCGTGATCGATGCACGGTGGCAGCACGCGAACACGAGCCGGTTCCAGACCGTCCCAAGCGTACGCCGCTCGCGTGAAGGTGACCGCCTGAGCGGCCCGGGCATCGGGCACGAGGAGATCCCACGCGGAACGGACCAGCGCGTTCGGCATATCGGCCCCGATGTGGCACGTCCAGATGACGGTCGCGCCCAGCGACCGCAGGATGGGCACGAGCCCCAGCGGCTGCGGATCGTGGACCACCACGACGTCACCCGCTCGCACGGATCGACGGAGGTCGACCGCGTTCGAACCGGTGACGTCATCGTAATGCCGGCGCTCCGCGTCGCCCAACGGACCACCGTCGCCGAGCACACCGTGGAGCCGGTTGTGGATCCGCTTCGTGATCCGGAAGAACTCGGGGTCGCCGTCGATCACGACCCAACGCGTGTCGATCCCATCGTCGAGGAGGTATCCCACGCACGACCGGAGGAGCTCCGCGACCCCGCCGCCCTCGGACGTCGAGTTCACCTGCCAGACGGTCCGGCCGTGGAGGATCCGACGCGCGTCGGCGAGACGCTGTTCGTAGCGGCGGCCGGCCTCGGGCCCCGCGATCGTCCGCAGGCTCCGTGCGTCCCGAGGGGGAACGGTGACCTCGTACATCCGGAACCGCAGCCCAGCCCGTCAGTGCTCGTGTTCCGGTCGAACCGGCTCGAGCCGGATCCGAGCGTCGACGACCACGGCGCCGTTCGGCAGCACCATCACCGGGTTGCAATCCATCTCCACGATCTCCGGGTGCGTTTCGGCCATCGCGCTGACCCGCAGGACCAGCTCCTCGAGGGCCGGCACG
>Ga0307305_10001205_pt1 | contig 10157 bp, 10 predicted proteins | sample ER_DNA_186_FD_194512 | JGI IMG/M metagenome (GOLD analysis project Ga0307305, IMG submission 194512) | Bulk soil microbial communities from the East River watershed near Crested Butte, Colorado, United States - ER_DNA_186 | ecosystem: Environmental > Terrestrial > Soil > Floodplain | place... | reverse complement strand
GAGCGATGACCTGACCGACTACGAAGAGCGTCGCGTCCTCGACCACAGGAAGCTCGAGACGATGATCTCGTACTGCCAGACGGCGCGCTGCTACACGCGCTTCATTCTCGAGTACTTCGGTGAGACCGACGTTGCGCCGGACTGGCGGTGTCACAACTGTGGCTCGTGCGACGCGCTGGAGTCGTGGGAGTTACAGCATGGCGTTGCTGGTGCGGTGACTCGCCTCGTGGGATGACGATCGCCGGTCGCGATAGCCTCAATGTCGCGATGGAAGCCTAACGGCGTAACAGCGTCCCAGTAAACTGCTTTCTACCACAGAGGCACAGAGGACACAGAGGACAGCATGCCCATCGGTGCCAACTGAGGCAGGCGCAGTTTCAAGAACAATTGAAGCTTCAACTGATTCTGGAAACGGCCTCGGGTGAGTCTCTTCGAGGGTAATGCAGTTCTCTGTGCCCTCTGTGCCTCTGTGGTAATTGCAGTTCGCGGTTTCTATCGCCCACCGCCAGCCGTCCTCAGACCAGCTGCGCCTGAACCTCGATTTTCACGCCGGCCAGCGCGTTCGACACCGGACAGCCCTTCTTCGCACCCTCGAGTACCTGCTGAAACGCGGTCTTCTCGATATTCGGGACCTTCGCGCGCACGTCGAGTTTCATCGTCGTGATCTTGAAGCCTTCCCCGACCTTCTCGACCGTACAGGCAGCGCGGGTCTCGACGCTCGTCGCCGGTTTGCCGCTCGATTCGAGCCCGACTGCGAGCGCCATGCTGAAGCACGCCGCATGCGCCGCCGCGAGCAGCTCCTCGGGGTTCGTTCCCTTCTCGGCGCCGAAGCGCGTGCCGAACGAATACGCGCCCTTGATGACGCCGCTCTCGCTCTCGAATCGACCTTTCCCCTTCTGCAGGCCGCCTTCCCATGTCGCGGTTGCATTGCGTGTCGGCATGATGTTCTCCTTTCGTGTTGATGCGACGGTACAATGTGCCGTGTGCGCCGGTCAACGGCGGCGGTGCGATCGGCGTTCCCGCGCTTGACGCGCGCCTTCCGTCTCCATTTCATACGTGAGATGAGTGACGCACCGCAGCAGCCGCTACCCCCACAGATCGAGCGCGTTCTCCGCCACTTCCGCGCCATGGGGCGCGAGGAGAAGATGCAGGCGCTCGTCCAGTACGCGCGCAAGCTCGAGCCGCTGCCCGAGCGTTTTCGCGAGCTCGACCGCACGCCGTTCACTGTTCCCGAGTGCCAGACGCGCGTCGACGTTTTCCCAGAGCTGCGCGACGGGAAGATGCACTTCTACGCCGACCTCGATCCGCGGCAGAGTCCGACGATCGCCGCGTTCCTTTCCATTCTCTTCACCGCCGTCAACGGTCAACCGCCTGAGACGACCCTCGCCATTCCGAACGATTTCGTCCGCCAGGTGATGGACGGCATCGGGCTCGCCGCGCGTGAGACGGGGCTCGCCGCGCTGTTGCAACGTCTCAAGCGCAACGCGTCGGACGCCGCTGCCGCTCTCCGCTGATTGTCGGCTCCATTCCCGTACACGCGAGACACAGATGAACGAGCAGACGCAGAGCTTCGCCAATCACCGCCGCTTCTATCCGCTCTATCACTACTTCGCATTGCCGATCCTCTATGCGAATATCGTGATGACTCTCGTCTACGCCTACCGGCATCCAGGAACCATCAAGTGGAACATCTGGCAGATCATCGTTGCGATGGCCCTCGCCGTCGCGGTGCTCGTGCTGCGCGCCTCGACGATCATCGTGCAGAATCGGGTCATCCGTCTCGAGCAGCGCATGCGCCTCGCTGCAACGCTCCCCGATCGACTCCGTGCTCGGGTGCCCGAACTTACGATCAGTCAGCTGATCGGCCTTCGATTTGCGAGTGATGCGGAACTGCCGGCGCTCGTCGAGCGCTGTCTGTCAGGGGATCTCAAGGGCGCTGAAGACGTGAAGCGCGCCATCACGACCTGGCAGCCGGATTATCTCCGCGCCTGATGAGACGGCGGACCGCCACACGGTCCGTGCACCATGCCGCAGCTGGACGTTTGCTCAATTTTCGAAACTGGAAGGCACATGCCGGTCACGATCAAGGTTCGCAAGGACGGTCCGTATCTCGTCGATGGGGAGTTTACGCTCATCGATCACGAGGGAAAGCCCATCCCGATACCGCCGCCACCGCCGGGCAAGCTCGTCGCGCTCTGCCGTTGCGGTGGATCCACGAAGAAGCCCTTTTGCGATGGTACGCACAGCAAGATCGGCTTCAAGGGTGCCGAGGAGGCGCAGCGCGAGTTCGACAACCGGAGTTAATCGCACCAGACTCGCTATGACACTGCGACGAGTGGCAAGTTGAAGCGCGCCGCTGCTGCAGCTGACGGCTCAGGCTTTGGCGGGAAGAAGCTGACTGTGCCACGATCCCTCGGCCGGGCCCTCGAAGCGTGTGCGCCAGTCGCCGACGGTCATCACCGTCGTGTCGAACACCGGCGTATGCCGCGTGATCGCGCCACGCTCGGCGAGACCGAAGAACTCCTCGCGGTCCACTGCGTTCACGTCGCCGTTGCGCGTCCGGTAGAACACATTGCCGCCGCCGACCAGCGACACGCCTAATTCGCGTTCGAGCTGCTGCAGCGTACGGAAGAGCGCGTCGATCGAACAGCCGGACGCTCCCTCGGTGCGCTGGTCGACCCCGATCGTGAGGAACCGATCCTCCGTCCACTCGCGCGCGCTGGTCAGCGGTGAGCCGTGCGCCTTCCATTGCGCGAGATATTCATCCACGATCGCGAGCAGGCGTGCGCGCTGCTGGGCGTTCAATGGTTTGTCGCTGCCGAAAACCCAGACGCGCGCGTCGTCCGGCAGCTGCTTGAAGTCGACGAGTGGCATCCGGGTAATCTAGCACCAGACTGGCTATGACACTGCGGGAATGATGTAACCGATCACGGCCTGCGTCAGACCATGAACTCGCGTCGGTACCGGCTCATCAACGAATCCCAAGGAGCAGAATCAGCGCGATGCTCAACGCGAGGAGCAGGAGGAGGGAGAGCGTCACGACGAGCGACACTCGTACCCCCGCGAGCCCGACGGCGCGCACGTCGACCCCCAGTCCGAGCGCAGCCAACGCCACGACGGTCAGCCAGCGCGACACTTCCCGCACCGGCAGCGCAACCGACGTCGGCAGCACACCCACGGAACGCAGCAGTGCGAGGACGACGAAGCCGACGATGAACCACGGCACGAGCTTCGTGAGTTCCACGCGACGCCCGCCGTCCCCGGCACGCGGCGCGCGCAGAGAGAAGAAAATCACGACGGGGCCAAGCATCAACACTCGCACCAGTTTCACGAGCGTACCCACCTCGCCAGCGAGGCCGCTCACAGGAAATGTCGCGGCGATCACCTGCGGCACAGCGTAGACCGTCATGCCGGCGAGGACGCCGTACTGGTAGTGCGAGAGCCCGAGCGCGCCGATCAGCAGCGGCAGGCCGAGCACCATCACGACGCCGAGCACCGCCGTGAACGCGATCGCCGCGGCGACATCCTTCGCGTCGGCGCCAATCACCGGCGCGACGGCGGCGATCGCCGAGTTGCCGCAGATCGCATTGCCGCATGCTACGAGGATCGCCAGCTTCGGCGCGAGGCCGAGCGCACGCCCGATCGCGATTCCGCTACTCAATCCGATCACCACGACCAGCACGATTCCGACGAGCAGCGCTGGGCCGGCCTTCATCAACTCCGGAAGGTTCACCGAAGCGCCAAGCAGCAGGACCGCGAACTCGAGCAGCTGTTTCGCCGCGAAGGCGATTCCCTCTCGAAATTGCGCTGGTGGTGCCCAGAGCGTGCGGAGGGTCATCCCGACGAGGATCGCGATCACGAGTCCTTCGATGATGGCGTGTCCGATCGCGCGCTCTTCGACGCGCTGCATCAGCATCGACGCCGCGGCAATCAGAGCACAGAGCGCGATTCCCGGTGCCAGCGCGCGGATTCGGGTCGAGAGGTCTCCTTGTGGCACGGGCGTAACTTAGCCTCTCCACTGCCGTTTCGAACGGCGGTCGCCCGTGCGGAAGATGCTCTGCCAGGGTGACGGCATCCGCTTGAACATCGTCCAATAGGGAGCCAGTGCGGCTCTCGAAAATGTTCAAATCCCTCTCGGCCGCCTTCGAGCGACTGCAATTCCGGCAGAAGATCATCCTTCTGCCGACGCTGGCGGCGATTGTCATCGCCGTCGTTCTTCTCGTCAACGCGGCGATGGGCGTCGCCAACGAGCGTCGCCTGACTCACCTCGAGCACGGTTACTATCCGTCGCTGCAGATGAGCCGGCGCCTCAAGGAAGTTCTTGGCGTCACGCAACGCCGGCTGCAGGACGCGGTCGCCGCCAAGGATCTGGATTACCTCGCGCTCGCCGACTCGGCCAGCGCCGGCTTCCGGAAGGCGATACAATCGGCCGTTGACGGTGCGGACCTCGACCGTCGCCGTGTCGCGGAGCTGGACCAGGAGTTCTCGGCGTACTACCGCATCGCTCGGCACACGAGCGAGGTGATGATTCGCGGCGACGCGAGCGACGCGACGATCGCATTGCAGGACTCGATGCGCGTGCGCTACAACGAGCTCCAGGCGCGCCTCGAGTCGAGCGCCGCGCGTGATTCGGCGGCCGTCGATCGCGCGTTCATCGCCGCGCGGCGCAACGGCCGCATCTCCTGGATCTCGTCGGCGATCCTGATGCTGATGTGCGTGACGGCACTCGGGTCGCTGTCGCGCTTCACGTCGCGGTCACTGCTCGGCGCGATTACGGGCGCAGTGCGTGTCGCCGATCGCCTCGCCGAGGGGGACATGGCGGCGGACTTTCCACGCGTCACTCCCGACGAGGTCGGGCAGCTTTTGCGGTCGATGGAGCGGATGACCTCCTATTTGCAGGAGATGTCCGCCGTCGCCAGCTCGATCGCCGCCGGCGATCTGCGCGTCATCGTCGCTCCGCGTTCCGACGCCGACACATTCGGAATCGCGTTCCAGAACATGACGCAGTACCTGTCGGAGATGGCCGCTGTCGCCGACCAGCTGTCCGCCGGTAATCTCGAGGTGCGGGTCAAGCCGCGATCGCCGAGCGACGGCTTCGGCATCGCCTTCGTGGCGATGATCGAGAACCTCTCGCGCGTGATCGGCGATCTGCGATCGAGCGAGGAAGTCAATCGCAACCTCGCTGTGCAGCTCGCGGCCGCGCGCGAACGTCTCTCTCATCTTCTGTCGTCGAGCCCCGCGGTGATCTACAGCCGCGAAGTCGCCGACGGGTGCGCGATCACCTACGTCAGCGCCAACGTGGAATCGCAGCTCGGCTACGAGCCGGCCGCGTGGCTCGCCGAGCCCTCGTTCTGGCTGAACCGGTTGCATCCGGACGACCGCGTGCAAGTGCAGCGCGCGCTTGACGAGGTAGCACATCAGGAGCACCTGATTCAGGAGTACAGGCTTCGCAACGCATCCGGCGAATATCGGTGGGTCCGTGACGAGCTGCGGCTCGTTCGCGACGCGGGTGGGGTGCCCCTGGAGTTCGTCGGCTACCTCGTCGACATCACGCAGCGAAAGGAGCTCGAGAATCAGCTCACGAAGCTCGCCTATCACGATGCGCTGACGGGTCTCGCCAATCGCACGCTCTTCCGCGACCGGGTGGAGCACGCGCTCGCTCGAGCCGGCCGCACACAGACGATGGTCGCGGTGCTCTTCCTCGATCTCGATCACTTCAAGAACATCAACGACAGTCTTGGCCACGCCGAGGGCGACCGCCTTCTCGTCGCCATCGCCGGCCGGCTGCTCAACGCGACGCGTGGCGCCGACACGGTCGCGCGCCTCGGCGGCGACGAGTTCGCGATTCTGCTCGAAGACGTGGTGCAGGACGAGGATGTGATCGTCGTCGCCGAACGCATCACGGAGGCGATGCGTCGTCCGGTGGCGGTTGCGGGGAAAGAGGTTCTCGCGAGCACGAGCATCGGCATCGCGCGCTGCTCTAGTGGAGAGAGTGCCGACGCATTGTTGCGCAATGCCGATCTCGCGATGTACATGGCGAAGCGGCACGGCAAGGCGCACTGGCGACTGTTCGAACCGTCGATGCACGCGGCGGCGCGCGATCGCCTCGAGCTCGAGGCCGATCTTCGCGTCGCGCTCGAGCGGGGCGAGTTCCGATTCCTCTACCAGCCTGTCGTGCACCTGGAGACGGGAAAGCTCATCGGCGCCGAGGCGCTCGTTCGCTGGCACCATCCGCAACGCGGGATCGTGATGCCGCTCGCCTTCATTCCCGTCGCCGAAGAGACTGATCTCATCTTTGGGCTTGGCAAGTTGGGCCTGGGCGTAGCCTGCCGCGAGGCGCGGTCATGGGACGAAGCCGGCTTTGTCGGCGCGGAAGGAGAGCCGCTCAGCGTGATGGTGAATCTCTCGGCGCGCCAGCTACAGCAGAGCAGCCTGGCAGACCATGTCACGCACGCTCTGAGAGAAACAGGACTCGAGCCACACCGCCTCGTTCTCGAGATCACCGAGAGCGCCGTGATGCAGCAGACCGACTCGACGCTCGCGACGCTGAACGCGCTCAAGGCGATCGGGGTCCAGATCGCGATGGACGACTTCGGGACGGGCTATTCGTCGCTGAGCCACCTGCAGCGCTTCCCGATCGACGGGCTGAAGATCGACCGCTCGTTCGTGAGCGGACTCGGAACGAGCCGCAATGATACCGCGCTCGTGCGCACTGTGATCGCGCTCGGCGACACGCTTGGCTTGCGTACCATTGCCGAGGGTATCGAGACGTCGCACCAGTGGGAAATGCTGATCACGCTCGGCTGCAAGTACGGGCAAGGCTTCCTGTTCGCGCGACCGATGGAGCCGGAGCGGCTTGCGGAAGTGCTTCGCGAGAACGCGACGACTGGCCTCGGGATACGCGTCCCGACAGGCGCTGCATAACGGCAGACGGTAGACGGTAGACGGTAGAAAAAGCGAGGCGGTTGGCTGCCTAACAGTGCTGCGGCCAATACACCATGGATCAGCACAGGCAATGCACGAACGGCCGCCTCACGCGAGGCGGCCGTTCGTGATTGCACAGCCACTACCGTCTACCGCCGTCCTTTGTCCGGAGCGGAAGCGGGAAGCGATTCCGCACCATTCGCGGAGCCGTCGCGTACCCCTGCGTCGAGCAGGCCGCCGCGCGTTACGAGCTGCGCAGCCAGCACCGTCTGAATGACGCCCGTGATGTTATTCGTCGTCGTATTCGCGGCGCCTTGGCTGTCACTCGAGATCGTGACGAGCTTCGCCTCCGCCAGCGCTTGCGCGATCACCGGTGCGATCTGGGGAAGCATCTCGATCTGGCGATAGCGGAAATAGCTCTCGCCGCCTGCTTCGATTGCGCGGTTTACCTGCTCGATGCTCTGCGCCGTGGCGGCAGCGATCGTCTTGATGCGGATTGCTTCTGCTTCAGCCGCCGCCTGAGCCTCGATCCGGACTCGTTCGGCGTCCGCCCTCGCCTGCGCGATCAACGTCGCGTCGAGCTCCGACGTGCGTTGTACGGCCAGCGACTCTTGCTTCTTCGCCTCGGACTGCGCAATGAGCGCCGCGTTCGACGCGCGTGTCTGTTCGAGCTCCCGCTGCTTGTCCGAGATCATGCGCTCTGCCTCGAGCTGGGCTTCCTTGGCGCGACGCGACTGGAGCGCGGCGACGATCTCGGCGTTCGCCTGCGCCTCGGCCGCGGACTGCCGGCGTCGTGCCTCGGCGACGTCGGACTGCACGACCTTGATGTTCAGCGAATTGAAGATGAGTCCCAAGTCGGTGAGCTCGCGCGAGCATGCCTTGCGGATGATCACGGCGAGCGGATCATCGTCGTCCTCCGCGATCTGGACGGCCTGAGCCGCCGACGGAACGACGACGTGACCGCTGGCCGGCACGAGCGCGTTCGCCGCCGCGACTTGACTACCGGCTGACAGCGCGCGAGTCGGCGCGGTCTTCGCCGAGAAGAGTTGGTCGTGCGTGAGCAGATTGATCGCGCGCCGACCCGAGCTGGAGAGAAGATCGGTCAATGTGTTGACCTGGTCCGCCTCACGCTTGGCGAAGAAGCGATTAGCGGCCGTCTTGATCAGCGCATCGGTGTCGCCGACGGATACGATGGCGCTGGCGAGCACGCGTACCTTGATCGGCCGTGGTGTGCCGTCCGAGTCGAGATCCGCCGTCTGATCGGTGATGTCGAGATCTACGTTGATGACTTTGCTCGAGATCGTCGTACCGGTCGTGAGCAGCGGGATCTCCTTCGACTTGCCCGGGCCTCGGTAGATCACCGTGCCGCCATGCAGCCAGCTGACGAGGCGGATCGTGCCCGCCTCGACGTTGCGCAGAAATGAAGCGACGATCGCTGGAATGACTACCAGGACACCAGCAACGATCGCCAGGACCACCATCAGCATCGACATATGTCATCCTTGCTCAAAGAGTGAGCATTAATTGTACGACCTAACGGCCGCGCCTTCAGCGGCCGAGAAAGGATACAGTGCATCGATTGCGTTCACCGTCGACTTCTTCCACGCGAAGACGGTCTCCGCCACGCACGCGTATTCCCGCATCGCGGTCCTCGGCACGCAGCGTTCCGAGAATCTGTCTTATCTGTCCATCCATCTCGATCGTCACGAGCCCCTGCCCATTCCTGTCGAACGCGCTGGCGGCACGCGCTTCGTCCAGGAGCGACGACTCGAGTGTCACCGCCGGCGTTGACGCGAAGCGCAAGAGGAAATTCCAGAGCGGCCCGACGGCGAACGTCTCGAAAGCGATTCCGCCAACGAACGCCAGCACGAAGAGGAGCAGACCGCCGACGATGGGTCGCGCGATGAGCCCGACGGCGCCGAAGCCGACGAGGAAGCTGAAGAGCACTCGTGGCGACGCCAGCGACCAGATGAATCGGGACGCGCCGGCCGAAGCGACGTGCGCGTGCGAGGCTTCGCCGCCGTGCGTGGCGGCGCCTGCGTGGTGACCATGGCCGTGCAGCGCAGCACCCGCATGCTGGCCATGGCCGGCATGAGCTCCGTGTCCGTGACCGACGTGCAGGTGGCCACCGTGTCCACCACCTGGGGCGTGTGTTCCGGCGTGATGGGATACGCCGCTCAGCGCCATCGCGCCAAGACCTACGCTTCCGATACCGAGACCCAGCATGTAGATGTCCATCATTGGGCGGCCTCGCGCCCAGACTACCGTTATGGCTTCGTTGTACCCGGCATCTGAATCATCGGCATTGCGCTGCCGCTGACCATCGGCATCTTGCCGTCCCACTTCTTCGCCATCTCGTACTGCACCAGTGAGCCGGTGATGCTCTGCGACAGCAGGCGGTTCGCCTTCGCCTGGGCTTCAGCTTCGGTGAGGATCGCCGACGCGCGGCCATAGGCCTTGATGCTGTCGCCCTTGGCGTTGAACGAGTTCTTTTGCAGCTCATTCTGCGCCGTCAGCGCCTGCTGCTGCATCACGTTCTTCTGGTTGATCGCTTCGATGACTGCTGGTGGCGCGCGCAGCTCGTTGACCGTGAATTGCTTCACGTCGATGCCGAGTGGGCTGAGCCGATTCTGGATCAGCGCCTGCGTGCGAGCGACAACTTCCGCCTTCTTCGGTCCGATGATAGAGGCGATCTCCTCGCTGCCGACGACCTCCTGCAGTGCCTGACGAATCGATTGTTTGACGTAGCCGTGCTGGATCGTGTTGATGTCAGTACGGAACGTCTGATAGAGCTGCGGCACTTTCGCCTGGTTCAGCTCGAAGGACATCGAGACGTCGAGCGAGAGCGGCTGTCCCTCGACGCTGTTGACGTTGATCTCGTCATTCTCCCGTCCCCCCTCGCTCGAGCCGCGCGTGAGCACGAGGGTCTGCATGAAGACGGGGTATTCGATGATCCCCGTCATCAGCGGATTGCGCGCGTGCAGCCCCGGACCGAGCGGCTGCTGATCTACGCCGCCGCCCCCGCGATGGATGACGATGCCGACATATCCCGGATTCACGTACGTCACCATGTTCGGGATCAGAAAGAGCAGAACGATCGCGATGACGGCGATGCCAATCAGTTTCTGAACGCGGCCCGTCGATTCTCCGCCGCCGAACCTAGATGCGCTGGTCATAGCACTGTCTCCTTGAAGCACTCCGGGCACACCACGACTCCACTCGGCAACCGGACC
>Ga0307305_10001202_pt1 | contig 10165 bp, 7 predicted proteins | sample ER_DNA_186_FD_194512 | JGI IMG/M metagenome (GOLD analysis project Ga0307305, IMG submission 194512) | Bulk soil microbial communities from the East River watershed near Crested Butte, Colorado, United States - ER_DNA_186 | ecosystem: Environmental > Terrestrial > Soil > Floodplain | place: USA... | reverse complement strand
CCTGGCACTGCTGTCCGGAACGATCCAGAACGTCGTTGGCCTCGTGGTGTTCGTGCTCGGCACCTTCGGGGCGAACATCCTGGTGGCCCGCGCCTTCGGCGGAGGTGCAGCGGGGGCAACGGCGCTCGGCGTCGTGACCCTCGGGACACAGTTCGCGTTCATCGCTGCGGCGGGCACCCGGTTCGGCATGGACATGGCGGCCGTGCGATACGTGGCGATCGAGCAAGGTCGTGCGCGCGGTGGACGGATCGGCGGCGTCGTCAACCGAGCCGTGGCCATCGCCGGACTGTTTTCTGTGGCCGTCGCGGTGGCGACGTTCCTCGCGGCGCCGTCGCTCGGCGGCGCCCTCTCGGACCGTCGGAGTGCGGTGGACGCGTTGCGCGCGGCGGCGCTCGCACTGCCGTTCGTCGCGCTCACGTACGTCTATCTCGGCGGCAGCCGGGGGCTGAAGATCATGCGGCACACGCTGTACGTGCAGTGGATCGGGCAACCCATCCTGTGGATCGTGTTGATGCTCATTGGCTGGCAGATCGACATGTCGATCGGCATGACCGTGCTCGCCTACGCGGGATCATGGATCGTCTCCGCGCTAGCCGCGAGGTTCTTCTGGGATCGCGAGGCGCACCGGTTCGTGCCCGAGCCGGTGGATCCCAACGAGACGAGGACGCTCATCCGGTACGGCGCTCCTCGAGCGCCCGCCGCGCTCCTGTCCCAGGCGCTGTTCTGGGTGGATTACTTCGTGGCGTCGGTCTTCGTCGGTCGCGGCGACGTGACCAGCGCGGAGCTCGGTGTCTACTCGGCGAGCGTTCGGGTGGCGCTCGCGCTCGTGCTGTTCCTCACTGCGGTGTCGTACGTGTTCAGCCCGTTCGTGGCCGACTTGCACGCGCGCGGCGAGCGCGAGCGTCTCGACACCCTGTTCAAGGCCATCACGCGCTGGACCATCGCGGGGACGATCCCGATCCTCCTGCTGATGCTCATCGCGCCCGGCGCGATCCTGCAGGTGTTCGGCGGCAAGGAGTTCGAGGGTGGGACGAACGCGCTCCGGATCTTGCTCATCGGACAGAGCGTGAACGTGAGCGTCGGGGCGGCTGGCTTCGTGTTGATCATGGCCGGCTTCACCGGGTGGGACCTGTTCGTGTACGCCGCGTCGTTCGTACTCGATCTGATCCTCGCGGTGGTCTTGGTGCCGATGTTCGGCACGGAGGGTGCAGCGCTCGCGCAGGCGATCACGCTCACGTGCTCGAACGCGCTCCGTCTGTGGCTGGTGTACCGGTTCGTGAAGATCCACCCCTACGATCGGCACTACTTCCGGCTCGTGATGCCGGGAGCGATCTGCGCGGCAGCGATGCTGGCGGCGCATCTCGCGCTCCGAGGTTCCTCGTGGCCGATCGAGCTGGCCGGAACCGCGTTCGCCGGGGCGGTTGCGTACGTGCCGTCGCTCGTGCTGCTCGGGCTGACCCCGATGGAGAAGGCGACGGTCCGCTCGGTCCTGCGCCGACGCGCGACCGCCCGCTGATGGCCTTGGAGATCCGCCGCGCCTAGCCGATGAGCGCGATCGCTTTGGCAACGGCGTCCGCGGGGTCCCGCGCCTGCACGATGGCCTCGACCGGCTGGCCGTCCCTGGACAGCTCCCACGTCCCGAGTCCCACGACCGGCTTGCCCATCTTGAGCGCCAGGGCGATCTCGGAGAGCGTGCCGTACTCGCCGTGCACCGCGATCATGACATCGGCGGTGCGAGCCACGATCGCGTTGCGAGCCTCACCCATGCCCGTGGCGACAGCGATCGTGAGGTAGGGGTTGGCTTCCAGGCGCGACTCGGTGGGCAGGATGCCGACGGTCTTGCCGCCGGCTTCGATGCAGCCGCTCGCCGCCGCCTCCATCACCCCGCCCATGCCGCCGCACACGAGGATGGCGCCGGCCTTCGCGATGAGCTTGCCGACCTCGTCGGCCAGCACGTGCTCGGCGGGGGAACCGGCGGAGGGCCCGACCACCGCGATGTAGTGCTCCCGCATGCGCGAGACCTTACACCGCTCATCCCCAGGCCTTGCCGAGCATCGCCGATAGCAAGGCGACCGACCCCGCCTTGTCGAGCGGCTCGTTCCCGTTGCCGCATTTCGGGGACTGGACGCACGACGGGCACCCGTGTGTGCACGCGCAGTTGCGCACCGTCTCGAGCGTGGCCTCGAGCAGCCGAACCGTCGACCGGTACCCGCGCTCGGCGATCCCGGCTCCCCCCGCGTAGCCGTCGTAGATGAAGATCGCGCACGATCGGGTGTCCGGGTGGTACGCCGTCGACACCCCGCCCACGTCCCACCGGTCGCACGTCGCGACGAGCGGCAGCAGGCCGATCGCGGCGTGCTCCGCGGCGTGCGCCGCACCCGGGAGCTGCGAGGGTTTGACCGCCGCCCGCTCGATGACGCGCTGCGGGATCGCCCACCACACGGCCTTCGTCTCGAGCGTCTGCGGCGGCAGCGCGAGCGGAACGTGCTCCAAGATCTCGCCCGTGGCCACCATCTTGCGCACGAAGCCCACGACCTGGTTCGTGACGCGCACCGTGCCGTAGAACGTCGGTACGCGGTCGCCCGTCTCCGTCTGCTCCTCGGCTGCGACGACGTCGATGTCGGTCGTGTCCCGCGACTGCGTGTAGAAGTCGGGATCGACCCGCGTCACCAACGCCACGCGCTGTACCAGGTCGAGCTCGGTCACCTCGAACTGCTCGCCCTGATGCAGGTACACCGCGCCGGGGTGGACGTGATAGAAGGCCCGGGATTCATCGGCCGTTCCGAGCAGCTCCCCCGTCTCCTCGATCACGATCGCGAACTGGTGGCCGCTCGCACTTCGGATGTCGACCGAGCGGTGCGGCGAGTCCTTCCCCTTGTGGTGCAAGAGCCTTCGACGGCGCACCAGTTCACCGCGGGCTTCGAGACGTTCGACCGCCGCCGCGGAGCCCGGCCAGAACGTGGCGAGCTCGTCGTCCGTGAGCGGGTACTCGCGCGCCGCACACGCTAGGTGCGGCTCGAGGATGAACGGGTTCGAGGGGTCGATCACCGCGGCCTCGGGCGGCTTGTCGAACAGGTCCTGCGGGTGCGTGACGAGGTACTGGTCGAGCGGATCGTCCTGCGCCACGAGGATCGCGAGCGAGCCTTCCGTCCGGCGTCCCGCGCGTCCGGCCTGCTGCCACATCGATGCCCGCGTACCGGGGTAGCCCACCAAGATCGCGGCGTCGAGGGAGCCGATATCGATGCCGAGCTCGAGCGCGCTCGTCGAGGCCACCGCCAGCAGCTCGTCGTTCGCGAGCATGCGCTCCAGCTCGCGCCGGTCCTCGGCCAGGTATCCGGCCCGATACGACTTCACCTTGTCCTTGAGACCGCCCGGCAGCTCTCGGCGGGCGAACTCGGCCAACAGCTCGGCCGCTCGGCGCGAGCGTGCGAACCCGATCGACTTCACGCCTTGTTCGGCGAGCCTAGCCATGATTCCGCTCGCCTCGGTGAGCGCGCTCCGGCGCGCGCCAGACTCCTCGTCGATGATCGGCGGGTTCCACAGCGCGAACACCTTCTCGCCGGCGGGCGAGCCGTCCTCGGTCACCGCGTCGAACGGCACGCCCACCAAGCGCTCGGCCAGCTCGGCGGGGTTACCGATCGTGGCGGACGCGAGGACGAAGGTCGGATCGCCGCCGTAGTGCGCGATGAGCCGCCGAAGCCGGCGCAGGACCATGGCGATGTGTGATCCGAAGACCCCCCGCGCGACGTGCGCCTCATCGACGACGACGAGTGACAGCCTCAGGAAGAAGTCGGCCCACCGAGGATGATCGGGCAGCAGCGAGGCGTGCAGCATGTCCGGGTTCGACATCACGAGGTTGGCGCTCTTGCGGATGAGCGGTCGCTCCGCTCCGGGCGTGTCCCCGTCGTACACGGCGGCTTTCACCTGCGGGAGCCTGAGCTCTCGCACGGCGCGGAGCTGATCGCGAGCGAGCGCCTTCGTCGGGAACAGGTACAGGGCCGTGCGCTTCGGGTCGCGCATGACCTCGCTCGCGAACGCGAGGTTGTACACGAGCGTCTTGCCGCTCGCCGTGCCGGTGGCGATCACCACGTCGCGCCCGGAACGGATCGCATCGAGCGCATCGCGCTGGTGCCGGTACAGTCCGGTCACGCTCTGGAGGGCGAGACGCTCGACGAGCAGCCCGGGCAGATCCTCGGGGAACGGCTCGACGGCGTTGGCGCGGGCCGCAAGGTCCCGGACGTGGACGAGCGAATCCTCTCGTTCGATCGAGGTCAGGAAGGCTCGGGCGTCCACCCATCGATGGTAGCCATCTCCCGGTGCGGGGTGCGGAACCCGTCGCGAAGGAGCGGTCGCAGGAGCCGGCGCTGACGGATGATGATCCCGGCGCCGAGCAGCACGTACGCCACACCGACGGCGATCATCTCGATCCCACCGAAGGAATCGGGCACGACCGCTCCGATGACGAACTGCGCCCAGAACAGCGAAAACAGCAGCAACGCCTCGCGCGTCGAGATCGACAGCGTGACGAGGATGGCCACGGCGAAGAACGACTGCGCCGCGGTGAGGAACAGCTCCTCGCGCTGGTGGCTGTCGATCGGCAGCCCGTGCAGCCCGCCGGAGGCGATCGCGAACACCACCGGTAGCGTGCCGACCAGGAGCGTCCATTGGTTCACCTTCGAGCTCACGAGCGTGCCGAGCCCGGCGTTCGTGTTCAAACGCCAGGCGTACAGGCCGGCGATGAGCAGCTCGGGCGCCTCGGAGGCGAACGGCGCGAGCCACTGGACCAGGAGGAACTCGCTGATGCCGAACTCCCGCCCGGTGCCGACCAGTGCGTCGGCGAAGTGCTCGGCACAGAGCACGATCACGGTCGCGGAGATGACGAAGAGGCCGATCACGGTGGTGAGGCGCCGTCGCCTCGGCAGCCGGCCGAGCAGTTCCGCCGGCCCGACGAGGTGAGGCTCCTCGGCAGGGGCGCGCGAGATGCGGATCGTGTACGCGACGAAGATACCGACGAGCACGAGCGCGTCGATCGGCGTCACGGAGTGTTTCAGCGGAAGCAGGAGCGAGTACGCCGTGGCGAGCGCGAGGTAGGTGACCTCGACCGAGTGCGTCCGCTCCAGCCGGACCTCGCGGATACGACTCGCGCGCGGCCCGCGCGCCCCACTCGCGCGCGCACGGTGCCACGCGATGAACACGACCATGGACCAGCCGAGACCGATCAGCAGCCGGTTCGCTCCGGTCATGTTCGCGAGGGCGAGTGAGCATGCGCTCTCACCGCTCGCGCCAGGGGCTTTGCACGCAGTGCCGAATGCCTGAACGGCGTTGCCGCCCTTGGATGCGAACACCATGTCGACTGCGTACTCGGGCAAGACCGCGATGAACGCCAGCACGGCGATCGCGAGGCCCGCCGAGATGTCGAGTTGTGCGACTTCGGCCGCCCACGACAGCAGGAACGCGGCGCCCACGATCGCGAGTCCGTAGACGAGCGCTGCGACGACGTCCGGCGGGTGTGCGCCCGTGAACCGCAACCAGACGCCCGGCCCCGTGGCGCCGATCGCGAGGGCGAGCGAGACGCGCTGCCGCATCGAACCTCCTCAGCCTGTCGTGCAGGCCGAAGGTCTCGTCCCCGCGTGGTGCGGGGGACCCGCCGGGCCGCGCCGCGCGGCCGTGGTGACGGCGAGGTCCGCTTGCGGACTACTCCCCTTCGAGCTGTTCCGAGGGTAACAGAGGGCCTCGGCGGGCGGAGGGCCTGGTCGGCGGCAGGACGCGGTCGTCACCCGTACCCCCATCGTGCGACGATGCCGCGCCGGATGGAGTGGCCCACGCTGATCGTCTCGCTGTTCGTGATCCTCGCCGGCGCCGAGCTGTTCACCAACGGCGTCGAGTGGATCGGGGAGGGGTTCGGGCTGTCCGAGGGCGCCGTCGGCAGCGTCCTTGCCGCCGTCGGCACCGCGTTGCCCGAGACGATCTTGCCGCTGGTCGCGATCGTGACGGGACACGTCAGCGGCGAGGAGATCGGGGTCGGGGCGATCCTCGGCGCGCCGTTCATGCTGACGACGCTCGCGATGCTCGTCGTCGGTCTCGCGGTCGTCATCGTTGCGCGCGGTGGACGGCGGAGCACCGACCTCGGCGGCGACCCGGGCGTCCTGCGGCAGGACCTCGGCTATTTCCTCGTGATGTACACGCTCGCCATGCTCGCCGGCCTGATCCACGTGCGGCCCCTGCACTGGGCGCTCGCGCTCGTGCTGGTCGTTGGGTACGGGTACTACGTGAAGCGCCATTTCGCCTCGCCGGGCGAAGACGAGCTCTCGGAAGAGGCCGAGAACGAGATCAAGCCGCTCTACGTTTGGAGCTGGATCCGGCGCGTACGCCGGGGGCTGCCCACGTGGTCCAGGACCTCTCCGAACTGGCCCAGCTTCGTGCAGGTCGCCATCGCCCTCCTGCTGATCGTCGGCGGGGCGCGGCTCTTCGTCTACGCCGTTACCATCGTGGCCGACACCTTCCAGGTGTCGCATCTGGTGTTCGCGCTCCTCGTGGCTCCCATCGCGACCGAGCTGCCCGAGAAGTTCAACAGCGTCCTGTGGGTTCGGCGCGGGAAGGACACGCTCGCGCTGGGGAACATGACGGGGGCGATGGTGTTCCAGTCCTCGTTCCCCGTTACGGTCGGGCTGTTGCTCACGCCCTGGCACCTCGCGCATGAGGCGCTGGTCGCGGCGGTGGTCGCGCTGGTGGCCGGCTCGGTGCTCTGGCTCACGATCCGCTTCCGGGGCTCGTTCAGCGGACCCCTGCTCGTACTCCAGGGGGGGTTCTGGCTCGGCTACGTCGTGTACGTGGTGACGCGTTAGCCGGCGAGCAGGCTGGCGTTCGGGCTCGGCGGGATGCGTTTCCTCGCGACGAGGCCGTCGTCCTTCATGTCGTTGAAGATCGCCTGCGCCTCGGACGTGAGGTTCACGACGGACAAGCCTCCGACCGTGCCGGTGGTCCCGGGCGCGACGATGTTCTCGACGTGCTTGGGGTTGATCGTCGTGCAGGTGAACGCGAGGTTGATGATCTGGTCGAGCGGGACGTTCGTCCTCGTGCTGCGCAGACCCGCCCCGACCCAGGACAGCAGGCGGCTCGGATCCTTGACGAATTCCTTGCGGAACTGGGCGAGCGCCGAGGTCATGAGCAGTCCTTGGTCCTCGGAGCGACCGAAGTCGCCCTCGGGGAGGCCGTGACGGTTGCGGGCGAACGCCAGCGCGTCGCGGCCGACGAGCGTTTGCACGCCCGGGTCGAAGTAGGCGTGGGAGTAATGGTCGCTCATCGCGAAGGGCACGTTCACCGTCAGTCCACCGATGTCGTCGATCATCTTCTGGAAGCCGTCGAACCAGGTGAGGGTCCAGTAATCGATCTTGATGCCGGTGAGGGCCTCCACCGTTTTCACCACGAGCTCCGGACCGCCCATCGTCATCGCCGCGTTGATCTTGTTCGTTCCGTACCCAGGGATCGGCACGTACGAGTCGCGTGGGAAGCCGAGGATCGCCGCCTTGTGCAGGGCGGGGTTGATCGACACCAGGTGGATCGAGTCCGAGCGCTGGCCCGTGATGACCTCCCCGGGCCGTGCGTCACTGCCCAGGAACAGGATGAAGATCGGGCTCGTGCCGTTCAGCGTCGGTACGTAATCCGCGTGCGCCGCCTGAAGCTGCAGGAGCGTGCCGGAGGCAGCCGCGTGCTGCGAGGGAGTCGTCGCCCCGAGCGTGGTGCCGGCGACCCAGGCCGCAAGGAGCAGGGCGAGGAGCGCGGTTCGACGGCGCGGGCGGGCGATGGGAGACATCCGGGTCAAAGCGGGCGAAGGCTACAAGCCGCGCCTGGGCTTCACAACCATCTCGACGGAACCTTCACACGCCTCAGGGGCCGCAGTCGCGCTGCGGCAGCACGAGCGGAGGGTTCGGATCCTGAGAGAAATCGAAGGCCCCCATGAGATCGTTCGCGCGGCGGTCGCGCTCGGTGAGCGAGGGCAGGTGGAAGATCGTCTCGATGAATCGAAGGACCGATGAGAAGTCCGCTGTGCGGTGGAAGATCGTCCCGGGTTTGGACCAGGGCGAGATGATGATGGCGGGCACCCGTGGTCCCATCCCGTAGACATCGAGGTGCGGTGGCGGCACGTGGTCGTAGAAGCCGCCGAAGTCGTCCCACGTGAGCACGATCGCGGTGTGCTTCCACGCCGGGCTCTGCATGATCGCGTTGATCGCGCGCACCGTCCAGTTCTCCCCGTCGCACAGGTCGCCGTATCCTGGGTGGTCGGACTCGGCGACGGGTGGTAGCAGCCACGACACGGCCGGCAGGCTGCCTGCCCGAACGTCGAGGATGAACCGCTCTTCAGCGACGACGTCGTTCCACATCGGCCCGTAGCGGATATGCGGGATCGCCCGCAAGATGTCGAAGTACGGCGCTACCGAAAGGTAGTACTTCCACGGGATACCCCGCGCCTGCAGCAGATCCGGGAGCGTGCGGATGTCGTGGCACGGCCATCGCTCGATCCAGTATCGGTTCTGGAGCTGCGTCGTCTTCACGTGCGTCTCCAGGTCGAACGCCCGGTGCCCGTCCACGGACGAGAGCTGCCGGAAGGACCACGCACGCTCGAGGGGATCGTCGCAGTAGCCCCCGGCCGGCCCCGTCCCAGCCTGTCCCTCGTTCGGCCGCTCGTTGTCCACGAACCTGTCCGATTGCGAGGCGACGATCCAATAGTGCTCGACGGCGGTCGGGCCGTACGACGAGCTGAAGAACCGATCGGCGAGGGCGAAATGCTCCGCGTACGACCAGTACGCCGGGATCTGGTCGGCGGTGTACTGCACGTAGCCCTGCAGCTGCCCGCCGTTCACGAGCTGGTCGAAGCAATTCATCCGGCCGCCGTTGATCGCGATGATGCCCCAGACGAACGAGTGCGCGGCACCAGGCGAGTCGTCCGTCGCGTGGCCGAGGGGCACGACGCTCCCGTCGCAGGTCACGCCCTGCGTCACGCCGTCGGCTCCGGGGAAGGTACCGAAGAAGTGATCGAACGTGCGGTTCTCCTTCACGAGGAACACCACGTGACGGATCTCGCGGCGAGCGGCCGCGATCTTCGCGGGATCGGTGCGAGCCGGTGTGGGCGGTGGCGGGGTCTCGGCCGCCGGGGTCACGGTGGGCGACGGTGGCGCCGACGAGCGGGAGGTGCTCGGAGGCTTCGGCGTGGGCTCCGTGCCGGTCGAGGTGCAGGCTGCCGCCACGACCGCGAACGCGAGCAGGCCGACGAACGGCCGAACGTGAATCAACAGAACCGCCCTTCTTGCGGAAGGTCGGATGATGCCCCGGGAGCGAGGGAACCGCTAGGAGGGGCCCGCCGAGGGCGAACCCGATGGCCCCGGCGGTGGCGTGGTTTCGTGGTCGGTTCGCCCGACCTTGAAGCTGAAGATCTTCCATCCGTCGCCGGTGTCGTGCATGAAGAACTGCGCGTGCGCGGTGATATCCGTGTAGGTGCCGTCCGTGCGCTTGCCGAGAGCATGGAACCGCACGACCGCGACGGCGGTCTTCGGTTTGCTCTCGGCGTCGAAGAGCACGCGGAACCACAGCTTGCTCTTGCCCGGGCTCACCGTGGCGTACGTGCCACCGGCGTGCGTGCCGAGGGTCACCGCCTGGATCTGTTTCTCCGCAGAGGCGCGGGCTGCGTCATCGAACCCGTCGAAGGCCGAGTCGTAGCTCCCGTTCCGCCAGTTCTCCGGGTTCAGGAACGCCTGCGTGAACAGCCCGTCGATCACGGGCGTCGCCTGGAGAGCCGTCTTGGCCGCGGCCGTCTGCAGGTCCTTCGCCGGCGCGCTCTCGCTCGTGGAGATCGCGATGGTCTTTCCGGCGCGGAAGTCGAACGGAGGGGTCGAGTTGTCCGGACCCCCGCCGAAGATCCCCGGGACCGACCCACCCTTCAAGGCGAACAGTGCGATCGCGCCCCCCGCCACTAGGACGACGGGAACGATGACGACGGCGAGCGGGAGCCGCCGCTTGGACGCCTTGGAGGAACTGCGCTTGGGCGGGCTCGGCTTGCGGGCGGGTTGGCGGTGTCGGCCTTCGGACAAACCGCGCAGAGGTTAGCCGCAGGGTCCTCGCGCATCAACCACCCTCGGTCGGGTAGCATCGGATCGTCACGAAGGTGCGC
>Ga0307305_10001201_pt1 | contig 10171 bp, 8 predicted proteins | sample ER_DNA_186_FD_194512 | JGI IMG/M metagenome (GOLD analysis project Ga0307305, IMG submission 194512) | Bulk soil microbial communities from the East River watershed near Crested Butte, Colorado, United States - ER_DNA_186 | ecosystem: Environmental > Terrestrial > Soil > Floodplain | place: USA... | reverse complement strand
GACGCCCGGGACGAACGCCTCGCGGGAGAACGTGTCGTGCCGGATCGTCAGCAGCTGGCCGTCTCCCCCGAGCAGGACCTCCTGGTGCGCAACGAGGCCCGGCAGCCGCACCGAGTGGATCGGCGGCTCGCCGGGCAGGCGTTCCGCGGTCGCTCGGGCCGTCCCTGACGGCGCGTCCTGCTTGCTCTCGTGGTGGAGCTCGACGATCTCCGTGCGGGGCAGGTATTCGGCCGCTGCCTCGGCGAAGCGCATCATCAGGACGGCGCCGATCGCGAAGTTCGGAACGACCAGTAGCTGGAGCGAACGGTCGAGTGCCAGCGCTTCGAGCTCCTCGAGCTCAGCCCCACCGAGGCCGCTGGTGCCGACCACGGCGGGCACGCCCTGCTCAAGCGCGGCGCGGACGTTGCCCGGAGCCGCGTCCGGCTGCGTGAAATCGACCGCGGCCTCGGCCCTGGAGAGATCCGCCTCCTCCCCACGCCCGACCCCGCGCACCTCGTGCCCTGCCGCCTCGAGCGACGGCGCGAGCACCGAGCCCACCTTGCCGCGGTGCCCGAACAGCGCGACGTTCACGCCGCGCGCGCCAGCTCCGGGTTGACCCGCTCGACGGCCGCGAGGAAGCGCTTCTCGCTCGGCCCGATCCCCGCAGCGGAGAGCTTCTCGGGCGCCAGCAGCACGCCGGCGAGCTCGGCCAGCTCCTCGGGCTCGACCGCTTCGATCTCGGCGATGATCCGCTCGAGCGAGAGCAGCTCGGTGTCCGAGATCAGCGACTTCCCGAGCCGGCTCATCCGATTCGAGGTCGATTCCATCGAGAGCATGATTCGGCCCTTCATGTTCTCCTTGGCGCGCGCCAGCTCGTCGGGCCGCAGGTTGCCGGCGGCGATGTCGGCGATCTGCTCGCGCGTGATCTCGAGGCATTCGCGCAAATTCTCCTCGCGGGTACCGATGTAGACGCCGATCTGGCCCGTGTCCGTGTACTGCGACGCGAAGCTGTAGACGGCGTAGGCCATCCCTCGCTTCTCCCTGATCTCCTGGAACAGGCGCGAGGAAGCCGAGCCGCCGAGGATCCCATCGAGGAGCGAGGCGGCAAACCGCCGCCGGTCGGAGCGCGAGATCCCAGGGGCGGCGAGGCAGACGTGGTACTGCTCGGTGTCCTTGCGCTGGAAGCGCAAGCCCGGAGCGGGCGCCTTGACCAGCGGCCTGCGGACACGCGGCCCCTTCGGCTGCGAGGCGTGTAGCGCCTTCATCTGCGCGCGGTTGAGCAGGCGGAGCAACGTCTCGTGCTTGACGTTGCCCGCCGCCGCAACGACCACGTTCCCCGGGAAATACATCGTCCGGTGGTAGGAGGTGATCGCCCTGCGGCCGACAGACGAGATCACGTCGGCTGTGCCGATCACGGGGCGACCGAGCGGATGCGAGCCGAACGTCGCCTCCTGGATCAGATCGTGGACGAGCTCCTGTGGCTGGTCGTCGTACATGGCGATCTCCTCGAGCACCACCTCGCGCTCAGCGTCGAGCTCGGCGAAGCCGGGCGCAAAGACCATCTCGCCCATCACGTCGAGCGCCGTCTGCAGCTGGTCGTCCGGAACACGCGCGTAGACGACGGTGTGCTCGCGCGAGGTGGCTGCGTTCAGCTCCCCGCCGAGCGTGTCGAAGATCTCGGCGATCTGCTGCGCCGAGTACGAAGCCGTGCCTTTGAAGAGCAGGTGCTCGATGAAGTGCGAGACGCCGGCCCGGTCAGCCTTCTCGTCGCGCGAGCCCGCCCCGATCCAGAAGCCGATCGCGACCGAGCGGACGTGAGCAAGCCGCTCCGAGATGACGCGCTCGCCGGAATCGAGCTCGCTGAGCACGTACTTCTGCACCCGCTGATCGTACTCGGCGGTCAGTCCCTCAAGTGAGGGATGCCTTGCGCCGATAAAGGCTTTTGGGATGAGCGGTGTCGCCGTCGAAAGAAGGCTTGCATTCGAGCGTCGGCTTCGCGCCGTCCCAATGGAGTCAGGCGCCCCTCCTCGTCGCCGGACTGGGTCTCTGCACGAGGCACTGTCGGAGGAGAACCGTGACATCGAGCCGTGGGAGGTGCATTCCGAGCTCGCCTTGGTCTCTCCGGAGGTGTCCGAGCGCATACGCGAGCTTCTGCCCGAGCGCGACCCGGATGCGTTTCTCTCGAGACTCCGAGAGCCGGCTCGAACGCTAGAAACCGCTCCTGAAGCGGTCACGCCGAGCCCGTCCGTGGCTGTAATCGCCTATGCGCTTTGGCGACTGGCCGAAACAGCTCGCGTCGCGCTGGTCGCGGTCGGAACGGTCGTCCTGCTGGCGTTGCTGGCCGAAGTCCTGCACTGACTTGATCGCTGATAGCGGAAACTTCTTCTCAGCCCGCCTGTTGACAACCGAGGCACCTGCTAGTCTCGCGCGCTTCGTGAGCCAGGCACGAATGTCGGGGGGCATCGGCACGGTCCGGATGCGGTTTTTCGAATGCGTCTGCCGCTTCGCCAACCCTTCTCGGCAGGTCGTACCCCTTTTGAGGGTTATTGGGCCTCCAGCCTTCGACGATGAGCCTCGTATCCACGTCGATGGGGCGCCGAAGCGCCCTTCAAAAGGACTGACAGGTTTCTAAGCCGCACGTTCGACTCGCCGCCCCCTACCGAAAGGAAGTCGAACCTATGAACCGCCGCATCGCCCATGCCGCGCAGGTCGTCGCCCTTGTCCTCGCTCTCGCCCTCGTCCCCGCTGCTCTAGCCGGGAAGGGTGGCAACGGCGGAAGCACTGGCTCCACATCGGGGTGCACCCAAAGCGCGCCCCGCGCCTCGATCGACAACACCTGGGCGTGGGGAACGCCCGGGTCTTGGGGCCTGCCGGGCCAGCAGCTCAAGTACGCAATCGACGTCTTCAACAATGACGTCGGCTGCGGCTCGTCGAGCTTCGTGGTCAAGATGTCGGCACCCAGTGGGTTCTCCGTCTCGATGCCGTCGAGCACGATCACTCTCAACTCGGCGTCGAGCGCTTATGTGTGGGCAAACGTCACCTCGCCCGCGGGTGCCGCCGACGGTGACTACCCGCTGACGGTCACGGTCGAGCGGGCAGGGACTCCAAGCCCGGCGACGACGAGTTGGTACAAGGTCTACTCCACCGACACGCTAGCCCCGAAGCTCTACTGGACGAGCCCATCGGACGGAGGGGCAGTTAGCGGCCGCACCACCTACGTTGGGTTCACATCAAATGACGATCATGCCGTCAAGAAGCTCGACCTTTCCCTCGACGGCGTCTCGGTTGGGTCAGTTCTCTGTGACAACATTTCCTCCGATTGCCAGGTGTCGTACAAGTGGTCGATCCGCCGCGTACACGGGCAGCACACGGCGACGTACACGTCGACCGACTGGATGGGAAACACCGCGACCCAGACGGCGACCTTCACCGTCAACTGAGCGCCGCAACTCTCGTACAAGAAGCGGGGGCCGGCTGAGCCGGCCCCCGTCTTGCGTCCGCACCGAGGCGCGGGCTTGAGATCTCTCGTGTGTCTGTCTTTACGGATCGATCACCACCGTGCAGACGTAGGTGCCCGGCTCGAGATCGCTTGCGGTAACCGAGCCGTCGCCATTTCCGTCGGTGGAGCCCGAAGCGACGCTGTTGCTACCCGAGTCGACGCAGTCCATGGTCGAGGCCGTTCCCCCGTCGACCTGCGAGTCGACGGAGAAGGTGATGTCCGTCAGCGGGATGTTCGTGAAGCTCGCGACCACGCCGTCTGCATTGGCGCAAGTCGTCCCTCCGACCACCGTCACGGTCTGATCCGCGCCGGCGCTGTAGCCGGTGGGCGGACCCGTCTCCGACACGGTCGCGTCACCGGGCGGGAGCCCGTCAACGCATGCTGCCCCGTTCGCGTCCGTCGAGACCGTGTGCGTTCCCGAGCCAAAGTCCGTGATCGTGAACCCGGCCACGAGGTTCGCACTGCCATTGGGGCCGGCGTGCTTCGCCGTCTTCGCGATCACGATTGCCCCGGTCTGAAGGACATCCGTGAACTCCAGCTCCTTGTTTTCATTCGCCGCGAGCGTGAACGTCAGAGGCAGGCTCGCGTCCTTGGTGTAGTTAGCCGGCGTCACGGTCTCGTCGATCGTGTACTGGCCGGGATTCAGGTTCGTGAACGAAGGCAAGCAATCGCCGTTCGCGTCGACCGTGCAGGTACCCACAATGGTTCCGGTGGTATCCGCACCCTCGTAGAGCGTGAACTCCGCGCCCTCCTGTGAGCCGCCGTCGCTCCCGACCTTCGTCACGCTGACGGAGGCGCAGTTGCTGATCGTATGGTCTTCGAGCGAGACGTCCTTGGTCGAGGAGACGAAGCTGCTCCCCGACGACCGAGACTCCCACACCACCTGCGAAAAGCCACTGCACGTCCCGTTGTTCGGGATGATCCCTGCCGCTGCCAGGTTGACGCCGAACTCAGCGAATTGCCCGGCCTTGATCGCAACGCCGCTGATCGGGTTCTGCGCAACGGTGAAGTTGCTTGTGCTGACACCACCTTCCGCGACAGCCGAGCTGAGCGTCGCAACGGTCGCGCCCCAACAGGGGGCGGGGTCGTTGGCGACGAAGCACGGGCCCGTTGCGACCCAGTTCAGCAGGTGGAACTGCGGCCTCGCGCCGCCGCCCAGGTAGTCGATCGCGAGCAGCTTGTCACCCGGAGTCCGTGCGAGGAGCGTCGTGCTGCCCGGACACAAACCGCTGGTGCCCTGCTTCAATTCGATGTTCTCGCTCGCGTTCCCGTTCGCCGCGTAGCGGATCGTCGCCCCGTAGAGGTAGACGTCACCGTTCGCCGCCTGCTCGTTGTAGGAGGCAACGTCGGTGAAGTCGTCCTTGGGCGGGTTCTTGTGACCCTCGGTCGTCGGACAAGTCGTGTCCTGCTTCTGCCCTGGCGTGAACGAGTCGTCGGAGTTGGAAGCGGCTGTGTCGCTGATGTGAACGTAGGCCGCGTGCGCAGGCGCACCGTCCGAGACGGTGATCCAGTCGCTGTTGCCCGATGTGTTGACGACCTCGTTTCCGAGCCCCAGCGTGGGGTCGTCGCCCGACTCGAACTTGCTCGGGCTTCCCGTTAGCACGCCGGAAGCCGAAGCGACCAGGACCAGCGCGGTCGCCACCACTAGTAGGGCGGGCACAAACAGGAAGCGCTTACGCCGCTTGCTCCCTGTCGGCCCCAAGATGCGTGTTGCCATTACGTGATCCTCCTCCGCAGATTGCACTGACATGACTCACAAACAACCGTCGGCCCGCTACGTACAGACCGACGTCTCCCTTCGCCCATAGCACCCCTCCCAGTTGACCGCAGAAACCCGGTTCCCCAGAACGCCTCAGCTGTCCACAGGGCCATCCACAGGAGGATAGGACTGGCCGATCCTGACTCATAGACCGGAATTGCTGGATCTTTGGCCTACGTAAATCACTGTAAAGCGTTGCCGTCACTGTCTTGAACGCCTACACCAATTCCGTTAGAACTCAGCTACTAGAGAGGGAGCGGGCGATGAAAAACGATGCGGCCGGGGGGATCCTGCTCGTCGACGACGACAAAGGTTTCCGGTCGTTCGTCGCCGAGCTATTCGAGGGGATCGGTTACTCCACCAGGGGTCTCGCGAGCGGCGCCGAGGTTTTGGCGGCGGTCGCCGACGAGCCTCCGGCTGTCATCCTCCTCGACGTTCAGCTTCCCGGGCTGAACGGCTACGAGGTCTGCCGCGCGCTCCGCGACCGCTACGGCGACTCGATCGCGATCATCTTCATCTCCGGCGAGCGGACCGATCCGCTCGATCGCGGCGGTGGCATGCTGATCGGGGCCGACGACTACTTGGTCAAGCCCGTCGATCCAGGTGAGCTGATCGCGCGCGTCTTACGCCTCCTGGATCGGACGCGCTCGAATGGGCACGGGTCGGGCTCCAACGGGAAGCTGGAGTCCCTGACACAGCGAGAGAACGAGGTTCTCGATCTGCTGGCCGAGGGCCTCACCCAGGAGCAGATCGCCTGCCACCTCGTGATCAGCCCCAAGACGGCGGCGACACACATCCAGAGAATCCTCAGCAAGCTCGGAGTTCGAAGCCGCGCGCAGGCGGTCGCCCTCGTCCTGCGCGAGGAACGGGACGTCAGCGCCCATGGCGCCGAGGACCCGGTCCACCTAGCCGTTTAGCCGAGCGCACGAATCGCCGCGGCGAGCTCCGCTGCGTCGAACGTCGCGGTCGACGAGACCGGCTTCAACTTCGAGCCGGTCTTCCCGATGAACAGCGTCGGTGTCTGCGACACGCGGTCGGCAGTCGCCTGAGCATCGATCCTGTGGGTCGCGTCCGTGACGAAACTCGAATCCTGGTCGTCGACCACCCGTTGTACCTTCATCCCCGGCACGCTCGCGGCGGCCTGCTCGATGAAGGTCTGGTTCAGCCAGCCGGTGTTCTCGGTGCCCTGGTTGGCGTAGGTGATCTGAGCGAAGTTGAAGGCGCGGTTCTGCTGGGAAGCCGCGATCATCGCCTGTCGAGCGGGGATCGAATCCGGGCCGATGAATGCGATCGGTCGTGCCTCGATCTTCAGTTTTCCTGTGCGAACGAACTCTTGGACGATGCTGGGCTGCACTGCCGTTTCGTAGGCGCGGCAGCCCGGGCACTGGAGGTCGATGTACTGGACCAGCGTCAGCGGCGCCTTCGCGGAGCCGAGGACGAGTCCGTTCTGAGGAATGCCGGCGAACTCGCGCTGTACGGCAGCGGCGTTCGGCAAGGCGTTCGTCAGCGAGCCGACGGTCGGGATGGTGGCCGCCGCGGATGAGCTGTTACCGCCGGCCGCGAGCGAGATCCCGACGACAACACCGACAAGCACGAGCCCGGCCAGCGCCGCGAGGAGGAGCACCTTGGGCGAAGCGCGGCGGCGTGCCCCCTTGCGCGCGACGGGAGGCGGCGCAGCCACCTGCTGCCTGCGACGACGTGCTTGCTTACCGCTCATTCATAACCAACGGTAGCCCGCGGTTCGTAAGCGGCGAGTAAGAGGAACGCGAACAACAGCACAAACGCCGTCAGTGCGAGCGTCGGGATCGTCACGTAGCCGAACTCGTTGATCCACTTGACCGTGCAGCCGCCCGGCGCCGAGATCCGGCACGTGAGCGACTCGCCGACGACGCGGTTTTCGACCAGCAAGTGGTAGACCGAGATGCCGGCGCCGACGACCGGCAGCGGCAGCAGGTAGCGCGCCGCGCGTGGATCATCGAACAGCGCCGCCAACAGCGTCGTGATCGAGAGCGGATACATGCAGATCCGCTGGTACCAGCAGAGCTCGCAGGGAACGAAGTGCGCGATCTCCGAGAAGAAGAGGCTGCCGCCGGTGGCGATCGCGGCGACGACGAAAGCGAGCCATAGCTCGTAGCCCTCGACGCCGCTGCGGAGCGCCTGCAGCGGACCTCTGACGCCGACGAGCGCGAGCGCCCCGATGAGCAGGAGCCCGGCGCCGAGGACCTGCCCGACGACACCGAGCACCGCCAGGGCGACGATCACGTCATGAGTCACGCCGCGGCTCCCGTGCGAGGGTGAGCGGCGGCGGTGCGCCCTCGGGACGCGCCGCCGCTCACGTTCTTCCTACCGCCGTTCGCGGTCCCGCCCGCGGCCTCCGCGGCCACGGTCACGGCCGCCGCGTGGCCGCTCCTCCTCGGGCGGCCGCGGCGGGGCGTTCTTGGCCCGCTCGATCAGCTCTTCGGGCTGCACCAGCGTGCCGTTCTCGTGCTTGGCGACCAGCTTCAGGCCGATCCGGCCGCGGTCCTTGTCGACCTCCTGAACGATCACGTCCACGACGTCGCCGCGGGTCATAACGTCCTCGATGTGACCGACCCGGCCGGGGCCGACGTTGGAGACGTGGAGCAGACCGTCGGTGCCCTTCGTCAGCTCGACGAAGGCGCCGAACTGCGTGGTCTTGACGACCTTGCCTGTGTACTCGTCCCCGACCTCCGGCGACTTGGTCAGCTGCGTGATCGCGGTGATCGCCGCGTTGGCCTTGTCGCCCTCGGTCGCGTAGATGAGGACGTTGCCGTCCTCCTCGATGTCGATCTGGACGTCGTAATCGGCCTCGAGCGAGCGGATCGTCTCGCCGCCCTTGCCGATCACCATCCCGATCTTCTCGGGATCGATCTTGACCGAGGAGATGCGCGGCGCGTGACCCGCGAGCTCCTTGCGGGGCTCCGGAATCGCCTCCAGCATCTTGTCGAGGATGAACTCCCGCGCCCGCTTCGCCTGCTCGAGCGCGTTCCGGAGGATCTCCTGCGTGACGCCGGTGATCTTGATGTCCATCTGCAGCGCGGTGATTCCCTCACGCGTGCCCGCGACCTTGAAGTCCATGTCGCCGAGGTGGTCTTCGGCTCCCTGGATGTCGGTCAGGATCGTGTAGTCGTCGCCCTCCTTGACGAGGCCCATCGCGATGCCTGAAACCGGTGCCTTGATCGGCACGCCGGCGTCCATCAGCGCGAGCGTCGAGCCGCAGACCGAGCCCATCGAGGATGAGCCGTTCGACTCGAGCGTCTCGGAGACGAGACGGATCGTGTACGGGAACTCCTCTGCGGACGGGATCACCGGCTCGAGCGCGCGCTGCGCGAGCGCACCGTGGCCGATGTCGCGGCGCTTCGGCCCGCGCATGAACCCGGTCTCGCCGACCGAGTAGGGCGGGAAGTTGTAGTGGTGCATGTAGCGCCGATCGGTCTCGAGCGACAGGTCGTCGATCCGCTGTCCCTCCTTGGCCGTGCCCAGCGTCAGCAGCGTCATGATCTGCGTCTGGCCGCGCGTGAACAGCGCCGACCCGTGCGGGCGCGGCGCGACACCGACCTCGCAAGTGATCTCGCGGATGTCCTCTGAGCCGCGGCCGTCCGGGCGGCGCTTCTCGACCGCGATCTTGCGGCGGACGAGCTCCTTGTAGATCGCCTCGGCGGCCTTCTTGATGTACTGACGAGTGATCGAGTCCTTAGCCGCGGGTTCGTCGCCGTCGGCGGCCGCCTGTGCGACCGGGAACGGCAGCTGCACCTGCTCCTCGATCCGACTGAAGAGGAGCTGCCGCTTCGCGGACTTCAGCTCCTTCGGGTCCTGCTCGGCATCGGTCAGCGCCTTCAGGTCGTCCTCGAATTGCTCGCGGACCGGGCTCTCAACGGCCTCGAGCCGGATGCGCTCGAGGATCAGCGCCAGGCTGGCGCGGATCTGCATCCGCTTGATGATCTCGTCCTCGGTCGACTCCATCGTCAGCGGTGGGTTGATCTCCTCGATGATCTCCTCGACCGCGGTCGCGCCCTCGCGCAGGCCGTCCGAGGAAATGCGCTGGCGGATCTTGTCGCCATGCTCGCGCTCGAGTTCTTCCGTCAGCTCGCTGTCGAGCCACTTCGCCTTGCCAACCTGCCGCTGCAGGTCTTCCTGCAGCTCGCAGAGCTTGCGGATCTCTTCGTGGGCGCGCTCGAGCGCCTCGAGCAGGAGTTCCTCGGGGATCTCCCCCGCTCCCGCCTCGACCATCGTCAGCGCGTCCTTCGTGCCGACGACGATCAGGTCGAGCGTGCTCTCGCCCTGCTCCACCTCGGCGAGCGTCGGGTTGACGACGAGCTCGCCGTCGATCAGGCCCATGCGGACTGCGCCGACCGGCCCCAGGAAGGGCAGCGGCGAGATCATCAGCGCCGCCGAGGCGCCGTTGATCGCGAGGATGTCGTGGGCGCTGACGAGGTCGGCCGAGAGCGTCGTCGCGACGACATGGACCTCGTTCTTGAAGCCCTTCGGCCAGAGCGGCCGGATCGGGCGGTCGATCATCCGCGCGGTCAGGATCGCCCTCTCGGTCGGGCGTCCCTCGCGCTTGAAGAAGCCGCCGGGAATCTTGCCCGCGGCGTACATCCGCTCCTCGACGTCGACCGTCAGCGGGAAGAAGTCCGCGCCTTCGCGGGCCTCCGTCTTCCCCTGCGCGGTCGCCAGCACCATTGTGTCGCCCTCGCGGACGACGACGGCCCCGTCGGCCTGCTTGGCCAGCTTGCCGGTCTCGAATGTGATTTCACGGCCCGCGATCTCCACCGAAAGGGTGGTCGGGCCCTGGGTTGCAATGCTCATTGTTCCTCCACTTCTTTCTTGAAGGTGGAGGTTTGAGTCAACGCGTCCTCGGCGCGTTCGCTCAAACTTCCACCCTCGATTCGGCTCGGTTATCTCCTGAGGCCGAG
>Ga0307305_10001197_pt1 | contig 10198 bp, 4 predicted proteins | sample ER_DNA_186_FD_194512 | JGI IMG/M metagenome (GOLD analysis project Ga0307305, IMG submission 194512) | Bulk soil microbial communities from the East River watershed near Crested Butte, Colorado, United States - ER_DNA_186 | ecosystem: Environmental > Terrestrial > Soil > Floodplain | place: USA... | reverse complement strand
TGAGCAGTCGCCGCACCGCGGCGAGCGTGGCGACCGGATCGGTTAGGTGCTCCACGCTGTCGTAGAGCGTGATGACGTCGAAGCTCGCCGCAGGGAGATCGAGCTCCTCGAGGCGACCGGTGGTCACGCGGAGACCGCGCTCGCGGGCTTGCTGCGCCGCGAACGACGAAATCTCAACGCCCTCGACGTCCCAACCCGACGCCTTCGCCTCGAGCAGGAAGTCCCCGAGCGCGCAGCCGACGTCGAGGAGACGGCCGCGGCGACCATACCGCTGCTCGATCGCGCGTATGCGGTCGCGGAACGTACGGCGGTTCACATCGGAATCGAGGAAGTAGTTGGCGTAGCCACCTTTGGGATTGTCTGTCGCGTAATAGTCGGAGTCGTAGATCGCGGCAGCCGCGAGCGGTCGCGTCTCCTGCCGCACGAGCCCGCAGTCGCCGCACTTCACGATGAGGGTGCCGTCGACATGGAACAGCGTGCGCGTCCTGCCGTCGGCGCAGAGCGCGCACTTGTTCGCGATCTCCACCGGACGCGCCGGTGCGTGTACGAGAGCTTCGGCGTGGCCGATCCGGACGTTTGGCAGCGTGCTCATGAGGGCACCGTAGCCACGGTCGCAGTCGCCTTCGACCCCTGTTCGGGGGACTGATCCTCGCCATCGCCACCGATCCGCTCGAGCACCACGTTGTAGGCGAATGCCCAGAACGCCATGAGGAACGCAACGGTCGCGATCACGCTGCCGTAGTCGTGAACGATGACAGCGGGCAACTGTCCGAACAGATACGCGACGACCGCGACGATCGTGATGCGGACGATGTTCAACATCGCGATCCCGAGGACGCCGAGCGCCACCGTCTCGAGTCGCGAGCGCAGCGTGTACTCACCCTGAAGGCCCGTGGCCATCGAGACGAGAAGGAACAGGACCGTCTGCCAACCCACACAGTTCCATGAGATGTAGAGGGCGAGGCTGCCCGCGCCGGTGCCTACATATAGGAGCGAGCCGTCGTAGGCGGACGGGATCCCGATCAGCGCGAGCGCTCCGTGGACGAGCCTTCCTTCGACCGGCGCGATCCATTGCCCGAGCCACGCGTCGAACCCGGCGGCCATCGCGGCCTTGGTCAAGAGCTCGCCGAAGGTCGAGAAGAACGGGAGGATCAAAAGGGCGATCGAGCCCACCGCGATGAGCGTCCCGACCGGGCGCGCCACGCCGGAAAGCGAAGGCCGCCCCGCGTAAGCGGAGCTCATGGCCGCCTCCGTTTCCACGAGCGCGCGGCAAACGGCAACGCGAGTGCAAGCGGAAATAACCCGGCGATGTACTCCGGCACGATCGTCGCCAGAGTGAAGTAGGTCGGATTGGCGAGTGTCGTGTACGAAAGCGTCGTGTTGTTGCAGTTCGAGCCCGAGCCCGTAAAGGTCATGAGGAAATAGAGCCGGTCGCCGTCAGCGAACGTGGCCGCCGATGTCGACCAGCTCCAGTTGAAGGCGGTGAGCGTATTTGTGTTCGCCGGCACTGTGATCGTCCCCGACGTTCCGAGTGACGTCACCGTCGAGGACGCGGCGTGGTAATGCTGGAGCTCGGCGTTGATGGTGCAGTCCTTCGACGCGCTTGTGTTCCAGAAGTTGAGATTGGCGATGGTCGTACCGGCCTGCACTGATTGACCGCTGCTGAAAGTGTCGGAGCAGTCGGTATAGGTCCGCCCCGCGCTCCCCGGCCCCGTCGCGCCGTCGTTGACGTTCGTCTGTGGCGCGTTATGAATGCCGGGAGTGCAGCCGAAGCCACTCCCCAGAGTCAAGTAGAACGTGGTGCTGTTGTCGGCCGCGGCATTCGCCGGCACGGCGTTCGCGAGGAACCCGACGTTCACGGTTAGACCTAGGCAGAACGCGAGCGCGACAACGGCGACACGCTGCCGGCGGATCGCATAGAGCAGTACCGCGAAGGGGATCCAGAGGCCGAAGACGAAAGCGGGTACGAGGATGGCCGGGTCCGTCAAATTCGCCTCAGCGACCGCCATCCCGCGTAGTCCAACGGTCACGAGTGCGAGCGCAACAAGCGCGGCGAGTGCGATGAAGACCCTGCGATGCCTCACGGCCGCCTCCCATGACACCGGCGGATCGCGAGAGGAAGTGCCGGCGCGAGCAGCAGCCATCCGGCAACGCCGTCGGGGACGGCGGTCGCGAGAGTCAGCTTCGACTCGGTGGTGGTGCTGTCGTAGGAAATGTGGACCTGGCAGCTCGTCGAATCGTTCGGCGTGACGACGTCGAGCTCGAGCCGGTCACCAGTGGCGAACGTAACCGCGGTCGTCGCGAAAGTCGCGGACGAAAGCACCGCACCTGTTGGGCTCGTGACGTCAACCGTTCCCGTACCAAGGGTGCGGCCCGGCTTGAGGGCGAGGGTTATCCCGCCGCCGCCACCGCTCACGCTCGAGGTCGCTGTCTTCGCTCCTGTCGCACCCGGGACCGCCTGCAGAACGTCGTTCTGCTCGATCGAGACGAAGGAGCCGGTACCCGCGACCAGATCGAGGCGTTCGGTCATGCCTGCGGGAGGCGTCCAGTTGGAGTTGTTGGCGTTTACAGCGTGTGCGGTGACGATCATGTCGTTGGCAAAAGTCGTCGTGACGGTCGGCGCGGGGATGCTCGTGGTGTTGCTCACGCCTGCCGGGGCATGGCCATCGACCGGGTTGTCATTGTCAACGTCCACGTACGCGGTGATGCCGCCTGCCGCGTACCGGCTCGTGCCGCCGGCCCAGGTCCAGGCGAAGGACGCGGGGTCGCCGCTCGCGGCAACGCGCCAGTAGAGGCCGAGGTACATCGTCGAGTTGTCGAGGACGCTGTCGACCTTCGTCCAGCCGGCCGGGGTCGTCAGCACCTCAGCGCCACTCTTCGCGACCGTGGCCACGAGGACATCACCCGGGACGACGCCCGCGGGCGCGTTGACTGAGATAGATGGACCGAGGTTCAGGGTCGCGGTACTCGTGGAACGCGGCTGGATCGTGGTCAGGAGCTTGAGCTTCGCGGCGACAGTGCAGGTCTGCGAGGTCTGAAGGGGCTTCAGAGTCAGCTGATGCGTGGCCGCGATGTCATTTCCGCATGTGGCCGTGGCCGCGCCTGTCGGGCCGGCAGGCAGGAAGACCTGCCACGAATAGAAGTAGCTGTCACCGACCTGCGAGCTGCTGCCACCGCTACCCGTCGATGAGATGTACTGCGCCGTTAAGCCCGCGATCGAGCCGCAGAGGCTCCCCCCGGATTCGGCAATCCCGACCACCCGCATCTCATTCGGGTATGCCGCGTTCACGCTCGGCGCGCTGTGGGTCGTGCTGGCGACGCTCTCGGTCGCGCCTGCGTGTCCGTCGACCGGCGCGCTCGTGTCGACACCAGAGAAATTCCGCATCAGCGCTGTCGCGCGCACGGCACCCGAGCTCCAGGACCAGGTGTAGCTGGCCGGCTCGCTCGATCCCGCGACGAGGCTGTAAACGGCCAGCGTCACGGATGTGCCACTGTCGACCCGATCCACGAGGTTCCAGCTGGCCGAGGGCTTTGTGATCGTGCCGTTCGTCGTGCCGCCGCGCAGCGCGATCTGCGCGATGATCACGTCTCCGCTCACGAGTCCGGTGATCTGTGGGACCGCGACCGACGAGACGTTCCCCGCGCCCGCAAGGTAGCTGTATCCATTGCTGTAGTCCGTCGTGGGCGGCGCGGGATCGTTCGCGAGATAGAGATCCGCCGTGGCGGTGCCACTGGTGAGGGTCTGTCCCGCAGAGAACTGGTCCGACACGAAACGGCAGGTCCAGCTGTACGCGTTGCCGCTGCTCGGGCATTTGGTCGCGGTGGATCCCGACGGCGTGTAGTGCTGCTCCATGTCGACCCGCGGGGGGTCATACGTCGACGAGTTCTTGAGCGTGAAGACACCAGAGTTGTCCGTCACCGCCGCGGCGGGCACCGCGTGCGTCAGGAACACCACGTTCACGGATAGGCCGACGCAGAACGCGAGCGCCACGACGGCGACGCGGCTTCGCACGCATGCGTAGATGAGTGCAAAGAGCGGCACCCAGACGGCAAGAACGAACGCGAGGATCTCGAGTACCGGCGACGCGCGGCCGCCTGATTCCGCCGCGCTGAACGATCGGACGAAGACTCCGATCAACGCGAGCGCCACCACGGACGCGACCACGACTAGCGGGACGCCACGGACGGGCCGTCTCACGGGCGCCTCCTCTTCCACCAACGCAGCCCGACCGGGAGCGCGGGAGCGAGGAGGAGTAGCCCGAGGACGCCCTCGGGAACAATCGTCGCGACGGTGAGCTTCGATTGCTCCGAGGCACCGTCGTAGGAAACGCTCGCGCCGCAGTTCACCTGGTCGTCTGGTGCTGTGACCGAGACCTGCAGACGCTCGCCGGCCGCAAACGTCACAGCCGGCGTTGTAAAGGAGACCGACTTAAGTGTCGGGCCAGCCGGGCTGGTGATCGAGACGGATCCCGTCCCGAGGACAGAGTTCGCCGCCGGCCGCAGGGCAAGCCACTGTCCCACAGGACCGTTAACTGTCGGGACCGAGTTGGTAGTGCGAGCTCCCGTCGCTCCGGCTGGCGGCCACATTTGTTCCTGATGCGAAACGCCGAGCCAGGGTTGAGAGGCCACCGACGTCACGAGATCCGAACGTTCGAACATCCCCGGGGCAGGGGTCCAGTTCGAAGGACTGACGGTGTTCGTGCCTCCGAAGTAGGCAACAAGTAGAACGTTCGGAACGGTCGTCGTCATTGTTGGCATGGTCTGGCTCGGGACGCTGGCGGCGGCGCTCACGTCAACGGGCGTCACGGTATCGACGCCGCTGTAGGCCGTGATGTCGCCGAGCAGTTGGCCGGCCACGCTGATCGTCCACGTGTAGTTCGCCGGTTCGCCCGGGCCGACCACATGGGTGTAGGTATTCGTGAAAAGGACACCTCCGTTGGAGGCCTGACGGACCAAAGTCCAGTTCGCGGGCACGGTGCTCATCGACATGGTGGTCCCGCCGAACGTGATTCCGGCCAGCAGGACGTCTCCATCTGTCGCACCCGCCGGCTTCGCGACCGTCACCTGCGTGCCGTTGTTGACGATGGTCGTCGCCTGCGAGCGAAAGACGATCGGCTTGGCAACCTGGACCGCGAGGTTGCAGGTCACGGGGGCGGTGTTCTTGCGTAGCGCGACGATCTTGTTCACGCCAACCGCGGCTGCGTCGTTTGTGGCGGTCCGCGTGCCGGTCGCGCCCGCAGCACTCAGGAACTCGTCGCTCGTCGACAGGTCGGCGTTGGTGCCGTTGCTTTGCGAGCAGAAAGTGGTGTCCGCACGCTCGGTCATCCCGCCTGGTGCCGCCCACTGGGTGCAGGTCGCCGTCGCGAAATATGTGACAAGGACATCGCCGGCGACGGCCGGAGAGACGCTCGGCGCGACATGCGATGTGCCGCTCGCGGTCGCCACGCCGTCCTCATCGTCGATCGGGTTCGTTGGGTCGATGCCTGTGTACACGACGAGCGAGGGCGCGTACTTGACCACGGCGCTCAAGTTCCATGAATAGCTCGCGGGTTCGCTCGTCGCATCTGTGACGACGTGCGAATACACCACGAGCGAGATGGTCGTCGTACTGTCGACACGGTTTCCGACGAGGGTCCAGCCGCTCGGCACCGAGGTCACCGTCGTACCAGTACCGCCGCGAAAAGCGCTCGCGGCCAGCATCACGTCGCCGTCTTCGAGTGTCGCGGGCTTTGTCAAGGTCCAACCGCTGTTGGAGCCGCCCGCGAGACTTGCGACGGACCGCAGCGAAGGCGTCGGGTTCGCGTTCGCTACGTAGAGATCGACCTGGGCCGTTCCCGCGTTCATCGTCTGGCCGGCGCTGAAGCTGTCCGAGGTCCACGCGCAGGTCCAGTTCCAGGTGGCGGTCGCGGGACACGTCGTGGACGCGCCGCTTGGCGTGTAGTTCTGCAGCATGTCCAGACCTGGCGGGTTGAACGCGGTTGTCCGCTTGAACATGAACACGCTGGAGTTGTCCGTGACCGCGGCCGCGGGAACAGCGTGCGCGAGGAACACCACGTTCGTTCCGAGTCCCAACGTGAATGCAAGGATGATCGCGGTCATCCGCCGGCGAAGGCGCAGCCATCCGAGTGCCAGGACCAGCAGCGGCACCATCGTTCCCAGCAGCGCGGGCACCGCCAGGTCGGTCTCGGCCGTGATGCCGCTCGTCGCAGCGGCGCGGATCGAGAGCGCGCCGACGGTGATGATCCCGGCGGCACTGAGTACCACGACCGCAGCGGCGGCAACCCGGCCCGAACCGCTGCTCGGTTTGCTTTGACCGCGCTTACGTCGTGGGAGCTCCCACGGCATGAGCCGCGCGAGGTGGAAGCGCTCGAGGGACTCGGTGACGCGCCCCGACTTCGGAGTGCGGACCCAGCCGCCCTCTTTCTTCTCGAACAGCGCCTTGAGCGACGCGTATGCCTGGAACGGCACGAGGATCCACGAGAGCCCGATGAACGAGAGGAGCCCGAGCGCGTCGCGCTTGAGCGAGCCCTCGAGCAGCACGCCGGTCAGGTTCATGAGCGGCAGCGCGAGAGCGTTGGAGACCACGAGCGACCACCCGAAGATCTCGCCCCACATCGGCAGCTTCTGGCCGAGGATGAGCACGCCGACGATCCACGAGACCGTCGCGACGGTGAAGAGCACCGACTGCAGGTAGTAGGGCGCGTAGTAGACGAACTCGAGCTTCTCCTGCCAGCTCAGGTTCGGTGAACGCAGGATCGGCCAGAAGTACTTGCGCACGTTGAAGGTGTGGCCCTCGGCCCAACGCATGCGCTGCTTGATGAGGCGGCGCACTTCGGAGACGCACTCGGCCGGTGCCTGGATGTACGGGGTGTAGAGGACCTTGTAGCCGGCGAGGTACAGCCGGATCGTGAGCTCCCAGTCCTCGGTGATCGAGGTCGACCATCCGAGCTTGCGCAGCACATCGGCGCGGATCATGTAGACCGAGCCCGAGATCATCTTCATCGCGCCGAAGAGCTCCTGGCCCGCGCGCTCGAGCACGTAGCTCCCAGAGAACTCGGCGCGCACGCCCTTGGTGACCCAGTTCTCCGAGGCGTTGAGCATGTGCCACTGGTAGCCCTGCACGACCGCGAGGCGATCGCCGTTCTGCGGAGCGCCCGTCTTCGCGTGAGCGTCGTGTCCGTTGCCGTTGCCGTTCTTCGGCTTCGTGAGCCGGCCGAAGTAGTCGAGGAAATGCCAGATGGCGTCGGCGGGCGGAACGAAGTCGGCGTCGAAGACCATCACGTACTCGGTCCGTGGGTTCATTCGGCGCAGCGCTTCCTGCAGGGCGCCGCCCTTGAAGCCCTTGCGACTCGAGCGGTGAATCACACGGACGCGCGGATGTTCCTTCCACTTCTTGAGCTTCTCGACCGTCTCGTCGGTGGAATCATCGGCGACGATGACCTCGTAGTTCTCGTAGTCGAACGAGGTGCAGGCTTCCAGGAGCCGGTCCACGACGCGGCCCTCGTTGTAGAGAGCGAGGTGGATCGAGACGAATGGCTGCCGGTCGGCGGGAAGACGGATCTCACCCATCCGCTGCCAGGGGTCATTGACCACGACTGCCCCGGCCTCGCTGAGCTTCTCACCACGCAGGGTTCGGTAGCCCTCTTTGTGCTGGCCGTTCGTATGGCCGTTGCCATTGCTGTGGCCGTCGGCCTTTAGACCGTTCCCGTTCGCGTGGCCGTTCGCGTGGCCGTTGCCATGCCGTCCCTGGAACTTCGCCGGATCGCCGAACAGCGTGATGAGGATGACGCTCGCGATCGTCACGTAGTACTTCAGGGCATACAGGAAAAAGAAGAACCCGCAGAGCAGGGCGAACAGCGAGAACGCGAACCGGGGCGCGAGCGCATCACGGAAGATAAGACCGAACCCGCCGATGCTGCCGAGGACGATCACGCCGAGGACGGCGCTTGCGTAGAGCTTGCTCAAGAGATTCCCCGTCCAGATGACATCGCGGCTTCCGCCGCCGTTCCAGACGCGGTCGAGCGTGTCTTTGATGTCGTCGGCAGTCGCGGTGACGCGCGTAAGGCGAAGCCTCGATTGCCGTTCAGCCTCGGCGAACGCGGCATCATCCAGCGGATCGGCCATCGCGACGACCCCATGCCCGCGGTCGGCCGCGGTGACGACGACACCGAGGCCGCGGGCGACGTCGAAGGGAACCGAACGCCCCGCCTCGCGCTCGACCGGGTCGATCAGTCGTGGCGAAGACATGCGCGATTCGGTCGGATCGATCGGCGCGCTGATCTCGGGATACGGCGCGAGGGAGACGAACGGCGTGTCGGTCGCGCGCGCAAGGATGTCAGCGAGCTCAGGCTGGCCAAGCAGGCCGAGGCGCACGACCGTCGTCGCGAGGGATTCTCCGGACGCACGATTGGCCAGCGCTTGCTGCACCTGTTCGCCGGTCATGACTCGGCTACCCAGCAGGAGTTCGACGACGCGGCGGCCTTCGGGCCGCAGTGCTGAAAGCTGCTGACGTGCGGTGACCGCGGCGGCGCTCGCGCGCAAGGCGCGCAGGAGTTCCTCCGACGGAGCGTCTTTGGAAACGAAGGCGGTGGCGCCGGCCGCGAGCGCGAGGTCGCGCATGCCGGGATCGCGAGCGAGAAATACGACTGCGGTACTGGGGAGCTCGGCGAGGATCGTGCGCGCGACGTCGAGGCTGCCGATCCCCGGCATCGAGTCGTCGAGAACGATCAGATCGGGTTTGAGCCGGCGGGCCAGCTCGAGCGCGGTCGATCCATCGCCCGCCTCTCCGACGATCGCCATCTCGCGTTCTTTCGCCAGGAGCGCGTGGAGGCCTTCGCGGACGGCGAGATGATCGTCGGCGACGAGTACGCGGATCACTGCCGTGAGGCCTCCTCTCTTATGCGCACGAGCGACGTGATGAAACTCTGGTCGGAAGGCTCATTCAGGACGTCCCGCCAACGGGGGAGGTGGAGGTACGGGTGGGTCACCGGTGGCCCGGATAGCTCGCGATTGAGACCCGCACGAGACAAGAAGCGCACGTTGAGCCGACGCTGAGCCCCGCTCAACTGCGTCTACTCGGTCGGGGGCTGGTCCTCGGCGCGCAGCTCGACACTGCTCTGGGTCGTGCCCTCGAGACGGAGGTGAAGGCTCTCGAGCATCTGAATGACCGCCCCGAACTCCGCTGGACTGATCGCTTCGCCCACCGAAACGGTCAACGTGGCGACGCCGTTGCGGAAGTCCCGGAGATGGAGCGCGTTCACGGTCGAGAGCGCGCGGATTCGGCGCTCCGTCTCGAGCAGCCGCGGGAACGAGTGGATCGGGGAAATGACGACCTGGATCTGATGAAGTCCACGCTCGTCGGCGACCGTCAGCTCGGGGTAGAGCGAACTAAAGCTCGGAGACGGTTCCCGCTCCGTTATGAGCGGCTCGGCCGGCGCTTCCCACTGCGGTTCGGCGATCGTGGGAGGCTCCGGCAGGTACTCGGTGGGCGGCGGCGCGAACTCGACGGGCGGCGGTACGTAGTCGATCGTCTGATGTGGCGCGAGCTCCTGCGGCGGGTACGGCTCTTCAGGGACGTCGACCGGCCGGGTTTCAGCGATGAACTCCTCGGTGATGAAGGACGACGGCTCGATCTGTGATGCGGGTGCGTTCTCCGCTTCCGTGGGCAGGGGTGCAGCGTCCCAGAGCGCCGCGAGGCGTGGGTCCGGTGTAGGCGCCGGAGCGGACGTGAACGTGATGTCGATCGGCGGAACGACGTAGCCATCGACGATCGGCGCGATGGGTTCGGCCGGCGCGGCATTCAGCTCGATCGCTTCGATTGGCGCGATCGGTTCGTTCGCTGCGCTCAGCTCGATCGTTTCTATGAGCGGCGGTTCGGGTTGGCGAAACTCTTCGACGTACTCGTCGATGCTCGGCTCGATCGGTTTAGCCGGCGCGGGACCGACCTCGAACGTTTCGGTCGGTGGCAGCGCCTCGGGCCTGCGAAGCTCCTCGACGTACTCGTCGATGATCGGCGCGAGTGGCTCTGCGGGCCCGAAAACGCGCTCGTCGATGACCGACTCCGGCGGTGCGACCTCGAAATCGACGGTGTCGACGGGAGGCGGCGATTCAGCTCCAAAGAGCTCTTCGTATCCTTCGACGATCGGAGCGGCCGGTTGCGTTGGCGCAGCCTCGACGGGAGAAACACTGGGGGGGGCGA
>Ga0307305_10001195_pt1 | contig 10199 bp, 7 predicted proteins | sample ER_DNA_186_FD_194512 | JGI IMG/M metagenome (GOLD analysis project Ga0307305, IMG submission 194512) | Bulk soil microbial communities from the East River watershed near Crested Butte, Colorado, United States - ER_DNA_186 | ecosystem: Environmental > Terrestrial > Soil > Floodplain | place: USA... | reverse complement strand
TACCGATGTTCATCACGGCGAAGAAGGGCCTGCAGCTCGACGGCAACAACCCGACGCTACTCTACGCGTACGGCGGATTCAACATTCCATCGACGCCTTCATTCTCGTCAGCCAACGCGGGATGGCTCGAGATGGGCGGCATTTATGCTCTCGCCAACATCCGCGGCGGCGGAGAGTACGGCAAGGACTGGCACGAGGGAGGCATGTTGGCGAAGAAGCAGAATGTGTTCGATGACTTCATCGCCGCCGCCGAGTACCTGATCAGGGAGAAGTACACATCGACGCCGAAGCTGGCGATTCGTGGCGGTTCCAACGGCGGGCTCCTCGTCGGGGCGGTGATGACGCAGCGGCCGGAGCGGTTCGGCGCCACGCTTCCCGAGGTCGGAGTGATGGACATGCTCAGATTCCAGAAGTTCACCATCGGGTGGGCATGGACATCGGACTACGGATCGTCGGACAACGCAGAGCAATTCAACTACCTGCGGGCGTATTCGCCGCTCCACAACATCAAGCAGGGCACGTGCTATCCGCCGACGCTGGCATTCACGGCCGATCACGACGACCGGGTGGTGCCGGGACACACCTTCAAATTCATCGCGACGCTCCAGGCCGCTCAGGGCTGCCCCAATCCGGTTCTCGTTCGAATCGAGACCAAGGCGGGCCACGGTGCAGGCAAGCCCACAACCAAGCAAATCGACGAGGCGGCCGACAGATTCGCGTTTCTCGTCCGTGAGCTGCGCATGAAGCCAGCGCTGCAGTAATGGACGCTTTCATGGTGGGCGTTGGCGTAGTCATCGATGTACTGCGCACGGTACTGTTGTCGATAGCGCTGGTATTTGGCGTGATCTGCGTCCTCGACTGGGCGGTACGCACCAGGAAAATCAGCCCCTTCAATGCCATCGCGCGCTTCTGCCGCGCGACGGTTGACCCCCTGATCGTCCCCATCGAGCGAAAGGTCGTCCGCGCCGGCGGCACTCCGGCCGCGGCCCCACTGTGGGCTCTGGCGGCGGTGGTGGTCGGTGGAATCCTCCTGCTCACCTTTCTCGATTTCATCCGGCTCGGCGTGGCCAATTCGATCATCGCTTCTCAGAGCGGAGCCGGCGGGATTTTTCACCTACTCGTCAGCTGGACGTTCACGATTCTCAAGATCGCGCTGCTGGTTCGGGTCATCAGCTCCTGGCTGCCGGTCTCTCCTTACTCTGCCTGGGTGCGGTGGAGCTATGTGTTGAGCGAGCCGATCCTCGCGCCAATGCGCCGCATCGTGCCGAACCTGGGCGGGCTGGACGTGACACCAATCCTGGCGTATTTCCTTCTCAACCTCACTGAATCGCTGCTGTTCAGATTGATGTGAGCAGTTTCGATGCGCATCGTCGTGGTGACGGAGTGCGGTTTTCCGTACGGCTCCAGCCGCGTGCGTCGAAGAACGAAATAGCCGGATTGCAGGGCTCTTCGTTGAAGATTCGGGTTACTTCTCCTCCGGTAGATGGATTGGCGAACAACGCATTGATCGGGTTTCTTTCGGATGCGCTCGGAATTTCACGGCGCAATGTGTGCATCGTTTCCGGCCACACCTCGCGTACGAAGGTCGTCGAAGTCAGCGAGGTAAGTCTGCAAGCAGTTCAACGTCTGGCGACCGAGGGAGAGACCTCATAGTGGCAAAAGTGATTCTCGTCGGATCCGACGTTGCGCTGCTCGAAGGTCTGGCGCAGACCTTGGTCGGATTCGGGCACGACGTTTCATTCGCGGCAACGGTGGCCGAAGCCGCGGCGCCTTTGAGCGAGCACCTGCCGGCGATCGCCGTCGTGTCGTCCCAGGCGCTGGAAGAAGCCGGCATGGGGATGACCCTTCCGCTCACGCCTGGTGGCGCGCTCATCGTTTACGGAACATCGCACACCGACCAGCCTTTCCTTCCGACCAAGCTTCAGCGCGCGACTCTCGCCCACCTGGTCCTTCCGCTCGAGCGTCACAGGTTGGTAGCACTGGTGCAGTCGTTCGAGAGCAGATCGCGCACTACCGGTCGCTCGACGCGGGACGAGCCTGGGGACGATTTCCAGCTGCAGGTCTGATAATACCTTGCTCGGCTGAGTGTCGTCCGCTACTATAGTGAAAGGGCACAATTGAACCCGTGGCGATTTAAAGCAACTTGCGGCCACGTAAAACAAACCGCTAAAGCGCTCGCCCGGCGCCGGTATTTTACATGCGCGGGCTTTTTTTTTGGCTAGCGCGAGGAAAAGCGCGTGACCCGTTATCCGTTATCCGCTGCCTGCTACCCGTTGCCCGTTACCCGAATCGGGCAACGGGAAACGGGAAACAGACAACAGGAAACAGACAACGGGAAACGGATTCGCATTTAAGATGACCGAACGAAACCCAGAATCCCCATATCTGCAGGCCCTACAGCGTCGAGTGCTGATCTACGACGGCGCGATGGGCACAAACATCCAGCGCTACAACCTCAGCGCCGAGGATTTTGGTGGGAAGTCGCTGGAGGGCTGCAACGACAATCTCGTCCTAACGCGCCCCGACGTCATTCAGGCGATCCACGAGTCGTTCCTGGCCGTTGGATGCGATGTCGTCGAGACGTGCACGTTTCAGTCGACGCCCCGTCGTCTAAAAGAGTGGGGACTCGGCGACAAGGTTCGTGAAATCAACGTCGCCGCCGCCCGGTTGGCGCGCGCTGCCGCGGACAAGTATTCAACGCCCGATCGGCCCCGCTTCGTCGCTGCTTCAATGGGCCCGACGGGGATGCTGCCCTCCAGCTCGGATCCAGTGCTGTCCCAGATCACCTACGCCGAGCTGGCCGACAACTTCTACGAGCAGGCGAAGTATCTGGTGGAAGGTGGAGTCGATCTGCTGCTGATCGAGACGTCGCAGGACATTCTGGAAGTGAAAGCGGCGGTAGCCGGCATCGAGCGATTGTTCACGGAGATCGGGCGACGCCTGCCGCTACAGACTCAGGTCACGCTCGATGTGAGCGGGCGCATGCTCCTGGGAACGGACATCGCCAGCGCCATGACGACACTCGAATCGCTCAAGGTCGATGTGATCGGGCTCAATTGCTCGACTGGCCCGGAGCACATGCGCGAGCCGGTGCGCTATCTGTCGGAGCACGCGACGCTGCCGTTGTCGGTGATTCCCAACGCTGGATTGCCGCTCAATACGGGCGTCGGTGAGGCGGTGTATCCGCTCGAGCCGCAGCCGATGGCAACCGCGCTCTCGGAGTTCGTGAAGGACTTTGGCGTGCGGATCGTCGGCGGCTGTTGTGGCACTACTCCGGAGCACCTCTCCGCGATTGTCGCGGCTGTTCGCGGGGCGGAGAACGGGGCGAAGCCCGTTCATCACGCTCAGCACGTTCCGCGCGTCAGCTCCGCCATGCGCGCTATCACGTTGCATCAGGATCCGCCGCCGCTCCTGGTGGGTGAGCGAGTGAATGCGCAGGGCTCGCGGAAAGTGAAGCGCTTGCTTCTCGCCGACGATTACGAGGGCATTCTCGAAGTCGCGCGCGAGCAGGTGGATTCCGGCGCGCATGTGCTCGATGTCTGCGTCGCCCTCACAGAGCGTGGGGATGAGGCGGAACAGATGTCGAAGGTCGTGAAGCTGCTGTCGATGAGCGTGGAGACGCCGCTCGTGATCGACTCGACGGAAGCGAACGTCATCGAGGCGGCGCTGGAGCATATTCCGGGTCGCGGGATCGTCAATTCCATCAACATGGAGAACGGCCGCAAGCGCATCGATTCGGTGGTGCCGCTGGTGAAGAAGCACGGCGCGGCGGTTATCGCGCTCACGATCGACGAGATCGGAATGGCGAAGACCCGCGAGCGGAAGCTCGAGGTGGCAAAAAAGATCTACGACATCGTCGTCGGCGAGTACGGGCTCGCGCCAGAAGATCTCATTTACGACGCGCTGACGTTCACGTTGGCGACCGGCGATGCGGAGTGGATCGATTCCGGCAAGGAGACCGTCGAAGGAATCCGCCTCATCAAGCGCGAGCTGCCGGGCGTCTCCACCATACTCGGCGTTTCAAACGTCAGCTTCGGGCTGACGCCCGAAGCCCGCGGCGTGCTCAACTCCGTATTTCTGCACCATTGCGTGCAGGCCGGGCTCGACGCCGCCATCGTGAATCCGGCGCACATCAGACCGTATGCCGAAATCTCCGCGGGCGAGCGTGAGCTGGCGGATGATCTCGTGTTCAACAAGCGGCCCGACGCGCTGCAGCGTTTCATAGAGTACTTCGCCAGCGCTGGTGAAGATGGGGTGACGGCTCAGGTCGAGAAGGAAGATCCGACCGCCGGGATGACCCCGGAGCAGAAGATCCACTGGATGATTCTACATCGAAAGAAAGAAGGCATCGAGGAGCAGCTCGATGCGGCGGGAGTTCGCGAGCATCCGGTCAAAGTGCTGAACGAGGTGCTGCTGCCGGCGATGAAGGAAGTCGGCGACAAGTTCGGCGCCGGCGAGCTCATTCTTCCGTTCGTGCTGCAGTCAGCCGAAGTGATGAAGAAAGCAGTCAAACACCTCGAGCAGTTCCTGGAGAAAGCCGAGGGCTACACGAAGGGAAAGGTCGTGCTGGCGACGGTGTACGGCGACGTACACGACATTGGCAAGTCGCTCGTCAACACCATCCTCTCCAACAACGGCTATACGGTCTTCGACCTCGGCAAGCAGGTACCGGTAAATACGATCCTCGACAAGGCGGTCGAAGTCGGCGCGGACGCGATCGGCTTGAGCGCACTGCTCGTGTCAACGTCCAAGCAGATGCCGCTTTGCGTCCAGGAGCTCGACAAGCGCGGAATGCAGATTCCGGTTCTGATCGGTGGCGCGGCGATCAACCGCCGCTTCGGCAGGCGGGCTCTCTTCGTCGAAGGCGAGCGCGCTTACGACTCTGGCGTCTTCTACTGCAAGGACGCGTTCGAGGGGCTGGAAACGATGGACATCCTTCAGGATTCAAACAAGCGTACGCTTTTCGTCGACAAGAATCTCGACGACGCGCGCAACGATGTCTTCCTACGCACTGCGGTCGGCAAGGACATCGCTGTCGGCGACGCCGGGGGCGATCGCAGTGATGTCGCGGCCAACAATCCGCTCCCGTCGCCTCCTTTCTGGGGCACGCGCGTGATTCGCGACGTTCCGATCGACGAGGTATTCGAGCTGCTCGACCTGGACGAGCTGTATCGGTTGCAATGGGGTGGGCGCGGATCGGGCGATCAGTACAAATCGACCGTGAAAAATGAGTTCGAGCCCACACTGGAGCGACTGAAGAAAGACGCCAGGAAAAACGGCTGGATCAAGCCGCAGATCGTATACGGCTACTTTCCCGCGCAGTCTCAGGCGAACGATGTGATCATCTACGATCCGGCCGCTTACGCGAGCGACGGCGGCTCTCTACGTGAGATCGCCCGCTTCCACTTTCCGCGCATGGTGGGTCGCGAGCGCCTCTGTCTCGCGGACTACATCCGCAGCGTCGATTCGGGCGATGTCGACGTCATTCCGCTCCAGATCGTCACCGTCGGCAAGGAAGCCACGAAGAGATTCGAGGAGCTGCAGGCAAAGAACGAGTACACCGAAGCGTTCTACTCGCACGGCCTCTCCGTCGAAGCCGCGGAGGCCGTCGCCGAATGGGCGCATCGACGTATCAAGAAGGAGCTGGGAGTGCCGAGCGGGAAACGGTATTCGTGGGGTTACGGGGCGTGTCCCGATCTGGATGATCACGCCACCGTGTTCAAGCTCCTTCCGGCGAAGGAGGCACTTGGCATGGACCTCACCGAAGCGTTCCAGCTCCTTCCCGAGCAGTCGACGGCCGCGGTGATCATCCATCATCGGGAAGCCAAGTACTACGCCGTGCGCGGCTCTGGTACCGGTGCCGCAACCGAAGCGGAGGCCGCCGTTGCCTGACAATCCGCTGATCGCTCGACTGCTGGACCCACTCCAGGTCGTCGTTTTCGATGGCGCCATGGGAACTCAGCTCTACAACAAGGGCGTGTTCATCAATCAGTGCTACGACGAGCTGAATCTCCGCGCGCCCGATCTCGTTCGAGACGTTCACAAGGCATACAGAAAAGCTGGTGCTGAAGTTCTTGAAACCAACACCTTCGGAGCGAGCCGTATCAAGCTGGCGCAGTACGGGCTGCAGACGCAGGTCGCGGAAATCAACCGCGCTGCCGCCCGGATCGCCCGGGAAGTCGCCGAAGACGACCTGCTTGTCGCCGGAGCCGTCGGACCGCTGGGAATTCGCCTGGAGCCTTTCGGTCCGACGAGTCTCGACGAGGCGCGGGCCGCATTCCGCGAGCAGCTCCAGGCGCTCAAGGATGGCGGCTGCGATGTGTTCATCCTCGAGACGTTCGCCGACCTCCATGAGATCGAGCAGGCGCTCCTTGCCGCCCGTGAAGTGGACCCGAACATCCCCGTCATCGCGCAGATGACAATCGGCTCGGACTGCCACACACCGTATGGCGTGACGGTCGAGGATCTGGCCCAATCGCTCGATGCGTTCGGGGCGGACGTCATCGGCCTCAACTGCTCGGTCGGTCCGCAGATCATTCTCGACGCGATCGAAAAGATGTCGCCGATCACGCGCAGAAAGCTCAGCGCTCAACCGAACGCCGGCATGCCACGCGACGTGAGCGGACGCAGCATGTACATGGCGAGTCCGGAGTACATGGCGACCTACGCTCATCACCTCGTGCAGGCGGGCGCGAAGATCGTCGGCGGGTGCTGCGGGACGACCCCGGAGCACATCGCCGCGATGGTGGAAGGCATTCGGCCACTCTCGCCGCGTCAGGCGCGCGTCCCGATGAAGGAGCGCCGGCATTCGCATCCCGAAGCGCCGGCCGAGGATCCGGGGGTGCAGCCGGTTCCGCTGGCGGAGCGATCGCGATGGGGCGGGAAGATCGCGCGTGGCGAGTTCGTGACCTCCGTGGAGATAGTTCCGCCGCGGGGCGTCGACGCGACGAAGATGCTGCGAGACGTGAGTGCTCTGCGTGACGCAGGCGTCGATGCGGTGAATGTGCCCGACGGTCCGCGCGCCCAGAGCCGCATGGGTGCGCTGCTCACGAGCGTTCTCATCGAGCAACAGGTGGGAATCGAAACGGTCATCCATTACTGCTGCCGGGATCGCAACCTGCTGGGCATGCTGAGCGATCTGTTGGGCGCAGCGGCGGTCGGACTCCGCAATCTGCTGCTCATCACCGGCGATCCGCCCAAGATGGGCCCGTATCCAAACGCGACCGCGGTGTTCGACATCGACGCGATCGGGTTGACCAACCTCGTGAGCCAGCTGAATCACGGGCTCGACCCCGGCGGCAACGCCATCGGCGCGCCTACCAGGTTCACGATCGGAGTCGGCGTGAATCCCGCTGCGCTCGATCCTGCCCAGGAGCTGAAGAGATTCGAGTGGAAGGTCGAGGCCGGCGCTGAATACGCGATCACCCAGCCGGTCTTCGATGTGCAGCAGCTGGAGAAATTCCTGACGACGATCGAGCACACCCGGATCCCGATCGTCGCGGGAATCTGGCCGCTCGTCTCCCACCGCAACGCCGAGTTTCTCGCCAACGAGGTCCCGGGAGTGGTCGTGCCGACAACAGTGATCGAGCGCATGCGGGTGGCGAGCGCCAAATCGAAGGAGCACGGTGTCGCCGAAGGGATAGCAATCGCGCGTGAAATGCTGGAGCGGGTGCGTCCGCATGTGCAGGGCGTACAGGTCTCGGCGCCTTTCGGGAAAGTCGAGCTCGCGCTCGAAGTGTTTCGCGATACGCTGACGCCGGCGGAAGCCCGGACGGCCTAGCGATGGTTGCTGATCTCTTCATCTCGCGTTCGCGCTACTGGCTGACGAAGGAGTACCCGATCAAGCTCCGCCACTGCGTCAAGGCATTGCCGCGCGCGGCAGTATGGGCGCGGCCCAATGCCAGCTCTAACAGCGTCGGGAATCTGCTGGTGCACCTGACCGGCAACGTTACCGAGTGGATCCTCGGCGGCGTGGGCGGTCAGACAATCAGTCGGTATCGAGCGGGCGAGTTCGCGCAGAAAGACGGACGAGACGGGCCCGCACTCCTCGACGATCTGGAAGCGATTCTGGCCAAGGCCGATTCCGTCCTGGCAAGTCTGAACGCGACAACTCTCGAGCGTTCGATCGTGATTCAGGGGCGTCAGACGACGGTAGCCGGTGCCATCTATCACGTCGTGGAGCACTTCGCGATGCACACCGGGCAGATAATTCTGATGACCAAGCTCTACGCGCCCGGGAAAATCAAGTTCTACGAAGACGCTGGCGGGCTCGCGCGTCCAATCTGGCACCAGGGAACGACCCTCGACGAAGCCGCGCACTAGTCGTCGGCCCGCCCTCACCCCATTATGAACCAGATGAAGGGAATTCTCATAGTAGACCACGGCTCGACGAAGCACGAAGCCAATCACATGCTTCAGAGCATGGCTGATCTGATCCAGACGATGGCGGGCTCCGACGTCGTCGTCCGCTACGCCCACATGGAGCTGGCGGATCCGGACATCGTCGCAGGATTCACCAGCTGTGTCGAGGCCGGCGCGACCGATGTCACCGTCTTCCCCTACATGCTTTCACCAGGCCGTCATTCGACGTCGGACATCCCGCGCATGGTCGCCGATGTAGCGCGCCGGTTTCCGCAGGTGAGCTTCAGCGTGACCCCCGCTTTCGGGCTGCATGAGAAGCTGGCCGAGGTCGTTCTCGAGAGAGCCGGCATCGGCGTGCATGCAAACTGACACCGGCTCATCGCCCACCGCGCTGACACTCCTCTCGGAAGAGGAGGTCATGTTCCGCGACGCCGTCGCGGCCTTTGCTGAGGAGGAGGTTCGCCCGCGCGTCGCCGAAATGGAGAAGGCGGGCAGGATCGACCCGGCGCTGCTGCCCAAATACTTCGAGCTTGGGCTGATGGGAATCGAAGTCCCGGAGCAGTACGGTGGCGCGGGTGGAACGCTCTTCATGGTGACGCTTGCCGTCGAGGAGATCAGCAAGATCGACGCGGCGGCGGCGGTCGTCTGCGACGTCCAGAACACCCTCGTCAACTACCCGATCGTGGCGTACGGCACGGAAGCGCAGAAGGCGAAGTATCTGCCAATGCTCACATCCGATGTGGTCGGTGCGTACGCTCTCTCGGAGTCGGGGTCGGGCTCGGACGCGTTTGGTCTGGCGGCGAAGGCGGAAAAACGCGGCGACGGCTGGATACTCAAGGGCCAGAAGCTCTGGATCACGAACGGCGCCGAGGCGGGCGTGTTCGTGGTGTTCGCCAACGCAGATCCATCGGCCGGCTATCGCGGCATCACGGCGTTCATTGTCGAGCGCAGTTTCAAGGGATTCTCGGTCGGCAAGAAGGAAGACAAGCTCGGCATTCGTGCATCGAGCACCACTGAGCTTCTGCTCGACGATTGCGAGGTTCCAGCGGAAAACGTGCTTGGCCCCGTCGGCCAGGGTTACAAGATCGCAATCAACACCTTGAACGGCGGACGCGTGGGAATCGGCGCGCAGATGATCGGCGTCGCGCAAGGCGCGCTCAACGCCACAATCAAGTACCTCAACGAGCGCAAGCAATTCGGGAAGCCGCTCGCCGACTTCCAGGCGGTTCAGTTCCAGGTGGCGCAGGCGGCGACGGACATCGAAGCCGCGCGGCTCATGGTCTACAACGCAGCGCGCCTCAAGGATGCTGGCAGGGACATCGCCCGCGAAGGCGCGATGGCGAAACTTTTCTCCTCGCAGGTCTGTGAGCGCGTCACCTCGCTCTGCGTCGAGCTGTTCGGTGGCTACGGTTACACCAAGGACTACCCCGTCGAGAAGTTCTATCGCGATGCCAAGATCGGGACCATCTACGAGGGGACGTCCAACATGCAGCTGCAGACGATTGCCAAGGCGATACTGAAGTAGACTACGGTCGGGTCGTTCCGCGCAGTATTCCCTCTCTCACCCTGCGCGCCTTCGCTGATGCGCGTGCGTCTTCAACCAGCCGTGATTCCACTCTCGACGCGAAGTGCAGCCGCGCCTCGAGCGTTTGCTCGCGACCATTTCGGCGCACCAGGATCGGGAGCGGTGATCCTTCGGGGGAGCGCGCGTACTTTGTCCGGAACTTGAGCGACCACGTTGGATCAGTGGCGCTGATTCCGCCCACTGCCAACAGGAGATCCCCGGGCTGAACACCAGCGGCCTCGGCCGCGCTGCCCGGTACGACCTCGGTGACGTG
>Ga0307305_10001190_pt1 | contig 10213 bp, 13 predicted proteins | sample ER_DNA_186_FD_194512 | JGI IMG/M metagenome (GOLD analysis project Ga0307305, IMG submission 194512) | Bulk soil microbial communities from the East River watershed near Crested Butte, Colorado, United States - ER_DNA_186 | ecosystem: Environmental > Terrestrial > Soil > Floodplain | place... | reverse complement strand
CCCCACGTCCGCTCGCCGTAGCGATAGCGATAGCGGTCCCAGTAGAGGTTCAGTCCCGCGCTGGGGCCGAGCTCGACGAGGTCCAGGGGACGCTCGTCCGCGACCGTGAGGAACCCGGGCAGAAGCCCCCAGCAGCGCTGCACCTCGTTCGTCTGCACGGGGTGCTCGGCGAGGAACTTGGCGAGCCAGTCGCGGTTCGCCTCCAGCACGCCGCGGAGCTTCCCCCAAGGATGCTGGACGACTCCCGAGAGCTCGAGGTAGTGGACGCCGGCAAAGAGGCGAAGCGGCGCCTCCCAGAGCGGCTCGTGGTCGCCGGCGATGGCCGCCACCATCGGGTCGTCGGCCAGCGAGCGCGCGAGCGCCGCGTAGAGCCTGGACCCGCCGCGCTCGAAGTCGTCCGCCATGCGGCGGAAGACCTCGGCCACGGATTCAGAAGAGATGGCTGTTCCTCCGGCCTGAAACGAGCCGCAGGCTAAGTTTCAGGCCGGGCTATCGAGCGCCGACTTGGCTTCGGCGGCGATTGCCGAAAACGCCACCGGGTCGCTGACGGCGAGGTCTGCGAGCACCTTGCGGTCGAGCCCGATGTTCGCCTTGCGACAGCCGGCCACGAACTGGTTGTAGGACAACCCCTCCTGCCGCGCGGCGGCGTTGATCCTCACGATCCAGAGCCGCCGGAACACGCGCTTCTTCTTCTTGCGGTCGCGGTAGGCATGAACGTCGGCATGGAGGATCGCCTCCTTGGCCTTGCGATAGGAGACATGCGGCTGACCGACATAGCCCTTCGCCTGCTCGAGCGCCTTGCGGCGCTTCTTACGCGCGTGAACGGATCGCTTGATGCGCGGCATGCTGCTACCTCCCCAGCAGGCGCTTCACTTCACGCGCGTCCGCACCCTCGACGGGCTGGTCGCTACGGAAGGCGCGCTTGCGCTTCTGGCTCTTCTTTTCCAGGTTGTGGCTCTTCATCGCATGGCGGCGCAGGACACGGCCGGTTCCGGTCAGCTTGAAGCGCTTCTTCGCCGCGCGCTTGGTCTTTTGCTTAGGCACTCTGAGCTGCCTCCACCGGCTGGCCTGCGGCCTTCGTGGGACCCAGCACCATGACCATGTTGCGTCCGTCCTGGAGCGGCGGCGACTCGATCTGGCCGATCTCCTTCACGTCTTCGGCGAGGCGCATGAGGAGGTCGCGTCCGCGCTCCGGATGCGTCTGCTCGCGGCCGCGAAACATGATCGTGACCTTCACTTTCGCGCGCGAGTTCAGGAACCGCACCACATGGCCTTTCTTGGTTTCGTAGTCGTGAACGCCGATCTTCGGTCGCATCTTGATTTCCTTGACGTGAATCTGAGACTGATGCTTGCGCGCCGTCTTGGCCTTCTGTTCCTGCTCGTACCGGTACTTGCCGTAGTCCATGACCCGGCAGACCGGCGGATCGGCGGTCGGCGCGATCTCGACCAGGTCGAGGTTCTTGCCGTACGCGTATTCGAGAGCCTCGTCGCGCGACTTGACGCCGATCTGGCTTCCGTCCGAGTCCACTAGCCGAACGTTCGACGCGCGGATCGCTTCGTTGATCCGCACCTGCGGCTGAACGGGCCTCGGAGGCTCGAACCCCCCGCGGCGGGGCCTCACTGAAACTTCACCAAGTTGTGCTGCATCCTCCTGCTAGACAAACGAAAAGCTGCACACAGGCAGCTCGTCAACTCCCCTTTTCGGCTGAACCTCCGCGGAGCCATTGGCTCGGGAGGTGAGGAAAACGTGCTCCTGCTTGCAGGGGTCACACCTTAGCAGCCGCTTGGAGCTCGCTGAGAAGAGCCTCCCAGCTGACAGTCAGCTGGTCGCCGCCGCGCTTGCGGACTGCCAGGGACTCGAGCGATTCCCGCTCCCCCCAGACGACCACGTAGGGAATCTTGTAGAGCTCGGCGTCGCGGATCCGGCGGCCGAGCGTCTCCTCCCGCTCGTCGACGGAGGCGCGGAATCCGTGCACGCGCAGATCGTCCGCCAGCGATTCGGCATCCGCGCGATGCGGATCGGACACGGGCAGGACACGCACCTGCTCAGGGGCGAGGACGAGTGGCAGATCCCCGCCCGTGTGCTCCAGATAGATGCCGATGAAGCGCTCGAGCGAACCGAGGAGGGCGCGATGGATCATCGCCGGCGTGTGCTCGGCGTTGTCGTCCCCCTGGTAGACGAGGCCGAACCGCTTGGGCATCTGCAGGTCGAGCTGGACGGTTCCGAGCTGCCAGCTGCGCCCGAGGGAATCGTCCATGTGCAGGTCGATCTTCGGGCCGTAGAAGGAGCCCTCGCCCTCGCTCGCCTTGTAATCGAGTCCCTGGGTCGCAAGCGCCTTCGCAAGAGCCTCTTCGGCGAAATCCCACTCCTCGTCCGTGCCCAGCTTGTTGTCGGGGCGGAGGGAGAGCTCGACTCGAATGTCGAGATCGAAGAGGTCGTAGAGGTAATAGGCGTAATCGAGGCACGCGAGCAGCTCTCCCTGGATCTGCTCGTTGGTGCAGTAGATGTGCGCGTCGTCCTGCACGAAATGGCGCACGCGTAAAAGCCCGTGCAGGACGCCCGAGAGCTCGTTCCGGTGCAGGTTGCCGGCCTCGGCGAGCCTGATCGGGAGCTCGCGGTAGCTGTGCGGACTCTGGGCGTAGAGCGCGCAGTGGCCCGGGCAGTTCATGGGCTTGAGACCGAAGTCGCGTCCTTCGATTTCGACTCTGAACATGTGCTCCTGGTACTTCTCCCAGTGCCCCGACGTGCGCCAGAGCTCGGAGTCGTAGAGCTGAGGGGTGCGCACCTCCGCGTAGCCCCGCTTCGCGTTCTCGCGCCGGCGTAGATCCTCGAGGACATTCCAGATCACCATCCCGCGCGGGTGCCAGAAGGGCATCCCGGGCGCGAGCTCCGAGAAGTCGACCAGACCGAGCTCCTTGCTCAGCCGCCGGTGGTCGCGCCGCTTCGCCTCCTCCAGCCGGTGGAGGTAGGCCTCCAGGTCTTTCGGATCGTAAAAGGCGGTGCCGTAGACGCGCGTGAGCTGCGGCTTCGTCTCGTCGCCGCGCCAGTAGGCGCCTGCGAGCGAGAGGAGCTTGACCGCCTTGATCGGCTTCGAGTCCTGCAGGTGCGGGCCGCGGCAGAGATCGACGAAATCTCCCTGCTTGTAAAAGGAAATCGAGCCGTCGGCAGTGTCGACGAGCTCCACCTTGTACGGCTCGCCTTCCTGCTCGAAGTAGCGCTTGGCCTCGTCGCGCTCCACTTCCCAGCGCTCCCACTCCCGCCCCTCGGCGAGCTCGCGCCGGATCTCCGCCTCGAGCCGCTCGAGCGCCTCCTCGCCCACAGGCTCGGGAAACTCGAAGTCGTAGTAGAAGCCGTTCTCGATCGGCGGCCCGATCGCGACTTTCGTCCCTGGATAGACACGCCGCGCGGCCTCTGCCAGGAGGTGAGCGGCCGAGTGGCGTAGGACGTACAGCGCGTCGGGGTCATCCTTGTCCCGAATCGTGAGGATCTGGATCCGCTGGCCGTCCTCGAGCGGCTGCCGGAGGTCGCGGACGGTGCCGTTGGAGCGCACGAGCACCGCCTGTTCTGCCAGCTTCGGCCCGATTGCGCGCGCGGCATCGAGGCCGGTGGCGCCGTCCGGAAGTTCGAGCTCGGAGCTATCGGGAAGAACGACCCTCACGATGGAAGAAGAGAATACTCAGGCCCCGAACGAGCAAGATCCCGAGCGGACGGACGAAGGCTCGCCGGTCCCGGATCCCGAGCGCGAGAACGGCGGCGACGCCGAAGACGTACCGGACGCGGACTAAAGCACGCGCTCATCCCTTCCGATGACGGCGGCATGCGCCGCTTGTTCCTGCTGGTCGCGGTCGTGCCGCTCCTGACAGGCTGCTTTTACCTCCCGATCCTCGACGGCGCTTCGTCGTCGGGCAGCGGCGCAGCTTCGAGCGCGAAGTCGAACGTGCGCGCCTCTATTCCGGCTATCGAGGCCTGGAACGCAGACCACGGAACGTACGCCGGGATGACGGTGCGAGAGCTCCGCGTGAAATACGACTATGGGATCCCGGACGTAAAGATCGTCAAAGCAAGCAAGACTGCCTACTGCGTCGAAAGCACCGCCGGCAGCGAGACGTGGTCCTACCGCGGCCCGACACGCGGCTTCGTGGCCGGCGGTTGCTAGCCGATTTTCCGGCGTTATTGTTCGACGCATGAGCGTCGGCGTGTTCACCCTCCTCATATTCGCGCTTGAAATCGCCTCCGCTCTTCTGAGCGGTTGGCTCGCCGATCGCAAGGGCTACAGCTTTCCGCTCTTCGCGTTCATCGGTCTTCTCCTCGGCCCCTTCGCGGTCATCATCGCCGCGGTCATGCCGCCGAAGAGGGCCGCTCGCGTCGAGACGTAGTTCAGGCGAGCGCGCGCGCGAGTGCGTGCCGGCCGGCCGAGAGCACCGGCTCGCCATGCGAGACCAGCACCATCTCCACAGGAAGGTCAAGAAGAGGCTGCAGCGCCTCGCGCAACTCAGCTCGGCCTATCCCGCTCGGAAGGTAGTGAAGCCAGGAATCCGGGCAGAGACGCAGGCCGCCGTCCTCGTCTCCAAGCAAGCGGTCTCCGGGGATCAACGCCCGGTGTTCGGGAAGCCACACCATGGTCTCGCCCGCGCCGCGGATCGGAACCGTCTCGACGCCTTCGGGCAGTGTCTTCTTCGCGCGTGAGGTGGAGGCGCCGTAGCGGTCGGCAAGCTCTTCCCGGCTGCGAGAGTGGAACTGGAGCGTGGTCAGAATCGCGACGCGCCGCTCGTGGCGTCGCACGAGGACGTCGAGCTCCTCCCACAAGTCGACTCGATCCGGAGGTACGAGCGGGTCGACGAGGACGAGGGCGTCCGGCGCCGCATACGCAACCGAGCCCACATGCGGCCCCCAGTCCGCAGGGCTGCCGGGCTGGGGATCGGTCTCGGCCTCGGGATGGTCGGCCGCCCAGCGATAGAGGCCCGGCCGAAGCTCCCCGATCGAGCTCACCGCCGCCTCCGGAGCTGGACTTGTCGGTAGATCAGGACGAAGAGCGCCCATCCGACGACCGCCACGGCGGTTCCCACGTACCACCTGTCGGCCACGACGCCGACGGCGAAGCCCCCGAGCGCTATGACCGCAAGGGCGGGAAAGACGACGGCAGGCGGCACTTAGTCGTCCGCTTCGACCACGGCGCGTAGCTGCGCCGGGCACTTGAGCCAGTAGCTCTCACGCAGCCATTCAAGGGCACAATCGAGAGTTTCTTCGTCAGTCACTTCGGCGGTGATCCACCCGTAGCGGCCGACCCAGCGGGCGTAGCTCACGAACGGAAGCAGGTGCGCGATCTCCCGCTCCTCGGCGGTCAGCTTGACGGTCAGCGACACGCACTCCTCGCCAATCCACATGGACGCGAACATCTTGTTGTCGGCCACCTTGAAGACCGGGTGGCCCCACGGCTCGTCCTCGTATGTCTCGGGCAGGGAGAGCGCCAGCTCCCGCACTCGCTCGGCGAGCTCTTCGAGTAGCGGCATCCGCGGCGAGCCTATCCAATCGCGGGCACACTCAGAGCCGAAATGGGACGGGTCGAATGTGGCTCGGCGCTCCTCGCTGCCCTCTTGCTGGCCACAGCCTGCGGCTCGGGCTGCGGCGGGAGCTCGCCCACGTCCCGCACCAGCGCACCCCCCAGCACACAGACCTCGCCCGCAACCCCGAGTGCTCCGAGCACCACCGCGCCGACGACGACTGCCACGTGCGCGGAGCGCGTCTTGCAAGGGATGTCCGAACCCCAGCGGATCGGCCAGCTCTTCCTGCTCGGCCTCGCGGCGGACCGGCTCGGGCCCGCCGAGATCGGCGCGATTCGTACCGATCATTTCGGCTCAGTGTGGTTCGTCGACAAGTCTTCTTCAGGAGCGAGCGCGATTCGCGGCGTCGCCGACGCGGTGCAGAGGCAGGCCACGAGGCGGAACACGGCGGGCGTTCGCTTCTACGTGGCCGCGAACCAGGAGGGCGGAGTGATCCAGTCGCTGGCAGGCCCCGGCTTCTCGGCCATCCCGAGCGCGCTGCAGCAGGGCATGCTGGACCCATCGACGCTCCGGGCAGACGCAAGGACCTGGGGAAACGAGCTCACAGCCGCGGGGGTGAACTTCAACTTCGCGCCCGTCATGGACGTGGTGCCGCCCGGGACGGATGCACAGAACCAACCCATCGGCGCGCTCCGGCGCGAATACGGGCACGATCCGAAGACGGCCGGGAGTCATGGCGTCGCGTTCTTGCGCGGGATGAAGCGGGCCGGCGTCACGACCAGCGCGAAGCACTTCCCCGGGCTCGGCCGCGTCCAGGGCAACACCGACTTCGCGGCCAACGTGGTCGATCGCGTTACCACTGCGGACAACCCGTACCTGGAGTCCTTCGTCGAGGCACTCAATGCGGGCGTACCGTTCGTGATGGTCGCCCTGGCCACCTACCAGCGGATCGATCCGACGCGCCTCGCAGTGTTCTCACCCACCGTGATCGGTCAAATGCTCCGCCACGACCTTCATTTCGACGGCGTGGTGCTCTCCGACGACCTGGGAGCGACCAGTGCGGTGGCGAGCATTCCTCCCCGCCAACGTGCTGTCGACTTCCTCGAGGCGGGAGGCGACATGGTGATCGCCAAGACGCTCGAACCGGCGCTGGCCATGTACGCGGGCGTCCTGGACCGGGCGACCGGCGACGCCGCGTTCCGAGGCGTCGTCGACGAGGCCGCACTACGCGTGCTGGCTGCGAAGCAAGCCTCAGGCCTGCTGCCCTGTGGCGCGGGCTAGACCTTGATCTCCGGATCGATAACGACCTCGCCGGCAGCGATCCGCCGAACGGCGTCCGCAAATCCGGTCAGATCGGAGACTCGGTCCTTCAAGAGGTAGCCGACTCCCTCCGCGCCGTCGGCAAGCAACTCACGCGCGTACGCGGGCTCGACGTACTGTGAGAGAAGCAGAACGCCGATTCCCGGGTGCTCGCGGCGAATCTGCTCGGCCGCGCGGAGCCCGTCGTCGGAATGGCCCGGGGGCATGCGAATGTCGGCGACGACCACGTCCGGCTCGGTTTCCCTCACCTTGCGCATGAGGTCGTCGGCGTCGTCCGACTGGCCCACGATCTCGAAGCCCGCGTGCTCGAGCAGGAGCGCAATGCCTTCGCGAAGGAGGACGGAGTCGTCCGCCAGTACGACTCGGAGGCTCGGCCCGGCCTCCCCGCCCGAAACCGATCGCAGCGGCGGGAACTCCGTCTGCAGACCCGCCGCGACGAGCTGGAAGATGGGCTCCGGCTCGGGCAGGCCGCGCAGGCGGTACGTGCCGAGTTCCAGCCGCTCCAGCTCCTCGGGCAAGAGCGCGTGCGTCGTTTCGGAGAAGAGGATCTGCCCTCCGTGCCCCGCGAAACAGATGCGCGCGGCCCTGTGGACGTCGACGCCGAGGTAATCCTCGTCCGCATAGATGGCTTCGCCTGTGTGCATCCCCATCCGAGCCTTCAGCTCGGCGCCCTCCGGCCAGTCGTAGGACGCCAGAGCCTGCTGCGCGGCGACAGCCGTCTGGGCGGCGTCGACGGCGTCCTCGAATGCGATGAAGAACTCGTCGCCGCGGCACTCGATCTCGGCCCCGCTCGTATTCGAGACCGCCGACCGAACGAGCCGGCGATGCTCCATGAGGACGCTGTACCACTCGTCGGCGAGCCGGTGCGCAATGGCCGTCGAGCCTTCGAGGTCCGTGAAGAGAAAGGTGACGGTTCCAGTCGGGCGGCCGGGCATCGGGGTCAGGAGTGCGCTGCGATCTGCGAGATCGCTTGCAGCTTGTTCATGGCGTCGAGCGCGGCCACCTTGTACGACTCTGCGAGTGTCGGGTAGTTGAACACGGCGTCGACGAGATAGTCCACGGTACCGCCGCTCCCCATCACCGCCTGGCCGATGTGCACGAGCTCGGTGGCGCCGGTCCCGAGCACATGGACGCCGAGGAGCGTCCGGTCCTCGAGCGAGACGAGCAGCTTCAGCATCCCGTAGGAGTCCCCGAGGATCTGGCCCCGCGCAAGCTCGCGGTAACGGGAGATGCCGACCTCGTACGGACAGGCGGCCTCTGTCAGCTCCTCCTCGTTGCGCCCAACGTAGCTGATCTCCGGGATCGTGTAGATGCCGAAGGGGAGGAGCTCGCTCATGGAATGGGTCGGGTGGTCGAAGGCGTGCGCCGCTGCGAGACGGCCCTGCTCCATCGCCGTGGCGGCGAGGCTGGGCCAGCCGATCACGTCGCCGGCAGCGTAGATGTGGTCGACCGACGTGCAGAAGTCAGGCCCGACCTCGAGATACCCGCGCTCGTTGGCCTCCAGACCGGCTTGTTCGAGGCCAAGCTCCTCAGTCTCGCCCTGCCTTCCGGCGGCATAAAGCACCACCTGGGCCGGAATGCGCTTCCCGCTCTCGAGCAGCGTCATCGTCGCTCCGTCGTGACGCTCGACCGCCGTCACGGCTTCGCCGAAGCGAAAGACGACCCCGAGGTCGCGCAAGTGGTACTGCAGGCCCTCCGCGATCTGGGAGTCGACGAAGTCGAGCAGTCGCGCCCGCTTCTCGACCACGGTCACTTTCGCCCCGAGAGCCGCGAACATCGACGCGTACTCGATCCCGATGATCCCCGCCCCGACCACGAGCACGGACGCTGGAATGCTCTCTAGGAGCAGGAGGCCGTCCGAGTCGAGGATCGTCTTGTTGTCGAACTCGACCGCCTTCGGGCGGTGGGGGCGCGTTCCCGACGCGATCACGATCTTTTCGGCGGACACGCGGCGCTCTTCGCTCCCCGAGATGGCGAGCGTATGCGGGTCGAGGAAGCTCGCGAGTCCGGTGAGAACGTGGACGTGGTTCCGCGCCAACTGGTTGCGGACGATGTCAACCTCGCGCTCGACGACCTGACGCGTGCGCAACGACAGGTCCTCGACGGTGATCTCGTCCTTGACCCGGTAGCTGTCGCCGTAGACGGCGCGCTGACTCAGCCCCGTGAGGTAGATAACGGCCTCGCGGAGGGTCTTCGAGGGAATGGTTCCGCGGTTGACCGAAACGCCGCCGAGCTGGCGCCTTTCCACGATCGCGGCGCGACGCCCGAGCTTGGCTGCCTGGATCGCCGCCTTCTGCCCGGCGGGGCCGGAGCCGATGACGAGAAGGTCGTAGTCGAAGCCGTCGTCCACGGTGAATAACACCGTACTACGCGGTAGAGGAATTTACGCCGTGCGAAGCGGCGTGAACGCCCAGCGCACGCCGTCAACCGTCCAGCCGGCCACGGCGAAGAAGAGAACGAAGGACCCGAGTCCGATGATGAGGAACTTGCGCTTCATGCCGACAAGACTGACGCGTCGCGCGTCTTCTTCCCATGAAGCCAGCAGGCGTCTCGAGGTGTGGCTAGCCGTACCTGGTGTAAACCCAGAACTCCCTGAAGGCCGCGTCGACGACCCATTTCGTCCGCGCGCCCTTCTGGAGCGAGACCATGTCGCCTGGGCTGAGCTCCAAGGTAGGCCCGCTGTCGACCTGAAGTTGCCCGCTGCCCTCAAGGACGAGCAGGGTTTCGTCGGCGACAAGCTCGATTTCAATGACCTTCCCGGCGACCGGTCCTGGCTTCCAGAGCCCTGCCTGGACGGCCTCGTCGGCACGAAGCAGGTGGACGAGACCGCCCGTCTCCTCGTCGTGTTCCCAGCCGTCCGCATCGAGATTGGAGACGAACACACCGTCGGCTCGCTTCGCCATCCCCACTCCCGCTACTGATGGAGGTAGGCCAGCACCGCGAGCACGCGGCGGTGATCCTCGGACGCTGCGGGTAGGCGCAGCTTCCCGAAGATGCTCGTCACGTGCTTCTCGACCGCCCGCTCGGTCACGACGAGGCGCTCCGCGATCCCTGAGTTCGACCGTCCCTCGGCCATGAGGCCGAGCACTTCGCGCTCGCGCGGCGTGAGCTGGTCAATCGGGTCGTCGCCACGGCGCCGGCCGACGAGCTGGGAGACGATCGTAGGGTCGAGAGCCGAACCTCCGTCCCCCACCCGGCGAACCGCGTCGGCGAACTCCTTCACGTCCGAAACCCGGTCTTTCAGGAGGTAGCCCACCCCCTCGGCGCTCTCGGATAGGAGCTCCATCGCGTAAGCGGCTTCCACGTACTGCGAGAGAACGAGGACGCCGACCCCGGGATGCTTCTCCCTGATCTCCTGCGCAGCGCGGAGCCCTTCGTCGGTGTGGGTCGG
>Ga0307305_10001182_pt1 | contig 10250 bp, 11 predicted proteins | sample ER_DNA_186_FD_194512 | JGI IMG/M metagenome (GOLD analysis project Ga0307305, IMG submission 194512) | Bulk soil microbial communities from the East River watershed near Crested Butte, Colorado, United States - ER_DNA_186 | ecosystem: Environmental > Terrestrial > Soil > Floodplain | place... | reverse complement strand
GCGCTCCGCCGATGCGTACGTCCTGGCCGCCCGCAGCCTCGCGGGCTGTCCTTGAGTGCGCTCATCGAGATCCTGGCATCACTCGCATGACACTCCGAGCTCGGGTACCGAGCCGGACGAGGTGGGAGAGCCAGGTCTGGTCAGTCGATCTCAGTACGAGTACGGATCGGTGCTGCAGACGGAGAAGCGCAGCGGTACCTCCTGACCGTCGACCTCGCTCTGCAAGTGAAGCCGAGAGGAAAACGGACTGAGATCGACGAAGGGTCACGCGCCGGGTACGACCTCCGGCGGTCGGACCGGCTCCGGATGGGCATGGGGTTCGGCGGCGGGATTCACTCGGCGACCGACGAGGTACCAGGCCTCCATCTCGCCTTTGCCCTTGAGCTGGATTGTCCCCCTCGGTTCGCAGACGAACTCGTCCTCGAGCAGCTCCTTCGTGGCTCGGGTGATCTGGATTCGCCCCGAGGTCCCGTGGGACTCCATACGATTCGCGGTGTTCACGGTATCGCCCCAGAGGTCGTACAGGAACCGCTTCCGGCCGATCACGCCGGCCACGACCGGTCCGGAGTTCATCCCGACGCGCAGTTCGAGCCCGAGATGCCCGACCTCGTCGACCGAGCTCATCGCGGCCTGCATATCCAGCGCCATCAGGGCGAGCGCGCGGGCATGGTCGGACCGGGGTGTGGGGACGCCCGCGGCGACCATGTAACTGTCTCCGATCGTCTTGATCTTCTCGAGCTCGTAACGCTCGGCGAGCACATCGAAGTGGCTGAAGAGGTGGTCGAGCACGCCGACGACCTCGGCCGGCGGGAGGCGCTCCGCGAGCGGGGTGAAGTCAACGACGTCGGCGAACAGGATCGACGCCGAGCCGAACTGATCTGCGATCGTCCGCGTTCCGGCCTTGAGCCTGTCGGCGATTGACCGCGGCAAGATGTTGAGCAGCAGGCCCTCCGCCCTCGCCTGCTCCTCTCGCAGCGCCGCGAGTGCGTCCCGGCGCTGGCGGGCGAACACAGCCAGCAGCGTGAACACGATCGTGCCGCCCACGGCCACGTTGAGGGCGAGCATCGTGGTCGTGAACCACTCGGGGACGGCCGGCGACACGCCACCCATCAGCTCTCCGACGGTGCCCGAGCCGAGAAACACGACGAGGTAGGCGGCGTACCAGCGCGCTGCGGTTCGCACTTCGCTGAACACGAGTGCCCCGAGCGGGGCGAGGATCCCCCACAGACCGACCCCGCCGGAGTCGAGGAAGCCCCCCAGCGGCACCATCGAGAGCGTGGGAGCGAACAGGATGGCGACTTGGCCGACAAGCAGGAACCTGCCGAAGTGCCCTGTGCGCGAGAAGGCGACGATCGCGGCCAGGAGGATCGCGAAGTACGCGAGCGGCACCCATCCCACCGGCGAGCCGAACGCGAGATAAAGCGCCGCCCAGAGCAGCGCGACCGGCAGGATCAGCACCGAGATCAGCACGAGCAGCGCCTTGCTGGCGCGCGTGTCGTCGTCGTCCCGCGGATCCGCGCCGATCCTCGCGAGATACGCAAGCACCCGATCGCCGACGCTCCTGATCCGGCTCACCCCGCTCATAGCCCAGAGGCCCATCCCGAGCAGCGTAGTCCTCGCAACCTTGGATCGACGACCTCGTAGCTGCTAAGGACGTGCAGCTAGGCTTCGCCGCCGTGGAGGCACCGACAGCCAGCTACGTCGACGCGCTCGCGAGGCTAAGCCTCTTCGCCGACGTGTCGCACCCGCAGCTCGAGGCGCTCGCGCAGTCGTTCGGCGAGGAGGTCTTCGCCGAGGGACAGCGCGTCATCCGGCAGGACGTGACCGGAGGCGGCTTCTACGTGATCCTCGACGGCGAGGCGAAGGTCGTCGTCGACGGCCAGGAGCGTGCGCGTCTCACGCGAGGCGACTTCTTCGGCGAGATCTCGATCCTGACGGACGAGGCGCCGACCGCCGACGTGATCGCGACGTCCCTCCTGCGCTGCCTGATCATCCCCGACAACGAGCTGAAGGCGTTTCTGCTCACGCAGCCGAGCGTGATGTATCGAATGCTCCAGATCGAAGCGCGGCGGTTGCGAGCCGCGAACGTTTGGAACAGCTAGACGAGCGTCCGTTCCCGCCGGGCGACTACGACGTCGTGCTGGTGGGAAGCGGGCCCGGCGGGCTGCAAACCGCGTACAGCCTTGCCCGCACGGGGATTCCCCGATGCGCGGTGATCTCGCGCGACCCAGCGCCGGGCGGCATGTTCCGCCGCTTCCCGGTCTACCAACGGCTGATCAGCTGGACGAAGCCGGACGCGCCGTTCGAGCGAGGCACGCGCGAATACGAGTGGTACGACCACAACAGCCTCGTCGGCGACGAGCGTGAGCATCAGGCGCTCGCACCGGAGTTCATGGACCGCGCCTTCGACGTTCCAGCCCGCCACGAGATGGAGGCAGCGCTCGTCGAGTTCGCCCTGCGCGGCGGCGTTCGCATTCGCTACGGCTGCGAGTGGCTGTCGACGCGGCGCGACGATGCGGGCTTCGTGCTCGAGACGTCGGACGGCGAGTACCGCTGCCGGGTCTGCGTGTTTGCCATCGGCGTCACCGAGCCGTGGGTTGCTCCGATTCCCGGACTCGACGCGGCGCCGCACTACGTCTCGGCAAAGGCACCCGAGCGCTATCAGGGCAAAAGCGTCTTCATCGTCGGCAAGCGGAACTCGGGATTCGAGCTGGCACAGGGTCTCCTGCCCTGGGCGCGACGCATCGTGCTCGGCTCGCCGCGCCCGGTGGACACCGCGAGGCTCGCCTTCTCGCCGCTCAGCATGCGGTACCTCTCGCCGTATACCGAGCACATCCGCGGCGGCACCGGGAGCTACGTCGTCGACGCGGCGATCGAGCGGGTGGAACGCCACGGGGACGGGTATCGCATCCATGCGAGCGGGACGACGTGGGAGGGCGAGCTCGAGCTCGAAAGCGACGAGGTCATCGCGGCGACGGGCTTCCGTGCGCCGGTACGCGACCTGCCGGGCGTGGGCGTGGCGATGGTCAACGACCGCCGGATGCCGGCGCAGACGCCGTACTGGGAAAGCATCTCGGTCCCCGGCATCTACTTCGCCGGCAACGTGACCCAGGCTTCGCCCGGGCTGCGCAAGCACGGCGCGACGAGCAGCTCCGGATCCGTCAACGGGTTCCGCTACAACGCCTGCGTCCTCGCGCAGCACATCGCGGAGAAGCATTTCGGGCTCGCGCGCGAGCGGCGGCGGCTGGACGGCGACGAGGTCGTTCCGCATCTGCTTGGGGAGCTCGCGCACGCGCCCGAGCTCTGGACGCAGAAGGGCTACCTCGCGCGGGTCGTCGTCGTCGATCCAGCGGGAGCGTTTCGAGACGACGGGATCGTGCCGCTCGCGGACTTCGTCGATCGCGACGGCGGCGACGCATGTGCGGTCGCGGTCGAGTACGACGCCGACGGGACGATCATCCCGGTCGTGTACCTCTGGCGCGGCGGGCGTCTGGCGGAGCACTCGTTGCCTCCGCATCCCCTCCACACGTTCGATACCGGCGAGCATCGTCGGCAGCTCGCGGCGTGCCTAGCGCCGCTCCTGTCCCGACACGCGAGGGCGTCACGTGTCTGACCGAAGAGCAGCTCGCGCGACCGCGGGTACGACGCTCAAGATTCGGTCCGCCGTCCTGCTGTGGGCGTCTCATTGGCCACCGGTTGCCGCTGTTTGCGACCGCTCGGCTCCATAAACGCTCCATATCTCAATAGCTCGGGACGCATCCGCCGAGAGTGGCTGACCTGCGGCTGGCCTCAGCGGCTGACGTCGTAGACCAGGTGGGTCACCCGGTCGCCTCGCACGATTGTGGTCGGGTTCCCCAGCCGCAGCGGCACGACCGGGCCGCCGGTGGCGAAGAACGGGCGGCCGGAGCCGAAGACGACCGGAACCAGGTTGACGACGACCTCGTCGATCAGCCCGCGCGTGAGCGCCTGGCTGCCGATCTGGCCGCCCGCCACGTCGACGTCGCGGTCGCCGGCGAACTCCGTGGCGGCGGCGATCGCCTCCTCGACCCCATCGACGAAGGTGAACGGCGCGGTGCCGACGTGCTCCCACTCGGTCGGCGGCCGGTGGGTGACCACGAAGACGTGCTCGTATGCGGCCGGCTTGCCGTCCCAGCCGTTGGTCAGGTCGAACAGCCGCCGTCCGATGACGTTCGCCGCCGTGTTGGCGTAGTGGCTCGTCATGAAGTCAGCCGACGCCTGGGTGCTCCTCGCATCGTCCTCGCTGCCCGGCAAGCTCCAGCTGACGTCACCGCTTCCGAGCCAGTCGAACAGCGGCCCGACGTCGTCGTTGGCGTCGGCGATGAACCCGTCCAGGGAAACCGCCGCTACACCCATGATTGTCTTGCCCATGATGCCGTCCTTTCGGTTTTCGCGGATCTCAGCGCTGAACGCGCTAGTGCATGTGGGTGACACCACCCTTCCCCTCGAGGACCCGTGCGCGCTCCAGCTCGATCTGCTCGGCAGCGAGGCCCTCGAACAGACGGCGCCCTTGGCCGAAGAGCACCGGAATGACATGGAGCTCGAGCTCGTCGAGGACGCCCCCGGCGGGTGCGAGCTGCGCGATTCCCGCGCCGTGGACGAGCACATTCCTGTCGCCCGGCTGCCCCATTGGCTTGACTCATCGCCGACGTGACGTCGTCCACACGTAGGTTGGCGGCGACGCGGTTCATGTCACCACCCGGTACTTGAGGTGCGTGACCCCGGGCGCCTCGACGGCCCGGACCTGCTCGAGCTGCACCTCCGCGTCCCCGAGGTTGTCGAGGAGGCGAGCACCGTCGCCGAGCAACACTGGAACAACGTGGAGCTCGAGCTCGTCCAGCAGCCCCGCTGCCAGGTACTGCTGAGCGATGTTGCCCCCGCCCCAAAGCATGACGTCTTTGCCACCGGCGGCCTCCCTTGCCTGTTCGAGCGCGGACTCGATTCCGTCGGTGACGAAGTGGAACGTGGTCCCTCCCTCCATCTCCACGGGATCACGCGGGTGATGGGTGACGACGAACACGGGATAGTGGTAGGGCGGGTTGTCGCCCCACCAGCCCTTCCATTGCTCGTCGCCCCAGGCACCACCGCCGATAGGGCCGAACATGTTCCGGCCCATCACCGCAGCGCCGATGTTCTCGCGTGATTCCTCGACTATCCGTGCGCTCGCGTTCACCTCGCCCCCTTGCTCGCCGTGGGATTGGCTCGCCGCCCTCGCCGAGCGGGTTCTCCTCGCTCTGGTTCGGGCCGGCGACGAAACCGTCCAGCGAGATCGAGATATGACACCTAAGCTTGCTCATCGTCTTTCCTCTCGTTCGGCGGGACCTTTGTTCGCATTGACTGGTCTACGACCATGGACTCATTGGCGACGTCAGCGTCGTACCGCATCTCGGGCATTGGGTCATCGGCGGCGATTCGTGAGGAAGTTGGTGAGCTCAGCGGCGAGAACGTCAGGTGCTTCCTCGGGAACGAAGTGACCGCCAGGAGCCGTCGCCGCGCGAACATCGACCGCCCACGCGCGCCAGACCTCGGCGGCGTCAGCCAATTGCGTCTCCTGGGCGCCGGTGATGAGCAGCGTCGGGCACTCGATGCGACGGCCGGCGCGGCGATCGTCCTCGTCATGCTCGCGGTCGAGCCAGAAGCTGGCGCGGTAGTCGCCACAAATCGCCGCCGCTGCCGGACTGAACGCGGCGCGATAGACGGCGAAGGCCTCGTCATCGATCGCGCTGGTGTCTGCCGTCCACGAGTCGAAGATGAAGCTGAGTAACTCCTCCGGCGCCGCCGCGATCAGCTGCTCGGGGAACGGCGCCGGCTGGGCCAGCAAGAACCACGGCCAATAGCCGAGCGACGGGCCGGAGGCCATGCGCTCGAACTGATCGATCGTCGGGATGACGTTGAGGACACAGAGCCGCGCGACCGAGTCCGGATGATCGAGCGCCATCCGGTAGGCGACGCGGGCGCCGCGATCGTGGCCGACGACGGCGAAGCGGCCGAGGCCCAGCCCATCCATCAGGCTGACCAAGTCGGCAGCCACCTCGCGCTTGCTGAAGCCCTCGCCGTGTTCGCCGCCGGCCGGCGCGCAGCTGCCGCCGTAGCCGCGCAGATCGGGCGCGACAACCCTGTGGGACCGGGCAAGAACCGGAATGAGCTCGCGCCAGCAATAGTGGGTCTGCGGAAAACCGTGCAGCAACAGCACCGCATCGCCGCCACCGGCCAACGCGAACAGGTAGTTGGCATCGCCGACGCGACGGCGACGGTAGTCGACGCCGTTCAGCGGCCCGCTGACCGTAGGTTCGGGCGGACTCATGAGCGTGGCCGCCTCATCGTCCCCCCAGTGGCGGGCCAACGGTGATCACCTCGGGGATCGGCTTCGTCGCCTCGGGCGGCGGCTCGCTGCCAGTGATGCGGGCGGCGATGCGATCGAAGTAGCGTTCGAAGCCGGCCGGGGTGATCACGAGCAGCGCGCGTGCCGGGGCGCCGCTCAGGTTGGCGTAGGTGTGCGGCACGCCACCCGGCGCGAAGGCGAGCTCGCCGGCTCCGCGCGTGAAGACGTCGTCGCCAAGCTTGAAGGTCAGCTCGCCTTCGAGCATGTAGAACGCCTCGTCGAAGTCGTGCCGATGAAGCGGCGGTCGTCCTCCTCCGGTCAATTCGACGACGGCGACGTGGCCGTCGCTCTCTTCGCTTCGTAGCAGCACCTTCGGCGAGCTGTCCCTCATCTGTCTCCCTTCCTTCAGAGGCCCGGTTTGGTGGTCATGTCCCAGGCGGCGACGACGAGCAGCGCGACGATCAGCCCGTAGCCGCACAACGAGCGTCTGAGCTGGCGGCGGGCTTCGGCGTCGTCGTTACGCGCGGCGGCGCGTGTGGCGGCGAGGGCCGTACGGCTCTGCCAGACCGCGCCGACCAGGAACGCGGCGGCGAACAGGCCAATTCCGAGCGCTACCCACAGCTGGCCGAAGTCCCACGCGTCGCTCTCGACGACGAGCCCGATGCCCAGGACGAGGACGGCGACGGTTGCCGGGGCGAGGACGAGCGGGCCGAGCACGCGCAGGCTGGCGGTGAAGCGCCCAATAGCAGCCGGGTCGCGGTCGCCGAGCGCGCGCGCGGCGATGGCGGCCAGCATCACCCCGCCGCCGACCCAGATCATGGCCGCCAGCACATGCAGGAAGCGCAGCCAGTCGTAGAGCGTCTGCGTTGCGAGTGTCATGCGGCCGGCTCCTTGGCCGCCGAGGTGGCGGTGGCCCCCTGCTCCCGTCGGGCACGCGCCCTCGGAAGCAGGAGGGCCGGCACCAGCGCCGCCGTGGTCAGCGCGACCGCGACCCAGAACGTGGTGCCGAAAGCGTCGGCGATCGCTGGTGCTGCGCGCTGAGGGTCGCGTTGCGCCAGTGCGACGGCCTGGCTGATGCCGCCGCGGAAGCCGCTGAGGTTAGTAGCGATTGCCCTCTGCAAGATGACGGCGAGCAGCGCCGTGCCAAGCGAGCCGGCCACGCGTTGGACGACGTTGATCGCGCTCGTCGCCCCCGGCATCTCGGCCTGCTCCAGATCCTGGAATGCCGCGGCCATCGAGGGCGTGATCGTCGCCCCGAGTCCGGCGCCGATCAGGAACAGCGCCGCGGCCAGGTACCAGTAGCCGCTGTCGACAGCGATCTGCGTGTAGGCGAGCGTGCCGATCAGCGCGAGCACGATTCCGACCGGGACGACGCGGCGGGCGCCGACTCTGTCGGTCAGCGCGCCGGCCACGCTGATCGCGCAGGCTGCGCCGAGGCCTTGCGGGATCAGCAACAGACCGGTGTCGAGCGGGCTGCGCCCGCGGATGATCTGGAAGTAGAGCGGCAGCAGCAGCGCGACTCCGAACAGCGCGATCCCCAGCATGAGGTTCGTCGCCGCCGCGGCCGCGAACCCCCGCCTGGCGAAGAGACGCACGTCGAGCAAGGGGTTCGTCGTGCGCAGCGCGTGGACGACGAAGCACGCGACCAAGGCCAGGCCGGCGAGCAGCGCCGTTAGCGGCAGCGCTGCGGTGATCGTCCCCTTCTGGCCGACCTCGGCCAGGCCCCAGAGGGAGAGCGCGGTGCCGCCAGGGAGGAGGATCGCTCCGACTAGGTCCAGTCGCTGCTCGTGGCGGCCCGGGGATTGCGGCAGCAGCCTGATCGCCAGCAGGAACGCGACGGCGGCGACCGGGAGGTTGACGAAGAAGATCCAGCGCCAGCTGACGGCGTCGACGAGGACGCCGCCGATGACCGGGCCGAAGATCGGCGCCAGCAGCATCGGCACGCCGACGATGCTCATGACCCGGCCCATCCGCCTCGGGCCGGCGGCCTGGGCGAGGATCATCTGCCCAAGCGGCATGATCATCCCGCCGCCCACACCCTGCAGGACGCGGAACGCGATCAATGCACCGATCGACCACGAGAGGCCGGCCAGCAGCGAGCCGAGTGTGAACGCGGCCAGCGAGAAGAGCCAGAGCCGCTTAGCTCCGAGCCGCTGGCTTGCCCAGCCGGTCAGCGGGATCACGCTGGCGAAGGCCAGCAGGTAGACGGTCGGAACCCACTGGATGGTCGCGATCGAGGTGTGGAAGTCGCGGCCCAGCGTCGGTAGCGCAACGTTCACGATCGTCGCGTCGAGGATGGTCATGATCGCGCCCAAGACGACGACCGAGGCCAAGGTCAGGATCTCGCGCGTCAGCACCGGCGTGTTCACCTGCTCTGCGTGAGCCAAGCCTCCACTTTCCATCTCGGGCGGAACTTATAGCACATCTAAGTTTAGTAATGCAATACTTTTACCTACGTTTAATTTTTGTGTGACTCTTAGCCCGATGCTAGAGTGGGCCAGGTGACTGCCGAGCTCGGGCTGAGGGAGCGGAAGAAGGAGCGCACCCGGCAACTGCTGGCCGATACCGCCCGCCGCCTGTTCAGCGAGCGTGGCTTTGATCAGGTCAGCGTGGCCGAGATCGCCCACGCGGCGGAGGTATCACCGGCCACCGTGTTCAACTACTTCCCGAACAAGGAAGACCTGGTCTACGGCCGCCTCGAGGCGTTCGAGCAGCAGCTGCTAACGGCGATCCGCGACCGTCCTCGCGGCGAAACGGTCATCGCTGCGTTCAAGAACTTCATTCTCGAGCCGCGCGGGCTCCTCGCGACCACTGACGAGGCCAAGGCGAAGGAGCTGCTCGCCCTGACGCGGATGATCACCGCCAGTCCAGCGCTGCTGGCGCGCGAGCGGCAGATACTGGCCCGCTACACCGACGCCCTGGCCAAGTTGATCGCCGACGAGACAGGCGCTAGTGGCGGCGACCCGCGCCCGTACGTCGTCGCAAACGCGCTGATTGGCGTCCACCGCTCGCTGATCGCCTACGTCCGCCAGCGGCTCGAGGCCCACACACCGAACCGCCGGCGGCTGGCCCGTGACACCCGCGAGCGCGGCGAGAAGGCGCTCGCCCTCCTCGCCGAAGGCCTCGGCGACTACGCGGCAAAACGCTGAAGCCTGCAAATGTGGCGCATCCGACAGAGCAACGTCAGGTTTCCTCCCTCCCTGGCCTCGATGCCTCCGCATGACCCTCTTCGAGCAGTGCCAGAGCTCCGTCCCACACGCGCCGTACCAGTCGGCCGGCGGGCTCGGCGCGGCCGAGCCGCACCGATTGCCCCGCCCACGCCTGCATCCGCTGGACGTCACCCGTTTCGGCGGCCTGCGCCCGCATGGCAGCCGTCAGCCCTCGTTGGACCGGATACGGCGCCGGGGGCGGCGCCTCATCGGCGATCGCTGCCAGCACGTAGTCGGTCGCAACGCTCCGCCCGGCGCGGCCGCTGAACACGCGGGTGACGATCGTGTCCTCGGGCGCAACGCAAGCCAGCGCTTCCGCCCAGGCAGGGTGGACGCCCGCCTCCGGGCAACGCAGGAATGCAGATCCGATCTGTACAGCGCTCGCGCCGAGCATCAGCGCCGCGGCAACTCCACGTGCGTCTCCGATCCCCCCGGTCGCGACCACCGGCACCTCGACCGCGTCCGCCACCGCCGGTATCAACGCGAACGATCCGACGAGCCGGCGTTCGGCCTGCAAAGCATCGAAGCATCCCCGATGTCCGCCCGCCTCCATCCCCTGCGCGACGATCACGTCGGCACCAGCGGCCTCCGCCGCCTGCGCCTCGGCCACAGTTGAGACATTCGCAAACCAGGTGATGCCGGCGCGTCTCAGCCTGGCAACGAACTCGCTCGGAAAAACCCCCATCACCGACGAGACGATC
>Ga0307305_10001181_pt1 | contig 10256 bp, 11 predicted proteins | sample ER_DNA_186_FD_194512 | JGI IMG/M metagenome (GOLD analysis project Ga0307305, IMG submission 194512) | Bulk soil microbial communities from the East River watershed near Crested Butte, Colorado, United States - ER_DNA_186 | ecosystem: Environmental > Terrestrial > Soil > Floodplain | place... | reverse complement strand
GCGCGCCGCCTCTGCCTGGACTGCCGCGAGGCCTACTGGCCCGAGGACGACGAGCTCGCCCAGATGGGCCTGCTCGAGCAGAAAGGCAAGGTTTACCTCCATCGCTCCAAGGGCTGCGGCCGCTGCGGCGACACGGGCTTCCGCGGACGAGTCGCGCTCTACGAGGTGATGCCGGTCGCGGGCGAGATCCGCAGGCTGATCGAGGGCTCGACGGACGAGATCTTCGAAGCAGCGGTGCGCGGAGGCATGACGACGCTTCGCCAGGACGGTTTGCGTCTCTGTCTCGAAGGCGTCTCGTCGCTCGAGGAGATCCGCCGCGTCACCGGCGAACGGCTCGCCTAGCTCGCCTTCACGGGTGAACCCCTGGTTCCCCCGTGAGCCCCCTCCTTGCGAGCGACAGCCTGGCTCAACCGGTCGCGGAGTCGCCACCGCGAACCGGACTGCCACCGTTTATCGGCGCCGTGAGCCTCCCGCCGGGCAAAGCCCGGCTCCGGCGGCCAACCTCAGCGCCTAGTCGAGATCTTTGATCCGCGACTCGTAGGCGGACTGGCCCGGCCTCAGCGAGCTGGCGAGCTTGTAGTGGCCGTTTGCCTCCGCCTCGCGGCCCAGTTTCTCGAGGCAGCGGCCGAGGGCGTAGTGCGCGTAGTCGTCCACCGGAGCGAGCTCGAGCATCTTGCGGAACTCCGTTTCGGCCTCGGAGTAGCGCTTGATCCGGAAGTACGCGATCCCGAGGGCCTCGCGGATCGACGCCTTGTCGGGCTCGCGCGCCTTTGCCTTCTCGAGCGCGACGGTGGCTTGCGCGGCCCGGCCCTTGGCCAGGTGCTCGCGGCCTTGCTGGAAAAGTTCGAAGGTCTCTGTCATCTCAGGTACGGGAAGTTCTCTCGCACTAGGTCTAGCGGATCCGTCACGGCTCGCGTCTGCCCGATCTCGACTCGCGCAACCTCGCCCGCGCGCTGCACCGCCTCGAGAAGCTCGAACGGCGGCCCCGCCAGATCCTCCAGCCGGACGTCGTCGGTCAGGCCCCAGAGCGGCGCGGGGCTCCCGTCCGGGGCGAAGGCCAGCGCCGAGGGGTTCCCTGACGAGAGGAACGCCGCCGCGAAGCGGGCCACGTCGCCGGGCGTGTAGAGGGTGTCCGCCGCGCTGACCAGGAAAGGAGCCAGGGCGCCGGCCTCGACGGCTCGCCTGACCGCGTCGGCCGAGCCGTCGGGCCTAGGCTGGCGCGCGTAGCGCAGCTCGACGCCGAAAGCGCTCCCGTCGCCGAGAAGCTCCTCGACCTGCTCGGCTAGGTAACCGGTAACGACGGTCACCTCCGTCAGATCGGCCGCCGCGAGCTCGCGCAGGAGAGACGCGATCACCGGCCGCCCGTCGATCGGCAGTACAGGCTTGGGCCAGCGCTCGCTCAGCGGGCGCATGCGTCGGCCCTCGCCGGCCGCCAGCACGACGGCCTGCACTATCCGGTCAGACCCAGCGAGCGGAGAGACAGAAGCCCGCGGAATCGCTCGAAGCGAGTCAGCTCCCGGCGCAGGCCGCGGCGCAGCCGGCGCAGATCGCGCCGAGTGGCGCGCGCGGCCTCGCGCGCTCCGGCGGCCGGCCCGAAGCGCGCCGCATCGGCATGCAGCCCGAACGCAGCCGCCTCGACGCCGAACTCGACGCGCACCAGCTCTCCGAGCTCGCGCAGCGTCGCGCTCGGAGGCACCTCCACCTGCTGGTCGAGCAGGACGTCGCGTAGCTCCTTGCGACACGCGGCCGCCACGCGTCGCGGGTCTCGTGTCAGATACCGCGAGCGCCGCACCAGCAGCTTGGCCACGATCACGAGGAGGGCGAGACCGCCGAGGCCCGCGGCGAGGAGGCGCAGGAGGCCCCAGGCGCGCGAGCGATCCTGCGCTGCGGCACCGGGAAGGGCTGCCCCGAGAACCGGCACATCTGGAGAGACGCGAGGCCGTCCGCCGAACCCGAGCCGGTCCGCCAGGCCTTGCCCGAACTTCCTCAACCCCTGGGGGCCGGCCAGCACACCGGTCGCCGCCGCCACGTCGAAGTTCGGAGACGAGGACGAGTACTGACCCGCTAGTCCACTGCGACCCGGCGTCGGGTCGAAGGGCAGCCAGCCCCACCCGCGGAACCAGACCTCCACCCAGGTGTGCGCGTTGCGGTCGGAGACCACCCATTGCCCCGCCTTCTTGTCGTATTGGCCGCTCGTGAAGCCGGCGGCTACCCGCGAGGGAATTCCGAGATAGCGCAGCATCAGTGCCATCGCGCCCGAGAAGTGCTGGCAGTAGCCGCGTCGCGTGTTGGCGACGAAGTCCACGAGAGGCGGCACCCCGCGGGTGTGCGGCGGGTGCTGGTCGTAGATGAAGCCGCCTCCGCGGCGGAACCACTGCTCGAGCGCGACCGCGGCCGCATAGGGGCTCCTGGCTCCGCCCGCCACCTGCTCCGCAAGATTCGAGAGCGGCAGGTAGGGCTTGATCCGGGGGGCGCGCGAGTACTCGGTGAAGAGGTAGTGCAGGAACTGCTTGCGGCCGGGTGTGCCGAACAGCTCCGGATAGACCCGCGGCTCCACCTCGCGGTACTTCCGGTCGGAACCGGCGATCGGCGCCGGGTAGACCGGCTTCGACAGAGCGAGCTGGGCAGGCGTCGGCGTGGGCGAATAGCTCCAAGCGGTATAGGTCTCGCCGCGTGGCAGCGGCGCATCCGCCCTGGTGATGCCGTCGGGGTCGTAACCGATGCGACCTCGGAGGTCCAGGCCGGTGTCGAAGGCCACAGGAACGCTGCCGCCGACGAGATGGTCGTCCCGCAGCCCCTCGACCCGGATGTGTTGTTCGACCCAACTCGAGCTCGCGTTCTGGCGGTCGGGAACGAGAGGTTCGTCCCCGAGGGTCGGGACTTGCTGGAACGTCGCGTCCTCGGTCCACTTGCCTTGCTTGACGGTCTTCAGGACGGTGGCCCGCCAGTACTGCGGCGTCGGCCCCGCGGCGATCTTCAGAACGGTGACCGGCTTGCCCCGGAACGTGAGGCCGCGGTAATCGGAGTTCCAGACGTACTGCACCTCCACGCCTTTGGTGGGGCGGTTGTACGGGTCCCACTGCTGCCAGTGGAGGAAGGCGTGCTTCGCGAAAGCCGGCGAGCTCGAGGCCGCCAGAGCGGCGACGAGGACGAGCGTGCCCGCCGCGAGAGCCGTGCCGACACCGCGCACCGGGCCGCGCCGGAGACAGACGATCGCGACCAGCACGCCGGCCAGGATCAGCCCTCCGCGCAGGAGGTCGTGGCCCGGAAGCAGCGTCCCCGGCCAGCCCGCGCCGACGACGAGTCCCGCCGAGGCGAGCCCCGGCCGCCGCGCCGCAGCGGCGAGGCCCACCCAGAGCGTGAAGGCGAAGAGCGCGACCAGGAGAACGCCGTGCATGCGCGGGTGCACCCCGGGGTCGAACGGGACCTGCACGTCGTAGAAGTCGAGGAAGCCGCGGCCGAAGCTGGAGAGGATCCCGCCTGGGTAGCTCCAACCGAAGGCAAGCTCGAGGACGCTTCCGGCCGCCAGCGCCGCGACCACCGCTCGGCGGCGTGTGCCCTGCACGAGCGCCGGGACGAGCGCCAGCGCGACCACTAGCGCCGCCTGCGCCGTGCTCGTGCCCTCCTCGAGCCGCAGCCAGCTCCAGGCGATCAGGGTCGCCGCGAGCCCGCCGACGAGCAAGGTCCTAGGCACGCGCCGCCTCCGGTACCTCCGCGGCAGCGAGCCGCTCCGCGAGGTCGTCGCCGCGGCGCAGCACCACCGCCGCGACACCCGCGGCCTGTAGCCGCAGCAGCTCCGGGATCCGTCCTCGCGGCGCGCCCGCGAAGCTCGCCGTGTCCACCAGCACGAGCGAGACGTTCCGACTCCCGAGTGAGCGCTCGACGAGCCGCTCGACCAGCCGCGGCGGCAGCGAGGCCGTCACGACCGCGAGCTCCAGTGCCCGGCCCGTCACATGGCCGTCGTCCGCGAGCAGGGCGGCGAGCGGCGGTCCCTCCTCGGGCTCGGCGGCCGCGAGCAGGTCGAGCGCCTGGCGCCAGTCGGCCTCACCCGAGTGCACGCGCTGCTGCTCATGGCGGCCCGAGTTGACGACGAGCACCGCGCGTCGACCCCGGCGCGAGTGCGCGAGCAGGATCGATCCGGCGGCGCGAACCTGGACGTCGAAGCTCTCGCCGGTAACCGCCGCGGGATCGGCATCCAGGACGACGGCCACCTCGTCCCGCGGCGAATCCTCGAGCTCCTTCACCATCAGCTGCCCGCGCTTGGCGGTCGAGCGCCAGTGCACCTTGCGCAGCGACTCGCCCTGCTCGTGCTCGCGGACGCTGTGCAGGTCGAACCCGGCGGGCCGCTGCAGGAGCAGCCGTCGCCCGTCGTGCGAACGAGCGCCCGACTCCGAGAAGAGCCGGTCGAGCTCCACCAGGCGCGGGTAGACCAGCAATGCGCCGGGTGCCGAGAGCGGCTGCTCGACTCGCTCGAGCCCGAACGGGTCCTCGATTTCCGCCCGGGTGTCCTCGAACGCATAGCGCCCGCGCGGCAAAGCCTCGAGCACGTAGGAGGCACGGCCATGCGCCGCAAGCGGCGTCGCGTGCTCGCCGAGCCTGCCGATTCGCTCTCTCAGCACCCACTTCGCCGGCACGAGCGGCCGCTCGCCGAGGAGCTCGAGCCCCACCTCGAGGTCCTCGCCCTCGAGCCGCTCGCCCAGCGGAAGCGTCCGGCGGAGTTGCAGCGGGCGGTTCGCCAGGCGCGTCAAGAGCCACGCGAGCAGCACTGCCGCAGGCAGCCCGAGCGCGACCGGGTAGAGAACCTTGGAGCCGAATGCCCACGCAGCGAGGTAGGTCGCGCCGCCGAGTGCCAGCGCGAGCCTCCCCCGGTGCGTCATACCGGGACGGGAGTGTGCTCGAGGGTCTCGCGGACCAGGTCGCCCCCGGCCAGGCCGGCCGAGCGGGCCTCGGGCGCGACGATCAGCCGATGCGCGAGCACAGGCTCGGCAACCGCCTTCACGTCGTCGGGTGAGACGAAGCCGCGGCCGTCCGCGAGTGCCCGTGCCTTCGCGACGCGCAGCAGCGCGATTCCGGCGCGAGGGCTGGCGCCGAGGTAGAGCCGGGCGTCGGAGCGCGTCTGGCGGAGCAGCGCCACCACGTACCGGTTCACGCTCTCCTCGACGAAGATCTCGGACGCCGCCGCCGCGAGCCGGCGGACGTCGGCGGCGCTCGCGACCGGCTGCAGCGACTCGAGCGGAGGATCGCTCGTCTGCTCGGTCAGCATCCGCGCCTCTTCGCCCAGCGGCGGGTAGCCGATCTCGACCCGCAGCGTGAAGCGGTCGAGCTGGGCCTCGGGAAGCGGGTATGTGCCCTCGTACTCGATCGGGTTCTGCGTCGCGACCACCATGAACGGCGCGGCCAGCTCGTAGCTGACCCCGTCCACGGTCACCTGGTCTTCCTGCATGCACTCGAGCAGCGCCGCCTGCGTCTTCGGCGAGGCGCGGTTGATCTCGTCCACGAGCAGGAGGTTCGCGAACACGGGGCCAGGCCGGAACTCGAACTCGTTCGTCTTCTGATTGAAGACGTTCACACCGGTCACGTCCGATGGAAGGAGGTCCGGCGTGAACTGGAGCCGCGAGAAGGAGCAGTCCATCGAGCGGGCGAGCGCCTTGGCCAGCATCGTCTTCCCGACCCCGGGGAAGTCCTCGATGATCAGGTGACCCTCGGCCACCAGGCAGAGCACGACGAGCCGCAGCGTCTCGTCCGGCGCGTGCACCACGACGGCGAGGTTGTCCACGATCCGCTGGACGGCCTCGGCTGCCTCGGCGTCGACCCGCTCGCTACCGACCGCTTCGTCCACTCGCCTCCTCGAGTCGTCCCGCGACCTCGTCGAGGATAGCCGCCGCCACTCGCTCCTTCGGGGCCTTCTCGATCCGGCGTTCGCCTTCCGCCGAGACGAGGACGACCTCGTTGTCGGGAGCGTCGAAGCCGACGTCGTCGCGGGCCACGTCGTTGAAGACGATCAGGTCGACGCTCTTGTTGGCCAGCTTCTCTCGTGCGCGCTCGAGGCCGCGCTCTCCGCGGTCGGCCGCGAAGCCGACGAGTAGCTGCCCATTCGTGCGCCGTGCGCCGAGCTCACCCAGGACGTCGGTCGTCGGTTGAAGCGTCACGGTCCAGGGCTCGGCGTCCTTGGAGCGCTTCTCCTCGTCCGGCTCCGTCGGCCGGTAGTCGGCCACGGCAGCGGCCATCAGGACGACGTCGGCATCGCCGCGGGCGAGCGTCTCGCGGGCCACGTCCTCGGCGGTCGGCGCCTGGATCACTTCCACTCCTACGGGCGCGCGCACCGAAAGGTTCGATGCGACGAGGGTCACGTCCGCCCCGCGCCGCCGAGCCTCGGCGGCGAGCGCGGCGCCCATGCGACCTGAGGAGCGGTTGCCGAGGAAGCGAACGGCGTCCAGCGGCTCGCGGGTCCCTCCGGCGGTGACGAGCACGTGGAGGCCCCGCAGTTGCTCGCGCTTCTCGAGCAGCGAGGTGACGCGCTCGAAGATCTCTTCCGGCTCGCTCATCCGCCCCACGCCGACCTCGCCCTCAGCCGTGTCGCCCTCCTCGGGGCCGACCAGCTCGACGCCACGGGCGCGCAACGTCGCGACATTCGCCTGTGTCGCCGCGTTGGCCCACATGCGAGGGTTCATCGCAGGCGCGACGACCACCGGACCGTCGAAGGCGAGGGCGGTCTGGGTCAGGACGTTGTCCGCTAGGCCGTGCGCGAGCTTGGCCAGGGTGCTCGCCGAGAGGGGAGCGACCACGAGCAGGTCGGCCTCGACCAGGTGAGGGTAGAGCTCGCGCGGCATCTCGCGGCGGGCAAGCGCCTCGAAGGTCTTGGCCGTGACGAAGGCCCCGGCCTCGGACGTGAGGATCGGCGTCACCTCGTGCCCCGCGCGCACGAGCAGGCGCGCAAGCTCGCACGCCTTGTAGGCCGCGATCCCGCCCGTCACTCCGAGAATTACCCGAGCCATGGTGCACATTGTGCCCTCAGCAGGCATTTAGTGACAGTCGGCAATCCGAACCGGCTGCCGGCTCCGTAGAGCGACTCGTTACCTACGGAAGGAGCCACATGCCGCGTAAGCCACTTGGAGTCCTAGCCGTCCTCGCCGCGGCCACGCTCGTCCTCGCCGGCGCAGCTCTCAGCCGCAGTGCCAAGGCGCCGACGCTCAAGGGTGTCGTCGGCCCCGGTTACTCGATCAAGCTCGCGAAGAACGGCGTCAAGGTCACGTCGCTTAAGGCCGGCTACTACCGATTCGTTATCGCCGACAAGTCGTCATTCCACAACTTCACGATCGAGCGGGAGAAGCCCGTGAAGATCGAGAAGCACCTCAGCACGACGGCGTTCACCGGCACCACGAGGGGAGTAGTCGTGAACCTCAAGCCCGGCAAATGGAAGTACTACTGCTCGGTGCACGAGAGCCAGATGTTCGGCTTCTTCAAAGTCACCAAGTAGGACGACCTCACGCGCGGCCGCCTTCGGGCGGCCGCCCCTACTTGGGGTACGTGTACTTGATCTTGCCCTCGGCGACTTCCTCGAGGGCCATCGTCAAGTAGTTCTTCGAACGCGACTCGACGAGCGGCGGCAGGAACTGGTCGAAGGTGCCTTCGCCCAGCTGATGGTGGTAGTTATTGATCTGCCGGGCACGCTTCGCGGCAACGATCACCAGCGCGTAGCGGGAGTCGACGTTGTCGAGCAGTTCGTCAATGCGTGGATGAATCACGGGCGGCCATCGTACCTGCCGCCTGCAACTCCCCGCGGACGATTCTCTCGAGCTCGTCGAGCGCGCGCTCCAGGACGTCGTTGACGATCGTGTGCTGGAACTCCTTTTCGAGCGCGAGCTGGCGTTGGGCGATATCGAGGCGCTCCTCGATCTCGCCCTCACTTTCAGTTGCCCGGGAGCGCAGCCGGCGCTCGAGCTCCTCCTTGCTCGGAGCCGTAACGAAGATCGTCACCGCCGCCGGGACGCGGTCGCGGACCGCGAGCGCACCGCCCGTCTCGATCTCGAGCAGCGGCGAGTGGCCGCCGGAAGTGATCCGGTCGAGCTCCGACCAGAGCGTCCCGGACCGGTACCCCTCGCCCCAGGGCAGCTCGACCCACTCGAGGAACTCGCCCGCTTCGAGCCGGCGGTCGAACTCTTCAGCGGAGAGAAAGTGGTAGTCGCGCCCATCCTCCTCGCCCGGCCGGCGCGGCCGCGTCGTCGCGGAGATCGCGAGCTCGAGCTCGGGCAGCCGCTGGACGAGGTGCTTGGCCAGGGTGCTCTTCCCCTCGCCTGAGGTACCGGTGATGACGAAGACCGGTCTAACGGTGGAAGAGCCCAATGAGCTCCGCACGCTGGCGATCCGAGAGGCCGCCGACGGTCTTCGACTGGCTGATGCGGCACTGGTTCAGGAATCGCGCGGCCTTGACGCGGCCGAACTTCGGGACGGCCATCAGCATGTCGAACACCTTCGCAGTCGACACGTACTCGGGCGGGTTGCTCAGGATTTCCTCGATGTGGGCGACCCCCGACTTGAGGTCCTTCTTGAGCTGCGCGCGCCTCACGCGGATGTCGTTCGCCCGCTTGAGAGCTTCCATTCGCTGGTCGAGGGAACGCAGAGGCGCCTGCGCCTGGGTCTTGAGGGCGGCCACGGCGGGGGATACTAACAAGCTCGGAGCCTCGGTCAACCCTCCATATTTGCCGTCGTATGCAGGTATTTTCTCAACTCGAGTCTCGACTCGCGGTTGAGGGTTGGGACTTCGGGCTGGTGAGCGGCGCCTACCGCGTTGTCAGGCTTGGCGAAGCCGAGAGCTGCCAGCTCGGCGGCCAGTTCGGAGCGAATGCGGGTCGCAGCGCCGGGGTCGGAGAAGAACGCCGTCCCGATCGCGACGTCATTTGCGCCGGCTGCGAGCAGCTCCAGCGCGTCCCTGCCGGTCGCCACTCCACCCATGCCGACGATGGGCAGGTCGGTCGCCCGGCGGCACGCGTAGACGGCGGCGAGGGCGATCGGGCGCAGGGCCGGACCGGAGAGGCCGCCGGTGCCACGCGCGAGCAGCGGCCTGAGCGTGCGCTGGTCCAGCGCGAGGGCGCGGATCGTGTTGATCAGGCTGAGGCCGTCGGCTCCCGCGGCCTCCGCGGCGCGTGCGGTCCTGCTCACATCGGACGCGGCCGGCGAAAGCTTCGCGTAGAGCGGCTTGCCCGTGACCGCGCGGACCGCAGCGACCACCTCGCCGACGTTCTCCGGCACCTCGTCCACGTTCGGGCACGAGAGGTTCAGCTCGAGCGCGGCCACCTCAGCGCGGCCGTCGAGACGCGCCGAGACCAGGACGTAGTCGTCGATCGAGAAGCCGCCGACCGACACCCAGACCGGCACGCCGAGGTGCGCGAGCCGGGGCAGGTGTTCCGCGACGAAAGCGTCGATTCCCGGATTGGCGAGCCCGATCGCGTTCAGCATTCCGACCTCGCCCTCGGCGATGCGCACCGGCGGGTTCCCCTCACGCGCGAGCGGCGTCACCGTCTTCGTCACGAAGGCGTCGAGCTCCCGCGCCGCGCCGGGCGCGGTCAGCGCGTCGAGGCAGCCGCTCGCGTTAAGCAGCCGCAAGAACGGGTCCCTCCACGCAGAGGCGCTTGAGCTCGCCGTCGATCTCCACCGCGCAGCCGTAGCAGGCCCCGTGGCCGCACGCCATCGGCGCCTCCCAGGCCAGCTGCGCGTGCGGGACCAGGCGGCGGACCGCCTCGAGCATCGCCTCCGGCCCGCAGGCGAGCACGTCGTGCTCCGACGGCATCACCTCGGTGACGAAGGTCGGCTCGAGCACGACCTCGGCATTCGGCACGAGCGCAGCTGCCTCCGCGTGCCAGTCGCTGCGAAAGCCGAGCACCGCCGGGGGCTCGCCGAGGCTCTCCGAGAGGTACGGAAACGGCGCAACGCCGATTCCGCCGCCGACGAGCAACGGGCGCTCGACGTCGAGCCGAAAGCCATTGCCGAGCGGGCCGAGGATCCCGAGCCGGTCGCCGACCGCGAGACCGCAGAGCGCGCGCGTGCCGGGACCGATCGGATCGATCAGGAAACCGAGCTCGCCGGGCGGTGCAAGGCAGACGCTCATTGGACGCGGCAGCAGCCGGCCTGGAGCCTCGAGCATGAAGAACTGGCCCGGCGTGCCCGGGTCGAGGCTTCCGCGCTCGAGGCGCAGGAGCGTGTACGGGCCGACCGGCTCGGCGCCGAGAACGCTACGCCGTTCGCGCCTGAGCATCGAT
>Ga0307305_10001180_pt1 | contig 10256 bp, 7 predicted proteins | sample ER_DNA_186_FD_194512 | JGI IMG/M metagenome (GOLD analysis project Ga0307305, IMG submission 194512) | Bulk soil microbial communities from the East River watershed near Crested Butte, Colorado, United States - ER_DNA_186 | ecosystem: Environmental > Terrestrial > Soil > Floodplain | place: USA... | reverse complement strand
AATAGTGCCCGCTCAAAATTAGAACTTAAATCTTAAAAGTTAAACCCGTTCTGTCTAGGCTATTGGTTCGATGCGAGAGCGCGCGAAGCCTTTCTACGTTGTGTTCGCGATCGCTGCGGCGCTGGTCATTCCCGCTGCGATCGCATTGCGCACGGTTGTGCATCCTGTCTTTTTGCAACCCACTTCGGATAATCCTACGCCGCTCGGATATACATGGAGCCTGCTCCTGTTTGTTATTCCGATCGCCGCCCTCGGATGGTGGTTTGCCTGCCGGCCGGATCTGCAATTTCCGAGAAAAGCATTTTGGCGAACCATCGCCGTGCTGACGCCACTTGGTTTTTTGCTCGACCTGCTCTTTGGCAATATTTTTTTCATCTTCCCAAATAAAGCGGCCACACTTGGCTACGAAATACCTGCGGTCGGCGGATCGATTCCAATCGAAGAATTCATCTTCTATCTCACCGGCTTCATGCTGGTGCTGCTGACTTACATCTGGTGCGATGAATATTGGATGGCGGCTTACAACGTTCCGGACTACACCGCGGCGGCTAAAGGCATACCGCGCATCGTCCGTTTTCATTTTGCTTCCGTCGTTCTTGGCGTTGCCCTGATCGCCGCAGCAGTTCTTTACCGCAAATTCTTGTCCGGCGTGGCAGAAGGTTTCCCGTGGTATTTTGTTTATCTCGTCTGCGCTTCCCTCATTCCATCGGCAGGTTTTTTTCACACCGCGCGAGATTTCATCAACTGGCGCGCATTCAGCTTTACGTTTTTTCTTCTGTTGCTCCTCAGTTTGCTTTGGGAAGTGACGCTCGCTTTGCCCTATGGTTGGTGGGGATATCACCCGCGCGCGCTGATGGGGCTGCACATCGGAGCGTGGTTCGGTCTGCCATTTGAAGCGGTTTGTGTTTGGTTGGCTGTGAGCTTTACAACCATTATCACTTATGAAGTGATCAAAATTTGGAAAGCCCTGGGCACCCGCGCGCTCGAGGCATTTTTTGGTATTCGAAAATAAACAGCCTTGGCGTCGAGAAATTGTGAAAGGACGTTGGCGAATTCATTTCAACCGAAAATCAAGAGATGGATCGAATCGGGTAATTGCGCCGCCACATTCGTAGCCACGCTGCCGCGCAGCAGTTTGGCCATGGCGGTACGTTGTGACGCGCCGATGATGAGGTAATCCACGCCCATGGTGGCCGAGAGATCGAGAATCGTCGAAGCCGTGTCCTCGCTAACAGCATAGACGGGCAGCACACAGATGCCCCGTTCGGCGCCCAGTTTGATCATCGTTGACATGATTGCGGCTGCCTCGGGGTCATCCTGCCATTTAGGGCGGCGCCCGGCCACGGTCGGGCCCCGAGCATAGAAGACTGCAATCTCTTTTACATACAAAACATATAACGTGGCTCTCCGGAGTTGCGCTTCATCTAACGCGAAGGTGAGCACAGGCGTGAGGCCGCGTGCAGCAACCATGATCTTGTGGCCTTCTTCCAGCCGTGTTTGCATAGTCGCGGCCAGATCCGGCGTGACCATCTCGGCCACCTTGCGCGTCACAGTCAATGTCCTCAATCCGGCGATCTGATGTGAATAAGTGCGAAATCCAAGCCCCACTCCCAATACGCAAACTGCGAAAAAGAGCGCGTCGGGTTTCGTTTTTGCGATCGTCAGCTCGACCAGGGCCAGGACAATAAACGTCACACCCATAATCAGGCGCTCGTACATTCGCAAACCGAGCTTCTTGTTAAACGTGCAGGCGCCGAGATTGACTGAAATAGCGCCCACAACGCCTATCGCATACAGGCCCGCCAGCGCCTCGAACTGCTTCATGATCGCCAGCACGAGAATAGGAATTGCAACGGCGACAATAAGTGGAATGCGCGGCACACCGTGCTTATTAAGGCGCGCGAATTGTGGCGGCATCTCGCCGTCCTGCGCCATCATATAGGTAACGCCAATCAATGCGACAACCGCAGTATTGACGGCACTGATTAATAAAAAGCCGAACACGACGCCAACGAAAAGAGAAAAGGCATGACCAAACGATGGCCCGCTGACAAGTGTCGCGTAGTACTCTCCCAGAAAGCGCAGCATGTCCTCCTTGTGCGCCGTCAGCTCCGGTGCGTACGATTTCGGCAGCGACAGCATGGCCCAGCCGAGCAATGCAGTTCCGCCCACCACTTCGAGCGCTACCGGCAAAATCGCTTTTGTAGCTGTGCGTGTGACTTTCGGCGCGCTCGGCGTGGCGTTCGGATCCAGTTTCATCACACCCGTGAGATTGGCGATCGCCTCCACACCGCTCAAAGCAAGGATCACTCCGACGAATTGCACCCACACCGTCTCAAGATCGGTATGACGAGGCTCAAGATGTGCAAGATTTAGATACCGCGCGCTAAACGCGATCGTCGCCACGACAACGATCACAGCCGGCACAGCAAGCCAGATTGAGACACTGCCACTGTGTTTTGGACCAAAATAATTGACGGCCCCCAGGATCAGGATCACCACCATGGCCGCGACCGGCGCGTACTGACTTGGAACACCAAGGTAAGTGACGCCCGCCCATGCGCTCAGGGCCGCGGTAACGAGGAAATTCGCAATCAATAAGAGCGCACCAACCGAGGCGAGAAATCGGCTCTGCTGTCGCGCCGCAGAATAAACGCCTCCGCCATCGGGGAAATGAGCGCAGATGATGATGTAATTGAAGCCGACGATTGCCGTGAGGACGCAGACAGCGAGAATGATCGGAAACGACGCGAAACCAGCCGCAACAAATGCCAGGCCAAGCACGTAAGCCTTGCTGGTGCCCCAATCGCCATAAAGGAGCGCTGCGGCGCGCTTCCAATCAACATTGCGCGGCCGATGGACGCCTGCGGAAACAATCTCGGCCATCGCTATGAGCCGTAACTTTCAATTGTGCTCGCGCTTGCTGGCAAGCTCTTTCTCAGCCAGGCCCGGTTTGACTACGAATTGTTTCGCTTAATGCGAGCGACAAGTTGTGCCCGAGTCAAACTTCCACGCGTGCGCCTAATTCGACCACGCCATTCGGTGGCAGACAGAAGTATGAGGTGACATCGCCGGCATTGCGCGTCATCCACGCAAAGATGGAGCCGCGCCACGGGGAGAGACCGCGTTTGCGCGTGGCAAGGATTGTTTCCCGGCCAATGAAATAAGTCGTGCGCATAGGCTCGACACGAAGGCCGGTCGGTTTCACGCGGTCCAGCGCAGCAGGAACATCGGGTTTCTCCATGAATCCGAAATGGACCTGTGCCCTCCAGAATCCTTCATCCAGATTTTCCAGCGCGACGCGATCCTTGGGGTTGGCAAGATATGGAACCTCTTCGGTTCGGACGGTGAGCAATACGACCTGCTCGTGCAGCACTTTGTTATGCTTGAGATTGTGAAGCAAAGCGAGCGGCGTTCCAACTCGGTTCCCCGACATGTAGACGGCAGTCCCCGGGACGCGTCGGATACTCTCGCTCTTTAGGTCGGGTAGAAAATCGTCGAGGGGAACGCAGATTTCGCTCAGTCGACTGCGAAGGACGCGGCGTCCCTTCCTCCACGTCAGCATTAGAAAAAGAATCGCGGTAGAGACGAGCAGTGGAAACCAGCCTCCATGCGCCACTTTGAGCATATTCGCGCCGAAAAATGCGAGATCTATCGTGATAAAAAATGCAGCGATCGGCAGAGCCACCGCAGCCGGCCAGTGCCATCGGCGACGAGCCACGAAATAAAACAAAATGGTAGTGATCAGCATCGTAGTCGAGATCGCTACGCCATAAGCCGCGGCGAGATTACTCGACGTTCGAAAGCCGAGCACAAGCGCGATGCAAGCGCACATCAATCCCCAATTCACCAGCGGCACATAGATCTGTCCGATAATGCGCGCCGAAGTATAAATGACTCTCAAGCGTGGACTGAAGCCGAGTTGGATGGCCTGCATGGTGAGTGAGAACGCGCCGCTGATGATTGCTTGCGATGCAATAACTGCGGCAGCCGTCGCCAGCACCACCATTGGGTAGAGCGCCCATGAAGGTGCCATTCGGTAAAATGGATTTACGGCAGCCTCTGGTTGAACAAGCAGAAGCGCTCCCTGCCCAAAGTAATTCAGTGTTAACGCTGGAAGAACGACAGCGAACCACGTCAAGCGAATTGGCGCCGTTCCAAAGTGACCAATATCTGCGTAGAGCGCTTCGCCGCCAGTAACGACCAGGAAAACCGCACCGAGCACCAGGAAACCGCGTGAACCATTGATCATGAAAAATTCGAATCCGTGAATCGGATTGATCGCGGCAAGCACCTCCGGCGTGCGAATGATTTGCTGAAGTCCGAGTACGCTGATCGCTGCAAACCAGATCATCGTGATCGGGCCGAACACCGTGCCGACGCCGGTAGTCCCGCGCGATTGGAAAAAGAAAAGTCCCATTAGGATAACGACGGCAATCGGCAGCACATAGGGATCGAACAGCGGTGTAGCGACGTGGAGGCCTTCGACAGCACCCATGACAGAGATGGCCGGAGTGATCATCCCGTCGGCGTAAAGCAAGGCGGCTCCGAACAAACCCAGCAGGAAGAAGAATTTTCCGCGCCGCAGCACATCGTGCACCAGTGTCGCCAAGACGAGAATTCCACCTTCACCTCGATTATCGGCCCGCAGGATGAGGATCAGGTACTTTACCGAGATAATCAGGACGAGAGACCAGAGGATGAGCGACAGGACACCAAGCACGTTCGCATGCGTGGGAGGAACTGCATGTTGTCCATAAAAGCACTCGCGCATCGCATAGAGCGGACTCGTGCCGATGTCGCCGTAAACGATCCCAAGGCTGGCGAGACAAAGGAAAAGGAGTCGACGACGACGGGCTTTGGCGGCAGGAAGCACACGCGGAAGGCGGGCCGAATCAGCAACAGCCGGCATCAAAGATGGGGGCGCAGAATTCACCGTTCGCGAGGAACTTAAATTGCCCGCAACCTCAGAATAGTTAAAACGGTACTAAAATTCCAAGGGACCCCATTTCGCACGCATTGGGATGCGCTACATTAACCGTGTGATGGGACCGTCCAGTTCGCGTGCCATCGAACAGCAATCCTCTCAGCCTTCGGTTGAGGAAGAGGCGAACGGCGAAGAGCATGTCACGTATACGCCTTCTTTTGCGCCATTGAAGGAATACATTACGGCAGTGATCGGCGTGGCCGCGCTGACCGTCGCATGCTGGTTGGTAACACCGCTGACCGGATACGGATCCATCTCACTTATTTTTCTCCTCGGGGTGCTGCTTGCCGGAATGGTTCTCAATCGCGGGCCGGTTTTGCTGGTTGCAGCGCTCAGTGCGCTTTCCTGGAATTTTTTGTTCATCCCGCCACTGTTTACGTTGCACATCGCGAAACTCGAGGATGCGTTGACGTTTGCGACCTACTTCATCGTAGCGATCACTGTCGGCAGCTTGACTGCGCAGTTGAAGGCCCGCGAACACCTCGCGGCTCAAGTACAGCTGGCGCAAGAATCCGAGCGGCTTCGCAAAACACTGCTGGATTGCGTGTCGCACGAATTGAAGACGCCGCTCGCGGCGATCGGCGCCGCAAGTCAGGAACTCTCGCGTCTCGCGGCGAACATCCAGGATTCACAAGTGCTTAAAGAGCTCGCCGGAGAAATTCGGGCCGGATCTCGGCGACTCAATCGCGTGGTAGACAACCTTCTGGACATGAATCGGCTTGAAAGCGGAGTAATCCGTCCGAAACGCGAATGGTGCGATGTCCGCGAACTACTCCAGTCGGCGGTTGACATCGAGCGAGAATCGATCAACGGGCGAGAGATCAGGTTGGACGTTCCGGAAGAAATTCCTTTGGCGCTCCTGGATCACACACTGATCGAGCAGGCTGTCGCGAAGCTGCTCGCAAACGCCGGAAGCCATACGCCGCCCAGACTGCCAATCGAGATTGATGCCGAATATAAGAACGATCGGCTACTGATCTCCGTAAGCGATCGCGGTCCGGGGATTCCAATAGATGCAGCTGAGCGACTATTCGAAAAGTTCTACAGGAGTAACGATCACAAAACAGGCGGCCTCGGGCTCGGATTATCGATTGCACGAGGGTTGATTGAAGCGCACGGGGGCAGGCTCACGGCCGAGAATCGAGACGGAGGGGGCGCACGCTTCACCATTACGCTGCCGGTTCACGTGACGGATATGAACGCTATGGAAGCGGCTTCATGAAATCAGCTCGAAGCGCGCTGATCATCGACGACGAAAAGCAGATCCGTCGCCTGCTCCGCCTCGCGCTCGAAGGAGCAAATCATAAAGTCTACGAAGCCGAGACTGGACAAGCTGGCCTGACAGAAATCGTTAACCGTCGGCCCGATGTAGTTTTACTCGACCTTGGTTTGCCGGACATGGAAGGCGCAAAGGTGCTGCGACGTTTGCGAGAGTGGTCAGATGTGCCGGTGTTGATTCTCTCCGTGCGGGACGACCCCGATGAAAAGGTCGCCGCGCTCGATGCCGGCGCCGATGACTATGTAACCAAACCATTCGACACTGCGGAGTTATTGGCTCGCGTCCGCGCGGCGCAACGCCGTTCGCTCACGGAAACCGGTGACCCGGTTTTTAACTCCGGAGCGCTATACGTCGATTTCGCAGCGCGCCAGGTAAGGGTAGGTGGCGAGGAGATCAGACTAACGCCGACCGAATACTCATTGTTGCGCGTGCTCGTGCAGAACGCCGGAAAAGTTGTGACCCATCGGCAATTACTTCGCACCGTTTGGGGAGAGAAGGCCGAAAGCCAGGCGCAGTATCTTCGCGTTTACGTCACGCATTTGCGCAAGAAACTTGAAGCCCGCGAGAATGCGCCGCGGCTCATCAAAACAGAAGTCGGAATAGGGTACAGGCTTTCGACGGAGCACCAATAGGATGCAGGGAGTTCGTGGAACGTTAATAATCTTTTAGCGTTTTAGAGGAAGATTTTAATTAACGGTCGCGCTGAAGTCCGGACGACGCTTTAGGAATGAAAGCGATCGCGGTCATTTTCGTCCGAACCCGTGACGTGAAACTACCCGCAGGACAGCCGACCGTCGTTCCGATCAGCGAGGGCTCGCAGGGAGTCGCCGTTTTAGGCGGTAACAAAACAAACCGGGCAGACAAGTCGACCATCCATAATGACTCAGTGCCGCCGTTTTGGACTTGGTTTATCGAAAACCCGCGGCCCCACTCTTCGAGATCTTTCCGTAGCCTTGCGGATTTGACTTCCGCAGCGTGAGGCGCCTCGTCGGCCGAGTGCCGCTCGTTTGGGTCGAGTTAATTGAGCTCAATCAAAGTTGAACGTGCTTGCCGCGTGCAGCGACAAAATCCAATCGGACTTTCCCGCACAATCGTCAGGAATTGAGTGGCTATTTCGAATTCTACGACGCGGTCGATTCGGGAACTTGGATCGGCACACTCGACACTGGTTTGACTTATCAAGTCACCCCGGACTTCTCTGTTGATGTGGATTCATTCTTCGGTTTGACCCGGAGCTCGGACGATTTCAACTGCGTAATCGGTTTCGCGCGCCGATTTTAACATTGAACGTAACGCGATGATACCAACCAACGTCAAACGTCCGCGCAATGTGGATTGGAAGCGCGCGGCAGCAATTCTTTACGGCGATTGGGGTACGAGCAAGGCTTATGTGATTGGGCTGGCATTCGCCGTCGCTGGTTACGCTTCATTTTGGCTGATCGCAGCAATGTGCGTCCTGACAGCGCTCGTCGGGATCAACTACATGGTCATCTGCCGTCTTTATCCGGACGGCGGCGGGGTTTACGCCAGCGTCCGCCACCGGAGCGAAGTCATCTCTATTGTAGGTGCGTTTCTACTCATCGCAGATTACTTAGTAACAGCAGCCATTAGCGCGCTTTCCGCGTTTCAATATCTCGGTGTACCGCACCCGGAAAAATTCGCCGCCGCAGCGATCCTCGTTGTCGGATTACTTAATCTGCTTGGACCAAAACAAACCGGCGGGCTCGCGTTTTTAGTTTCGGTTCCCACCGCGATTGTGGTTATCACACTGGGCCTTTTCAGTCTGCCGCATCTCGGCACTGCGTTGGGTCACTTGCAACCGTTGCACGGAACCTTTGGACAGAACTGGGCCGGTTTCGTCGGAATCGTGCTGGCGCTTTCAGGTGTTGAAGCTATCGCCAACGCCACTGGCGTCATGAAGCTCGATCCGGGCAGCACCGATGCGCACCCATCGGTGACGAAGACTTCGACGCCTGCGATTTTGATCGTCATGATCGAAGTTTGTCTGTTCACCGCGTTGCTTGGGCTAGCCATGCATGCGCTCAGCGGACTGCAAATTGTAAACGGTGACGTCAACGCTCCCGGCGCAGAAGGCGTGCGCGATTACATGCTGCGTTACATGGGGCAAATCTTCGTCGGTGGTGCACTTGGTCCGGCGCTCGGTCATGCATTCGGTTTCATCGTCAGTATTGTCTTCGGCCTGCTTCTGCTTTCCGCCGTCAACACTGCGATTGTCGATCTCATCGCGATTCAATTTCTTATGTCCCGCGACCGCGAGGTCCCAACAATCTTTCAGCGCCTCAATAAATGGGGCGTCCCGAGTGCGGGAATGCTGCTCGCTACCGTCGTCCCAATGCTGCTCGTGATTGTCGTGAAAGATATGTCCGGTCTCGCCGATCTTTACGCTGTCGGCGTGGTCGGCGCGATCGCGACCAACCTCGGTGCGACTTCAACCGACCGGAAACTGTCAATCAAAACCTCAGAACGCATGCTGATGTTCGGAACTTTTCTTGTTATGGCTGCGATCGAAATTTCGCTGCTCATTGACAAGCCGAATGCGCGTTATTTTGCCGTTACGATTCTCGCGGGGGGATTGATTCTGCGTGGACTCGTGCAGGAGCGCCGAATGAAAAAAGAAGCGCCTCAAGTATTCGGGGCGATGCCGGAACGGCTGCCTGTCGATCTTACGAGGGCTAAGTCTGAAGCGCTGGCTCCGCCAGGCGGCGAATCAGTTCTCTGCGCGATTCGCAGCGCCGGCCGGACACTCGATTTTGCCTTGCGCGAAGCGCGCAAGGCACGCGCTCGACTTTATTTACTCTTTGTACGCGAACAGCCATTCATGACTGAGCAGGACGTTCGCCGTAAATGGCAAGAAGACCCGGAAGCGAGCGCAATTTTCGCGGAAGCCAAACAAAAAGCCGGCGACCAGCAACCGCTCTTCGCTTACGCCGTGAGTCCTTCGGCGGCAGAAACGATCGTGGATGTTGCCGCAACGCTCGGCGCGTCGCGGGTCATTCTCGGAGCGCCACAACGCAGTGCCCTGATAAATCTGCTTCGCGGAAATGTGATTCGCGAAGTGTCAAACTCGCTGCCGGAAGACATCGATCTGCTGGTCTATGCGTGAAGATGGACGAGCACTTCGATCTCGGCGGTTTGCGGAAACATGTCGAGCGGCGTGACCGAATCGATGGTAAATTTGTTCCCCAACTCTCTCAAATCTCGCGCCAGTGTCGGCGGATTGCATGAAACGTAAATCAGCGTCGTCGGCGCGAGGTCCAGGATTGCCTTTCGCGCGTTTGCGCTCAGCCCGGTGGCCGGAGGATCGATAAGGAGTGTATTGGCGCGTGTCCCCACGCGCGAAGCCTTATGCTCTTCGGCTGAGACACCCGACCCTACAGCATTCTCGAGGCAACGGTTCAATTCTTCTTCTACATCGGCGGCGATGTAGGTCTCTTTCGCAGTCGCGTTTTCCGTTGCAGCAGCAATTGCAAACCTGTCCCAATCGATCCCGATCACGCGCTCGAATTTGTTGAGCAATGCTTTCGCGAAAAATCCGGCGCCGCAATAAGCATCGATCAGCAGTTCTTGATTCGGCGGGACGAGATCGACAATCAAATCGCGTAAAGCATTTGCGACCGCGTCATTGGTTTGAGAAAAAACGCGCGCGCTGGCTGAAGTCCGCAACGCGTAATGACCATCGCGCACGTATGGTTGCGCGCGTAATTCCGTTAGCGAGCTATTGACTGCGGCTGTTGCGATCGGGCAGCGTTCGATGTCGATCAATCGGTGCGAATCACGCCCGAAAAAACCGATTACCCCGTCCTCCGCGTGCACAGTGATGCGGTTGCGATACTTATACTGCTCCGGTGCAGCAATGATGGGGCGCATCGGGACATCTTTGAACTTGCCGATCCGCTGGAGAGCATCGCGAACCTGTCGCCATTTAATCGCCAGCTGATGTTCGTAGCTAATGTGCTGGTAAGCGCATCC
>Ga0307305_10001176_pt1 | contig 10269 bp, 9 predicted proteins | sample ER_DNA_186_FD_194512 | JGI IMG/M metagenome (GOLD analysis project Ga0307305, IMG submission 194512) | Bulk soil microbial communities from the East River watershed near Crested Butte, Colorado, United States - ER_DNA_186 | ecosystem: Environmental > Terrestrial > Soil > Floodplain | place: USA... | reverse complement strand
GGTGACCACATCTTCGGAATCGGCCGCGGGGCTGCTGCCGGCCACGCGCCGGGCGCTGACTCACCGGGTCGCCGTCGGCCAGGCCGAAGGCCGGACGCCGTCGCTGGCTGCGGCGGTGGTCCGGGATGGCGGCCAGGCCTGGTTCGGGTCCCGGAGCATGCTGGCTGGGCACGAGCCCGACGGCGACACCCAGTACCGCATCGGCTCGCTGACCAAGACGTTTATCGCGGTGCTGATCATGCGGCTGCGCGACGAGGGCCGCCTGGACCTTGCCGACCCGCTGGGCAAGCACCTGGACGCTGGCGAGGCGGCGGGCGCGACGATCGCCCAGCTACTCTCGCACACCGCTGGCCTGGCCTCGGAGACCCCGGGGGCGTGGTGGGAACGGAGCCCTGGTGAGCTCCGGCCCGGGCTGGCCGACATCCTGAGCCCGGCGCCGCATCCGGCCGGTCGGCTGTTCCACTACTCCAACCCCGGCTACGGGCTGCTCGGCGCGCTGGTTGGCCAGCTGCGCGGGCACGGCTGGGAGGAGGCGCTGCGGCAGGAGATCCTGGAGCCGCTCGGCATGGCCCGTACCACCCTGGCGCCACAGGAGCCGCATGCGCGCGGTTTCGCGGTGCATCCGTGGGCGGACGTCATGCAGCTCGAGCCGGCCGATCCCGCCGGGCTCATGGCGCCAGCGGGGGAACTCTGGTCCACTGCGGAGGACCTGTGCCGGTTCGTCGTCTTCCTGCTGGACGGCGACGACCTGGTGCTTCCCGCGGCGACGCTGGCCGAGATGCGCGCTCCGGCCTCGCCGCCCGGCGACGAGGCCTGGGCCGGCGGATACGGGCTCGGCCTGCAGCTGTTCCGCCACGACGGGCGGGTGCTGTACGGCCATTCCGGCTCGATGCCGGGCTTCCTGGCCACGCTGTGCGTGAGCGCCGCCGACGGCGTCGGCGCCATCACCCTGGCCAACGCCACGTCGGGTCCCGACATCAGCGGGATCGCCTTCGACCTGGTGCAGATCGTGACCGACAGCGAGCCGCGTCTGCCAGACCGCTGGCAGCCGCTGCCAGAGGTCGACCAGGCGCTGCTCACGCTGACCGGCCCGTGGTACTGGGGACCGCGCGCCTATGTGCTGCGCCTTATCGCCGACCGGGGCCTGGAGCTCGGCCCGGCGACGGGCCGGGGCCGAGCCTCCCAGTTCCGTCCCCAATCCGACGGTACCTGGACCGGCCTAGACGGTTACTACACCGGCGAGACCCTCCGCCTGGTCCGCGACACCGACGGCGCGGTGGATCATCTCGACCTGGGCTCGTTCGTCTTCACCCGGGAGCCCTACGGCCCGGACGGACCGCTGGCCGCCCGCCCGGACCCCGAGGGCTGGCGAGCGTTCTTAATGAGTGCCTGATAATGCGGTTGGCTGATCCAGCGGCCGGGCGGCTTCGGCTCCTCATATGGGGTACCTCGTGGGTTCGGTGGTGTAGGTACGCCCGGCCGGGGTGGTCCAGCGAAAGGTGCCGTCGGGGAGCTGGTCGACCTTCCACTTGGGGTGCTGTTTGAGCCGGTGGTCGTGGCGACACTTTGGGCCGCCATTACACAGGCAGGTTCGTCCGCCCGCTTCGTATGGCGTGTTGTGCTCGAAGTCGGATTGGCTGGCGGGTCGCCGGCAGACCGGGCTGGTACAGGCGGCATGCCGGATCTGGGACAGATGCTTCAGCTTGACGCCCGGATCGTGGCCCCGGCTTTCAAACCGGTGGTCGCAGTCCTGGGTGGGGAGTGGGTCGAGGGTGACCAGCAGGTCCGGCCCATTCCCGGGGATGTGCAGCCGCCAGGCGCCGTAGCCACCGGGCGGCCCGTCCCGGCTGGCCGGGGTGAAGGTGAACCCCGGCGGCCCTGGTCCCGCGCGCTTCCTGTGACTCTTGGGCGCGGGTTTGGCACAGCCGTGGCCGACGGCGTGTCCGTCCTGGTCGGTCACCGTCACGCACCAGGTGCTCTTGGGGTTGGCCGCGGCGGCAGTGGCCAGGTCGCGGGCCAGCCAGGGATCGATGGGGCCGAGCCCGGACAGTTCGCCAGGCCGTCCGGCCAGACTGGTCAGGGTGGCCAGCGGGACCGTCAGGTTGACCCGCCCGGCGAACCCGCCCGGTGCTGCACCGACCGGGTTGGGCTCGTCCTGGTGGGGGCGGGAGTCTTTGTTCAGGAGCAGGTCAAGCAAAGCGCGGGCACGAATCGCGTCCACGCCGCCTTCTAGGCCGGCCTTGCGCAGTTCGTCCGCCCACCAAGTGATCCGCTCGTCCACCGCCAGGACCTCATCCGGGGGCAGCTCGCGGCCCGCAAGGGCGGCGTTGCCGGAGTCCTCACGCCACCGCTCCACCCGCGCGAACTTCGCCGCGGTCTCGCGGCGTTCCTTGGCCTTCTCGGGGGCGACTTCGATGACGGCGCGAGCGATGGCTGCGCGCAGCCCGCCGGGCGTCAGCTGGGCGGCCCGGTCCAGGACCTTGGCCTCGGCGGCGCGGGCCTCGGCCGGGTCGAGCAGGCCGGTGGCGTTGGCGATGATCTGGGCCTTGGACATGCTGACGGTGCCGTCGCGCAGCGCCGCGCGGGTGCCGGGCAGATGGGTATCCAACTGATCGGCCGTGCCCAGCAGGGCGTAGGCCCGGGTACGGGACTCCGCTAGCGCGTTGGCCAGCTCGTCCGCGGTGAATTCCGCGTCTTCGGGCTTGGGGTCGCGGCGGGCCAACTCGGCGATCGCGGCGAGCTTGCGGGCGGCGGCGTGCGCCTCGACGCGATCCCAAGCGCACACCACGCCGATCAACTCGCCCTCGGAGACGCCGTCGAACCGGTCGCCCTCTCCAGCGGCGTCCGCGGAGAGGGCCAGACCCGCGCAGCCGGGCAGCACATCCAGCGGCAGCCCGGGCCCGAACGCGGCCGCAGGGCTGGACGACTCGCCGGGGAACACCCGCGCGGAGCCGGGCTGCCCCGGCCCCCGCCGCCCGGTAGTGGCCGCCTCCACGGCCAGCAGCTCATCGACGGCCGCCTCGCGGATCTCGGCCAGCTCCTCCCCGGTGAGCGGAGCATAGTCCTCGTACTCTTCGGGCTCCGGGGGAGGGGGATCATCGTGCTCGCAGGCCCGGTCCAGCCATGTGTCCCGTTCCGGGTCGCGGTCCAACCAGGTGAGATCCTCGTCCCATCCAGGGTCCGCGGGAACCGGTTCCGGAGGCATGTACCACCGCCCGTTCGAGATATCAAGCTGTATAGAACATGATAGCGTAATCCGGTGCGAATCTCAACGAAAATGGCTAATAAAACAGAAATTTAGAACAAGAAAGCTAAAGTTCGGTATGTGACAGAAGGGTGTGGCGGGGTGCGGGGCAGCTACCTGGGCGTCGCTGCGATGAGGCGCGGCAGCGGCGATGCGGCACGCCATCCCGGCGGCACCGCGGGGGAGGGGAGCGGCTAAGCCAACCCGGCCGTGGTGCGGTAGCGGGTCATCGGGCCGAGGAGGCCGGGGACCACGGCGTACGGGGTCATGCCGAGGCGCTTGACGACGGCGACCGAGGCGGCGTTGCCCTCGTCGACCTCCGCCAGTACCTCGGGCAGGCCGAGGGGACCGAGACCGTACTCCACCACGGCCCGGGCGGCCTCGGTGGCGTACCCGTGACCCCACGCGCCGGGCGCCAGGCTGTAGAAGATCTCCAGGCCGTACTCCTCCAGCGGCCGCAGCCCCGCCGTGCCGACCAGGCCGGCTGCCGTGCCGACCAGGCCGGTCGCGGTGCTGACCAGGCCGGCCGCGGAGCCGAGCTCGATGAGCCAGATGCCGAACCCGCGCGCGGCGAAGTCGCCGATGCTTTCCTCGATGGTCTGCGCCACCTCGGCCGCGGACAGCGCCGCGCCGTCGAACAGGAACCGCCGGACATCCGGCTGCGTCCAGTGGGCCAGCAGCGCGGCGTGGTCGTCGGCCGTTACCGGGCGCAGCACCAGGCGCTCGGTGCTCAGCAGGTGGTCCACGCCGCCAGACTACCGCCGCTCTGGCCTGCGGATAGGGTCAAGGGTTACCATAGCTACTGCGTCGTGGCTCCTTAATCGGACATTTCATATACCAGTTCGGAGACAAGCCCATGGTGGTAAGTGTTCGGCGGCACCAGCACACGCACCTGCCCAGGCGCCGCAGCGGACACACCACCACGGTCACCATCGGCGCCGAACGCTTCTGCCTCACCGCCAACCAACAGGACGACGGGAGCCTCGGCGAGGTCTTCATCCACTGGGGTAAGCACGGCACCAGCGCGGCCGGCCTGGTGAACGCCTACGCCGTTGCCTTGTCGCTCGGGCTGCAGCATCAGGTGCCGCTGGCCGAGCTGATCCGGCCCGGGCTCGACCAGTTCTTCGTGCCCAACGGGCACACCGACGACCCGGAGATCCCGCGGGTCCGCTCGGCGGTCGACTACATCGCGCGGCGCCTGGCCATCGACTGGCTGCCCTCTACCGAGCGGGCCGAGCTGGGCGTCTACACGCTGACCGAGCGCGTTCACCGGGCGGGCACCTGGATCACCGCTTGCGAGCTAGCAGTCCGGCCGTCAGCACCTCCAGTACTTCCCGCAGGGTGCCGGTGAAGTCCCGCACCGGAGAGCGCCTCACGGGCGCGGTTCTCCCGGCCGGAGCTGCACGTCCACGGTGACGTCCAGGGTCCCGGGATGGACGGTCAGCCGGAACCCGCCGCTGTTGTAGGTCGTGCCGGGCGTGGCGTGCACGGTCGCGCCGCCGTGGGCCGGGTAGGAGATCGCGACGCCGGTCAGGTCGCACAAGGCGTGCGGGATGGTGACCGGGAAGTGCCGGACGATGACACGGCTTTCCGGGCGGCCGCACGCGGGCCGGAACTCCTCCGGCACCTGCGCCGTCTCGTCGTCCACGCCTCCTAGCCTCGCACGGCGGCGGTGAAAATCTAGCTCTCCACGCTGAAGGTGAACATCTTCGCGGGCTCGATCCGGGCCGCCACCGCGTCCAGCGCGTTCAGCCAGCTCTCGAACTCCGGTCCCTGCCTGGGCACGTACCAGTCCAGCATCGCCTGGCGCAGCTCGGCGGCGGCCGGGTCACGCAGCTCGAGGAGCTCGGCCCGGCCGTGTACCGTCACCGCCAGCTCTTCCCCCGGCAGGTGGGTGGCGCTGACCGCGGGGCGGGCGGCCAGGTGGCGCATGCGCACCGAGTTCCGGCCGGAGCTGAACCAGAACGTCCCGTGCAGGAAATAGCCGTCCACCGGCCCGGCCAGCGGCCGCCCGTCAGCGGTCACCGTGGCCACGGTGAGCAGCCGCATCCCCGGCAGCCGCCCGGCCAGGTCCGCGGCGGACAGCCGGCGCTCCCTGGTGATGATGCCGCGCAGGTGCTCACCCGCGCCCGCCATGCTGCGGTCCAGAAGTCGCTGCAGGTTACCGAGTTCTTCAGGCGTCTCGAGCATCCGCCGATTACATCACGGGGGTCCGACATTCATGACCCCGAACGGGCCGGGTATCCGCCTGACCTAGCCGATCTCGGCGGCCAGGGCGGTGAGCTTGGACGCCGGGACCTCGTCGGTGGTGAAGTAGACCAGCATCTGCTCCGGATGGTCGGCGACCTGCAGCACGGTGTGCTGGAAGGCCACATCGCCCAGAGCCGGGTGGTGCAGGCGCTTCGTCCCGCTACCGATCGGGGCCACGTCATGGCGTGGCCACCAGCCGCGCACCTCGGGACTGGCCTGGTGCAGCCGCTCGATCAGGTCGGTGAAGTCCGGGTCGTCCGGCCTGCGGCCGGCCGCGGCGCGGAACCGGCCGAGCATGTCGGCCGCCTCCTTCTCCCAGTGCACGTAGACCTTGCGCGCCTCGGGATCGGTGAACATCCACCAGATCTGATTGCGGTCGCCGGGATCGCGGGCGCACCAGTCGGTGAACAGCGCCCGGGCCGTCCGGTTCGCCGCGAGCACATCCCACCGCCTGCCCTTCAGGTACGCCGGGAAGGGGTCGAGCCGGCCGACCAGCGCGCTGACCACGGGGGCCACCGTCTCGGCCTGCGCCTGGTCCTCGGCCGCCACGCTGATCCCGGCCAGCTGGAACAGGTGCGCGCGCTCGGCCGAGCTCAGCCGCAGCGCGCTGGCCAGGGCGGTCACCACCTGCCGGGAGGGCCGGACGTCGCGGCCCTGCTCCAGGAAGGTGTAGTAGGTGGTCGACACGCCGGCCAGCTGGGCCACCTCTTCGCGGCGCAGCCCGGCGGTCCGGCGGCGGGTGCCCGCGGGCAGGCCCACGTCGGCCGGGGTCAGCCGGTCACGGCGCGACCTGAGCAGGTCGGCGAGCTCGCTGCGTGAGCCTGAATGCGTGCCCAGGCGGGTGGCGTCCGAGACCATGGTACTGACATTACTAGTAAAAACGTGATCAGAATACTAGTTCCCGAGCGTGGCATGATGGCCGGCGTGACGACACCGGACGATACCTCCAGCGAGCTGACGCTCGTGGTCAACGGGACCGCGCACCGGCTCCGCCTGGACCACAGGACCACCCTGCTCGACGCGCTACGCGAGCACCTCGGACTGACCGGGACCAAGAAGGGCTGCGACCACGGCCAGTGCGGAGCCTGCACCGTGCTGATAGGCGGACCGGCAGGCGGGGTGGCCAGCCCACGGCGGGTGAACAGCTGCCTGCTGCTGGCCGTGATGGCGCGGGAAGCCGAGATCACCACCATTGAGGGCCTGGCCGCCCCGGACGGCGAGCTCCACCCGCTGCAGGCCGCGTTCGTCGAGCACGATGCGCTGCAGTGCGGGTACTGCACGCCCGGGCAGATCTGCTCGGCGACGGCCATGCTCGGTGAGGCCGCGGCGGGCTGGCCGAGCGCGGCCAGCGCCAGCGTGACCGGTCCGGTCGTGCTGGACGCGGCCGAGATCCGGGAGCGGATGAGCGGGAACCTGTGCCGGTGCGGCGCCTACGTCAACATCCTCGCCGCGATTACAGACGTGGCCCGGGCGGCCCCGTGAGGCCGTTCGGCTATCTGACGCCCGGCGATCCGGCCGGGGCGATCGCCGCCGTGACCGGGCGGCCCGGTGCCACCTTCCTGGCCGGCGGGACCAACCTGGTCGACCTGATGAAGCTCGGCGTCGCAGCCCCGGACCTGCTCGTCGACGTGGCCGGGCTGCTGCCGGACCGCATCGAGCCGACGGCCGCCGGAGGGCTGCGGATCGGCGCCGGGGTGCGCAACAGCGACCTGGCCGCCGACCCGCGGGTACGCGCCGGGTACCCGGCGCTGGCCCGGGCGGTGCTGACAGGGGCGTCCGGCCAGCTGCGCAACATGGCCACGGTCGGCGGCAACCTGCTGCAGCGCACCCGTTGCCTGTACTTCCAGGACGTGACCAAGCCGTGCAACAAGCGGGACCCCGGCTCGGGCTGCCCGGCGCGGACCGGAGACCACCGCAACCTGGCCATCCTGGGCGGGTCCCCGCACTGCGTGGCCACCCATCCCTCGGACATGGCGGTGGCGCTGGCGGTGCTGGACGCGGTGGTGCACGTCGAGGGGGCCGCCGGGCCGCGGATGATGCCGCTCGGCGGGCTGTACCGGCTGCCTGGCGACCGGCCGGACCGCGAGACCACGCTGGAGCGCGGCGATCTGATCACCGCCGTGGAGATCCCGCCGCTGGCGTATGCGGGCAACTCGGCGTACCGGAAGGTGCGGGACCGGACCTCGTACGCGTTTGCCGTGGTGTCGGTCGCGGCCGCGCTCGACGTCGCCGACGGTGTGGTCAGGGACGCGCGGCTCGCCCTGGGTGCGGTGGCGCCGGTGCCTTGGCGCGCCCGGGCCGCCGAACGGGTGCTGGCCGGGCGGCCGGCCACCGCGGAGTGGTTCGGCCGCGCCGCCGACGCCGAACTCGCCATGGCGTCGCCGCTGCCGGACAACACGTTCAAGCTCACCCTGGTCCGCAACGTCGTGGTCCAGATGCTGGGTGAGCTGGCCGGGACAGAGCGAGCCGGCTCGTGACGGGCCGGGTGGACGGGCCGGACAAGGTCACGGGCCGGGCCAGGTACGCCTTCGAGTACCCGGTGGAGGGGGCCGCCTACGCGTGGGCCGTGCCCTCGGTCATCGCCCGGGGCACGATCCGCTCCGTCGACGCCGCCGGGGCCCTGGCGCTGCCGGGTGTGCTCGCCGTCATCACACCGGACAACGCGCCGCGGCTGCCCGGCACCAATGACCCTGAGCTGGCCCTGTTCCAGGCCAGGACGGTCGCCTACCGCGGGCAGTTCGTGGCCGCGGCGGTGGCCGAGACCCTGGAGGTGGCACGCGAAGCGGCCGGGCGGGTGGTGATCGACTACGAGCAGGCCGCGCACGACGTGACGCTGACCGCGGACCACCCCCGCCTGTACAAGCCCGACTTCGTCAACCCCCGCTACGAGACCGACACCGCGGCCGGGGACTTCGACGGTGCCTTCGCTGCCGCCGCGGTCCGAGTGGATGCCACATACCGGACCCCGGCCGAGCACAACCACCCGATGGAGCCGCACGCCACCGTGGCCATCTGGCAGGGCGACACGCTGACGTGCTGGCTCCCGGGGGGACGACCCCCCGGACCCCCCGAAAAACTCGTCTTGTACGACGCCACCCAGGGCCCGTCCCGCACGGCCGGGCAGGTCGCGGCCGTGTTCGGGCTGGAGCCCGGACAGGTCCGGGTGATCGCCGAGCACGTGGGCGGAGGCTTCGGCGCCAAGGGGATGCCGCGGGCCAACGTGATCCTCGCGGCCATGGCCGCGCGGGTGACCGGACGCCCGGTCAAGTGCGCGGTCACCCGGCCGCAGATGTTCACGGTGACCGGCCACCGGGCCCCGTCGATCCAGCGGGTGCGGCTCGGCGCCGGTCCGGACGGCAGGCTGACCGCGCTGTGCCACGACGTCATCGACCAGACCTCCACGCTCAGGGAGTTCACCGAGCAGTCGGCGGTGGCCACCCGGCACATGTACGCCGCGCCGCACCGCCGCACCACGCACCGCGTGGTCCGGCTGGACGTGCCCACGCCGTCCTGGATGCGGGCGCCGGGGGAGTGCCCGGGCATGTTCGCGCTGGAATCGGCCATGGACGAGCTAGCCGAGGCCTGCGGAGTCGATCCGGTGGAGTTGCGGCTGCGGAACGAGCCGCCGGTCCACCCCGAGACCGGCCAGCCGTTCTCCAGCCGCCACCTGGCCGCCTGCCTGCGCGAGGGCGCCGCACGGTTCGGCTGGGCCGGCCGCGATCCGGCCCCCGCCGCGCGGCGCGAGGGGCGCTGGCTCACCGGGACCGGCGTGGCCGCGTCGACCTACCCGGCCCGGGCGATGCCGTCGCAGGCTCGGGTGACCGTGTCGCAGGCCGGGCGCTATCAGGTGCTGATCGCCGCGGCCGACATCGGGACCGGCGCGCGCACCGCGCTGCTGGCCGTGGCGGCCGAGGCGCTCGGCGTGCCCGCGGCAGCGATCGACCTGCGCATCGGCGACAGCGCGCTGCCACCCGCGATGATCGCCGGCGGCTCGATGGGCACCGCGTCCTGGACCTGGGCGGTGATCAAGGCCTGCAGAGCGCTGCGCGACCAGGTCCGGGCCAGGGACGGGGCCGTACCGCCGGGCGGGCTCAGCGCGCACGCGGACACCACGGCGGACATCGGCGCGCTGCCCGCCCGCGCCAGGTACGCCTTCGGCGCCCAGTTCGCCGAGGTGCGGGTGGACGCCGACACCGGGGAGGTGCGGGTGCCGCGGCTGCTCGGCGTGTTCGCGGCCGGCCGCATCGTCAGCCCCGCGCAGGCTAGGTCGCAGCTGATCGGCGGGATGACCATGGGCCTGTCCATGGCGCTGCACGAGGAGAGCGCGATGGACCCGCAGTTCGGCGATTACCCCAACCACGACCTGGCCGGGTACCACATCGCGGCGCACGCCGACGTGCAGGACATCGACGCGGTGTGGATCGACGAACAGGAGCCGGACCTCGGGCCCGCCGGCGCCAAGGGGATCGGCGAGGTGGGCATCGTCGGCACGGCCGCCGCCATCGCCAGCGCGGTGTACCACGCCACCGGGATCCGGGTCCGCGACCTGCCGATCCGGCTCGACAAGCTGCTGAGAGGAAACCCATGATCCAGACGATCCTGCTGTTCACCCTGCGGCCAGGCGTCACCGACGAGCAGATCGAGGCGCCGCGCGCCGCGCTCGCGGTGATCCCGTCCGAGGGCCGCCGCAACATGCGCCTGGGCCGTGACATCGGCCTGGTCGACGGGGCCATGGACCTGGCCATCGTGACCGACTACGACGACGAGGACGCCTA
>Ga0307305_10001175_pt1 | contig 10269 bp, 7 predicted proteins | sample ER_DNA_186_FD_194512 | JGI IMG/M metagenome (GOLD analysis project Ga0307305, IMG submission 194512) | Bulk soil microbial communities from the East River watershed near Crested Butte, Colorado, United States - ER_DNA_186 | ecosystem: Environmental > Terrestrial > Soil > Floodplain | place: USA... | reverse complement strand
GCGCGTAGGTCCGGACGTTGCCGGTCACCCGATCGTCGAATCGCATGCCGATCGCGATCAGCAGATCGGCCGACTGGATCGCCCGGTTGACGTGCTTCCAGCCGTGCATCCCCATGAAGCCGTAGCTGAGGGGGTGATCCTCCGAGATCGCCCCAACACCGAGGAGGGTGTGGGCGACCGGGATCTGCGCCTTCTCGGCGAAGGCGACCAGATCGTCCCATGCCTCGGCGTGGAGGACGCCGTGGCCGGCCAGGATGACCGGCCGCCTGGCCCGTGCAATCTCGGCCGCGGCGACCTTCAGCTGACGCCCATTGGCGTCCATGTTCGGGCGGAAGCCGGGCAGCCCCGCGATCACCTGCTCATCGGTCGGGTGCTCGGCGTTCGTCTCCTGCTGGAGCGCGTCCTTTGTGATGTCGATGTGGACCGGTCCCGGACGTCCGGTTCGGGCGATGTGGAAGGCCTCGGCGAAGACGCGCGGCAGGTCATCCGCATTGCGGACCAGGTAGTTGTGCTTCGTCATCGGCAGGGTGATGCCGTTGATGTCGATTTCCTGGAAGGCGTCCTTGCCGATGAGGACGCTCGGGACGTTGCCCGTGATCGCAACCATCGGGATCGAATCGAGGAGTGCCGTCCCGATGCCGGTGACGAGGTTGGTCGCCCCCGGACCGGAGGTCCCCATGCAGACGCCGACCCGGCCGGTGACGCGGGCGTAGCCGTCGGCAGCGTGAGCGCCGCCCTGTTCGTGGCGGACGAGGATGTGGCGCATCTCCGGGTAGTCGCCGAGCACGTCGTAGAGCGGGAGGATGACGCCACCCGGATAGCTGAAGAAGACGTCGACGCCCTGACGGATGAGTGCCTCACAGACCACGTCGGCGCCGATGCGCGTCCGCTGGCGCGGCCTCGTGTCGTTGAGCATAGCCTTGCGCGCCTGCTCGACCGCCGCGGCGCCTGCGGTTCCGTCGCCGGGGACGTGCGACCGGCGCGCGTCCGGACTCGGCGGCTTCGCCGATTCCCCTCTCGTCACTGTCATCGCTCGTCTCCGATCGATCTCAGGGTTCGATGGTGGCTCGCGGCCAAACAAAAACCCTCGCCACCCGGCGAGGGTCCCTTCGGTTGTCGGTGGTCGTGGCGCCTAGCGTCCGTTCCTCCGAGTTCCTCCGTTCTCCCGCCGGGAGCCGGTAATAAGCCCGAGAAGGCTGTCCAGCCCGAGGAGGAGCGAGCGAAGAAGTCCGGAAAGCGATACGTCGACCAGGCCCGAGCCATCGATCGGCACGTTCACGCGGCGGCCGTCCGTCGTGATCACGACGGCGACGCGGCGACGATCTCGTCCGTCGAACTGACCCAAGTCGATCTCCGTTAGCAAACCAGCGGGGCGGACACCATCCGACCCATGTGCGCGCAGTCTACGAGGCCCTCGGGGATCGCGCAACCCGCCGGACCGCACCGCAGCGCCCACGTCCCGATCACCGCGCCGCGGATCCGGCCTCGACGATGCCGTTCTCGCGTCGCTCGTCAGGGCGGCGCAGATCCCGGTGAACGACGAAGGCCGCCGGCGGGGGCCGGCGGCCTTCGATCGTACGGCGCTTCGAAAGCGCGCTGGGTCAACCCCAGCGGTGACCGGCCTGGATGACCAGGGCCGTGCTTGCGAGCGTCATCAGTGCCAGGATGACCCGGATGGCCTGAGCCTTGAAGACAGTCTTCATGGTCACCAGTCCCACCGAATCCCTGCGCCGACGGTGAGGGCCATCGATGCAAGGAGCATCAGCGCCCAGGTGAAGCGCGCCAGGTTCGCCTTCACGGTTGTTCCCCTTCCAACAGGGTTGGTTCGCCCCTGGATCGGCGGCCGGGCGGTCTCGGTGAGATCCCTGGCTTTGCGTCCCCGCCTCGCGGCGGGTTTGCCCTGGACGATCGTTCGAGCGGAAGGACGAAATGCCCTTTCACCTGCACCGTACGGGGGAAGCCCGGTACCGGCCCATGACCCGAGGGTACCCAGCGGGACTTGCCCGTGGGGTCAGTGCGGCGGCGCACCAATCCCGCGGACGGGCGGGCTCAGCCGCCGACGCCCGAGACGTCGCCGCCATGACCCAGGACGGGCCGGGGTGGCACCTGCCGCATGGCCGCCACGATTACGATGATCACGCCGACGCCGATGAGGACATCCCCGACGCTGAAGACGTTCGCGAACGGAAGCCAGGCGGGCAGAGCGAAGATGTCCGTCAGGGGCGCCAGGGCCGGGTCCGGGAGGACGACACTGTTCGAATAGACGGTCGACGTCACCTGCCCGTGGGCCTGGAGCGCACCGAGGGCGGCCGGCATGAAGCCGCCATTGGCCATGATCGCGGCGAAGTTGCAGGTGGCGCCCAGCGCCACGATCGGCATTCCGGTGATCCTGCGGTTCGCCAGCACAGCGAGGACGACCGCGGCCGTCGAGGCGGCATAGATCGGTGGGCCGGCCGCGCCGATCCGGGAACTGAACACGTCGGAGAAGAGGAGCACCTGCACGAGCAGACCACCGAGCATGACCCACGGCCATCGGAACTGCAGCTGTGCAAGACCCGCCGGACGACCGCGAGCGAGGAAGCCGACGGCCAGCCCAATCACGAGGGCGTAAAGGATGAACACTGCTCGTCCTCTTCAGATTGCGCGAGGCGATTGACGATCAGGAGGCGGTGACGGATCAGACCGACGCGGGGGCCTGGTGGCCGGGCAATGTGGCCGGAATGTCTCGAGCGCTCGAATTACGGTCGTGGGAGGTGGCCGGCGGGGCGCTGCGTTGCGCCAGTTCGATCTCAAGGTACCGCGTCACGGTTGCCGCGGTTTCCGGGCGGGCGAACAGATAGCCCTGGCCGAACTCGCAGCCGAGCCCCCGTAGCCGCTCGAGCTGACCCTGTTCCTCGATCCCCTCGGCGATGATGGCAAGTCCGAGGGTCCTGCCCAACGCCACGATGGCACCCGCGAACGCCCACTCCTCCTGGCTATCCGCCGGGCCGACGAACTCCCGGGCGATCTTGAGGATGTCGACCCGGAAGCGGCGCAGGTAACCGAGCGAGGAGTAGCCGGTTCCGAAGTCGTCAATCGCGATCCGGACGCCGAGCTCCCGAATGGCCTCGAGCCTGGCGATCGTGGTCGACGTGTCGTGGAACATCACGGTTTCGGTCATCTCGAGGATCAACCGATGCGGCGGTAGCCCGGTCTCCCGCATGATCCGCCGGAGGTCGTCGACGAACGTCGCCTCGGCAAGCTGCTGAGCCGCGAGGTTGACGGTCACGCTCAGGCCCCGTCCATCGCGTCCGAACGCCGACCACTCGGCCGCCTGGGCGCACGCTTCCTGGAGGACCCATGCACCGATCGGCAGGATCGCACCCGTCTCCTCGGCGAGCGGGATGAACTCGTTCGGGCCAACGAGGCCGCGAGTTGGATGTCGCCAGCGGACGAGGGCTTCGACACCGGTCGGGATGCCCGACTGGAGATCGATGATCGGCTGGTAGAAGACCGCCAGCTCGCCTCGTCCGAGACTCTTCGAAAGCTCCGCGCTGAGGGCGTGGCGGGCGACGATCGCCGTGTGCATCGTCGGCTCGAACACGGCCACGCGGTTCTTTCCCGACTCCTTCGCCGTGTACATCGCGACGTCGGCGTTCCGGAGCAGCTCGTCGGCGGTCTCGGTTCCGACGCGTGCGACGGCGATGCCGAGGCTGGCCCCGACCTTGATCTCCTGGCCCTGGACCTGGAAGCTGATCCGGAACGCGTCGATGATCCGGTTCGCCACGAACATGGCGCGGGCCAGGTCCCGATCGTCGTCGAGGAGGACGGCAAACTCGTCGCCGCCCAGGCGAGCGGCCACGTCTTCGGCTCGGAGGACATTGCGAAGTCGGTCGGCGGCGTCGGACAGGAGGCGATCGCCGGTGGCATGACCGAGCGTGTCGTTCACGATCTTGAAGTCGTCGAGGTCGAGGAACAGCACCACCGGCAGGCGAGTCGTCGACATGTCGGCGAGGCGCTCTGCGACCCGCTCGAGGAACAGACTGCGATTGGGCAGGTTCGTGAGCGGATCGTGGTAGGCCTGGTAGCGGAGCTGCTCCTTGAGCCGGGACAGCTCGGCGAGCGATTGCTCGAGGTGGCCGTTCTCGAGCGCCGACGCGGCCTGGTTCGCGAGTGTCTCGAGCAGCCGCAGGTCGTCTTCGCTGAACGTCGTTCCCTCGGTCAGCCGGTTGGCGATGAGCAACGAGCCGATCAGCTCCGATTCGCCTCGTAGCGGGCTCACCATCCCGAGGTGCACGCCCGTGCGCTCTCCGGGCTCCGGGACATAGAAGAACGGCGCCGAGGCCGTCCGGACGCGCGAGGAGAGGCGCTCCTCGTCGATGGCGGGGACCGGGACCATGATCTCCGGCTCGCCGTCGTGCCACGACCGGGTGCGCAGGGCGTCCTCGTTGGGGTTACGCGGGTACAGGACCACCTCGGCCAGCTCGGCACGGAACATCGCCCGGGCATGCTCGAGGAGCGCGATCAGGGCGGAATCCAGCTCCGGCGAGTGCTGGAAGATCCGCGACGATTGATAGAGAAGTTCGAGTCGCTCGTGCTTCTCGCGCTCGGACACATACGCCCGGTAGGCAAGGAAGACGATCAGCAGCGGCAGCGCGAGCAGCCAGAGGAGGCTGGGATCGAGCCACAGGATCGACACCGCAAGCAGGGCCAGGCTCGTGTTCGCGAACGCGACGAGGCTGCCGAATCGGACCATGTCCGGGAGCTTCTCGAATTGGGGAGCGCCGCCCGACACCGTGATAACCGTCGCGATGAGGATCGCGGTCAGGACGGTCGAGACCTGGGTCGCGACGAACGCTGCCAGCCAGTCACGCTCGTGAGGCGGCCCGTCGAGCGCGGCGAACTGGTACAGGATGATCAGCGAGACGACCGCCATGAGCATCGTCGTCACGAGATTGAACGACAGTTTGATGACCCGCTGGCGCTGGCCGACGATCAGGGCGACCGCGGATCCCACGAGCAAGGCGCCGATGTACTCGCTCGGGTTCAGGAAGAACATTCCGACGACCGCCGGGAACTCACTGAGCGAGAAGGAATGCGTCTCGCGCCGAAAGTGGACTTCCACGACACGAAGCTCGGCGACGGCGACGGCGAATGCCAGCACCGGCCACGGGAGGCGGAACTCGACATGGGGGCCCGCCTGACCGCGGAGCACCACCAGGTAGATGGTCGTGGCGATCGCGCCGATGAGCACGGTGAGCGACCAGATCCGGACGGTCACCGGAACGCGCCGAAGCGCAGCTGCAACTAGGGTCATCGATCGACTTTCGGCGCTGGCGGGTTGCCCACCCGATCTGGAGCTGCGGCCGCGGTCCGTGGTCCCCCGGAGCCGGGTCGACAAATTCGTCTGCCCCCTCAAGAGTGAATGGCTGAACCCTTTGTAATCCGATCTCATCCCCTCCACACCACGTGAGTGGTACTAGTCCCCACGGGACCATTGGACCCGAGTACTACGCGGTTGATGGTTGAAGCGCGATCCTGCTGCTACCCTTCCGCACGTCCCTTCCGCCTTGAACCCACGAAGAGCCGCCGCATGACCGCACCGCGCACGATCGTCGAGAAGATCTGGGATGACCATGTCGTCAGCCAGGACGAGGGAGCACCGGCGGTCCTCGCCGTCGACCTCCACCTCGTCCACGAAGTGACCTCGCCCCAGGCGTTCTCCGGGCTTCGAGCACGCGGCCTGCGGGTCCGCCACCCAGAGCTGACGGTCGCAACCGCCGACCACTCGATCCCGACTCATCCCCGAAACCTGCCCATCCTCGACCTGATGGCCGCCGCCCAGGTCGACCAGCTGACCGCCAACTGCGAAGAGTTCGGGATCCCGCTGCACGGTCTCGGGTCGCCGGATCAGGGCATCGTCCATGTCATCGGGCCGCAGCTCGGGCTGACCCAGCCGGGGATGACGATCGTCTGCGGCGACTCGCACACGGCGACCCACGGAGCCTTCGGGGCACTCGCGTTCGGGATCGGGACGAGCGAGGTCGAGATGGTCCTCGCCACCCAGACGCTCCTCCAGCGCAAGCCGAAGTCATACGAGGTCCGGGTCGACGGCCGCCTGGCGCCCGGCGTCAGTGCCAAGGACGTGATCCTCGCCCTGATCGCCCGGATCGGGATCGGCGGCGGGACCGGCCACGTCTTCGAGTACAGCGGCGAGGCGATCCGCGCCCTGACGATAGAGCAGCGGATGACGGTCTGCAACATGAGCATCGAGGGCGGCGCGCGGGCCGGCCTGATCGCCCCGGACGAGACGACGTTCGAATATGTCGCCGGCCGACCGCATGCCCCGCAGGCCACCGACTGGGATGCGGCCGTCGCAACCTGGCGATCGCTGCCGACCGACGATGGCGCGACCTACGACCGATCGATCACGATCGACGCGGACGCTCTCGAGCCGATGGTCACCTATGGCACGAACCCCGGCATGGGTATCCCGATCACGTCTCGCGTCCCGTCGCCCGACAGCCAGTCCGACCCCGCGTCGCGGCGCGCCCTCGAGCACGCCCTCGAGTACATGGACCTCCAGCCGGGCCAGGAGATCCTCGGCCAGAAGGTCGACGTCGTCTTCGTCGGCTCGTGCACGAACGGCCGCATCAGCGACCTCCGTCTCGCCGCGTCGGTGCTCAAGGACCGCCATGTCGCGGACGGCGTCCGGGTCATGATCGTGCCCGGCTCCGACGAGGTGAAGCGCGAAGCCGAGCGCGAGGGACTCCACGAGATCTTTCGGTCGGCCGGCGCGGAGTGGCGCGAGGCCGGTTGCTCGATGTGCATCGCGATGAACGGTGACCAGCTCTCGCCCGGCCAGTACGCGATCTCCACGTCGAACCGCAACTTCGAGGGGCGCCAGGGCAAGGGCGGCCGGACCTTCCTCGCCTCGCCGTTGACGGCGGCCGCGTCGGCCATCGCCGGGGTCGTCGCCGATCCGCGCCGTCTCCCGGGTATCGAGGCGATCGTGCCCGTCGGGGGCCGCTGACGATGCCGGAGCCCTACGGTGTCTTCACCAGCAAGGTCGTCCCGCTCCCCGCCGAGAATGTCGACACCGACCAGATCGTGCCCGCCCGCTATCTCAAGGTGACCGACAAGACCGGCCTCGCCGAGGCGCTCTTCCGGGACTGGCGGTTCAACGAGGACGGCTCGCTGCGGGAGCCCCGCTTCGTCCTCGATCGGCCCGAGATGGCCGGCCGCAAGATTCTCCTCGTCGGGGACAACTTCGGTGCCGGCTCGTCGCGGGAGCATGCCCCATGGGCCCTCACGGCCTGGGGCATCCGGGCCATCCTGTCGACATCGTTCGCCGACATCTTCCGCAGCAACAGCCTCAAGAACGGCGTGCTGCCGATCGTGATCGATGCCGCAACCCATGACCGCCTGTTCCAGATCCTGGCGTCGGATCCAGACGCCCAGTTGACGGTTGATCTGGCCGAGCAGGGCATCCTCCTGCCGGATGGCTCGACGCTCGAGTTCGACATCGACCCGTTCGCCAAGCGAATGATCCTGGCCGGCACGGACGAGCTTGGCTACCTGCTCGCCAAGGACCCCGAGATCAGTGCCTGGGAAGCGAGCCACCCTCCACGCGTGAACACACTCGTCGGCGCGCGCTGAGCGGTCGCCGACCCAGAGGCCGCGTCGTTGAGAGGCCGTAACCGTAGAACCCTGCCGGTGGAACCCCTGCCGGTCGACCGTCGTCTCGCGGGGCATGACCACCCCCACCGGCTTCCGTCCTGTTGTGCTCGGCCTGCTGGCCGTCCTTCTTCTCGGAGCCTGTGGCAGCGCCGCGGCCCCGTTCAGTTCACCTCCACCCGTCGACGCAAGTCCATCCGCGACACCTCCCACCGACCCAGGCGGCAGCACCGGCGGCGGCGCACCGGGCAACCCGGGACAGACGGACCCAACGGCGCCGATCGGCGGGATCGTCAATCCGACCCCGGTCGATCCGGGCTTCGGCCAGCCGAAACTTGTCATCCCACGACCCGGACAGCTCAACCCGCGGCCGGTCGGCGCCGCCAGTCTCGAGCCCGCGGTCAGTGGGCACCATGTCCTCGTCAAGGTCACATGGTGGAGCGGCGTCGAGCCCTGCAACGTGCTCGACTCGGTCAAGGTCGAGCGGTCCGGGACAGCCATCACGATTCAGCTGATCGAGGGGACCGGTGACGCACATGCGATCTGCATCGAGATAGCCGAGCAGAAGGCGACGATCGTCGACCTGGGCGAGCTGGAGCCCGGGACCTACACGATCTCCGCCGGCGGCAAGGGCGATGCCACGCCGGTGACGATCACCGTCAGCTGACGGCGGGCGATCGAGCGGAGAGCCCAGGAACCCGCCTCGTTCATACTTCGCGGGTGAATTTCTTCGACATCGTCGTCATCGCCCTGCTGGCGATCGCGACCGTGTTCGGCTTTCGATCCGGGGCCCTGCCGCAGCTCACCGGACTCATCGGAGCGGTCGGCGGCGGCGCCCTGGCGATCCTGGCCCTGCCGCACCTCGAGACGCCGCTGAACGCGATCGATCCGTCCCTCCGCGCCTTCGTCGTGCTCGCCGGCATCCTGTTCAGCGTCGGGCTCGGTGAGGCGATCGGATCGGCCATCGGCAGGAGCGCGGCAGCGATGCTCGGTCGTGGGGTGTTCGGGGCGATCGATCGACTGCTCGGCGCAGGCGTCGGGGCGGCGCAGGCCCTGCTCGTCGTCTGGCTGACCGGCGGCCTTCTCGCCGCGGGTCCGAGCCCGGGGCTCGCCAGTCAGGCCCAGACGTCGGTCGTCGTCCGCGGGTTGAACCAGGTCCTGCCCGCACCAACGGAGCTCGCCGGCGAGCTGGCCCAGCTCCTCAATGCAAGTGGCCTGCCAAACCTCTTCGTGGGGCTCGAACCGCTGCCCGCGCCGCCCGTCGATCTCCCGAGCGATCCGCTCGTCCGGGCGCTCGCCCAGAAGGCCGAACCAAGCACGGTCAAGGTGACGGCCGCCACCTGCCTGTCGCTCTCGTCCGGGACGGGTTTCGTCGTCGATCGCGGGTACGTCGTGACGAACGCTCACGTCGTCGCCGGTGCAAGCACGATCCGCGTGACCCTGGGAAGCGCCGCCTTCGATGCGACTGCGGTGCTCTTCGATCCGGAGCTCGACGTCGCCCTGCTGTGGGCTCCGCGACTGACGGCGCCCGCCCTGAACTTCACGACGAGCGATCCTGTCCGCGGCGCCGATGGTGCAACCCTCGGGTTCCCGGGCGGCGGCGGCCTGGTGGTCGAGCCGGCAGCGGTGGCCGGCAGCTACGCGGCTCAGGGCCGCGACATCTACGGCGAGGCCAGGGTGACCCGCAAGATCCTCGAGCTCCGGGCGAAGGTCGACCGGGGCGACAGCGGCGGGCCGTTGATGCTCGCCGACGGGACGGTCGGCGGGATCGTCTTCGCCGAGGCCCGGACCGATGTCGATGTCGGCTACGCGTTGACGCCAACGTCGGTCCGGATCGCCATCGGGCCGGCACTCGGTCGCACGGGCGGGGTGGCCATGGGCGCCTGCATCCACTGAAGACGTGGGCGGATACGATCCGGCGATGACCGACTCGACCCCGTCCCCCGCGAGCCAGACCCTCGCGGACCTCGCCGTCGAGGCCTGGGACGGCTCGCTGGCCGCCGAGCCGCTCAACGCGACCGCGCTCGGCGACCGGCGATTCCTGGCACAGCTGCGACCGAACGACGCGGCCGCCGACGACCGTGAGATTGGGCGCCTCCGCGACCTGCTGAACCGGACAACTGCCCTCCCGGAGGCCGGTCTGAGCGCTGCCGATCGAGTGACCAGGCGCGCGTTGCTCGACAACCTCGCCTATGAGCTCGGCGTGGCCGAGAGCCACATCGCGAGCTGGATGGTCGATCCGCTCGACGGACCGCAGGTCCAGTTCCTCAACGTTGAGGCATACCAGCCGATCGAGACACCTGCCGACGGTCGAGCCGCGATCGAGCGCTGGCGGGCGATGGGGCCATGGATCGACCGCCATATCGACGGCATCCGTGTCGGGATGGCCGACGGCCGGGTCGCGCCGAGGGCCCTCATCGACAAGGTGATCGAGGAGCTCGATGACCTGCTCGCCCGGCCAGTCGAGACGTGGCCGCTGGCCGCTCCGGCCGCCGCCGATCACCCCGAGTGGCCGGCGGCTGTCCGGCGCACATTCGGCGACGACATCGACGCGGCGATCCGCGTGTCGATCCGGCCCGCCTTTTCCCGTCAACGTGACTTCCTGGCCGACGC
>Ga0307305_10001174_pt1 | contig 10273 bp, 8 predicted proteins | sample ER_DNA_186_FD_194512 | JGI IMG/M metagenome (GOLD analysis project Ga0307305, IMG submission 194512) | Bulk soil microbial communities from the East River watershed near Crested Butte, Colorado, United States - ER_DNA_186 | ecosystem: Environmental > Terrestrial > Soil > Floodplain | place: USA... | reverse complement strand
GTCTTGAGCGGCAGCAAATGCTGGATCGGCAACGCGTCGATTGCAGACGTCAAAGTTGTTTGGGCGAAAGACGACGATGGGCGTGTTGGCGGATTCATCGTGGAAAAGGACGCGCCGGGATTTCGCGCGCAGGATATCGAGGGAAAGTTCAGTTTGCGCATGTCGCGCACGTCGGAATGCTGGTTTGAGAACTGCCGTATCCCTGAGGAGAACCGTTTGCCGAAAGCGTCCGGGCTCAGCGCGCCTTTGTCCTGTCTGTCACATGCGCGGGTTGGAATCGCGTGGGGTGTCATCGGCGCAGCGATTGATTGTTACGAAACAGCGCTCGCATACGCTAAAGAGCGCGAACAATTTGGCCGCCCCATTGCCGGATTCCAACTAGTGCAACAAAAACTTGTTTGGATGGCGCAGGAGATTACCAAGGCGCAATTACTGGCGTTGCGTCTCACGCGCCTAATGGAGATGGGTTCGGCGCGATCTGCACAAATTTCGCTGGCGAAACGCAACAACGTGTGGATGGCGCTGGAATGCGCGCGCAAGGCGCGCGACATACTCGGCGCCGCAGGCATCACGGATCAATACTCGGTGATCCGGCATTTGATGAACCTTGAGAGCGTCTCCACGTACGAAGGAACGCACGACATCCACACATTGATCGTCGGCCGCGACATCACGGGGATCGAGGCCTTTGGCGGGTAAGAGGCGTCTTCCTGAGGTGCGAAGACGGCGAAGGAGGATCTCACGATATTTTCACAAAGTGGCGGGGTCCCTCGAGTCACTCGGGATGACAGCGTGGGAAGATCGGTTAAATTCATGAATATCATGAACGAAGTCTACATTCTCGGCGGCGGGCGCACGGATTTTAAGCGCAACCTGAAGAAGGAAGGGAAAACAATCCGGCACATCATTATCGAGGCCGGCAAAAAAGCGATCGATGATGCGAAGATTGATCCGGGCGAAATTCAGGCTGGCGCGGTTGGCAATTTCAACGCAGGTCAATTTACAAAGCAATTGCAGCTCGGCGCGTTTATCCCGGAGATCGATCCAAAACTCCGTGGGATCCCAACGATGCATACCGAAGCGGCGTGCGCTTCCGGCGCGCTGTCGGTCCTGCTCGGCGCAGAATGGATTATGGGTGGGTTTTATGACGTCGTGCTGGTCGTTGGCGCGGAACAGCAGAAGACCATGTCCTCGCTCGATGGTTCCGATGTGCTCGGCGCGGCCGCCGATTATCACAATGAAAAACCGGAGTATGGCGATTTCATGTTTCCAAAATTATTCGGGCGCATCGCGCAGATTTATATCGAGAAATATGGTGCAACCGAAGCGGACCTTGCTCGGGTTGCATGGAAAAATTATGCGCACGCCAAGTTGAATCCGCTGGCGCAAATGCGCGACGCCGATCTCACGTTCGATTGCGCGTCGCAAGTTTCCGATAAGAACCCGAGCGTGGCGCCACCGCTCAAGGTTTCTGATTGTTCGCAAATCACCGATGGCGCGGCGTCGGTTGTTCTGGTTTCTGGAAAGTATCTGGAAAAAATCGGCCGCGACAGAAATAAGACCGCCAAACTGCTTGGCTATGGTCACACGACCGATTATTTGCCGCTCGACAAAAAAGATGCGCCAACGTTTTCGACCGCACGCAAAGCAGCCGAGAAGGCTTTTCGCATGGCGACGATAACGCCACGCGATCTACAAGGTGCCGAGGTGCACGATTGCTTTTCCATCACTGAAATCGTCGCTTACGAAATTCTTGGGCTCGCCGAGTCCGGCAAAGGCGTGGAGCTTGTGAAAAGTGGCGCGACAACATTGCCGCAGGTGCGTCCAGAAAAATCCAAAGCGCCTTTCGAGATTCCGGTGAACGCGGGTGGTGGGCTGATTGGCGACGGGCATCCTGTAGGCGCAACTGGAGTTCGCCAGGTATTCGAAGCGTATCAGCAGCTCACAGACCAAGCCGGCGCGCGCCAAATCGAGAACGTGAGAAAATTCCTCACGTTTAACATGGGCGGCAGCCTTACGACTTCAGTGGCCATGATTTGGGGCCGCGGGTGATCCCGCGGTCCTTGCTGCTAACTGCGCGCGCTGGGCCGTCTTCCAAAGATTTCGGGAGAAAGCGCGTCCCTACATCATGCGATGCCTCCGAGCCTCGCTTTGAGTTTCTCACGGGCGGAACACTTTTTGGAGGTATTAAGTCCAAAGTGCAGTTCCTGCACGTTTCCTTGGGTGATGACTTCACTTGCGATCGAAGAACTACCGCCCTTGATAAAGCAGGACGTAGAGGAATTTCTCGAGAACCATCCGGGCAGCCCAGCCGCACGCTTGCGTCCCAGAATCGGAATGGTAGGCGACATCTGGCTGGCCTTTATCGGACCGAAGCTGCGAAGCGGCGCTAGTGGACTGGGACAGACGCCTCGTGACGCGCTGGAAGATTTCAACAGGCATTTCATGGAGCCGCTCATTTCTTCAAACGGCGCAGAACCACATTAGCTCATCGATATAAGGACTTGGCGGTTCAGCAATTCATATGAAAGTTCCGTTCACACTCGGCGAGGTTGGACACTTCGGTCTGGCCGTACGCGATCCGAACAAAAGCGCGAAATGGTTCGAGAACACGCTTGGATTGCGGAAAGAATTCGATTTCGAAAATGGCGTCGCAGTCGGCAACGAGAATGTCACGATCGCGTTGTTCAAGGGAAAGCCGTCACCCGAAACCATTGACCATATGTCGTTCCATTTGCCAGATATGGCGACGCTGCGAAAAGCGCTCGCACATTTAGAGAGCGTCGGTGCCGATATAGAAGATCATGGTGATGAAATCGGTCCGGAAGCGCCGGGATCGAAAAACATGGGCCTTTGGTTCCATGATCCCGACGGTTACCGCTGGGAGCTAAGCGTGCTTGGCGGAAAATAGCTTCTGGTTTTCTTCGCACGATTACAGCCGGAACTCCGTTGTGCGCTGCGCACTCAAAAGTGCCTCCGTTGACACGATATTTAAGGGTCTTAACTTTTTTGTCCGCAGCCGAAAAATGAGCACATGTGAATCACGAAAAGGGGACAGAAAAGAGTTTATCTCGCACGCGCAGGGCTATTGGTCGGACACGGCGCCAGAACTCTGGAACGATTGGAGATGGCAGCTTAAAAACCGGGTCACTACGCTCGCTCACCTCGAACAACACCTCGAGCTTAGCGATGAGGAGCGCAGCGGGGTGTTACTGTCGGGCGACAAACTGGCGCTGGCGATCACGCCGCACTTTTTCAACCTGATACCGCGAAACAATCCAGAGGATCCGATCCGGCGTCAGATGATTCCGCGTATCGAAGAAACCTTGGCGTCGCCTTATGACATGGCAGACCCATGCGGCGAAGATTCGCACATGCCTGTGCCGGGATTGGTCCACCGTTATCCGGATCGTGTGCTATTTCTGGTGACGGATCGTTGCGCGAGTTATTGCCGCTACTGTACTCGCAGCCGTGTGGTGAGTGGCGTCGGCGAACAGGAATTGCATACCAATTTCGAAGAAGCGTTCCGCTATCTTGAACAACACACTGAAGTGCGCGACGTGCTTTTGAGCGGTGGCGATGCTCTCATTTTTAGCGACGACAAGCTCGACAAGCTGCTCGCCCGGTTACGATCGATTAAACACATCGAGTTTCTCCGCATTGGCACGCGCGTTCCGATTTTTCTGCCGCAACGGATCACCCCTGAATTGTGCGCGATGCTTGCGAAACATCATCCGCTCTGGATAAGTGTGCATGTAAATCATCCGCGGGAGCTGACGATTGAGGTGAAGGAAGCGCTGGAGCGGCTCGCCAATGCCGGCATTCCACTCGGAAACCAGAGTGTGTTGCTCGCGGGTGTGAACGATGATCTCGAAACCATGAAAACGCTCGTGCACAAGCTCCTCATGTGCCGGGTGCGCCCCTACTACATTTATCAATGCGATTTGATCAACGGATCATCGCATTTGCGCACGTCGGTGGCCAAGGGGATCGAGATCATCGAGGGCTTACGCGGACACACCACCGGGTATGCCGTGCCGCAATTCGTGATTGACGCTCCCGGCGGCGGCGGAAAAGTGCCGATCAATCCCGGCTACGTCCTTTATCACGACAACGAAAAAATCGTGATCCGCAATTATGAAGGAAAAATTTTCGAGTACCCGGAGACGGGAAACGAGAACATCCAGTTCGCGCCGCAGCGCGAGTACCACGACGAATACTTGTACTCCTGAGGCGCGCTGTCATTTCGAGCGGAGCGCAGCGCAGTCGAGAAATCTCTAGATGATCAGAGATGTCTCCACTTCGGTCGACATGACAAATGACCGAGAGAGAACGTCCAGTTCGCACCGCAGCGCGCGAATACCACGACGAATATCTGTATTCGCAGGCCCCGTCGTTCGGAGCGCAACCGAGGAATCTTGAGCTTGCCGGACCGATATCTCAGCCTACTCTCGCCGCCGTGGTGCCGCGGTTCTCACTGGTCTGTTCGTAATTTCTTTTCTTAGCGGTTCTTGCGTAAATTTTACACTTGCGTATTAAAGGTCGCGGCGTGTAAAGTCCGCAGCTCCCTTTGTCTCAACCAAGTCTCATCCTATGAACCAACGTCTAATCGCCGAAATCGGCCGTACGCAAAGGCTCGATATTATTAACTCGCTCAAACGCACCAAGGGAATGTCCGTCAACGAGCTCGTGGGAAAAATGAACATGAGCTACATGGGCATCAAGCAGCATTGCATCACTCTTCACCGGGACGGTTATCTGGACACCTGGCGTCGCCCGCAAAAAATGGGCCGGCCGGAGATGGTATATCGACTGACGCGTCGGAGCCACGATCTTTTTCAGGCCGATAGTCATCAATTCACTCTGGATCTGTTGAAAGCGGCCGAGGAAATCTACGGATCGAATGCGCCGGAGAAGCTCCTTTACAACATTTTCAAAAAGAAGGCTGCGACGCTTAAGGCTAAGGCGAAGGGGAACACCGTCGCGGAGCGCGCTAAGTGGTTCGTTCACGTCCGCGACGGGGAAGGTTACATGGCCGAATTCATGACCGACAAAGACGGCCCGCAAATCCTCGAGTGTCATTCCCCCATTATGAATCTGCTGGAGCATTACCCGATCATCGGCCGATTCGAGCAGGACATGTTCGAAACCGTTCTGGGCACTCGTGTGCGCCGGCAAGTAACACGCAACTCGGGGCTATACGAGTGCATGTTTCAGTTCGCGCTGTAGAAGAGTTCGCATCACCGCAATGCGCGGGTTTCGGCCAAGGCGCACATGGTGTGCCTAACTCAGGCCCGTTGTAAACCGCGGTTTCCTGCGAACAGCATCTCTTTTCACTACAAACCGCCGCGATATCGGCACATCGCGATATCATCATTCAATGCGATCGATTTGCTCTTTCGCAGCTTGTGAATCTCGGTTGATTGATCGTCCATGGCTGGGACGTTTCCATCTGTTGTCGTCGAGAACCTGCAGCCGCTACTCGATGGCGGACGTTTTCCGATAAAACGCATCGTCGGCGAAGATCTCGCCGTTGAAGCGGACATTTTTAAGGATGGACACGACGTGGTAGCCGCCGTTCTGAAATGGCGCGTCCTCGGACAACGCGCCTGGAGGGAAGCGCCGATGAGTTTCGTCGATAACGATCGCTGGCGCGGGATTTGCACGCTCTATGACGAGGCTATTCATGAATACACCGTCGAAGCGTGGACAGACAGTTTTCGCAGTTGGCAACAGGAGTTCGCAAAAAAGTTTCAGGGCGGCATTTCTGACCTGCAAAGTGAAGCATTGGAAGGTGCGGCTTTGGTGAAAGCTGCCGCCGGGCGCGCACGCGATCGAGCGGACCGGACACGGTTGGACGAATTTTCAGAAGAAATCTCCAGTGCCGCCAATTCAGAAATTTACGCGATTGCACAATCCGCCGAGTTGGACGTGCTGATGGCAACTTATCCGGATCGTTTCGACGCGATGCAATATGATCCCGCTCCCCGGGTTATCGTCGATCGATCCGCAGCATTGTTCGCAGCATGGTATGAATTTTTTCCGCGCTCGGCAGAAGGCCACGGCGATCGTGGGTCGACTTTTCGCGATTGTCTGCCTCGCGTAGACGACGCAAAGGCGATGGGGTTCGACGTCATTTATCTTCCGCCGATCCATCCGATTGGTCACGCCAATCGCAAAGGGCGGAACAACTCGATCACGAGCGAGCCGGGCGATCCGGGAGTGCCATGGGCGATCGGTAGCGAGGCCGGCGGACACAAGGCAGTCGAGCCCTCGCTCGGGACGCTGGCTGATTTCGATTGGCTGCAAAAAGAGGTGCGAAAACGCGGAATGGAAATTGCCCTCGATTTTGCGCTGAATTGCTCGCCCGATCATCCTTACGTCAAAGAGCATCCCGAATGGTTCTACAAACGGCCAGACGGCACGATCAAGTACGCGGAGAACCCACCCAAAAAGTACGAAGACATTTATCCTCTGAATTTTCGCTGCGAGAACTGGCGCGAGCTTTGGGCCGAGATCAAGAGCATTGTGCTTTTTTGGGCCGAGCGCGGGGTGCGCATCTTTCGCGTCGATAATCCGCACACGAAACCTGTCGCGTTCTGGGAATATTTGATCACCGGCGTCCGCGAGAAATATCCTGACACGATTTTTCTTTCCGAAGCCTTCACCCGGCCAAAGATGATGAAAGCGCTGGCGAAAGCCGGATTTAACCAGAGCTACACCTATTTCACGTGGCGAAATTCGAAGCGCGAGCTCATCGAATATTTTACTGAACTCACGCAGACCGAAATGAGCGAGTATTTTCGACCGAACCTCTGGCCAAATACGCCCGACATCCTGCCGTTTATTCTTCAGGAAGGCGGACGCCCGGCATTCATGATCCGTGTTCTTCTGGCGGCAACGCTTTCGCCTCTTTATGGCATCTACAGCGGATACGAGCTGTGTGAGAACGAGCCTTTGCCGGGTCGTGAGGAGTATCTCGATTCCGAAAAATATCAGTTCAAGCAACGCGATTGGAATGCGCCGGGAAACATCAAGGACTGGATTACGCGGCTAAACAAAATTCGAAAGCAAAACCGCGCCCTTCAGCTCTATAGCAATCTGCGATTCTATCCTGCCGAGAATGACGCCATTTTGTTCTACGCCAAGATGACCGCTGCGCGTGATAACATCATTCTCGTTGTGGTGAATCTCGATCCGCATCGCAAACAGCATTCCTTCGTCGATGTGCCGATTGAACAATTCGGGCAAATGGAGAGCGACGAATACAGGGTGCAGGATTTACTGGGCGGCGCGACCTACACGTGGCGTGGCCGCCGCAATTACGTCGAACTCGATCCGGAGATGCAACCAGCGCACATTTTTTTGGTGCGTCGCTGAGCTCAGGGGGTGTGCCGCGGTCGCGCTAGAAATTGTTTTGCAGCAACTCAACGACCGGCTCTGTGTTTGACTGCCAGTGGCGCATTTGCATCGGCTGATCGCTCTGCATATCATTACGAAATTTCTGGCATGAAGATTTGGTTCCTGTTGTTGACCGCGCTGGCGAGCGCGCCTCCTGTGATGGCACAGGAACCTACCCCGCCTCTGGTACCTCAGCACACGCAGAGCGTCATGGAGACACTCGTCAATGCCGGGCCCGTGATAATTCCGCTGTTTTTGTTGTCGATCTTTTTTGTGATGCTCGTGGTCGTTTACCTGATAACAATCCGACGCGGAGCCGTGGTGTCGAGTGGGTACATGGCTACGGCAGACGCGCTCTTGCGTAAACGCGATTATCTCGGTCTGCTCGCTGTCTCCAATCGGCATGGAGAAGCCATCGCGCGGGTCGTGCAAAAAATGCTCGATTTCACGACGAAGAATCCGCACGCAGATTTCCAGCAGGTCCGCGAAATCGCCGAGACAGAGGGCAGCCGAGTTGCGGCCAGTCTGAACAACCGTGTCATTTACCTTGCCGATATCGGTATGATTGCTCCGTTGCTGGGGCTTCTGGGCACGGTCTTTGGGATTATCCATTCCTTCGGCGCGCTGGGGGCTGACATCGGCTCGGCGCGGTACGTGGCGCTATCGCGCGGGATTAGCGAGGCGTTGGTAAACACAGCCGCCGGGTTGGCCATCGGAATTCCAGCGATGATGTTTTACGCTTTCTTCCGCGGTAGAGCGCAGAAGCTGATCTCGGAATTAGAAGCTGCTTCGACGCACGTTTTAGCTTTGCTTTCATTGCAATACGGCAAGCGCGCGGAACGAGCGCCTGTGTTGCTCGAGACTGAACTATAAGGCCTGCTCAACTATAATGAATCTCCGTGGTCACGCGCCCCTTCATCATCCGGGGATCCAACTTGCACCATTAGTCGATGTGCTATTGCTGCTGTTGATTTTTTTCCTGCTCACCTGGAACGCGGCGCGCACTGAGAACGAGCTCGATGTTAAGGTGCCAAAAGCATCTGCTGCGAAGGAAAAGTCAGCTCCGATAGGAGACGTTGTCGTCAATGTGAAGGCAGACGGCAATGTAGTTGTGAACCGCCGCACTCTGAGCGGCACCGAGCTTACTGAACTGCTAAAGAGCCTGGTTCAGCTGAACTCCGAACAAGCTGTAGTGATCCGCGGCGACGAAGCCGGCGCGTACAAAAATATCGTCGACGTATTAAACATTTGTACTGAAGCAGGGATAACCAACGTCGCCTTCGCGACAGCGAAATGAAAATCAGGCGAGCCGCTCTTCTGGGGCTGGCGATGCTGTTTTGGTTGCCGAGCGTCGCTCCTGCTCAGTGGGAGCCGGAAGTGCGTCGTGCCCGGCCGGTAGACGAACCGCCTGCGCCGCGTGCTGTCCCCGCGGAAGATTCGATCGAAAAGACCATTCGGTCCCTGCAGCAAGATTCTTCGGAGCGGCCGAAGGGCGATACTGAGCGGACTGATCAGCGTCAGCTCGATTACGCTAATGGCTTGTTCACTCGCAAACTTTATGACCTGGCGATCCCGGAATACCAAAAATACTTGGATGATTATCCGGGACGTCCCGGGCGGGCGAATGCTTATTTCTCGCTTGGGGAATGCTATCGAAATCTCAATCGCGTTTCGAGCGCTCGCACAAATTTGCAAAAAGTGCTGAATGATTATGGCGACAGTGAATTCGCCGGGCCCGCGGCGTACGCGCTCGCTGAGATGGCATTCGCAGACAAGGATTACGCTACGGCGCTTCCGCTGTTTCATCGTTCCGCTGCGAAATCAAAGGAGCCGGCGGTAGCACTTTCCGCGCGCTATTTCGAAGCGCGCTGTCTCGAGGCGACCGGACACAAGGAGGAAGCTGCTGATATTTATGTGCAAGTCGCCGAGGCCGGGAATCCAAACCCATACCGCGAAGACGCGCGATCCACGGCCGCGTCCATCTTCGCGGCACGCGGACGAAAAATCGATGCGCTGAAACAATATGAAGCGCTCGCTAATGAATCCCAAAAGCCTGCCTTAAAAGCGGAATCGGCGGTGCGCGGAGGGATGATTGCGCTCGAGCTCGTCCAGGCTGACAAAGGCAAAATTGACAAGGCAATGGCTGATAGAGCCACAGCCTTATTGCAGAAGGCGCGCACTCTGCCCGAGGCTGGAAAGTTCCGGGCAATCGCGCAAGTCGGTTTGCGTCGATTGCAATACCAGACTGGCGAATACGCACAATTGCTGTCCGATTACAAAAAGGAAGTGGAGAAGCTTCCTGGAGCGGCGCAGGCGGAGGTGTTACTGCTCGCAGCAAACAGCCAGCGGCAACTCGGAAATTCAAAGGAGGCTGACACACTTTATCGCCAGATCATCGCGAAGTATCCCGATCGGGAGGAAGCAAAGGACGCTGCTTACCAACGGCTGATCAACGTTTATAACTCCGATCCATCCGGCCTGGCCGCTGCAGTGGACGAATTCCTGGCGACGAATCCAACAAACGAACGCGCCGATCAGGCGAAGCTGCTAAAAGCCGAAGCGCTCTACAAGCAACAGAATTACACCGAGGCAGCCTTAACTTACGGCGAACTGCGCGCGTCTCAGCTTTCTGCAAAGTTGCGTGCCGAAGCGGCCTACAAACTCGGATTGTGCCACGTGCAGACGAAAAACGATCCGGGTGTGATCGAGGCTTTCACTTATTACGTGCAGACGTTCCCGGATAGTACGGAAGTGCCGGCCGCACTGGGTCAGCGGGCGTTGGCATACGAACAAAACAAAAATTACGCTGCCTCGCTTGCAGATTTAAATACCATCCTCATCAAGTATCCCAAGGCTCGCGAACGCGAAGCGA